>Ga0160428_1000551_pt1 | contig 39805 bp, 36 predicted proteins | sample SolpanmetagenomM_FD_108198 | JGI IMG/M metagenome (GOLD analysis project Ga0160428, IMG submission 108198) | Solar panel surface microbial communities from Lawrence Berkeley National Laboratory, California, USA - M | ecosystem: Engineered > Built environment > Solar panel > Unclassified ... | reverse complement strand
TCTATAGACACCATTCCGGAGCTCAGTTCCGTTGATGGAGGTGAAGGCCCTGTTCCGCAAGCAGATGCTGGCGTGGAGGCGTTACTGGATATCACTATAGCCTACGAACTTATCTATCCACAAGTTGTCAACGTCTTCAGCGTTGATGATACGTACTATTCAACTGGTAGTTTAGATTCATCCAACAGACGGTTTACATTTCTTACTGACATGATGTTTCACAGAGGACCCCAATGATGTTGGTTTTATGGACACCTTTCTCGATGCAATTGACGGCAGTTTCTGTACCTATTCAGCCTTTGGGCAGACCGGAAACAACAATACTATTGACCCAGGTTCGTTATGTCAAGCAACCCTTCTCTTATCGACCATGTTCTAACCATCTGTGAACAGTGTACCCCGATCCTGTGAGTGTGCTGAGAGAACTGAATTATACTAGTGACTAAACTAATCCATGACAGCGTGCCGGAGGCTACAAAGGTCCATTGATGTGTGGAGAATATACCCCTCCAAATGTCATCTCTGTATCATACACCGAAGGCGAACAACTGCTCCCAGTCAACTACGTCGAGCGACAATGCAACGAGTGGATGAAGTTGGCGCTTCAGGGTGTGACTACAGTCTTTGCTTCAGGTGATCATGGCGTCTCATTTTACCCTGGCCAATACAACAAGTAAGCAATGCCAGCACCTAACACACTTTTGCATGGTCTAACAAGAGCCAACAGCACCGATGGATGTCTCACGAACCCTGTAGACGGAAGTCCTACGGTCTTCTCTCCATCATCATGGAACGACTGTCCCTACATCCTGTCCGTTGGTGCTACCCAAATTAAAGCAAACATTTCCGGATATTCGAACGACCCTGAGATGGCTGTTTACAAAACTTATGCTGCTCCGGAAGTTTTCCAATGGTTGATCATTTTCTTTGCACTAACACGCCTTCAGGACCATTCCATACACCTCAGGCTCAGGCTTCTCCAACGTCTTCGCTCGCCCGACTTACCAAGACAATGCAGTCACGACTTACTTCAAGACCTACGACCCGTAAGTTCCATCCCGAACATCTGAACGAAGACCCGGCTAACGTGTTACTAAGTGGCTATCCTCACTACTCAACCACGAAGGGAAAGAACATTGCCGCCAATGGTGGTCTTTACAACAGTACGTCCACCCAAAAACCTACCCACGCAACAATACTAATTTCTTCGTCCAGGAAATGGCCGTGCATACCCAGATGTGGCTGCCAACGGTGCTTGGACACATATGTATGCCAATGGCACTTTGATCCGCGAAGGAGGCACTTCAATGGCAGCACCTATTGTTGCGTCCATCATCAACCTGGTACACTATCCTCTCTTCTTCAAATGGAACTGTGACATGTCACCAAATCTAACAATCTCTGTTCCAGCTCAACGAAGAACGCCTCGCCGCCGGAAAATCCACCGTCGGTTTCGTCAACCCAACCTTTTACGCAAATCCTCAGGCATTCAATGACATGTAAGCTTACCAGGCTAGGCCTTCCTTGGCTTCACATGTTCCATTCACTGACCTCCGCTTCTTCTTACAACAGCATAACCGGCTCCAATCAAGGCTGTGGCAAGGTCAATGCTTTCTATTGTGCTCCTGGATGGGGTATGTACAACTAGAATTTCCTTCTAATTGATGCTTCATCGGCGCTGACACTTGAATAGACCCGGTGACGGGTCTAGGAACGTTGAATTATGGGAAGTTGAAGCAGATCTTCATGCAGATGCCTTAAAAAAGGTCATGCTGGATGGTTGAGAGAGTTGCTTGAAGGAATTGGTTTGTCTTGACTACTGCGGATAGAGCTGTAGTGTCAGTTGATGCCATCGACGTCTGATGCACTTGCCTGGATGCGAGAGTATCGTGGTGGTACTTGCTAGAACGATAATAATGTCATGATTATAGGAAAGATCACAACATAATCTAGGAAGCTGAAACATATTACAAAAACTCATGATGGTGAGGTAGAACATTTCAGGATGACAGAGCTCCTTTCATCCTCGATGGTATTGTGCCTGGACTGTATCACAAATGCAGAGATACGTTAAGGTGTGATCTTTGTATTCAGCACTACCTGCTTGGCTATGCTATCCTGCTCCCACTGAACCTAAACCTGCAATAAACTGGAAAGAGAGTGCTGACAAGCACGATGTATGTGTCCATGTTGGACAAAGTCTGTGACCACAATTTGGCGGTAGTTTCGCAAGTGTTTGCATCATGGGTTCATTGCTTCAATCCCTCGCTGGTTCCGTCCGTTTCACCACACCATTCGCAACTGACGTGAGGTGCCTCTGGTGTACCATTCGCGGCCCAGTCCAGGTTGAAACCGGACCGCCTCTTCCAGTAGGTCTGCAATTTGGCAGAAAATCTTAACCTTGGTGCATGAACCAGATATGCAATCTGCACCGTCTGCAGATTCGGTAGCGCGTCCGAGGTTGACTGCAAGGACAGCTGCCTCCAGAGATAGCATCGAAGGAGTTCCCATTGTAAGGCATGGACCTCGATGCCAAGTGTACGTATTGAGCTCGGTAGCACAGTTGCGAGATCGGGAAGCGCAGTAATGTCAGGCTCGATCCAATGGGCCAGTTTTAACTCCGCGCTCTCAGTGAGATCACCTGACCTCGCTTTCAAGATCGTGACTGGTCCGAAGCCATTCAACAACAACATTGCTGGCAAAATCACAAGTTCGAGTCGCTCGAATGAGACAAAGTTGAACGAGGCGGACAACGCAGCACTGGAGAAGTCGTACAGGCCGGCTGCATTCGTAGTATAGTGTTCCTCGGCCTGCTCAAATCCCAGAGTATCATACCAACTGTCGAAGTGTTTGAGACTCTTCTCACAGTGCTTGATCGACACCTCGATGAACTTCTTTGGAATATAAAGCCAGGTAATGTGATCACATCCATAATCGAATGTCTCGAGTGTGTTGGCCTCATTTAGCACGACGAGAGACTGTAGTTGTTGAAATGATAGCAGACTACCGTACAATCTTAGAGAGATCAACGACATTGAGCCACTGGATAATGAGGGTATCTGTAGATGACCATTGTGTAGAACCAAGGAGTGCTCCTGACGGAAGTGCGTCACTTGAGCATCCAAAAGAAAAGATCCGGCAGCTATATTATGTTATGTTTTGTTTTTTGTAGGAAGAAAAAAATAGGTCCTTGAGTCTTAAATGAGTAACGTGCTGAAGGTTCCTTGATTTCTGTGAAAGAGCGAAACAGATCGTTTGTTTGGGGGATAAACAAGTGAAACTCAAGCTGTCCAATCAGCTCTTGGCTCTTTCTCTAGCAAAATACAGAAATCTGGATACAATTTCTTCTTATGAGAGATATGGCGTAAAAGTGTTATGTGTTATTTGATTTCCATATGGACAGGAAGATCAAGGTCTTGCCAGAGGTCTCGGTGTACTCGGCTTCATCCGCTTGTCTCGCGTGATGCTGTAATCTCGGTCTACTATCTTTCGTGTCTCCATTGTGCAGGAGCAAAGGATACCATGCTCTGAACCAGATTGCAGTCCCCAAGACAACATCATGCTACTGGGCTCTTGGCTCTGTGTTATGCTTCTGACCCATTCAGGCCTTCTTAGCATCCCTTTCCGCCTTCCTCAATGCTCTCTTCCTAATCTGCTCATGAAATCCCATATTTTGCATCAACACAATCCTGTTCATCGTCCCAGTAATTGTTGAAAAGGCCCAGTGAATCACACCATGTGCCCAGAACGGCGTACTCGTAAACGCAATGCCTTGTGCACCTCCGCTCCTCCCCAATTTCGTTAATGTAGCTTTCACGAACGCCTTAGGTGTAGGAACAAACAAGCTAGGCTTGCGAATCTTGCTCATTGCAGATGTGACCAGGTAGGATTGGACAAGTTGGACGGAGACGCCGTGTGGTGCGAGCTCTGCTCCGAGTGCGGTGGACCATTGCTGGAGGAACGCTTTGCTACCAGAATATGTCGCGAGGAGTGGTGTGGGAAGAATTCCGCCGAAGGAAGCCATGGTGAGAATGAGACCACGGTGGTTCTTGATCATTAGAGGTGCGATGATCTGGGTTGTGCGCAAAGTGCCGAAGCAGTTGATGGTGATGATGTCTGTCATCTCTTGCTCGCTGGTCTCGACGAAGGGCACAGGTATAGAGTGTGATTGACCAACATTGTTGATGAGGATCGAGATGTTCAAGTTCGAGACGAGGTCTTTTAGACGTGCAAAATCGGCGTCAGAGTTCTTGGAGAAGTCCATAGCGAGTGTTTTTGTCTCAACGCCATGTTTCGAGGAGATTTCAGAGGCAAGTGCGTCGAGCTTGGAGGCGGTGCGAGAGACGAGGAGGACATTGAATTTGCGTGCGGCGAGCTGGAGAGCGTATTCTTTGCCAATCCCATCTGATGCTCCTGTAATGACAGCCCAGCTGCCTTTGGGTCCGTAGTCTGCGAGCTGTATGGTTATGTCAATATGATGTACCAGCTATACATAGATCAAATGCACGTACAGATTTGCCAGGCAAGATGAACAAACTGAAGATCAAACGGATGAAGCTGAAAAGCTTGAGGAACACGAACAGCGCGCCGACTGACGCTAGGACTTCGATACTTGCAGTCACGCGGTCGTTTGAAAGTATAGCCATGACTTGGGAGTGAAGGTGTGTCTTTTTGGCGAGAAGTGTTACCAATATTTTGTTTGACGCGCCTGACGTGAGGAAAACAGGGTCCAAAATCTGAAACACATCTTGAAACAGAGACGACAACAACATCAGGCATTATTAGTGATAGGAACACTGCCAATGTATGACAATCTTCCGTGATCAAGGTGTGAGTTGTCCATTTGAAGAACAATACCGTGTGTCGCTTGTGATATATTTTCAATTATGTGTCTGCTACATTATCATATTCCAGCTGACTTCCCGGCACCTCCCTCATTGTGCTGTACAGCAGTCTTATCTGACTGCGAAGAAGAACCCGACAAAACATTAGTCCTGTCATGGTGTACTGCAAGCGCCTTCTCAGCTTCAGCAAATCTCAAGCTGTTAGTACGACCTTGCTCAACATCACTGGCTAGCTCATCAAGGCGGCTTTGACCAGGCTTAGTCTGCCATGGCTTTAATGCGTCGTCTTTCCACATCGCCTCAATCTCCTCAAGACTTTTCCGGGCCGTCTCTGGGTAGGAAAACCAAGCTTGAGCAGCAGCACCGATGCAGAGCACACCAAAGATGATGAAGATCTTCCATGAAATCGACTTGAACCCAGGTGGGATAAAGAAGCCAATCGCGAAGTTGAACAGCCAGTTTCCTATGGATGCGAGAGCCATTCCATACGCTCTGGTCTCGAGCGACCAAACTTCCGCAGCGTAGACCCATGCTACAGGGGCGAGACTGAGGGCGTAGACAATGACAAGGAGATAGGAGAACGCGATGACGACTGCTGATGCAGCTCCAGTAACTTGGATAACGACGTTGGCGTTGCCACCGACACCACCTGGAACGGAAACACCTGCACCACCAAGGACACCTATACATTGTTAGCGGTGATCATCCCGGGACGTAAATATTTTCAGGCTTACCTCCAACAACCAAATGACAAACTGCCATACCCAAAGCACCATAGATGAGGACAGGACGACGGCCGGTTTTGTCGATAAAGAGGAAGGTGACCAGCGAGAATATAATAAACAATGCATATTGCACGCCAGAGGAGATGAGGTTGATATTTCCTGACAGCCCAGCCATGGCGAAGACATAGACAATATAGTAAGTCATAACATTAGCACCAGAAAGTTGTTGCCAGGCTTGCACGGAGACACCAGCGAATGTCCTCCTCCACATGCCGTTTGAGATGAACTTGTGCCACCCCTTTGGTCCTTCGCGCTCAAGACGCATCGTGTATTGAATCTCGTCCCACTCGGCGATAACCAGGGGATCGCTCTTGTTACCACCAGCTTGAATCCTAGAAAGAACGTCGAGGGCTTCCGTGTCCCGACCAACTTTCGCGAGCCTGAAATAGTTACGTTAGATATTTTTTGTGCGCTCCTCACAGCAATCGGATAGACTGACCATCTGGGCGACCTGGGAAGTAGAGGCAATAGAGCTAAAAGTAGTACAGCAGGCACAAACTGCACGGCCCAAGCTACCCTGAAAGATGTGCTAGAAGTTGGCGATCCGATGAAAGAACAACCGTATCCAATAAAGTACATCAGCAAGATACCAATCTCAATGGCGAGTTGCTGGATGACGATGATAGAGCCACGTTTATCTTTCCGGGCTATCTCAGCCAAATATCTTGTAGCAAAATAAGCAAAGTTTCCATGGCTTGTTGGAGTGCGTATACCTACACAGGGACTTGGCTTGAGGTAATACCAACGCAAAGACCATTGATGAAGCGGCCAGCAATAAGTTGACCTGTGCCTTTTGTGGAGACTTGCAGTGCTGTACCGATGAGCCAGAAAATGCAGCCGAAGGCACAGCTGTCTCTTCGCCCGAACTTATCACTGATAGGTCCAGCCATCAGAGCACCAATTACGGAACCACCAGCTAAAGCAGCACCAATACCACCCTAAAGTCAATTATCAGTGTCAACGTCTACCAGAAGTCACGCGTTGGTGGAATTTACCTGGAGAGTGCCTGACGGGTTGTGAAAGTAGTTTATATATTGCTCAGTGCCAATGATGGCTGACATGGAAGAGATATCAAACTGCCACGAAGGTTAATTTTGATTGATCACAGTAATGCATGATAAGGATCTCACCCCAAAGAGCATGCCGCCTATCGTCGATACTGCGGCAAGGAAGTAGGTGTTATACACCTTGACGGGAAAAGTGTAACCCATGATGGCAGTGATTCACCAATCTCAGTAGGATTCCGCAAGACCACGCAATAACAGTTTGGATCAATTGGATAAAGATAATAATTCACCAAATTCTAACAACAGATATACTGAGTATCTGAAGTAGTGACTGTGGAGGGACACCCCAGAGCTTAAGTAATGACTCTGGGGAAACCTTGGATGGAGAATGCGTTAAAGTATGACCCTGTGGAGTCAAAACCCATAGGCTATTTGAATGATCACCTCGCAACAATCTACACCGAGTCCACGCGAAGGAGGCATCAATTGTGATGTGGTTGAAGATCCTTCCAAGCTGAAACGTGGTGCCACTTATAAACCTCAAAAGAGATTACATATGTGGGTGGCTTCTGATTAGAATTCTTTTTCTTTTCTTCTGACTGACTACTCGTAATTCTTCGTGCGCAGGATTGATCTCACAGCTGCGATCAGATGCGACACGAAGCATCCAGAACTTCCACCATGATTGCCATATAGTCTCGGCGCTCAAAACGGCGCTCTAAAATCGACCTCTAAAGAACTTTTCTTCATGATTTTCGATATGACGCATGCCAAACAACCTTCACCGTTTTCACAAAATACCAGGAGTGGCTTTTCTACTCGGATGAATCCGAGTGTGGGACTTTATTCCAAGATTCACGAACTTGAGATGATGTGGGAGGCGCTCGTAAGATACAGATATTAACCATAGCCTCGTGCGGACAATTGAACTGTTCAAGCACGAATTTTGTCAAACAGGTGTGGTTGAAGCACGAAGTATGTGTACTCAAGTACCTTAAGTCGCCATGCCGTTTCAGCAGAAAGTACTTGTGTACATCGCCTTATAATATATGCTTATTTCTGTCTCGTTGGATTGTTCAGCCGAGTGCGAATTGCTGCTTGATTTACATGGTCGAGGCTTATCATGGTTGCGGGAGTGTGTACAAGATTATTATGGGGTGCCTTGCTCTTCAGAAACAAGCTTGACGCTAGTATCAAGCTTTAGTATCATGATATAGTATGACGCCAGATTCTTCGTCTCTACTCGTTAAAACATAAGAATGGTCAGTATCTCTCCTCTTATTTCGTCGTTCTGCTTCATCCGGTGCATCCTTCCACTATACCGAACTTTTTGACTGCCATAATCTACTCTAGTGCTTGTGACTATGACCATGCTCGTGTCCATGCTCGTCTTCAGACTCCGGTTCTGGGCTACTCCTCGGGCTGACATCAGCAGGAATGAAGTCTTCTAATGGGTCGACAGCATCTTCCTTAGGTTTAAAGGTGATGGTCACACGTTTTACTCCTCTAACTTTTGAGCCAATTGTCTTCCTCACAGCCTCCTCCACCCTGTGTGTCTGGTCGATAGTCCATGAAGGAGATACACCAAGTTCGACGTCAATCAGATATGTCTGTCCAGCTTTAACACCTCCGATTTGCCTGACATTGGCCCCTTCCTGCTGCGCTCCTGCTGCTAGCTCCATCAAGGCGCTGTCTGCTGCTCTTCGTATCTTTTTCTTCATGTCGTCGTCGATACCAACGTCGCACAGCTCGAGAATAGCACTCTTTGTATTACCGAGACCTGCTTGGACAACCATAAGGGAGATGACAAGACCACCGACGGGATCCATCCAGGCTGCGTTTTTCAAGATATTTGCTCCTGCGATCATGAGTAGGGCGACGAAGGCTGTGAGAGAGTCGACGCGGTGGTGGTACGCGTTTGAGGCTAGAACCGATGACTTGCGCTCCTTGGCTACTTTAAGAGCTGTTCGTTGGTTAGCGTATATGTTGATCTAGATTGACTCGCTCTTGAAACCTACTAGCATGGTACAACCACTCCTTGATCAATATAGAACCTCCTGCAAGCCATGCCGCATTCAGATTTGGCCCAAGGTCGGTATGTGAGTGATCATGTCCATGCGAATGAGCCAGCAGGCCCAACGTGTCCGCCAATTCCGCAAAACCAGGCACAAACTGTTGCGCCAGCTGCAATACTGCTGCCCAGCCCATATAGAATCCTCCTATCAACAACATCCCACTAACACCCAAGCTACCCAGACTCTCCACTTTGCCATAGCCACTAGGAAATCTCTCGTTTGGTGGTTTGAGTGCGAGGGAGACGGTGAGTAGTGTCATTACATCCGATACGAGATCAGTTAAGGAGTGTATAGCGTCTGCGGAGAGTGCTTTTGAGTTGAAGTAATAACCTCCTAATCCTTTCGCAATGGCCATGCCTAGATTTACGTATAGACCGACTCGTGTGATTCGGACGCCAGCGTCATTTTTGTTACTGGATGTAAGGTAGGTGCTGTCGTGGTTGTGGGAATGGCCAGCATGTCCCCGGACTTGTGATTGGGACATGATGGCTGCAAGATGTTGTGGACGATGTGAGCGGAGTGCAGGAGGTAGTTTGTTGGGTGAATATGGTAGTCTTGATGCTGATGCTGAAATGCTGGTAAAGACTGAAGCAGTCTGGTAAATGCGCTGTTGTTGTAGTGCTCGGAGTGAGGAATGTTTGAGAGAAAGTTGTGCAAGGGGCACGCGAGCAACTAGTCCAATGCAGCGTCGTGTTGGCGGCAAGGGCATGAAGGGGTGATGTCGTTTTCACGTCGTTTTCACACCACTTTTCTGTCGTCTTTCTCTGCTAGTAGTTGATCCAACTACGTATTTCAGCTCTGAAATTGCTTGTTTTTGATTGTTGTTGACAATTGCTCAAGGCCCAGCCTCTATTGTCTCGCCAGAGCTCAAAAAGGGGTCCTGACTTGCGGATGACGAAACCATGAAACCTCGCTATTGCTCTCAAACCAATATGTTAAATCTTCATGTCAACTCGTTCTCTTCTGAGGATTCCTCACACGAAAGGTCTACCACCTCCAATAATCATCCCTCGTAACGCGAACAATCCCCTTGGCGCCTCCAATGCACTTTATGAATTCTTAACAGCACCACCATCTTCCTCCTTACGCAATACACCAAAGCATGACAGGGGCACGATACTATTGACTGGAGCTGGTATCTCCGTCGCTTCAGGTTTGGCAGACTATCGAGGCGAAAAAGGCACATATACCCTGAATCAGACGTATCGACCAATATACTTCAATGAATTCTCCTCGAATCATGAAGCACGGAAACGATATTGGGCTAGGAGCTTCTTTGGATTTGTCAACCTGAATAAGTCAAAGCCCAACAGTACACATCATGCTGTCAGAGAGCTAGGAGAACTGGGCGTAGTAGATAGTGTGATTACACAAAGTTGGTTTTATCTTCCAATCTTCGCCTAGCCCTGTTTGCTAAAACATTGACTTGATAGATGTGGACTCGTTCCACCCTCGTGCCCATCCATCCCTTTCAACGATCGAACTTCATGGATATTTACGCAGCGTAGTCTGCCTCACCTGTCGCAGTGAAGTGCCGCGTGCTGATTTCCAAAGATTCCTCTCTTCCTTGAACCCTTCATGGGCAGAAAAACTTGACGAAGCTGTTCGAACTGGCGCACTGGATACCGAAGATCGAGAAGAAAGAGCCAAACGAGGATTGCGATCGAATCCTGATGGTGATGTTGAGATTCCTGATGCGCCCTACTCTACATTTCGCTATCCTCCCTGTCCAGAATGCATGAAGAAGCAACAATCGAAGCTGGACAATGGCGAAGATGTCAAGATTGAAGTTGACCAAGATGGAGCTTGGTTACCAACGTCTAATGCTGGCGTACTGAAGCCAGCCGTAATTATGTTTGGAGAATCTATTCCCGTGGCAGTGAAGGCGGCCGCTGAAGAAGCACTGGACGCCGCATCGCGAATACTGGTTATGGGAAGTAGCCTTGCGACATATTCTGCTTTCAGGCTGGTCCGGCGGGCGAGGGAGAACGGCATGCCTATCGGAATCCTGAACGTCGGTGGTGTGAGAGGAGAAGAGGAGCTATACCAAGGGCTTGTTGGGGAGAACAAAGGCGCAAGAGCAGTAAGGTGCAGTGAAAAGACAGAGGTGATACTACCAGGAGTAGTCGAGAAGATCAGATCGAGGAAATGAAGGTATAACATGTTAGAAACCATCTTACTACAAGCTATATCCTTGGACCCTATGCATTACTAGCTTTCAAACAAACACCATATACTAAAAAGCGCTAATAATGTAGTAATGCACTTCATCTTGTCGCACTCATGTGAGATGGTATTTAGGATTGTCGATCTTCTGTCAGGGCATTTCAGATGCCAAGCACGACGTCAGCGGAGAGTTGGCCGGGTCTGAGAAAGTTGAACATCGCTCGTGTGACCATCCTTACAAAATAACTGTTTATACCTTACGACAACATGGCAAAAGATGATAAAACGACAGGCGAGGTAACAGAGCGCAAACAAGCGCCAGATGATGTGGTTAACCAGCCGTACCGCAAAGTACCATTACCCAAGAGCATCCAAAGCACGATAGACAACGACGAGAAATGGTGGAGTACTGTGGTGGAGGGCAAGTACGTATCAGTCGTGTGCTTTGTGTTATGGCAGTGACTGACAGTAATCTCCCTTTAGTATGCCCTCTTCAACAGAAGAAAACATCCGTTATGCTGGTGTGTAGGCTGCAGACTACTAGAAGAAATCATAAGACTTACGCCTATCCCCAGCCTACGGTTCCCGTGTCCGGACCATCCTCGTCTCAGCATCTCGTTACGTAGCGTGAGTGCTGTTCAGTCCTACGAAACCTAGCATCTATGGGGGCTCATAGTAATTACAGATACACCTCCGACATTGGCGAATCTTTCCGCCCTGTCGCTCATCCTTACCTCGTCAGAGGCGCATACGGAGTGTCCTGGCTCTACCTGGTCGGCGATGTGTCATACGAAGGATACAAGGGATACCTCAGGAATCAGCAGACATTAAACCCATCAGCACCACAATCAGACGGTGCGCCGCAAGGACCAACACCCAAGGGCGCACCTGCTGTGGAGGCTGCTGTGCAAGACATTCCCAAACCAGGCAAGGTCGCGCTGGTCGACGATTATAGGGTTGTAGCTGTTCAGCGAGCCATTTTCCAGTCTATTGCTTCTATGGGTCTACCGGCATTCACAGTACATTCGATCGTAAAGTACTCGGGCAAGGCTTTCAAGAACGCCGCAAACAAGAATGTTAGGACATGGGCGCCTATTGGTTTAGGATTGGCAGCTGTACCAGCACTGTGAGTTTTTCGAAATGTTCACTGTCGGATTTCCCATGTATGCTGACAGTAATCAGACCCTTCATGTTTGACAAGCCGGTAGAAGAGGCGGTAGAGTGGTCGTTCCATAAGCTACTGGGTCCTGGTGAGGCCAGTGGTCATCATACAGAGATCAAGCCTTCGCCAGAGAGCAAGAAGGAGCTATAAGATCTCTCTGAGAAACCTTGTATAAACACCCAAATCTGTAACATAAAGCGCCAAAAACGGCATGATCTTCACATCTCCATCTTTTCAGCCCTCCGAATACTGTTTCTCAATGATCTCTTACCAGTCGATGCAGTACGCCGGGGTGAGGGCCGTATGTCACGTGCTACCCCGCATTATGCAGACGCGACTTCCTTACGCGTGAGCTCGACTGCAGAACATGTACATCAGCTTCCAGAATCTTGAATCGGACTACACTCGCTTGCACCTCACTCACCTAAGACTCTCGCCGTATATCGTTATCTCGGGCGTATTCTTGCGCATCCTTGCGCGTCCGAACTTCCATCATGCCGCGGCCCAAAGTCAAGAAGATTGTCACAGCAAGACCACCAGCGCGTCAAGAACCAACATCCAATCCCAAAAGCGCTCCTACAGCTGTACATGCTGCAGATCAGGCTGCCCTGTCGACCAGTGGTGATGATGTGGCACCAGTACTAAGCAAGACTACACGTAACACGAGACCCGCGAGAACACTTCCAACAGCTGGCGCACGCTCAACAAGATCGAGAACAGATCGCGCTGCGCAACATGTAACAGATGCCAGTACACGGGAGGATATTCAATCGAATAGAGCAGAAATCACAGAAGAGGACGATGTTCCCGAAACACTAGTTCAGGCAACGCAAGAAGAAGTGGAGGTTCCGGACACGACGCCACCAGCTTCGGGACGCAGGAGCAAAAGGTCGCGGAACGACGTAGAGAATTCAAGTAGTCGTCCTCCAACACAAGTCTTGGTTGAACCAACACAAAAGTCGCAATCGCGCATACCATCTTCTCCGCCAGCTCAACCTGTCGCGCCTGCTTCAGCAGCCCGAGTCCACAACACACCATCCTACTTGACAAATTTCACAAGACAGCCCCGTCAGCCTAGCATCCTGAATATGGTACAGCAGAACGTTGGCTTTGGTGCATCGGATGATGATGAGGACCTGACTTTAGAGGGTGAAACAGACCTGCTTGGAGAGACCACGAATGTGACAGAGGTACCGGAGGAGGAAGGAGGAGCAGAAGCAGAAGGACTTTACGACGACGACTTGCCTGTCGCGCTATCTTCGAGCTCGAGGAAACGTCAAATCACAGAGCTTGACGGTGATGATGAAGATATCGAGAACACGTCAAATCCTGATCGTCGAGACGCAATAGATCTGCCCTCAGATCCAGCACATTTCACGCAACCAATCGAAGATGCCTCAGATAACGATGACATAGACGATCTGAGTCCAGACGACTCCATTAGTCACAAGGCACCACGTTCATCACCTCCATTACTGAACGATCAGCAATCAGAAGGGCTACCGTCACCACGAGCAAAGTCTAGAAGACCACGCAGGCCAGGGCGAGTGACGAGACGACGTTCCGCACCCCAAGCTGCTGCCCAGGACAATCCTTCATCTTCTTCGGCGATATCGGCTAGCCCTCCACACTCCACTCCTCCGTCTTCGCCGGTCAACACACAGAACCAAGCAGCCAAAGCAAAAGCGGCCTCAACCACACGCAAGGGCGCCAAGCGTGACAAGACCATCACATTAACCACCGCAGCATTACAAGCACTACTACCTCAGACCCGAAAGCTCAAGTCAGACCGCGTTCATGACACATTTGACATTCATAGCTCGACCCCAGACGAGGAAGAAGACGAAGAAGTCGACGAAGATGAGGATGAGCTATCTAGACCTCGGAGGCGTGCTGCGGCAGCTTCGAATCGTGCACAGAAACCTGGTGCGCTTAAATCACCCAAAGCTACGCGTGGTAAAGCAGCAGCACGGCCAGTGACAGCAAAAGCCACCAAAGCCAACAAAATAAGTAAAGCTCGAGCAAACGCTCCATCGTCCAAAGTGCCTGCTGCAAAAGTTGGAAGGTCTTACACGAGACGAAGTCAAGGAGATAAGGAGAATGAAGGTGGTAGTGCTGAAGAACAACATGAAGACGACTCGGAAGTGACTGTTGTGAATGAGCGTGCAGGTGGAAAAGCAACGAGTGGTGAGCTGAAGGATGCGAGGAAGAAGTTCGAGGAGATTGATAATTGGGAGATGGAGTTTGAAAGTGCGGATATCACTGGTGGTAGCTCGCCCTGGCGGTAACTTGAGCTTCCACTTGATATGTTGACAATTGAGGTACAGGATAGCTTCTATTGCGCATTAATCTTTGTCTTCTTTTGCTTCTGGAAGTGTGCTAGAAGATACGCTGATGCGTCTAGTAGCTTGTATATACTTTAGTTTCAACTATGTGCACTTCGGCTTCTGTTGTCAATACTTTTCTTCTCATTCTTACTTATTTTGTGTTGGGTTGCTCCTTCCTCGTTGAAGTCTTGTGTGTGTTGGCGTAGACGCGATCTGCGCACCTTCCGCCGAAGTGACAAATACGATAGATGATCTTCTTGCTTATTTGTTCTATCTTCTTTCCCGATTCTCTTCATTCCCACCATAACCTCCTCTACATCTACTTCACCTCAACTCGTCACCACACTGACAATGTCAACCGACTTCGCGTACCACATTTCACCTGCCCTCTCTCCATCCACAACACATCATCAGATTCCCACACATCAACCCAGAACCCCAGCACACTCCTCATGCTTTCGCACGAAAACCCATTGCGTGGTTGATCGTTGCTTACGAGTTGGCGTACGCAAACGTATGCTATCCGAGGTTGTGTTGATGCGCTGCCTGGGGATGTGACTGTGGCACTTTTGGGGTGTTTGGCTGAGGTTTGGGCGTTGTGTTGATCTTGAGGTTGAAGCTGGTGTTGCAGTGAGATAGACTCTGAAGGTGACGTGGGGAGTGGCGCACAGGTGCTGGAGTCGATTGTGGGTCAGTGATGCTGTGGAGCCGCTACTCTCTTGATGGAATGGATTCGCTTCCAGTATCGACCAGTACGTGGTTTGTCGATTCCGTTGCAAAGAAAGGCCATCATCGATCCAGCACAACTCTATCTGTCACCTTCTCCACAACAGGCAGTAGTTCAACGAGTCTGTTGGCATCCCTCATGCCCGCTGTCACATCCTCTCTGGTCATTACTAATTGCTGTCGCACAGTCTCGAACTTCTCCTCTCTCGCTGTATATTCTCGGATCACCTCACCAGTAGCAAACTCGACAAAGACTCTCGTGTCTCGTATTCTGAACACTACATCGTCCAATCTCATGAAGAATCGGCAGAGAAGTAGCAGCCTATCTGGCATTACACGAACACGACATGACAACTCGGTTGTCCCATTATCAGCGAGTTCATCCTCGTAGAGAATCATTTGCTCCCAGAAGAGGATAGGATCAGGCCGTTTGAGTAGGTGGAGTGGGATCTGGTCGGTTTTTGTCTCGATAAAAGCGGGACTTGAAGCTATTGTGCCTTTGTAGTCGGTGCTGTACGACCAGTCAAAAGGTCTGATGACATCTTTTATGCCTTCGTGGTGGTGCTCGCTATTACCAGATCAGTCAAACGTCCTGGAATTATCCACATCGGAAAAGACCACCCACCGACTGGCTTGCCACTCAGCAGAATGCGCGACCTTCAACATTGCCTGACCGGTCTTGTCTACACGATCCAGAGCATCAAAAGCGTTGAAGTGAATATACCATCCACTTTTAGGATGCTCGATGGAAACGAAATTATCACCAAAAATCATTTCTGGTGGTGTGATGCCTAATTTGGCTGTCATCTCATCAATGGGCCCAGCTTTGAGAATGGGTAGCGATTGGAGGGATATTTTAAAGCCTTTCTGAGTGACACTTTTGAGGGCATCTGTTGGCGTGGGCGGGCTAAAATTGGTGGAGGGCCCGGATGAGCCATTCATCTTGGTCGACATGTTCTTCTTGCTCACTGGGACGAGCTTGTGACGTGCAACCGGCACAGAGCTCGATATATTCAAGCTCAATAAGTAGCACAAACTGCTGACAAAGTCGATGATGGAGTGGACTCCGGGAAGGCTTGGCAGTGTTGCCCCTTGCAACCACTGCGGAGCTCATCTGTTGATCAACTTCGCGAGCAACTATTGAATCAAAAGACAGGACGATATCCACGACCGTAAACTCTTCTCTCTGGATCAACATCGTTTCGAAATGGCGACTAGAACACTGGAGGCTGGCTTTGCTAGCATGTCAGTAAATGATGAGAACGAGCAGCCTGGAACCACTGTATACTCCATATCAAAGGCAAGACTCAAACAATAACACTCGGGGAGCCCACACTGATAGACTATATAGCCCTCTCTATCATCAAAGACTTCTATCTCGGGACTTGGAACAGCCGCACAACTTGGGGCAAACAGCAACCGCATGAACCTCCTGAAACTCGCAGTCCAAACATCTAGCCAAGTGAACGCATCAGCAGCACCACCAACAAAAGCAAAAGTCACTCTACCCTCACAAGCCGCACAGACGCGTCCTTCAAATCTTCCACAAACTGGATCACCCTCACGAACCGCGCTACGAACCATTACAAGCACCGCATCACGACCATCTGCAGAGAGCAATGCATCACAACGACTATCCGAACGCCAATCAATACCGCAACAGATCGCCCCTCGACAATGGCACCTCGGCATGTTCGAGATTGGAAAACCACTAGGCAAAGGCAAGTTCGGACGCGTATATCTCGCCAAAGACAAGAGTACAGGGTTCGTCTGCGCACTGAAGGTTCAGCATAAATCAGAACTTGTAGCAGGAAAGATTGAGAGACAAGTGCGTCGTGAGATTGAGATTCAGTCCAACTTGGCGCACACGAATATCCTACGTCTATACGGACATTTTCACGATGCGAAACGCATCTTCCTGATTCTGGAATTTGCGGCACAAGGAGAGCTGTATAAGCATCTTCGGAAAGCGCAGAGGTTTCAGGAATGGCGCGCTGCACAATATATTGCCCAAATGACGTCTGCGCTGAAGTATCTGCACTCGAAGCACATCATGCATCGTGATATCAAACCAGAAAACATCTTAGTCGGCATTCATGGCGAGATCAAGATATCTGATTTTGGCTGGAGTGTGCATGCGCCAAATAATAGGAGGAACACGATGTGTGGAACGCTAGACTATCTGCCGCCAGAGATGGTCAAGCCTGGCAGTCACGACAGTTATTACGATGAGAAGGTCGATATCTGGAGTCTGGGTGTCTTGATGTATGAGTTCTTGTGTGGTGAGGCACCGTTCGAGGATACACCAGTCATGACGCAGAGAAGGATCGCACGATGTGAAATGACCGTGCCACCTTACGTTAGTGCAGAGGCCAAGGATCTGCTGAAGAAGGTATGTTTGCTATTGCATTCGAGGTTTTGATATGCTTCTGACACATCTCATTAGTTGCTCGTGGTGGATCCGCTGAAGAGGATAACGCTCGAGGATATTGAAAAGCATTCCTGGATTGTCAAGCACTGCATCAAAGGTGAACGAGCCACGCAGAGAGAGTCTACATCAGGTAAGGAGAGGAAGCCCGCGATCCAGCAATGAATAGAGGCGCCCAACGACGAAATGACAAATGTATATGAAAACGCTTCGCTTCACACACCACGGCCCGGAGAAGGTTCTATTTGAGAAGATTAGGTTCTTCAGAAAGGAGTTTTGTACTTTGGGTATCTTCATCTCTAGAACGCCATGACCATGCTGTTATGCTTTTAAGACAATATTCGACGTTTTTCTCGAGCTGTATCCACTTAGACCAGCTCTCATAACATTATTCATCACCTGTATATTTCATCAAAAGGTCGTGTATCGGGAAAGCAACTTCCCCAAACATCATTCACCACCCTCTTCGCCTGGTCTTCATCTTTACACGACGAATGCATCCTCACAGCCAGCTCCGCCCGTCTTCTTACACAATCTTGGAAATGTCCCGTGAATTTATACTGATGTTGGTTGAAGAACTCCCTCGTCCATCGACACTCTCCACTAAGTGTGTTTGCTCTGATCTAAACGTTCGCTCCGGTCAGCTTTCATACATCCAGCGCATCTTGTGATTCTCCTCCCAAACTCACCTCAGTACAAGCCATATGTCTCAAATTCCACTTGTCATACTTAAACCGCATATGATCATACGCATGCACCATCTCATGACTCAGCACGTCCTCCGTCGTCTTCCGGTCCCTCAAATGATTCGCACACAACACAATCCCCATATCCGCGGCAAACGCACCCTGTCTGATCCCCGTCGGACTCAACGTATCACACCGCCGACACATGACGTTGCTGGCGTCCAGATCCCCACCGAGCTTGGATACATTCTCTCGCAGGAAGCGCACCGAGGGTGAGTATTGGAAGAGCCAGTCTCGCCATTGTTCGCATTTGCGGCAGTCGGCTTTCTCGTTTAGCACGGAGCGCGTATGTATATATTGTCGCATTTCGTTATCGTTGGCTGAACCGGTGATAGCGCGGAAGAAGGTCGACCAGGTGTAGAAGGTTGTGTCGATTGGGGTGGTAGAGGAGGCGTCGGAAGGAAGGGTGGGAGATGGAGATGCGGTGTTGGAGGTTGGCGGGAGGGTCTTGCGGAGGACTTCGGCGTCACACATGGTGGATGGTTGAGAAGGGAAGTTGAGGCGTCGGATATAGGTGTGTTATGGGCTAGTTGATTTAATAACTTTTATTATTCTGATGCAGAGATGAAACACAGACGGTTTGATCGACAGGGTCCATGAGATTGTTTCGAAGTGACTCAATTGTGGAAAAGTCCATTGGAATTTCCAAACCACTACTTTCAAGCCACAAGCAGCGTGCATCATGAAGAAACATCCCATCATAGTAATCAAGCTCGGTAAGCTTCTGTAGCAATGCCACCACTTCCACCCCCCCTCACTACTCACACTTGCTCTACTAGGAACCTCCTCCATCGTCGACGAAAAGACACACCAACCCCTCCTCTCCATCCTCGCACTCCTCGTCGAAACCGCCGTTTCCCTGCGCAAGAATGGCTACCGAGTCATCATCGTCTCCTCCGGCGCCATCGGCATGGCTCTCGAAAAGATGGACCTCGAACGACGTCCAAAACACCTCCCACAAGTCCAAGCCCTCGCAGCGATAGGACAATGCAGACTCATCGCATTATGGGACCAGCTCTTCGAACGACTACGGCAGCCAGTAGCACAGATCTTGTTGACACGGAATGACATCGCGGATCGGACACAATATCTAAACGCGCAGAACACGATTGGCGAGCTGCTTAACATGGGCGTCATACCAATCGTGAACGAGAACGATACATTATCAGTGGCGGAAATCAAGTTCGGTGATAACGACACACTGAGCGCAATTACAGCTGGAATGGTAGGCGCAGATTATCTGTTTCTGATGACGGATGTGGATTGTTTGTATGACAAGAATCCGCGACAGTATCCGGATGCAAAAGCGATTGAGGTGGTGGAAGATATTGCTGCGCTGGACGCGGACGTGTCGAGTGCGGGAAGTGCGCTGGGAACGGGTGGGATGTCTACGAAGATTGTGGCGGCCAAGCTTGCTACGGCGGCTGGTGTGACGACGGTCATTACGCGGAGCTCGAAACCGAGTAATATTTACAGTATCGTGGATTATGCTGAGGCACTCAAGGCTGCAAAACGAAGCTCCACGACAGATCTAGGCCGGGAAAGCTCAAAGACATTGACACCTCCTCCGCTACATACTCGTTTTCTGCCCTCCGAACACCCGATTAGAGATCGCCATTTCTGGCTGCTGCACGGCCTTGCTCCTCATGGGACGATCTATGTGGATCACGGTGCAGCAGGCGCACTTCAGAATCGGGCTGGATTGTTACCAGTAGGTATCGTGGACGTTGAGGGTAATTTTGCGCAACAAGAATGTGTACGGATAGTGGAGGTGACGCGGCGAAAGCCTGCAACATCGTCGACTGATCATTCATCTGGACCAGTGACTCCAGCATCTCAGCCTGTATTGTCACGAACAGCATCAAGCTTCGGCCCTCTTGCAACGAATCATGCTTCGTTTGATGGACCTGGCCATGAGATTGGTCGGGCTCTAGTTAATTACTCGGCTGTCGAGATCAAGCGTATTGCTGGACATCGTAGCGTAGATATAACTCACATCTTGGGATATGCAGACAGCGAGTATGTGGCGATCCGAGAGAATGTGGCATTGTTAGAAAGAGGTGAGAGGACGAGGCCAGTTACTCCAGTGGCGAGTGCTTTGCTTGGTGGCCATACTGCGCCGAGCCCGGGTACTCCAACGACACCTCTAGCGAACTCGTAATAATAGAGATCTAATCATAGTATCATGAATGTGACTGCGACTGACGATACTTGTATCATAGTCATGAGGCCAAAATAGGAAGAACAGACAATGTCGACCAATTGATATTGTGATTTCAACGAAACGTCCAGTCGGCATCTTCGGCGTCATCATCGTCGTCCTTGCTCGTTGTTGACTTCTGCGGCTGAACTTTCGGAATGTATCCTTCAATATCACCAGTGCTACTGGAGTCTTGGCGAGGCGGTTCTGGTATAGCCACTTGTACTCGTTCACGGATTGGGAAAGTCGTTGTCTCTGCATGTTCAAGAACGTCTCGTTGTTGTTGAGGATGTGGTATCTCAGGTTGCAAAATGGGTTGAGCTGATTGCTCTCCACGCTCTCGTGCCAACTGGGTCATGGCTGCTCGCTTTTCCGCCGCGATAACATCTGTCTGGAACTTGGGCGTTTTGATTGAGCTGGCATCGTCGTCCAATAGACCCAATAAACTGTACCGATTCTTTGCGCCTTCAGTGCGCTCCCATGCTGGCATTCCACTCAACTGCAATCTGATGTACTTTGCATGTTTGGCACAGTCCTTGCTGCACCACATATCGAATTTGGACGATGGCACAAATTGGAGGTCTCGCCTCGCGGTTGCGCTATGCAAGATGCGCAGAGATTGTGGACTAGCTTTATTGTTACGGGGTAGAGGATTAGGACAAAAGACATAACCACAGCTCTTGGCTGCGTTGCGTTCTTCGATTAGATCATCATAGTCTGAGGCCTGGAAAGGGTGGATGAGTTCGGTGAAGCGGCAAAAGTCTTTCGGATCTGGTGCTTCTGCTCTGGCACTTGGACGTGTAGGAAAATCGATCAGCTCTTCGATGGCAGAGAGGACTAAATAGTCTTAGACATAAAACAATAATATCACAAATTCATCCTTACTTTGTGCTTCAACATTCTTTCTTTCTTGGATCAGATTGGCATGGTGGAGGGCAAGAGTGCGGTGACGCTCTGTTACCGGCAATCCTGTGCTCGTCGTCGTTGCCATATCCAGACAGACAGAGAGCTTCTTGTCAATAATTCGATGAGGCCATGCGCTTTCGAAACATGAAACGAAGATGGATGGAGGATTCGGTTTCAGATAAGATCAGGGTCCAATGATGCGGGGTCGGCTTAACTCCACCTAATCGACGTCGTCCAATGTCAACTTGTCACTTTATAGCTAGTAGGTAGTATCTGGCTTTCAATCGATCAGTCAATTGCTAATTCGTTAGCATCCTCTCAAGTTCTATAGCTACGACATTGTAGTGTGGCACAATACAAGCTAATCCCAGAGCTCTACTCTGCTTACGTCTACCTAACGTCATTCACCTCGTCTGGTGATCAACCCTCAATAGGCTGCAATCTAGCGACCATTCGGCCACCAGTGCATCGCCAATACTAACTACTCTCACTTCCACGATGGCAAGTCCACCCTTCAAAGTGAAAGCTGTCTACGACTACAGCTCTCCCCACGATGACGACCTCAGCTTCCCCAATGGTCAGGTCATTACTGTGGTGAAACAGGAGGATGAAGATTGGTACATTGGAGAATACAACGACGATAGTGGTATTAAGCACGAAGGTCTGTTCCCAAAGAACTTTGTGGAGAAGTATGAGCCACAAGCACCACCAAGGCCTGTCCGAGCACAGAAGAAGGAGGAGCCTGTGGTAGCTGCAGCGCCACCACCAGCTCCGCCAGTAGCCGAACCCATCGATGAGCGGTCGAAACCCTCGGAGCCAGAACCAGAGTCAGAGCCAGCCCAGGTATCTACACCTCAAAGCAAGCGCATGAGTGCAGCTGCAGGAGGTTCAGCTATCTCGGCCTCTACACCAAGTGCACCAACTTCTGGGACTGAAACAGCTAGCGATTCAACAGCTGCTAAGAAGGCCCCGCCACCTGTCTCGGAAAAGCCTAGCTCGTTCAAAGATCGTATTGCGGCATTTAACAGGGCTGGCGCTGCACCAGTCACCCCTGTCAAGCCTGCTGCGGCTTCGGGCTTCATTAAGAAACCCTATGTGCCTCCACCACCAGCCCGTGACGCCTATGTACCAGTACCTCGCCAGGAACCTCCGACCAAATTTTATCGCCGAGAAGAAGATCCCGAAATTGCCGAGCGAAAGACTCGAGATGAGGACGCTGCGAAACAGTCAGGTCTCATGCCTGGAGATACTGGAGATGAAGAGGCAGAACCTGCACCAAAGACGACTACTCTCAAAGAGCGTATTGCAGCATTGCAACAGCAACAGGCTGAGCAAGCGGCGCGACAAATGGCATTACTGCACAAAGAACAGCCACAGAGGCCTCCTCAAAGACGAGCTGATTCAGGCGACACTATCGGCTCTATGGCGCATCCTGAAGACCATGACGAGCCCCATGAAGGCGTATCGAGAGCCTCGACTGATACCTCACGAGACGTTCCGATGCCACTTATTAATCGTAGAACCTCCACAGCCTCAAGGAGAGAGCCAACGCTACATGACACTTTGAACGATGGGTACGAGGCCCAGCACCATGGCGCTCAGGAGGACGCAGAAGCCACCGAAACGGTGGATGCTGTTGAACGAAGCAGACCTGCACCCACATCGCCACTATCTCGTACCACGACTGACGCTTCTGCCAGAGAGATCTCTCGTCCAGCACCAGTTCAGGAGGATGACGAAGACCAACAAGAGGAGGACGCAGAGGAAGAGGAAGAAGACGAAGAAGCTGCTGAGGCTCGTCGTAAGTTAGAGTTGCGCCAACGTATGGCAAAGATGAGTGGAGGAATGGGTATGGGTGGCATGTTTGGTATGCAAATGGGCGCTCCACCACTTGCAGCTAAGAAGAAGGCTGCTCCTGCGGCCTCGTCTGAGCACCAGTTCGAAGCTGTTGCGTCCTCTGCCGCACCGACGCAACGTATGCCGATGATACCAATGCCTGGACTTCCGACCATGCGTAGCCCTCCTCAAAGTCCAACTTCGGAACGACCACCAGTCGTGCGAAAGGAATCTGAGCCAGGCTTGCCAATGTCAAGCAGTCGTGCTCCAGAAGCTGTACCCGATATGGAGGACTTGGAGCAGCAACCATCTGCAGCTGCGCCACAACATAGAAGAGCTCCATCATACTCGCAAGGTAATATATTAAGAACCTTTGTTTTGAAATGTGACTGACAATTAATTTATCTAGACCGTCCTTCACCACCTGCTCGACAACTCACTGCCGGTGCACCACCTGTCCCTGGTTCCCAAGGTATATAGTATAGTAGGTCATTCTATCTGAGCATTTCTGACCCCTCTCCAGGACGCGCGGTACCACCGCCACCACCTCGCGGACCCATGTCGCCCAGCGCTGCTTCGGGGGCTGGTGACGAGATGTCTTTGCGCGATGTAGCACCTCCACAATCTCCGGTCAGGCGCGATACTGGCATGTCTATTCGCGCACCACCTCCACCTATACCTGGAACTGCGCCGGCTTCTTCGACTGAGCCTCGTTCGCCTATTGCTCCACCTAGGCGGACTTCTTTTGCTCCAGACTCCCCAGCATCTGATAAGCGTAGATCAAATGCAGTAATGCCAGGAATGCCACCAATTCCCATGCCATCTACGGAGCAGCGAGGCGCTCCCCCTCCCCCACCAACGGGTCCTCCAGCTCAGCATGCGCCAGTGTCAGTTCCCAATACCGCTTACGATGATGATGAGGGTGACGACAATGATGAATATGAGGGTGACTACGATACCGATAGAAGGACTGCTCACCAAGACGTATCAAGATCTGATGATAGGGCCTATTCTGAAGATGATGGTAACTCTTCTGAAGATGCTTACGGTACAAATACCGCACCTTCTCTACCTCCAAGCACATCAAGAGCAGTCCCACCACCACCACCTTCGTTCGAGCCTCCGCCCAGGCGCTCGGTGGAAGCTCCGCAACGCGCTATGCCACCACTACCACCAAGTCTGCCAGTTCGGGGTCCTGCTCCACCTCCGACTGCAGCAGACGACTACGATCCATACAGGTACAACGCACCTGCACCTGGTTTGCCGCAGAGAACCATGCCAGGTCCTGCTCCAGGAAGACCCGGTGCACAACCACCAGCGCTCCCAAACATGCCTCCACCACCTCCTGGTCGTGCCATGCCTCCGCCTGTGCCACAATCTCCAATTCAAGCAGCGCCTCCCCGTATGAGTATGGGGCCAATTGGTCCAGCACCACCGCCAGCACCTGCTCAATATTCTGCACCGCTGCCACCTCCTGTTCAATACACCGCACCACCACCGCCTGTTCAACATTTCGATGCAGCAAACGACTACCACAATGTACCAGCCCCAGCTGCTCCGAGAAGATCAGTGGAACAGGCGGCGCCGGTCAGGAGATCTGTCGAGAGACCACGAGCATCCACAGATAATGGTATTATCGCAAGAGACGTGGATCTAGCCCAAGGGAGTCAGTGGTGGACCAAGCCAAACATGCCACCACCGGCCTTCCAGGGTCGTCCAGATGTGCTTTTCGAGGTCGAAGAAACAACTACGCCACACCGTGGAGGTCGTACTACAGTGTCGAAGGATGTGTATGTGCTCTTCCCAGATTACTCACAAACAGTAATAACTGCTCGATTCGACTCGAAAGCACCAGGAGATGTTACATTAGAACAGCGCCATGAACCTCCACCACCTCGACCTCGTCAGGACCAGCTCGAAGCAGCTAGTAGGCAGTATGGACAGGCAATCTTCAGTGCCGCACATTCTAAGGCCAACTCACCAGTTGCTGACGGTTCGGCCCAAGCTTTTATCAGTGGAGCTGTGCGCAGCCAGCCAACAGCCCTGCTACCTGTGGGCTCACGTGCTTATGGTGCACTAATCTACGTCAACATCGCTAATGCTACTGTTCAGCAACTCGATGAGATTCGACCTGGAGACATCATCTCTTTCCGCAATGCGAAGTTTCAGGGCAAGCACGGCTTGACGAAATACAGTGAGGACGTTGGAAAGCCGGACCATGCAGCAGTGGTGGTAGAGTGGGACGGTACCAAGAAGAAGGTTAGAGCTTATGAGCAAGGACGCGAAAGCAAAAAGGTCAAGATGGAGAGCTTTAGAGTTGGTGATCTTAGAAGTGGAGAGGTCAAAGTATGGCGTGTAATGGGCAGAAACTGGGTTGGGTGGGAAGGAGAGAGTTAAATGAAGGTGTACCGTACAGTCGTAGATGAACTTGAGCATTATGTGAAGACCAGCCTACCCCGATTCAGATGTCAATGTCCGATTTCGATACTGCTAGTGTGAGGAGTGCTGGAGAACTTTAGTATTAGCTAGACCCCCTCCACCGTGCGGCACTCTATAAGGTGGGGTCTAGGATAGGCGCCCGTTAATGCACGAATCCAACTATATCCTAGGTTGTGAAGATGACTGCTAAACTATACGTGTGATGGACACTCAATTTTCAAACCGGTTAGGAGTAAGGTAGTAGTCGTCGGAGGCTTCATGATAGCCGTTGATAAAACCGTTGTGTATGTTGTCCCTCGATACCCGCACGGTTTGGCAAAACAATGCAATATCGCGCTAAATTATTACGGCAAGAGCTTGGGTCGTGCGTACTCTGAGAGTCGTCATTTCTGATTGATCTAGTACTACTTGAGATCCTGGTTTTGTTGCTTGTCGCACAAAGTTTTCGCAACGAGCGCTGCTCGTCTCAATCATCCACAAATGGCGCCGCTACCAAATCCTACGCGCTTCGCAGCAGGCAACCCGTCCGTAGCAGCCGTGTCAAGCGAAGAAGAAGATGATAAACAGTCGTTCACGGGACTAGCAAACCACTGGTCACAGCTGAAGCTGTTGCATGGAGACGGGAAGACAAGTCCTGTTCGATCGTATGTTCTCTCACGAATTGTAGACCTATCATGACGCGATTGGAGGTCGAAAGCACAGAACATATCTGACATTGCGTAGACCAAGTCCTTTACAAAGGTCATACCAGCCAATGCATGCGCGCAGCAGATCTGTCCTGGACGACATCCCAGCCATTCCTCCACCAAGCAGAGACGCCTCCGCATACATGCCGCCACGATCACCTATACGATCTGATTCACCATCAAGACCATGGACACCTTCACAGCAGAACACTGATTGGATTCGTCCTCCGTCAATAAACATACCATACGAACCCGCAGAACTCAATGGTTCACCACGACCTGGAACACCTTCGTCGCTGTATGGAGGAAGTCCAAAGCGGCCACTGCCACCTGCACCACTCTTTGCTGGTGGAAAGCCACCATCAATACTAAACAGCAACGTGACTATGGCGGATGATGCAGCAATACCAATCGTTGAAGATGAGGATATGGAGAGAGTGGACATGGACGACGAGGACGATGTGTTTGGCAGTCCTGAGAAACAATCCCTCCGTCCGACTTTACATCAACAAGAAAGTCAACTCTCACTCATGTCCGAATCAACATTCACTGAAGACCTCTACGACAAAAGCGACCATTATGGTCCGGCACCAGATGGGTCGCAAGTTCGTCGCGGCGTAAGAGATGCGCAAATGGAAGAGAAAGAGGTCAAGCTTGTGAATGGCGAGCTCATTCTCGAGTGCAAGATTCCTACTATACTCTACAGTTTTCTTCCCTACAAGAACGCTACAGAGTTCACTCACATGCGATATACCGCTGTGACCTGCGATCCTGACGAGTTCTGCGACAGAGGCTACAAGTTGCGACAACAATTGAGTCCTACAATCAGAGAAACGGAACTGCTAATCTGTGTCACAATGTACAACGAGAACGAGAGTGACTTCACAAGAACAATGCATGGAGTTATGAAGAACATTGCACATTTCTGCTCACGCACAAAGTCCAGGACCTGGGGTGAAGATGGGTGGGAGAAGATTGTGGTCTGCATTATTTCTGATGGTCGTGCTAAGGTTCACCCTAGGACGTTGGATGCGCTTGCTGCCATGGGCGTGTATCAAGGTGGCATTGCAAAGAACCTGGTGAATGGGCGCGAGGTGACAGGACATGTTTACGAATACACAACTCAAGTTTCTCTGGATCCTGATCTCAAGTTCAAGGGAAGAGAAAAGGGGATCATGCCCTGCCAATTGATCTTCTGCTTGAAGGAAAAGAACGCAAAGAAGCTAAACTCACACAGGTGGTTCTTCAACGCGATCGGAAAGGCACTCAACCCAAATATCTGTATTCTACTCGATGTCGGGACGAAGCCCGGCGATACCTCACTTTACCATCTCTGGAAGGCTTTTGACAACGACTCCAATGTTGCAGGTGCCGCTGGCGAGATCAAGGCTGGCAAAGGCAAAGCATGGTTGGGTTTGCTCAATCCTTTAGTGGCTTCACAGAACTTTGAGTATAAAATGTCAAACATTCTTGACAAACCGCTTGAGTCTGTGTTTGGGTATATCACCGTTCTGCCTGGAGCTTTGAGTGCCTACAGATATCATGCTCTGCAAAACGACGAGACTGGACATGGTCCTTTGAGCCAGTATTTCAAGGGTGAGACACTGCATGGTCAAGATGCTGATGTCTTTACGGCGAACATGTATCTTGCTGAGGATCGTATCTTGTGTTGGGAGCTGGTCGCGAAAAAGAACGAGCGCTGGGTTCTGAAGTATGTGAAGGATTGTACTGGTGAGACGGACGTGCCTGGTAAGTCTATGCAGTATCAAGGATTGAAAGCGTCATGACTAACCTCCATTCAGATGCACTACCTGAATTCATCTCGCAACGTCGAAGATGGCTGAATGGTGCTTTCTTTGCTGCTGTGTATGCTCTTCTCCATTGGAAGCAAGTCTGGAAGACAGACCACACAGTTGGACGCAAGATTCTACTACACATTGAGTTCGTGTATCAGTTCATCAGTCTCCTCTTCACCTTCTTCTCTCTGGTAAGGGTTGCTATATTCTCTGACTACGTGATTGTACTGACATGCATGCAGGCAAATTTCTACCTTACCTTCTACTTTGTTGCTGGCTCGTTGCGAGATCCCAAAGTCGACCCCTTCGGACACAATATCGGCAATTACATCTTCTACATTCTCAAGTACTTCTGCGTTCTGCTTATCTGTATGCAATTCATCATTTCGATGGGTAACAGACCTCAAGGGTAAGGCTCATACCGCTCACTTGTCGATGTTGATACTAACAATTGTAAACAGTGCAAAACGCCTGTTCATGTCGAGTGTCGTTGGTTATGCTATTATCATGGCGTACACGACTTTCGCTGCTATGTATATTGTCATAAAAGAGCTCATCGACTCTGACACTACCCACCTCGGCAATAACGCCTTCACCAATATTGTCGTATCGACTCTATCGACAGTTGGGTTGTACTTCTTCATGTCGTTCCTCTACGCAGATCCATGGCACATGTTCACCTCGTCTGCGCAATACTTTATGATGCTTCCGTCCTACATCTGCACGCTGCAGATCTACGCCTTCTGCAACGCTCACGATGTTACTTGGGGTACAAAGGGTGACAATGTCATCAATACAGACCTCGGAGCAGCTGTGGGTGGTGCGAAGGGAACTGTTAAGATGGACATGCCGTCCGAGCAACTCGACATCGACTCTGGATACGACGAGGCACTTCGCAACCTTCGCGACAAAGTCGAAGTACCAGCTGGCAAGGTCTCGGAAGCACAAATGCAGGAAGACTACTATCGTGCTGTCCGTACATACATGGTCGTTGCGTGGATGATGTCGAATGCTGTCCTAGCCATGTCTATCTCGGAAGCATACTCTAGCACACACGTCAGCAACAACATCTATCTCAAATTCATCCTCTGGTCTGTTGCTGTGCTGGCATTGTTCAGAGCAGTGGGAAGTACGACGTATAGAATCATACAGTTGATCCATTGGGTTGCAGAGGGGAAGAACAAGTGGTCCATGAAGATGGGTGACTCGGACACTGCAACAAGAATAACTACCAGTAGCAAGTGGAGTATGCCTAGCTGGGGTGGTGGCTCGGAGAGTAGCTGGATGAGCAAGTTGAGCACGAAATTGTGATTTTAGTCTTGGCTTTGGGAAAAGCTGGGTTGTGGTGCATTTGGGTACGTGTTTCTTTGGGCATGATGGCGGGATAGAGACTGTATATACCCATGAGCTTGCAGGGCTCTACGTAGATGAATGTACAATAATGATAATGCATTGGAATACTTATATTTATGCCGTGAGAAGTCAACCTTGGAGTGTTCGGGCAAGGTAGGCACATGATTAGAAATCTTAAAATTACTGTACGTCAAATTCACTAGTATACATCCCCGAAGAGCCCTCTTAGGCTCTGATTGACAGTGACAAGCAAGGTACCGAAAGAGGGAAAGTGACAAACTACGATCCGCCGTTGCCTCCCGGCTCTTCACCTAGCAGTTTTGCGAAACCTACAGAATCTTATTGCAAGGACCTTCTCCAACCTCACCATGTCTAGTAAAAGACTTTCGCCTACAGCCAACTTGCTACGCAGCTCGCGACTGTTCTCTCTACCACCACCTCTCGCACGACCAACAAATGATCTACTCGGCCATGTACAGTCAAATCGAGTATCAGAAACTGCGACACTTCCATATCCCACATCACAAGCCATCATGACCACACCCTCAGGTCTCGCACGAGGAGACTGGGGTATGAAGCGATCGCTACCTCTGAAGTCGACAAAAAACACATCGACCCCGGTCTTCCGCGTCAACGCAGTGGATACTCGAGAACACATCACAGACTACGAATCAGCTTCAGATTTAACATTGACACTTAGAAGAATACACGAGCTCAACCTACCAGTCACAGATCAGGAGCAGAGAGGTAAGAGAGGAGGAAAGGGCAGGGTCAGCGCCTTCGAGCCAGACACGGATCACACAGACCCAGAGGCAACGCAGGAGAAGCCAGAAAATTCGAGGTGGAAGTTCAAGGGACCCTGGGTAGCAGGGATGACACAGGGAGATTTTGACGCCTATGTCGAGAAGGAGCTCAAGAGAAGGAAGCCAGAGTTTACTGCATATCTTAAGGAGCACCGTCTACAACAATTGAAGACACAGAAGCAGGCTGCGGCACGGGCAGAAGGTCAAGACATCCCTGAAGCTACGGCAGATATCAGCATATCAGACCAGGAGCTCGCGGATTATGTCAAGGAGCTCCGCCAGGATTACAATCTCGCCTCCGAGCTTGCCACACTTATCTCGCGCTTCCTCGACCTGCCCAGCCTTCCTACCACATCTGGTAGCAAGTTTATGGACTTATACAGCGCCAACAGCACAGCGCCATTGTCAACACATCCCTCAGCAGGTCTCTCGTATCTCCTCTCTGATGCTTACCTCGACAACCACCCTCTATACGGACCTCAGGCTCGTCACGCACCTGTCGAAGCACGTGTCCTGGCGTCACCACGTTCTGGAATAAGTGCCCTCGCAATGGGCAAAGTTGGTGTTGCTGGTATTGTAGCCGACCCACCCAAGCAAGATTCGAGACAGCGAGCTGTCCCTGAATCCAAAGAGCTCGATGAGCTGCTCGAGGGACCTGAGGCCAGGACTGCCGAGAATGATAGAAAGGGTGTCACTATTGGTCTGGGCACACCAGGTGGTAACCGTATCTGGGTTGAGCCTACGGCCATGAGTGTTGATTCACGCGGTCGTATCCAATTGAAGACGTCGAATTCAAGGATTGTAGAGATTGGAGTGAAGACAGGCTTGGTAGGCACAGACACCATCTCTCGTGTCACTCGTGTCCCTCAGTTTCCATCACCACTGACGACTCGGATGCCATCGACTAATAATGCTATGGCCGAGCCCTTGGACGCTACGCCCTTGAGGTTGAACACTGATAGTGCTGGAGAGCAACAGCAACAACAGAAGCCATCCGACGTGCTCTTGCAAGCACTGGAGGGAAGTTCTCAGCGTAACAAGGGAAGCCCACGACGTAGATAGATGTGTATATAAAATATTAGACTACCTTCGTATTGCAATACAGCTGTTTCCACCCATCCATAAGGGGCTTCATCAGTTTGCAATCACATGTCGCACTCGCGGAACCTGCCGTCTCCGCCAAAATTCCTAAACACAACCTCCACATCTAATCACGACCAGCTTTCCTTCTCGCCCAACGACGACCACTCTCTAAAATCGACCTTTACCCCATCGACATACTCATATCGCCAACATGGGTCGCGTTCGTACCAAGACTGTCAAGAAGTCCGCCAAGGTCATCATTGAGCGCTACTACCCCAAGCTCACTCTCGACTTCGAGACTAACAAGCGTATCTGCGATGAGATCGCCATTATTGCCAGCAAGAGGTTGAGGAACAAGGTACATACAATCCGAGACGACTCAGGCGAAATGATGTAGCCAGCGACACGGCAAACAAAAGCTGTGGAGAAACAGAACGAGAAATGCTGACGGACTATTCTTCTCATTCAGATCGCCGGTTACACCACCCACTTGATGAAGCGTATCCAGCGGGGACCCGTCCGCGGTATTTCCTTCAAGCTCCAAGAAGAGGAGCGTGAGCGCAAGGATCAATACGTGCCCGAGGTTTCTGCTCTCGACTTTGCTCAGAACAGCGAGAGCGGTCAGTTGGATGTTGACCAGGAGACCAAGGATATGTTGAAGAGCATGGGTGTATGTCTCACTCGCCGTCCCGCTATCACTCGCAGAAAACTAATATACATGTGCTACAGTTCGACTCCGTCCCCGTCAACGTCATCCCTGTCGCTCAGCAAGCTACTCAGGAGCGCCCAAGACGCTTTGGTGGTGGTGACAACAGACCTCCTCGTGCTTAAGCGAGAGAAATGTCCACCTTCATTCCTCATTACTGAGACGGCACGACCTGGACGACCGACGACAAGACAAAAGTATATACCAGCAAGCAAGAGAATCGGGAATATGGTTGCATCAGGATTGTGGCCATGACATACGGCGCTATGTTGGTATGTTGGTCTTTATGATAGGAATGAAAAAAGCCATCTCCTTTACCCAGGTGTCGCTGAGCTGTGAGACGGGGAGACCTGTTGAGCGGTGAGGCTTGATTGCCATTTTTCTTTCCTTTTTCTTCTTTGCCTTGGTATTTGTGGTGGAAGTGTTGCTGGTGCCTCTTGTCGTGATTGTGATTGTGCGACCTGCTTCTTTCGTATGCTACTCGATATTCCAAATTGTCGTACCCTTGATTTCAGCTCTACGACTCCCGCAGACTTGTCTGTTTAGTCGCGCTTCGGAATTTTGGCTACGAAATATAGCACTTCCTCGTGGTCGACTACGTAGATAGCTTAGTTCCCAATACAATATCATTCTATGATATTATTTCCGTCTATTTCCACCTATATATATTCGCGAGTACTAATTTAATCCCACGCTTCCTCTTATATATCCCACCCGCTTGGAATGTCATAAATCCTCCTCTCCATTGTCCACTGAATTACAGAGTCCAGATTGTACAGTAGGTGTTGCACTTTGTAATTCGTCTGCTTTGCGATTGATTCGTCCACTGGTCTTACCCAGGCGCCGCTTCTAGTTCCACGCCGTGTATTCGATTACTTTAACGTCTTCTTATTGTTTGTGCGTGGGAAGTATTTATTGTGTTGAGTACGCTTGGAACGACGGGTTTGCTGGTTGTGGCCGGACTCAGTTGTAAAGGGATGAGTGTCTCGTATGCGAAGAGGCTCTGGGGTAAAGAGAAGATGAAGAAGTAACCTGGAAAGAAGAAGAAGTGACATAGGAATTGGATGGTTGCTTGCATAGAAATCAGCCACACAGGTGCAAAGGAAAATGATCAGACTGCAATTGATGAAAGCTGGTTAGATTCCATATTAACTACTCATACAGTGTATCGATTCCCTGTCGTTGACTGAGTCTCGCAATCTCAATCACTACGGTCAAGCCAGTCCCAGGTCCTTGTAGAACGCCTCTGTCGAAGGCTTCCTTCCCAAGAAGTCTTCTAGCGTCTTCATCTCCTCTTGGCTTCCTCCCTTCTCCAGTACCATATGCCTGTACCTCCTTCCCTCCTTGGGGTCCATTGGATTCTTCGCAAACACTGAATAGAACATATCTGTGGAGTAGACTTGACTGCTTAGGTAGCCGTAGTATCCCGCGTCATAACCACTAAGAAAAGGTTAGACTAGCTTATGTAGGAAACGCATGGGTTGGAACACCTACCCCATGAGATGGCCGAAGGTTGCAAGGCCATTGCCCCAGTTGTTGCCTTGCCCGAGCACTTCTGGACCATCGATCTTGGATATATCCTTGCGCATGCTGTTGTATAAGCTGGAGAAGTCGGTTTTCTCGGAGGCAGCGTGACTGGCTGGCTCGTGGACGGCCATGTCGAAGGTGCCGAAGTGTAACTGACGTAGGTTGAAACTGGGCTGCGTTAGTATATTCGTTGGCAGTACAATTAGTCGACCTACAGATTGGCATTGACGTGTTTAGTCTTGAGTAGACTGTCCACGAGGTCGTCTGGAATCTGTTCTGGTGGTTGCGTAGTTCCCTTCGTGTCGGCAGAATCGAGATAGGTCTGCTTGAACTCAGGAGACAAGTAGCTGTAGTGTTTGCTTAAGCTGCGTAGCTCGTTGGGTGACCAGCACCAGTTCTCGAGCATTTGGGAGGGAGCTTCTACGAAATCGCGGACGGTGTTGGTACCACTGAAGATGTATTAGCGCCGAGAATCCTTTTTTAACATGATATCAAACTTGCTGAAAGCGAGAATATGTCGTCCGAGCGACGAGGTCGTGGATGCCGTGACCAAGCTCATGGAACAGGGTGACCTATAGCTGTTAGTAGCTGGATTCTGCTTATCGTCAAAATTGTACTTACAACTTCGTCATGCTTGAGCAATGACGGCTTCTTTGGGGTTGGCTTGCTGAAGTTGCATACCAAGGATGTTGCTGGATAGCGACGTGTGCCATCTCTCTGGATGTACCCAGGTTGTAGTCCAAAGTTGGCTGCGTGGCCGTACTTTCCATCTCTTGGGAATAGGTCGAGGTACAGATATCCGATGAACTCTCCACCTTCATCTTCACTGTCCCAGACCGAGAAGACTTGCACGTCTTTGTGCCAAACGATGTCCGTGCCATTACCTGTTGGCGAGATTGCATCACGATCTTTCCCGACAACCTCCACAAAGGCCATTCCAAACGATTCCTCGAAGATCTTCAACATTCCCTGAATTGCTGTACTCAGAGGGAAGTATTCAGCGATCTTCTCCTGATCTAATTGGTAATCTTGCTCGACCATTAGATTGTCGTAGTAACGATGGTCCCAGAGGTAGTAGTTTCCATCAAAGCTCTTATCGCCACGGCTCTCCATATCCTTCTGCTTGAGTGCCTTTAGCACTTCAATCTCCTTGAGCCCTCCTGATGCAAGGCGTTCACGTAGATCGCCTAGAAAATCGTCTACAGTCTTAGGTGTCTTCATCATCTTCTCCTCAATAACAAATGCCGCATGGTTAGGATATCCTAGCAGGCGAGCAGCTTCATCTCTGAGTAGCATAGTCTCCCTAAACAGTTCCACATTGTCGTTACATTTGTTCTCGTTTTGGATGAACATCTTCTTGCGTGTCTCAACGTTCTTGGCATACTTCAGAGTCGGGAAAAGGTCTGGATACTTGAAAGAAACCTTGACCTTTCCTGTGTGTTCGCCTTCTCCTTTTGGGAAATTGTCAACAAGGTCTTTCGGAACACCTTCGAGTTCTTCGGGAGTAAACCACAGAGCACCATTCTCCTCGTTCAATCTCTTCGAAAACTGGATCGATAGGTCACTGAGCCGCAACTTAATCTCCTTGAACCTGTCTCTTTTTGGGCCTGCAGGAAGTCCAAGTCCATTCCTGATATAACCTTTCCGGTCCTTCTCGAGCAGCCGCCAACTCTCGCCATCTAGTCGACCATTTTCCGCATTGTATGCTGCGTCCACTAAGCGAAACACATCTTCACGCATACTTGACTCGATACCAAAGTCTGAGAACAACTTCTCAGCGTCTGTCGAGGCGTCTCTTAGAGCCTTATCTGTCGAGACCGCAGAGTAGAAGCACAAGATGTTTGCCTCGAGTGAGCTCTCATTGCTTTCCCATGCTTGTGGTAATATGGCGTTCTTGAAATTTGCATCTTCAGGCTTGATCTCCTTGACGAGTTTGTCCTCGAGGCTTCTTGATGTCTCAATCAGCCTCTTGGTATCAGCAATAACTGACTCTGGGGTTCCAGTAAAGAGTGGAGGCGCTTGTGGTGGTTTTGCGAAGTGAGATGGAGCCATGGTGGAAGTTGTGAGAGGACGAGATGAGTATGTGGAGGCAGCAGCGGGCTTGTAGCTGCGGAAAGAGCCCAGGAAGGACGACACTCTGGGTGCCAGGCGGCCGGTAGCCAGGATGAAACAGGTGGGAATAAAGAAGAGGGCGAAGATGAGGAATAACTTGATCTGGTAGCGGGAAGCCAGCTTGATGTGGTGATTGGAATCAATCTGCTTCTATTATACAGTTCTTGCGAGTCTTGCTCCTTTGTGACCTCCTTGCTCGTGAGGTGTTGTGATGGACCTGGAATGCTCATGATAGTCAGAGGAGGACCCTGAGGTGCACATCCATCTGAACGTGGGGCATGCGGTTTCAATGCAAGTTGTACTAAACACGAAACCAGCAATAGCAATAACACTTACATACGTATCGCTTTGTGTTTCAGATATCTGTCATCTTCGCGCCACTTGTAGGCCAACTACTTCTCACCACGCTGTCATCTACAACATCGTGCAAGACGCTATTCCAATTCCTCCACTAGCAGTCCTCTCCTGCTGCCCCTGAGGGCCTCCTCCTATACAACCTTTCCACACGCTTCAATCTTGCCCATAATGAGACTCGACGTCAAGAGACAACTGTTCGCCAGATCAGAAAGAGTAAAGGGCATCGACTTCCACCCTACAGAGCCATGGATTCTCACAACTCTCTACTCTGGCCACGCCTATATTTGGTCATACGAAACACAAGCCATCATCAAGACTTTTGAACTTACAGATGTCCCTGTTCGCGCTGGTCGCTTCATTGCAAGGAAGAATTGGATCGTCTGTGGTTCGGATGACTTCCATCTACGAGTATACAACTACAACACATCAGAGAAGATTACAGCTTTCGAGGCGCATCCAGATTACATTCGTGCCATTGTTGTCCACCCTACACAACCTTTTGTACTCACCGCCTCTGATGACATGACTATCAAGCTATGGGACTGGGAGAAGAATTGGAAATGTGTACAGGTCTTTGAAGGTCACAGCCACTATGTTATGGGTCTGGCGATTAACCCAAAGGACACAAACACGTTTGCATCGGCTTGTTTAGATAGAACTGTCAAAATTTGGAGTCTCGGGTCAAGTACCGCCAATTTTACACTGGAAGCTCATGAGACAAAAGGTGTCAACCACGTCGACTACTACCCGCAATCCGACAAACCATACCTATTAACCACATCTGACGACAAGACTGTCAAGATCTGGGATTACACGTCGAAAGCACTCATCGCAACACTGGAAGGTCATACAAGTAACGTATCGTTCGCTTGTTACCATCCTGAGTTACCGGTCATTGTATCTGGTTCTGAAGATGGTACAGTCAAAATCTGGCATGCAAACACATATCGCCTGGAACAATCTCTCAGCTATGGTCTGGAGAGAGCTTGGTGTGTCAGCTATCAACGAGGAAGACAAGGTATCGCCATTGGTTTCGACGACGGAGCTGTCGTGGTGAAGATGGGTCGTGAAGAACCTGCAGTATCAATGGACGGCTCAGGCAAGGTCATCTGGGCGAGACATTCCGAAGTTCTCACAACAGTCATCAAGGCTTCAGACGCGTTGAAAGATGGACAGGCACTTACACTACCTTCCAAAGATCTTGGAACAACTGAACTATACCCTCAATCGCTTGTACACTCTCCTAATGGTAGATTCGTGGCAGTATGTGGTGATGGCGAATACATCATCTACACTGCTTTGGCACTACGAAACCAAGCCTTTGGTTCAGCGCTTGACTTTGTCTGGGCCTCGAAAGAGAATGACAAGGACTATGCTATTCGGGAGTCAGCAACAAGTGTAAAGATCTTTCGCAACTTCAAGGAGAGAGGTACTGGTGGACTCAATGTGGGATTTCAAGCAGAAGGTCTAACAGGAGGTATCTTGCTTGGTGTTAAGGGACAGGGCGGTATTGGTCTTTTCGACTGGGAAAGTGGTCAGCTTGTGAGGAGGATCGAAGTAGAGCCGAAAAATGTGAGTATCAAGTCACAATATTCGAGAGTAGAAGCTGACATACAGACAAGGTGTACTGGTCAGAATCTGGAGAACTAGTGACACTCGCGTGCGAGGACGCATTCTATGTTCTACGATTCTCACGAGAAAATTTCGTTGCCGCTCTTCAGTCTGGTGAGATTGAGGAGGATGGTGTCGAAGCTGCTTTCGAAACAATTACAGACATCAACGAAACGTGCGTAAATGAGAACTCATCATGAAGAGCTTGACTAACATTCTCATAGCGTCCGAACCGGTCTTTGGGTCGGCGACTCCTTCATCTACACGACTTCCACCAACCGCCTCAATTATCTCGTCGGCGATCAAACCTACACAATTTCCCACTTCGACCAGCCCATGTACGTCCTCGGCTACCTTCCACGTGACGGCCGCGTCTATCTCGCCGACAAAGACGTCTCCATCACTTCCTACGCCCTCTCTCTCTCCGTTGTCGAATACCAAACCCTCGTCTTGCGTGGCGATCTTGACGCCGCGAATGCCATGCTCCCTGACATCTCCGAAGACCAGAAGAACAAAATCGCTCGCTTCCTCGAAGGTCAAGGCTACAAGGAGCAGGCTTTGGAAGTGGCTACAGACCCAGAACACCGTTTCGATCTCGCACTATCTTTGGATCAACTCGACATTGCGATCGAACTAGCACGTCTCGCAGACGTCGAGCACAAGTGGAAAACAGTCGGTGACGCCGCACTAGCCTCGTGGAACATGACGCTCGCCGAAGAATGTTTCACTCATGCCAAAGACCTCGGTTCACTACTCCTCCTCTACTCGTCCACCGGCAACACTGACGGTCTTCGCTCACTCTACAGCGCCGCCGATGCTGCAAACGCGAACAATATCGCCTTCTCTTGTCTATGGCAACTAGGCGACGTAGCTGAATGTGTTGAGCTTCTCCAGCGAACGGGACGAACCGCAGAAGCCGTACTGTTCGCGCAGACGTATTGTCCCAGCCGTGCACCAAAGGTCGTATCGAGTTGGCGAAAGGGGCTGGAAGAGAACGGTAAAGGCCGGGTTGCGCGCAGTCTCGGTATGCCGCCTGGCGTGGACGAAGGTATCGATGTCGATGAAGATCTTTTCCCTGAATGGGAACAATATCTCCAGTCGGAGCAGGAAGGGTCGTCTGAGGAAGAGGCGCTGATCGATGTGGATGGAGATGATGCCGAGACGAAGGAGTTGGAGGAGAAGTTGGGTGGTATAAGTGTTGATGATGCTGTTGAGGCTGAAGTTGAAGGGACGCCGGTGCCTACGGCGGCGGCCGCTGCGGTGGATCAGTTAACGAAGCCGACGACTGCTGTGGAGGTTGCTTCCGCAGAGAGTGATGCTGTGGCTAAAGCGGATGGCGAGGATGAAGTGTAGTAGAGCATAATGTTTGTTGGCAGGAAGAGAAAAGTGTGTGGGTTGTGTAGATTATGTTTTGTCAGACCGAATTACGAATTACTCACTATCCTATCAATGATGGAACACTGGCGAGGTCTGCTTGCTTGACACTATCCTTAGTATGTCTGCAAAGATTTAAGAGAACTCGTAGAGATTTGTCAGTTGCATAAATAGTGATGATTAGGCAAGTTCTAGAGACAAATGCAAGTTGCTCTCAGGGAATTATGCTGTTGTTGCTAGAAGATGGACATGTCACGCCAAGTATGTCGACTAGCAGCGAATAAGGAAACTATGAAGAGAGGAAGGTGAAATTCACTGTCGCAAACATTTCCCGTCAACGCCATGCCGTAACGCTATCCCCGAGGTATCATGCAGAAAAAGAACAACGGAAAACAATTCCAAACTACACAGCTCTCCTCCTCATCGTCCGATCACCCCATGTCCCACTCCCACCACCTCTACCCAAAACCTCCTTCTCAACCTCCTCCAACCCATCCACGCCCCGTCCACCACCCTTCTGCATTTCCCTCCACTCGCTAACCGCCCTTGCCCTCGCTCTCTCCAGAACCTCCTTCTCCTCCTCCTCCAAATACAAATCGCACCTCTCACACTCTGCACACTTCATGCCCGGCTCGGCGCGGAAATGCTGGCAAAAATGCATATACCCTTCTTTACCTATGTCTGCACGGCAGATATAGCACATTGCATAGCCGCATACGCAGACGAGTTTGTTGCAGCCGGAGGATTTGA
>Ga0160428_1000550_pt1 | contig 40071 bp, 46 predicted proteins | sample SolpanmetagenomM_FD_108198 | JGI IMG/M metagenome (GOLD analysis project Ga0160428, IMG submission 108198) | Solar panel surface microbial communities from Lawrence Berkeley National Laboratory, California, USA - M | ecosystem: Engineered > Built environment > Solar panel > Unclassified ... | reverse complement strand
GCAATCTCAACCTCAATCGCCCTGCCCACCCCCGTCTGCCACAACGTCTGCAAGCCCTCAATCTCCCCCCTAACGCCCTCCATCCTACTTCTCCTCTCCTCCTCCACGCCCTCCACCTCTCCCTTCACTTTCGCCAAATCCCGCTCCAACGCTTTCAGCTCATCTTCCACCTGGCTATTCGCTACCAGCCACGCGTTGTTGCCGTATTTCTCCAGTAAACTTAGATTTAGAGCGCGGTTGGATAGGTAGGCGTGGGATGTGTATGCGGCGCAAAGGGTTGTGCGCCAGTTTGAGGTGGTGGGGTTGATGGGCGCGCTGGGCTCGGCGTAGCGGGTTAGGTCGATGCCGGTGCCTGGTGTGCGGGAGGTGGGTGGGGTGGTTGTGGAGGCGGCGAGAGCGTCGTGGGATGAGGTGATTAGGGGGCTGTAGGATGGGGTGTAGTCGGTTGAGATTGAAGGGTGGAGGGTGGAAGTGGAGGAGGTGGAGAGTTCTTGGGAGATTAGAGAGGATGCGGTGGTCAGGTCGGCGTCAGTGGGTGGTGCGTCGATGGCTGGAAGGTGATCGTGGGAGTCTAGGATCATGGGCATGGTCGCTGATAGTTGTCGTTGTTGATGCATGTTTCAGGATTCAATATTGAAGAAAGTTCGGCGGAGCACGTTCCATCCACTCGGCTTCCAATCAGGCCTTGGCACTCGATGTCGTTGATATTGAAGGCGGCAACATTATACGAGAATCGTCTGAAATTCAGTCCGTTCTGATTAAGAATAGTAAGATAAAGCCTGTCTCTGGAATAGCTCTTGTTGTTGTCATATCTACCGTCTTGGATTGCAATACTCATCATGATCTTGTCGCCACTTTTCACAGCAATCACCTCGGCCATCATCTTCCTCTTTCTGATATCTCTATTGAGTCCATACTTGATCGTGACGTCTGTCTACACTCACATCTGCGACAATGACCTCACAACATGGCTTGGGTTCTCCTCCCCAGACACATTCTCCCAAGAAGCTCCTTCCACATCCCATGACTACCTCATCGGTGTAGGTCGAGCAGATATCACTGGCCCCTCAGTCGAGATCAATTTCATGGGCTATGCAGACCCTAATCAACTTGGCAGAGGAGTCCGCCAACGCATCTATGCACGAGCTTTCATAATAGCAGATCCCACAGCTCCAGACGACCGCATCGTCTATCTCGTTCTCGACACACAATCAGGTGACACAGCAATTCGGTACGGGATCTTGCAAGGATTATCAGAGCTAGGCGATGACTACGCGGTATACAATGAGCACAACATCGCTGTCACAGGAACACATTCTCATTCAGGACCTGGTGCTTGGCTGAATTACCTTCTACCGCAAATTACAAGCAGAGGATTTGATAAGCAAAGCTATCAAGCTATTGTAGACGGAACTGTTCTAGCTATCAGAAGAGCTCATGAATCACTGGAGCCTGGGACGTTATCATTTGGTTCTACAGAGGTCGAGGCTGCCAACATCAATCGAAGTCTTTACGCCTATCTTGCCAATCCAGTTGCGGAACGTGAACGATATGAGCATGATGTTGACAAAACTATGACCATGCTCAAATTTCAGCGCGCTTCGGACGCGAAGGATATTGGCATTTTGACATGGTTCCCTGTTCACGGCACAAGCATGCTAGGCAACAACACCCTCGTCACTGGGGACAACAAAGGCGTAGCAGCTTACTTGTTCGAAGAATCCATGAAACAAGAAACTTCTACCAACCCCAGCTTTGTAGCTGGCTTCTCCCAATCCAACGTCGGCGACACTTCTCCCAACGTCCTCGGTGCCTGGTGTGAAGACGGCTCCGGTGAACGCTGCACCTTCGAAACAAGCGTCTGCTCCAACAACCGCTCCCAAGCTTGTCACGGCCAAGGTCCCTTCCCCAGCCTCAACGACGCCGGCACAGCGTCATGCTTCGAGATTGGACGCCGGCAGTACGAAGGCGCTAAGCGTCTCTTCAACATGCAAACATCCTCAGCATTCACACCAATCAACGGACCAATCTCCTCCCTCCACATCACCCGCGACTTCTCCACTCTCTCCTTCACCCTCCCTAACGGCACCAACGTCAACACTTGTTCCGCGGCTCTCGGCTACTCCTTCGCAGCAGGCACGACGGACGGACCAGGAGCCTTTGACTTCAAACAAAACAATTCTGGCGAGGCAAATGCAAATCCTCTCTGGGCTGCCGTGCGCAATTTCCTGCATACACCCACTGAAGAACAGAAAGTGTGCCAAGGTCTGAAGCCGATATTGCTGGACGTAGGCATGACGACGCGGCCGTATGCTTGGAGTCCTAATGTGGTAGATGTGCAGGTTATGCGGGTAGGACAGCTTATCATCGTCGTTGCGCCAGGCGAAGCTACAACAATGGCAGGCAGGAGATGGAAAGAGGCTATAGCGGAAGCTGGCGCCAGCTCGGGAATGGGAGGGAAGGAGGGTGGAAAGCCGATTGTGGTACTAGGAGGTCCGGCAAATACGTACACCCACTATATTGCCACTGAGGAAGAGTATGGCATTCAGCGGTATGAAGGCGCTTCTACGCTGTATGGCCCGCATACCCTCGCTGCGCACATCCATCTGACCACGTCGCTGCTACCGTATATTTCTCGCTCGAATAACGCCCGGGATGAGATTGATCTAGGACCACAACCACCGATTCATATTAATAGTAGCTACACCTTCATCACGCCTGTAGTGTACGATCGACCAGGCTTCTTCGCACATTTCGGACAAGTATTGACGGATGTCCTTCCACCCACAAAACACGTCTACAGCGCTGGAGAAGTCGTGTTAGCCACGTTTGTCGCTGCGAACCCACGCAACAATCTTCGGCTTGAGGGGACATATGCGTCTGCTGAGTTCGCGGGAACGACAAACGCAGAAGAACGCTTAAGCTTAGAAAACACGGAACTAATGAGAAAGGAGGAGTCCACCCGCTTCTCGAGTACGAGTCCCGTAATTGTCAAAACCGACCGAGATTGGGACCTTGTGTTTGAATGGCGTAGAACGTCGTCTGTTGCCGCGACGAGTGAAGCCACCATAACGTGGGAGATTCCGGAGGATGTCAGGCCTGGAAGGTATCGTTTGAGGTATGAGGGTGATGCGAAGACTTTTGGAAGTGGTAAGATTGTGCCTTTTGAAGGGGCTAGTGGGTGGTTTGAGGTGAGGTAGTGGGATTTGATGTTGGTATCGTTGGCGACTGCGGTTTGGCGTTTGGCGGGTTGGGCATACTGGAAGTTGGGTGGGAAGGAAGCTGTGTAGAGGAGCAACTAATCGATGATGCATGGAGGTAATTTGTGCTTCTTTGCGCTCTAGGGCACTATTCTGCCTCTTGACTCTTCTGTTTCTCTCGTCGGGAGATGTCCTAAGCCTCCACACTCAACCATACATCGCGACCATCGTACTGTGGTAGTCTTTCCTGTCTAGAATATGACCTTGACATACTTTGGACGTGCGTGCTCTTGTGCTTTGCAATGCAACGGACCTTGGCTCATTTACTGCTCTGAGCTCTAGATTTCTGCCTTTCTGTGGCGAGTCCATGCTTTAATCGTGTTTCTCGCGCTATGCAGATTGCCACAGCAACAGGCCTAACTCTACCGAATTCTTGAACTCGCTCTATCTCTCACTCACGCTTCGTCATCAGAATCCGAAGAATCAGACGATTCAGACGATGAACTGCTCTCACTCTCAACCTCGACCCTCCTTTTCCTTCCTCTCGATTTCTTCTTCTTCGGCTCAGCTTCAGCCGTCGCCGCTCGCGCAGGTACAGAAGGCGCCAGCGTCTCTTTCGCATCGCCAGACTCCAAAGCTGCTACAATGAGTCTTGCACGAATCCTCTTCTCTGCTTGCTTATCGCCCTGCCCGTTCCCATCTTCCTTTTCCTGGCTGACAATACTCCTCGCGAGAACTCCCAGTCTCTCTCGTGCAGCTGCACCTTGCAGACCTTTGATATATGAACTCAAGGCGTCGTTATAAGACGGAGGGATGCGGTAGAGATTAAACACATCCTTAAGCAATTGTATTTGATGAGCCTTCTTGAATTTCCAGTTTCCTGGTGTTTCGTGGTAGGTTCGGAGGTAGACTAGATGCGGTCTCTCTCCAACTTCTGCAGTTTCAGATGTCGAATCTGCATTACTCTGTGAGGCAAGACGAGCGGCGCGTTTTGCCTTTTTCTCTGCTTTCGTTTTGGGTGGTTGTGGTGGTACTTCAACATCTGATTCGGCTTGTGCATCTGCTGGTGTTCCTTCGGGAGCTGTATTAGTCGCTGCTTTTTTGGTCTTTTTCAATATTGATTTTGGAGTTTTCTGCTTGGTCTGCTGAGCTGATGCAGGTGTTTTTGGTATTGTTGGTCCTGTTATTGATGCAGAGTCGTCTTGGAAGGTGATTTTTGCTCGTTTCTGAGGCGTCGATTGTGCTTCAACCGTAGGTTTGCTTATAGTTTCATTATCATCACCATCATTTGCTTTTCGCTTTTTGGTCACGTGTGGTGTAGAGATGAGCGTAGGTGTCACGGATTCTTCTGCTACAGGAGGTGCATTCTTCAGCTGAAGCCCCAGCTTCTTCCAGGCAGGAACGAATGCTGGCATGTTTTTTCTTTGAGTCTTGCAGATTGTAATGTGTAGTTGAATGATTTTGTTTTTGATAGAAAGTTTCAGGATGGTTTAAGAGGATTAATAATCTGGCATGTGTTTCATCATAACCCTGACACTTCGACTGATCGTTCAGGCTGTCAATTGAATACGCAAGCACCCAACCAAACATCAAGCATCTCACGCTACGAACACTGCAATCTCACACTGCAACACTCGCTCTTGTCATACTGTCGCTATCCTAACATCCACATACGTCTGCTAGACATCTATCAACATGTCAGGTACGTGGCGGAGAGCTCATTGTCAAAGGATTGAAGAGAACTGACGTGTGAATAGGAAGCGCAGGTGCTGACAGGCACATTACCATCTTCTCCGAGCAAGGGCGACTATATCAAGTTGGTACGTTTGTAATTTGAGCTATGAATACATACCAGCAGGGACAGCTTGTCTGACATCTACATCTTGCTTTAGAATATGCTTTCAAAGCCATCACCGGAGAAAACATCCTATCCGTCGGCATCAGGGGAAAGAACTGCGCGGTAGTGTTATCACAGAAGAAAGTTCCTGTAAGAACAAGTCTTCCCAATCACATCATATACCAGATCTAATCTCTCTTTTCCCTTATAGGACAAGCTCATCGATCCGTCTTCTGTCTCATACATCTTCAAACTCTCCACATCAGTCGGTTGCGTAATGACCGGTCCAATACCCGACGCCCGCAATCAAGTCGCTCGTGCACGAGCAGAAGCAGCAGAGTTCAAATACAAGTATGGTTACGAAATGCCATGTGATGTGCTGGCGAAGAGAATGGCGAATCTTGCACAAGTATACACACAAAGAGTACGTTCGCAAGCCAATCTGCTATGTCACGTCTAACACGACTTATCACTAGGCATACATGCGTCCTCTTGGTGTAGCAATGACGCTCATCTCTCTCGACTCTGAACTCGGTCCTCAACTTTACAAGACAGATCCAGCAGGCTACTACGCTGGTTACAAAGCGACAGCCACAGGCCCAAAGACGCAAGAAGCAACAAACTTTCTGGAGAAGAAGCTGAAAGACAAGGATTATGCCGAGGGCAGTTGGGAGGATGTCGTCGAGTTGGGTATTCAAGCAATGAGCAGTGTGTTGAGTGTTGATTTCAAGAAGAATGAGCTGGAAGTAGGAATTGTAGGAGGGCCAATGGTAGGAGGTAAAGAGGGCGAAGATAGTGTGGAAAGTGCGTTTAGGGCGTTGACGGAAGACGAAATCGAGGAGAGGTTGCAGAGTATTGCGGATAAGGACTAGAAGAGTATGAGAGTAATGAAATGCGCAGCTCAACGAGGAATATTGGAGCAAAAAAGAGAATAATGATCAAGACACGAACGTTCAAGCAAAGGACTCTGCACAGCCGAATACTGGAAGTCATGGCCTTGCTTGCTCACTGCGAGAGTTGATCTAGACTAGTCTGATTCGACCATTTAAAGCCTGACTACTCCTACGCCATCGCGCATAGCTTCACAGACGAGATAAACTGGACCGGTTTTCATGGATCATTGAAAACAGCTTAGAAAAGGTCCCTCGGATGAGCTCAATCCAATATAGTCCTCGAGCAACGAAGGAAAACCTTTGAATGTTACATCGAACCACTCAATAAATCACTTGCCCTTTCTCTCTTGTGCAGTATCCGACCATCTCTGCTTCTCCCACTCCGTAGTCTCAACAGTCAAGCCATCCGCACACCTAAATCTCCTGCATTAGCCTCATTTATACATCAATCTACATCCCATTCCTCCTACTACCATTAAAACACATTCAAAGAACACTGCAACCACTCAAAATTGACGAAAATCGACTAACCGTCTAAACAAGCGAATCACAGGCGTACACACAATCGTGCCGATCTTGTCATTTGCATCCTTGTATTCTGTTTGACAGTCATACTGTGTAATCTCTTTGAGCGCGCATTTCTCTAGTTCTACGGGCTGTTTTCGGCGTTTGCCGGAAGGGAGAACTTGGACGCGCCAGTCGAGGTCCGTGGGGAGGAAGGGTGAGAGTGGTGGTGCCATTGAAGTGTTAGTTTTGTGTGAGGGGTGGCGCAACTTGCAAGTCAGGCGTATTGAGGAAGATTGAGTGATTGAAGAGGTTTAAAGACGAGTGCGGGCGTTGTGAGGTGTGAGTAGTGTGATTCCGTGTGATGCTTGAAGAGGCTGCGTTATTTTTGTGGTCGTCGTGATGAATGCGAAAGAATTGGGTGCGAGGTTACTGGGAGAGGTTGAAGAAACAGATTTGCATGAGGTGAGTGAGAATACCGAATCTTGACTGCAGCGTCTACTATACCTTACTGATACTTGCACAAAATACTAACCAACACTTTCAAGCTACTACAAGATCTACGAGCAAGCCTCTCTAAAACCTCACCCAACACTACCACAACCCAAGCTCACCACTTCAACCTACCCAACCTCGACCACATCATCAATATCTTCCTACCTCCTCCCAACTCGAATACTACTACCACATCTACCAGTCCCAATCGACCTCTGCCCAACCTCTCAAAAAACCATCCACCAATCCTCGAACTAACCTCTCTCACCCCTGGCTCCGGCAAAACACACCTCCTCTATCATCTCCTCGCCCTCTGCGTCACAGACGATGGCACTCCCACCCACAAGCCCTCAACGGCTCTCGTCTTCGACACAGATGCCAAATTCTCCATTTCTCGCCTCGCTGAGATCGTTCGAGCACGTATCGTCACTCTGACAATACAGCCAAGCACAGATATCCCCCTCGCAGACACAACCACGAACCCAAAAGCAAGGGGGAATACAAATATAGACGAAACACTCACCACCGCTCTCCAAAACATCCACATATTCCGTCCCAGCTCTCTCGCTTCACTGGTTAGTACATTACATGCACTACCAGCATATCTCCTTGCGGCACCGGAGCAGTCGTTGCATTATTCGGGGAATAGGGAGGTGGGCTTGCTTGTGCTTGATAGTGCGAGTGCGTATTTTTGGCAGGAGAGGATGAGTGCGGAGGTTGATGGACAAGAATCTTCACCACAGAAACCCTGCGATAATGGTGTTGATGATGGAGCTGATGATGATGGCGATACAGGCGCAAAAGAAGACAAAGATCTCACCTCTGCTCTTCGCGCCACACAAGACCTTTTCGGCTGTCCTATTATCTACACCACCATGACCCTAGCCAACTCGACCACCAGTATTTCCAACACCAGCACTACACACACAAATACCATGCCTCTACTCCAAAACACCCTTCCAGCCCCGCTCTCACCCCTGCAAATATCATTCCCAACACTCCGTCTTCTCTTTTCACGTAGCGTGGTCAAGAGATTTCCAGGAAATATGGGATTGAATACGTTGTTACAGGATAGAGGTGCACGGCAGGCTGTGGTGGAGAAGGGAGGTTTCAGGGTTGATGTTGTGCCTGGGGGGAGTGTATGGAACAGGGATGAGCATGAAAGAGTGGGTGGATTGAGTTTGAAGGAGAGATTGAGGGGGGGTGGTATTAAAGCGAGGGGGTTCGGGTTTGTTATTGAGGAAGGAGGTGTGTCTTTTGAGTGATTTGAGATGTGAATAGACGATGAGAAGACTGGTGAAAGAGCCAAGATTTGCATAGCGGACAGCTGGTATCACACAGTTAGTCAATGATGGATAATGTTTTGCTGAGTGGGAGCAGAGCTCATGGCGACACTCGAGCGAGATATGCGAAAGATAGAGGTAAGTAATTTGATCTTACGTTGATGACAGATTCGGAGGTAGTGGTAAATTCTCTAGGTACTAACCCTGCATATAGGACAGGCGAATCTTCTGTGTGGTCTTTTGTGGATCTTTAGTACAAGCGTCGCTTGCAAAGTTCAATGCGATTTTCAGCGAACTCTTCTGCTCTTGGCCTACTTTCCGAACCATGCGAAAACCATTCCAAGAACATTTTGCGTCTGTCGAGAAGTTCAGATCATGTCACGTCCTCCCCCGTCGTCCAAACATCCTATCATAATCCACTTCCACCCCAGCCTCCATCACCTCTCCAGCCCCATCAAGCCCAAACATGCCTCCACTCCCTCTCTCCAACATCCCCACTTTCTCATCCTCAGCTCGAACCGCTTCCAACGTCTCCCTCCATATCTCCTCTCTCCTCGCCCTTTGCGCATCTCCACCCACATTTTTACTTCTATTCCCAGCAGCCGCTTTACTTGCAGCCATCAATTTCCTCAACGCCTTCTCTGCTTCCATGCCCTCATGTGTAGCCTGCTCACGTATTTTGCGCGCGTCTGTTTCGCGAGCCGTGAAGACAGGAGTTGCTTGGAAGGTGTGTTCGCTAGGGAAGGATGGGAAGTGCGGTGGGATGTAGCGACGTGTGTGGGCGTGTTTGGCTGTGCTTGTCGCGCTTTCAGCCTGGTCGAATAGATTGGCCGGCGTGTAGTTAGCGGGAAGGAGAGGCGCGGTTGGTGGGCGAAGAGGACGCTGGGTCACTTCTGCTGGGATTGCTAGGGCGAGATCGTCGATGAGGAGGGAAGAGTGGAGAGAGGATTGTGCTAGGGCTTGGATGAAATCCTGTGGGAGGGGTTGGGAGCGGCGGCTATGTTGCATTGAGTGGGATATGTGATGGGTGAATGTGAGCATATCTTGTGGATGTTAGTACTGTAGACGTTACTGCTAGATGATCATGATATGTGACTGACATTCTTCTGTTGCGTAGAGTATGCTCTGCAATGCATCAGGCTGAGCCGACGTGAAGCCAGCTGCGTAGAGAGCGATACATATCGCTCTTGTTAGATCTTGCTCGATTGCTGCTGGATCTTGAGGACCTTGCTGGAGAAGCTCCGCGCCGAGCTGTCGAACAGACGTGTGGTGGTGTTTGATGACGGTTTCGGTTGGCCGTGATCGCTTCGAGGGACGAGTAGTGTTGGAGATGTCATCTGTGGCCGAGCGCTTGACGCCAGCTACAGTGGACGAGTCCTCCATCAACTCTGCTGTCCATTGCTGAACTGATGGAACGTGGAAGTACTGGCTCTGCTCACTAGAAGTGAAACTTAGGGTTAATTGCCTCTTTGGGACTAGTGCTGTTTTAGAGTCCTATATTATATTAGTAAATTACTTTGTTTGTCAATGCCTTGGAACCTATTTATATTGTGTGCCTGATATCAAGCCAGAGTCGATCGATGAAGACATCGCACCAGTCGTCTTCTTGCCGAATAATCATGATATGATGTCGAAGACCTTTATGCTTCCAGAAAAATGAACAACACCTTTGACAATGTGCAGCTATTGCTCGTACAAATTACAGCTTTTTCACCATGGCTTGCCTCATTATATCTGAGATCTCGGTGGCAGGACACCTCGGTGTCTCAAGATCTGGCAATTGTTCTGTTTTTGAACGTGTATCAGTCGTATACAGCTCACAATCATCTAATTTTCAACGTCTTAGAAAATAGTCTAGCCTGGTTCTTACTGAGAAGATTGCTTGACAAGGCTCCGAGCGTAACTGCAGAAGATAGTGCTTCGAGAACAAATATAAGCAAAGTCAAGCCATGGACGAAACCATTGATCCTGCCCTGTCGGACGACACATTCTCGAATGTTCCCGAAAAAGCACTCATTCTCATATTCTTATCTCTTTGTCGGTATACCCGTGGGATGGAGTGGTTGTTGCGGATCCCTCCTCTCGGCCGATGCTTCCAAAAAGCGCGGATGGCTTCACGTCGATCCTGTTGACTTTCTTGCACGAGGCGATGGTCATCTTGGGTTGAGAGGAAAGCTGGATGCGTATCTAGAGTCGCAAGATGTCACTCCATCAGATTATCCATACGCATATCTTGTCACAGCACCTCGTTTCTTGGGCTACAGTTTCAATCCAGTTTCATTCTGGTATTTGTACTCGGGGCAGAAAAAGCTACAAGCGATGATTCTAGAAGTCAACAACACGTTTGATGAGCGAAGAATGTACTTTCTGACGGCTGCTACGGTTGTAGAGGAGGACAAGGAACAGCTGCAAGAAGCAGGCAAGGAAGAAGCTGTTGAAGATATTGGAATACCAAGAAAGATCTTCACCAACCAATGGAAGAAGGACTTTCATGTTTCACCTTTCAATTCTCGTGATGGATCATATAAACTTGTTGCTCACGATCCCGCGCCCTTTGACACATCTGATGCGCTGAGTGTGAATAATACGATAATCCTACAGTCTTCTCAAGGCCACAAGAAACTTGTTGCCAGGGTGTTTTCTACAGATCCAGCAGTAAATCCTCTAAACGCAACGACAATCTCAAAGGCAACGCTTATAATACGGTGGGGTTGGGTTGGCTTCGTCACATTTCCTCGAATCATTCGTGAGGCATGGAAACTATATTTCAAGCAAAGTTTGGAAGTCTTCTTCAGGCCTGAAGTGAGCCAAGGTAGCATTTCAAGGCACGCTACTGAGATTGAGAAAACTTTGGAGCCCTTCTTCTTCGAATATCTACGACATGTCGTGGACAATACGTCACTGTCAATCTCTCTCACCTATCGTCCAGCACCTGGAACTGGAACTCACAGTAAGGTCATATTGAGGAGTCCATCCGCAAGTGATCAAGCAGATGTTGAGTGCGACTTTGATGTGCTCTCACCTGCCTTCTATAGCCGCTTTGTACATTATGCACATACATCAGAAGCACTAGATCGAGAGTTTTTGTGTACAGATGCGAAGAACAGAACTATTTCCATTTCAAAACCGGAGAGCTTGGCCAAGCTGTTTGCAGCAAGACGCCAGGCACCACATACAGCACTCAAACAACATATCAGCCTGCCTACCAGAGTTCGATGGCAAGTATTGCAGCGGTTACGTTGCGCCGCTGCCGAACAAGCATATCCTGCGGCAATAGAAACAGAACTGGACAGCAATGTTGTTGCAAAAGACATACGACAATTACCTCTCTCAGATCTTGATACTTTTGTTCTACAGCACTCACCTCAGGCATCAATTTACAGAAGACAAGTCACTTCGCTCTTTCTGGCGCAGAGATTTGCTCTTGGATTCGTAGGACTGATAAGCTGGGTAGAAGTTTTGGGGAAGATTGGTTTGGTGATCGGCATAATGCTATTGTTCAAAGATCAAAATGATGCTGTCCAGACACTAGACAAGAGTGATCATAACGGCCTCAGTCACCCTTTCCACTCATCCATAGTCGCTACTTGGGCGTTACACCTTATCAGCCTTGCGAAAGGATCGGAAGCGGGCTATATGGTGCCAGGGTGAACAAATCAGCTTGTAGCATGATCATCTCCTTCACCAACATCTCCATGACCTCCATTTTCAGTGGACATGCTTGAAAGCTAATGATGTTAGCGAATGCTCGATCTGGAAACAAGCCGTGGCTTACGAGAGCGGCATGAATGGCATTGTCGAAGGTGGCAATATCAACGTTGGCAGCGACGAGATTATTGATGGCAGTATCGACACCATTGATGACAGGAGTGAGATCCATGTCGGCAGCGGCAATATCATCGTTGGCGGAAGCGGTATCAATGTTGCTGACATCGAGCCCACCAAGGAAAGTCCCCTTTACGAACTATTAGCAGATATCGAGCTCGAGAGTGGAATCAACATACAACGCGAGAGCCAATTGCGTCCAACATGCTTGACGACAAGACGACCCTGTTGGTGATGGCGGCAAGGTCGGCGTTACTGAGTGTGAAGGTGTCAGGCGTGATGTGGTCGGCAATAGCATTAATGTTCCGGACCATTGCAGCGCCAAGTGAGGCAATGAAAGCAGGCGTAGTGGGAAGAGAGTCGCTGATAAGCCCATTGACTTGATCAGTGGTAAGAGTGATGGAGGTGGGCGTGTTGTTGGCCATGCTTTCGCGGGCAGCGCGCATTTGCTCGGTAGTGAGAGTGATGCTGACCATGTTTGATGTTGACGTGACGTTGAAGAAAAGACGTGGTGACGGAGATGGGAGAATGATGGAGATGGAAGGAGTGGTGGAAAAGGAAGAGTAATGGATTGATGAATAACGTGAGTAAGAACGTTTTGTTCACAAACGCTAGACAAACGGGAAAGCAAATGTCGAGGATGAGATTGACAATATACTACCCAAAGATACACAGTGAAGGATTATAATGTACTGACATTCAAAATACAGTTTACAGATAAACACAACAGTACTATATCCAATCCTTACATCAACTCTGGCCAGTTTTCCAAAACACCCGCTTTCTCGTGCCTTTCCTTCGTCTCACGCTTTCGCTCTTTGAGTTGCACGATGAATTGGTCCAGGTAATCGGCCACTGTAGCATACATTTCCTTCTCTTGTTCCTCCTCTTTCAACACCTTCCACGCCTTCTCAACGTTCTCAAGCCACTTGGTCATATAAGGTAGACTTGCATCGACACTCTTTTTAATCTCATACTCTTTGTCACCAAGCTGTTGCTCCAGAATCAACAGCTGGGCAAACTTCTGTGATGCTTGACTTGCCATATCCCAGGCTTTCCTCATCTTTGCGTCAAGCTTTTTCTGCTCTTTTATCCAATCAAGTTCTCCCTGGATGCGTGTTTGAATGATATTCCATCTCTGCTTCTTTGCCCAAAAAGCATAGGTCCAAGCTGCAGTTGTATGCGCACCCGTCACGGATTCACCAGCAATTTTTGAATTACATCCACCAAGTTTGAGATAACTCATGGTGAGAATTGAGATAATGTGCTCAGCCAAGGTAGCAGCATCGGGCTTCCAGAGTTCGAGTACGATGAATTGTCGGAAGCTGTATTGATCCAGTCCGTTCGACATTTGTGACAGACAAGCTTCGATGAGGTTCATAACGTGTACACTGCCAGAATGTGCTTTGTGTTGACTTAGACGGGCGACTGGGTTGACACTGAAACCGGTTTCGTAGATAGACGAAGGTAATTCCTCGTTTTCTTTCTAAAGTCAAATTAGTATATCATCTGGGTGATCTAGCTAGACTTAGACTTACGCCAGCAGGGACACGACTCAAAGTGTACTCCATTCCGTCAATGAACTCTTCAATCCTTTCCAAATGTCTTTCCGCCTTGATATATTTGCGTACTCCAAGAGGTATAAGACTGCTATCATACACATGTCCTCTTCGGACACTGGTTTTCGTGTTTTCCCATGTATCAATTTGACGAATCCTCCGATGATCAACTCCTGGTGGTTGAGCTTGCTTGTTGAAGAATTCGAAACTGCCTTTGATGTACATTCTCAAATATCTGATAAGCCTTCTCATCTGATTACAAGTTAGATGTCTGCCGTACAGGTTGGCTAGAATATTGCAGTAGAGGGCAGGTCGGCATTCTTTGAATTTGCGATCTGTGGAAACACCCGGATCTTGGCCAGTAGGTGGTTTGGTAGGTCGAGTGTGATCACGCTCGTCGGGGATCAATCTGGGCCTGAGATTTGGAACCTTCGTTAATCGCCCAGTCAGCATTGCAATGATGATATCCTCCGGTATGATAGTCAAGATAGTAAGACATTGTTGGCGAATATGATCAGTAGGCCGAGAATTGCGAAAACGACTAGAACCACTCAAGAAGGGTGTGTCCATGAGGTTGTAATGTTTGTCGATAGCAAGCATCTCCTCGTATAATCCGCAAGTCCTAGCATTCCTGTACGCTGTAAGAAGCCTGCGTCGCGTCTGATCTTCGTTACTGTCCCAAATCTCAGGCCAATCTTCGTCGACGAGTCGTGAAGCAGAAGGTGTTGGTTGTGTATATCCAGGCTCAAGAGCAGGCAGTCCCTTGCGTTGATGATTGATTGGAAGGGGTGGCAGTCTTTGCACAGCGGCAGAGACGCGTAATCGCTGTTGCGTGCGACGTGTGAGAGGACCATGTGTGAGTGGTACCCTTGGGCGTTGTGATGAAGGAGGTGGTACTTGTGATTGCGACATCCTTGATGGATGCGGTTGGGATGTGGTAGTTTGTGCACATTCGTTGAGCAGTCGAAGCTCAATCAACTTCGCGAAAAGGCTGAAGCAGAGTCAAACGTTAAGAGCATGGAGGAGAGGATCAAGAATCTAGAGGTAGCCCTAGATGAAGAAGGGAGAGCTGCAGCTTTGACTCAAGCATCCACGAGCGCAATGGCGAATGCGGAGGGTGGAGCAGCGCAAATGCTAGCGAAGAAGAATCTAACGCGCATATAGTAGTGTGAAGTGCGCCGCGACGATGTGAAAGGGGAAGGATGATGTTTGGTCTCAAACAGGCTCCACAAAACATGCAGGTAGCCGCTATGGAAAATTGAGGAGGCTGGGATGTGTGGCGTGTCGTGCGTGGAAAAAGGCGAATTGAATGTGGGGTTATTAATTCATCTTTAAACAATAGCGCTGCGGATCTGACAGAGTATGAATGAAGTTTTGATATATTCAGTAGGTTGGCGGGCATGCCGTGAAGATATGAGTGAGCCTGAGGCATGACAAGAGTTATTGCGATCCCGATATTTGAGTTCTGCGATATTGATAAGCTGAGAGCAGGATGCCATGTGAGATCAGTTGTGACGTTTGCTGTACTATGCACCAGATATATCGGAAGGAGGACTGTATGCGCCTCTCGAGACGAGTTCAGAAGGATGTTGAACAGTATGATCTGGATTTCTAGCATCGAGCAGGTCGGCGGGTATGCCATGGAGAGATAAGAGCAATCCGAGGCAGGATAATAGTTGTTGATCTCGCTATCTCAGTTTTGGGATATTTGGCCATTAAGAAAACAGCCTATCTCCCGGAACCGGATGTGATGTCTGCTGTGCTGCCAGAAAGGTGTAGCCAGAGAGCATTTGTGCTGCCTCTTAAAGAGCATCGTAGAGGGATGTTCAGTAGCGTAATCTGGGGTTTCATATATTGCGTAGAATGACGGGCATGCCATGAGAGGGCAGGGTTTTCACGGGCTGAGCTGTAGTCGACAATCTCCTCATTTGCGCTATGTGATCTCCAGTAGCTGAAAGGAGGCTAAATGTCCGAGAGGTAGATGTGATATCTGCTGTGCGCCTCCAAGAGCTAGTCTGAATCTGCACAATCGTCCTATCCATGGAAGTAGAACACATGGATGTTGAGCAGCATGCCCAGGTTTCATGAGTCGTAGTCACGGCGGCGGGCGTGCCGTAGGAGGGTGAACACCTCACATAGTCGAGGGTAGGTTGTGGGTCGTCGAGGGACTTCCACGACTAAAGCCAGAGAAGGCTCCACGGTCACCACTGCCTCTACCTCGTCTACCACCTGCCCAACCACCATCACCACCTCTGAGAATTTGTATTGTAGCAACAGCATCGTTCACGGAGGAGCAAATCCTGCTTTATTTTGGAGAGACCACCAATGACTGTCTTCAGATCGCACAACTCTGTAGTAACCGCCGTGGTATTGTCTTGGTTGAGGCTGGACAGACCTGATACAAAGGACAAGGGCGTGGAGGAATATGCGAAGGAAGAACATCGTAGCCCAGCAAGGCAGGGCGAGAACATTGAAGCGAGAGACAGACAATATCATTTGATCAATTGAGGTTTATTGCAGTGAGGAGTGAATGGAATTCATTGACTAACCATCTACTTAGCTACCATGCGTGCGAACATAGCTTATGGTAGTGCAAGGACGAAAAAGAGAGGTAACAACATTGCCTTGCTGCTGGCCGCTGTCGAAGGGAAGGGGGGTTCATTACAATAGTTGCCATAAATGCTCTCAGCAGCAAGGAAATAAACAAACGTATGAAGTATCGTTTTTCAAGATGCGGTTGACACCAGCAACAGGCTTGATGATGACATTGTTGCGATAACCACCTGGAATCTCCTCTTCTGCTTTGTTGAGCCAGTACTGACTGGAATCCTTCTCATTGGCATCTCCTCCAGCATATGCATACCTCAAGATGACTGTAGTAGCATCGAGGAAATCCCAGCATTGGTCCGAGTATTTCATTGAGTGGTAGCATGGCATATTCCTGTCTTCGTATCCTGCAGGACGAGAGTTGTATTCACCCTGATTCTTGTTCCTCTTGGTTACTTGCTGACTTTCGCCGGCGAGAACACAATGCTTTCGAGTACCATCGAGATAGCCAGCAGACATTTCAAGACGCTCACTATCAGAAAGGCCACTGATGGTCTTTTTTGTCTTGGTGTCGAACAAGGCAGATTCCTGCCTTTCAGAAGGAGGATCGTCAGATGAGTTGATGGTCACCTCAATTGTACGAAAGCTGGTCTTGTTTGGGTGATCAGGCCTGAGACCACCTGGAGGTTTGCCGCCACGCTTCTTCGTGACTGCCCGGGCGCCTTTACCTGGTGAATCGCCAGCGCCATGTTTCAGAGGATTGCTGCCAGGTGTAGGTGTAGCGCTTTCGACTTCCACGTCGGTTTCAGTATTCTCAGGTCGGTTTCGTGGGATGTTCAGGCTGTATCGTTCACCAGAGGGAGCATCCCGACGACCACTCTCAAAAGTATCCACGTCGACAAAGTGACTCTCAGTGTCTCTTGTGGCGCTTCGAGTGGAGCGTGTAGATTGCCTCCGTGCAATTCCACTTCCACCTCTATCACCAAGGCCCCCAGTAAATGGTCTACGACTACTACCACCAAAGTCGAAGGGGAATCCACGAGCAAAACCAGAGAAGCCGCCACCACCTCTACCTCTGCCAGAGCCACCATCACCACTACCTCCATCACCACCACTGCTGCTACCACCACCTTGTCTCACACCAGCAACAATCTTGCGGACCAATTGATCAGGGAGTGACTCGTTCAAAGGAGGCAAAGGACGAGTCAAGAGGTCGTTGGACAGACCAGCGACTGGTGCATCACCTGCAACCACGCCGGTGAGGATTGCAGTGGCAATCGCCTCGGTGTCGACACTGATTCGTCCAGCAAGGGCTTCAACAAGAGATACTCTTTGGTCACCAGGTTGGGACGGGGAACCCTGCAACAACCTTTCTGCGATTTCATTGCTTGAAATGTTCAGATCGCTGGTGATACGTTGTGCGATGATTTGATTGTTGATTGGTAGACCCTGGAGGATCCGTTCAGAGATGGTCTCGTTGCTGATGTTGAGGCCTTGAAGAATACCCTGAACAATGGTGGCATTACTGATGGGCATGCCCTGAAGAATCTGTTTGGACACAGTGGTGTTGCTGAGGCCAAGATTGGGTATAATTGAGCGGCTCAAGCTGGCGATAAGTGTGGTCCCATCCTGTAGAGTGGCACCAGCCAACATCGTGGCGAGCTGTTGAAGAACACTAGTGGATGTCATACGCTCAGCAACATGCTGTGTGAGTTGACCAGTGGTTCCAGCAACTGTAATTTTTATCGTAGCAATCAGGTGAGCAGGAGCAGTCATGAAAGGAACCGGTGAAGTATAGCCTTGCATCTTGAAAGTCTGATCCATCATTGAAGTCACAATGGAATTTGCGTCCACATGGGAGAGAAGCGCTTCGGTGATGAAGGTCGCGATAGTAACACCCTTAACATCCTTGTATGTCAACATGGCTTTCGCATATTCTTGCACAGTATCCGATCTTGTGAGCCACTTGCCGAGGACCTCAAGCAGAGTCCAACCTTCGTCGTTCCAATCCTTACTAGTAACGATAGCCTCACCAATTTTCGCAATGTCGATTGAATCCTTGAGTCCTTCAATGACCGAACCTGCCAGTGTGCTGCCATCAGAACCAACGTACTGGCAGACTTGCTGTCCAACGTCGATGCTTCTGATAGCTTCTGCAACACGAGCGGTCATGAGGTCGACAATGGTGTGATTCTGATTGTTGAGAGGCGTGCTCAGTATGGCGGCTGGTACAGACTGTGCCAGGGATTGAGAAACGATCTTTCCAAGCTGCTGTTGCATAAAGGACTGCGCGACTTGCTGAGCGATCATCTTCAAATCGACATCACTGAAAGAGACGGGTGGCAACTTGATCAAAGCAGCCAGTTTCGTAAGGTCTGTGGCAGCAAGGCTCATCTCCTTCGGCGTCGGCACTTTCAAGGTCAATAGAAGCTTGGAAGCAATGACTCCTGTATCGATGCCCTTGGCAATCTCTGTCGACAAGCCTTTCCTGACGTCTGTTGCCAGTCCACCCTGATCAACGATAAGCTTGGCAAAGACTTCTGTTACTAAGCCTGCCAAAAGATTCTTTGCTAGCATGTCATGGAAAGTGCCACTTGTTGCAACGGCAGTGCCGATGGCAACCGCATCAGGTGAAGGAATGCTGATATTGGTCGCGATACCAGCTGCAACAAGATCTTTCGCAAGTTGCTCTGAGCTGATTACAACATTTTCGCTTAGAATCATAACCTGTTCTTCGCTGAGGGTGATAGATACCTGCTGTAACCTTTGCAAGGTCGGTATCATTCAATCTGATAAGTGCAGCAATGGTTGTGAGCTCACTTTGCTGGAAGCGGATATTCTGAGCCATTGTGATGAGATCCTGCTGCTTGAATGCCATCAAGCCTGCGACGACTGCTGCGAAAGTAGTTGTGTTAAGTTTGTTGGCCACAATCGATGCGAGACCATTCTCCAGGCTTGGAAGAGCAACCTCCATGACCGCTTCTGGTGTGAGCTGCTTCAACAACTCTGGGAGGACTTCTTGAGCAATAGAGGCATTGTTGATCTTATCCATACTCGCCTTGGCTTTGTCCAAGGTTGACTGAACTTGTGTTGCATTTGCAATCACTTGCTTTTCTTTCTCCTGCTAAGACTTGATGACTCCAGTACCGTTATCTTTCGAACCTTGATAACGAAGCTGACCTTGCTCACTCATGACCTTGGTCAGACCGTCCATCTTCTCGAGCAGATCCTTCGACCTGAGATTGAGAGACGTGATGACAGCCTTGGTACTTTGATACGTGGCGTTCTGAGCACCTATCTCAATCTGCAACTTCAAACGATCGGTGTTGCTGACGGGCGAAGCAGAAGGGGTCGGGGCGGTGCGAATGGAACTTGTATTCTTGCAATAGCATCGCCCACCGCAGTGAAGACGTCCTGCTTGAACTTAAAGAGACCACAAATGGTATCCTTGACGTCGCTCAACTCTGATACAATCGACTTTAGTTCATTGAGCTCTGACTTCATACTGTCAAACTCGTCCTGTTGCGCTTTGCACTCATTCTTGATTTGAGTTTTGGTCGAGCACCTTCCGTATGCAGAGTAAGAGCTACAACTCTCACGCCTGCGGCTTTCTGCTTCATCCATAGACCACATTGGAGCGTGGCCGTTGCTACTGCAGCCGAATTGTTCAGCCAGCAATCTTCTCAGCCAACTTGAGCAGGTTAGCCATATATTCGTCAGGTTCAAGTCTGCCGAGAACAGCGAGGTAGAAGTACTGTCCTGGCTCCAGTGGCATCAGGATATCTATGCAGTCCTGTTTGTTGGCTTCTTCGTGGGGAATTTGAAGATGCAGATCAGCGTAGTTTACGTCCTAAAGCTTGTCTAGCTGTTGGTAGCGCGCTCTCCAGACTTCGGAAATCCCTTAGCAATGCCAAGTTCAGCCATCCTGCTCCCATTATCAGAGTCAAGGATTGTGCGACTTAAGGTCATACTTTGTACCACCACGAACACGAATTCACTTCCCAAATCAACAGAGAGGAGAGTGACAGGGTCTTTCAAGGTGGTGCATCGCATATCTCGAAATCTTGGCCAATATTCAAATCTACCAAAGAATCTTCCCATATTGAGCACGCCAAAGTCAAGGCTATCGAACGAAAGCTTGGTCCTATTGCTGGATCTGGCGCTGTATCTCAGCCTCCTGCTCGCGCGCTTCGTCCTGTCTGCGACTGCGGAGGAGGTAGGACGTTGCCGGCACAAGCTTTAGCTGTCCTTAGTTCGATAAGCGGACCAGCTGCCTGCCGATGAGCGACATTGCCTTTAGCGAACTCTTGCGATGATGATGTTGGTGAACCGTGGAATATCTGGCGGCTGATGTTGCGTAGTAACGGTGGAAGTCGTGCTAGTCTGGCACGAGTCCCTTGTCTGCTGCGCTCAACCCTGGTCAAAGGCTGGAGAACGTGCGGCAGAACGAGCTGGAGAACGAGTAGCAGAACGAGCGAAAGAGTGTGTTGGCGACCGCGCTGGCAAGCCGGTATCTGACCATACTGGAGTCTCGGTCGAGCATGTGACGGTAGAGCCGAATTGTGGTTGTAGAATTGGGTGAGGCTCGAGTATCGTAGGCCTGATGGTGGATGAGGGCGAATGCCGTGTATAGGAGGTTCCGTTTCTGACACCATTCCACGTACTCTGCCAATATGCCCATCACTTGTGCGTGTTCTGATACACTATTATATATATAAACCTCCCCAGCGTACTGCGTGACTGAAACGTTCAACGGAATCCGTCGACCAAGTGTTGTGTCACTTAGCGTTTGAGACATGCGTCGACACGCTAGGGCAAAGACTGAAGCACTCCAAGCACCGTATGTATTCTCTAGCAGCTGATAATATTTGATGAATGCGGCGAAAAGCCGTGTGAACTTTTGCAATGGTCGAAAGCGTTGAATCTGCGTCATGTACATTCTGTAGAAACTCCTTGTAGGTATTTTAAATCTGCTCAAGGTCCTCAAGGTATTCTTCATCCGTCAGAACGGCCAGCGGTCCGCGTCTGATTGTATCGTATCCAGATAGAGGACTTCACGTTTGTACGGCATCGAACTTCTGCTTCTTCGCTGAGTTTCGTTCTCTGCGAATCGTTAGCGTGAATCTTGAGTATAGACGTAGAAAGATAATTTTCTTACGAGTAGATCTCTTTGCCTGCTCTTCTTCCCTCACCTTCTTCAGCCGCTCTTCCTGCTGCCGCTATCGTGCTGCCTTGGCCTCCACTGCTGCTGGCTCCACCACTGATCTGTTCGCTTGTCTCTCGGGTGAGTTGGTCAAGGGCTGGAACGGTGAAATCGATGTCCAAAATCACGATGTATGGCGTAGTGTACACGCTCGAACGTCGCCATCAGATCTCCTTCCATTGACCATTCCGTGTCGTCGATTGAGTGTTCTATACACATGAGCGGTAGACCTGGCGCATTCCTTGGAGAGCTGAATCAAGAGATAGTGTGAGTAGAACCTCCATACTTGCTGTCGCGTCGTCAGACTCCGAAAGATCATAAGCCGATTGAATCAATGGGTTTGAAGAATGCCTTAGGGTGTTGCTGATATGGTCGTGATCGTCGGTTGTCTCCGTATCTTGTACATGACCGATATGCGAGCTTAGAGAAGATGCGGTGTCACTTGCGTCGTGTGGGTACGTCGCCAGACATTTGTCCTCTAAATGTTGACTCTTTGCCGTCAATGAGAATCTTGCCCGATGGTTCACAACTTACATAGAAGTTAGTGAATACCTGATCATGGAGGCTGGAAGGCGGCTCACTGCTGCTGTTTGCACTTGATAAAGATGCATCTGTACTCACGAGATCCATTGACTTTAACATGGACCAAGTATAGCCTGCTCGAATCACACATTCAGATTTTGGTGTCGTATTACAGTGCGTTTCCTGGATGTCATCGACAACGTCGTTGAAGACCAGTATATATAATTAATCGCCTTTATGAATGAAAGAGGCGATGTGTTGCTACAACATGAGTGTGTTTTTGGCGTGGGTGAAAGTGTGTCAAGCAAACGACGTGATTGATGCTATGAAGCAAAGGCGTGTCGAACCACACACTGGATCAAGATCTTGAGCGCAAGGCTCCATGTGAGAATAAGAGTTGATTGATAGTGAATAAGAAGTGTAGAATAATGGATGAAATGATGAAGATGTTTTGAAGCAAACGCGCCAAAAGAAGGGTCATGGTCACGTGTCGATCTCTTTGTTTCATGTTTCGCGTTTCATGTTTCATCTAATCACTCTCAATCTCTCGATAGTTCGAACGGTTATCATTGACAACACCGACCACCATGACGAACAACCCAGTGAGCCAGCTTTTCGCACAAACTGACACCAAAGAAACAATCGAAAAGCTAGAAAAGGCCACAGATAAGATCAGAGAGTTGGAGGACAAGGTTTAGAAGTTGACTGCTGCAACAAACAGCGCCAACAAACGAGCGTCTTCTGACAGACAAGCATTGGACAGCAAGACGAAGCAGTTCAAGTCGCTTCTTGACGAAAAAGACCAAGCAGATGAAGACTGCCGAAGTGCCATCAACCAAACTCGCACTATCAACAAAGAATTTGAAGAGGTCAAGCGAAAGCATGAGACACTCAAGGAAGAGGCAGCCAACGCAGTTGATACCATCTCTGACTTGACCAATGACAAGAAAGAAATCCAGTCGAAGCTCGATCAGCTTGAAAGATCTGCCGCGCGCGAAACGGCTGAAGCAGAGTCAAACGTTAAGAGCATGGAGGAGAGGATCAAGAATCTAGAGGTAGCCCTGGATGAAAAGGAGAAAGCTGCAGCTTTAGCTCAAGCATCCATGAACGCAATGGCGAATGCGGAGGGTGGAGCAGCACAAGCGCTGTTGAGGGAAAATGAAGGACTGCGATCAAAGTTTGCGAATCTGGAATCGAACGTTAAAGCGCAGGCGACGAAGATCGAGCTATTGCAGGTCAGTGTTTTCCACCTTTGCTCAAGCGCGCTCCTGCTAACGTTAGACCAGTCTGATTCAGAGAAAACGAAGAAGGCTCATGAAGAGATAAACAACACTCTCACAGAGCTTCGATACAACTACTCGGCTTATCAGGGGAACACGGAAGTAAAGGAGCAAGAGCTTATATCAAAGAATGACGCTCTCGTTAAAGAGAACAACCATCTCGTCGCCGGAATTACCCTTGTTCTGCAAAGCAGTGGTCAACAACTCATGAACTTGGACGAGATGAACGAGGATATCATGGCGACTCTTTCCAAGCTCGTACAGAATTCCAGCAAGGATATGCTGACAGAGATCGCAGATGGCACAACGACCTCGACGGTCGCACCAATGGCAGAAGTGATTGCGGATGATTTCAACGTCGTGTTTCTGGAGAAGAACGTCCAGACATTGACGAGCTTGGTGGTGCAGACACTTCGTAATACCGGCAGTGTCGACGACCTGGCACACATCCAGCAAAACTACACTCGCTATGCACAGCGAGCACAAGAACCAACATGGGTACTGTCGACTATTGCATGTTTCCTTGACAAAGAGATTGAAATCGCCGGAGACGATAGGGACGGTATACGATTCTGCATGGCCCTGTCCCTTGTATCGCAGTTGGACGAAATGCTGTATAACAGAAACTTGCCAACTCTAGGATGGGATCTTGTGGACTTTCGCAGTTATGTCGCGAGCTTTGTCGATAAGGGCTTCCTTGCCTTCGTCATGGCGGCACGATACCTTAAATCCAGGCAGATGCACGACATACTGTACGACACTCCAGCACTCCAGCAGACAACATATGAAGACAATGAGACTCCGCGTTCGCTCATCGAATGGTGTGCCCTCGTCAAAGTTGATTGTACCTTGCTGCAAGCTCTTGGTGATGAGGATCTCTGGTTCCTTAGCTTCGGTATGAAAACCTGGATTCAAACGTTTGAGGAACCATCATCTGGCAGGAAAATGACAGTAGTTTGGGACAGAGCTGAGCTGTCGTGGTTTCAAGATGTTCTGATAGTCTTCCTCCAAGAAGCTGACGGCACCAGCCACACCACTACTTTTCGTCCTCATTTGACAATAAAGGTCAAGCCCATGAGCCGTCTACAGACCATCCACTTTGGCAGAAGTGGACCAGGAATTGACGTGAAATTCGAAACAGCCCTTGATATATGGATGAGGAAGTTCTACGAGACTGAATTCTTGGAGGCCGAGGCTGGAGCAGAAGCGATCGAAGATGTCATTCTTGGATTGTCCACTGTCGAAGACATAAAGATCAAGAGGGAGCCTGAGGCCGATGACTTGATGCAGCTTGGTTGAGAAGTCGCTAGTACTGGAGAGAAAGACGGAGAGTGGATTGTATATCGAGGTACCACACACACCCCATAATCAACGTCAAGAAAGTGCCTAGAGCTAACATCCCAATGCAGCTTTCTTTGAGAAGGATGTTACAGCTTGAGAGAAGGTAGAGGCGGTGTTGTGTGTCGAGGTACTACACATGTAGCTTTTCTTGCAATTCTTGCTTGGGAAGGATTCCGGGCATCTGAAGATGATAGCGATTATGGAGGATTGACCGGTAGTTTCGGACAGGGGCGAGCTATGCTAGGTATTGAGCTTCGAAAGTCCAAATCCATATGTGGTGTATAGAATAGCTAGTCTTCATCGAATCGAAGGTGGTGTAGAGCTCATTGGCAGTGCTTCGTGTCGTTGAAGGCGCCATAATGAGAGCAGGACGACAGCGATGCCATAGGCTCTGTATCAACTAGTTAAGTATGGTATTGCAAGATGTGGGATTGGTATTAGGAATGTATACAGCAAAGCAAAGCCAAAAGGGTCGAGGTTGTCGAGTCTCAGGGTCATTTTCACTAGTTCTATTTAGGCAGGAGCGTACGATATTTCGCGTACAGTTCTCTTCAAGTCTCACCACCACCCTCCACCTCCTCACCAAACCCACTCTTCCTCGCCTTCTTCACCTCACCCGCACCACTTCCCGAATCCCCAGGCACTCTCTTCCTCTTCCCACTAGACTTTCCTCCTTTCGGTCTATAACTCTCCTCTCCCTCAACCGCCCTCCCTTTCCTCCTTCCACTAGCATTAGACCCCTCATTCGAATCAAGCTCATTCTCCTCATCAAACGCCGCATCCTGCCTACTTCTTTCCTCCTCAAGCTTGACATTTGCCGCAGCTTTGGCACCAAGACTTTTCCTCGCTTTGCCGCCATGCGAACTCCCTGGTGCTTCAATCTCGCTGTCCATTCCTGCTTCGTGGCCGTGAGTACCTGCACCACCACGATCCCCTCGTCTTGGTCCTTTGCCGTCGAGAGCAGTTGATTCAAAGACTTGTGGCTGGTTCCGTTTGAGCCAGGCATGCACGGATACAGGACATTTCGTCGCAAAGTCCTTTTCTGTGGGTAGTGGTCGTGATCTTGTCAGTGTGGATGTGGGAGGAGCGACGGATTCAATGCCGGGTGGCAGGTTGCCTGCTGATAATGCGTGGAGATGGGAGAAGTTGGGCGTGTTTGCAAGCTGAGTGTCGAGGTGTGTGAGATAAGCTGTTTCGTGCTCGGTTGTGAGGAATGCTGGGGGTGTGCCTGTGCTGGTAAACGTATTGAAAGGGTCTAGATCGAGGAGATCCGGTGGGAGGAGAAGGTCTGTTGATAATGGAGGTGTTGTGCTGAAAGTTGACGGATCCGTGTGTACAATACGCGTGTATAGTTTTGCCAGCGAGCGGGGAGGAGGTGCGCTAGCTGGGATAGAAGTAGATGGCTGGATTAAATGTAACAAGTCTGGATCATCAGGTAATCTCAGATCCCAACGTAGATGCGGCGGTATCTTTGGATCTTCATTCATTTCTAAGAGTATCTCCTGTATTTGGTCGATTTCTTCTTGTATTCGACGCGCAGTGTTCCAGGCTTTGTGTTCGGCGATGAAGAGAGCATTGGTTTCGTCCATCATGTCGTCGAATTTCAGACGCATTTTGCGGTATTTCTTGCGCCAGGATTTGTAGCGCAGGCGACCGCGTGGTGGTGGAGCCTCGTCTTGCATCTCTTGGTCGTCTTCTTCTGGTATTTCGTGAATGTCTTGGGTTGTGATTTGAGGGGAGGATGGCGGTGGCGCGTCGACGTCTATGGGATCGGAGGGACGAGTTGACATCGCGAAGCTTGCGTGTGGTAGTGAGCAAGGAGTGTTGGAAGATTGGAGAAGCTGACAAGGCTATTGTTTCAGTTGGCGCAAGTTGTTATATGTGCTCAAAAGGATGTGGCTCGATCCGTCTCAATCTGTGCTAGACAGAGGTAGTAATAAGCGACACCTCCACGCCTTGGTCCTGCTCTTGCTTCTGGTAATGGTTTGCTCTGTTGCCCTTTGTCTCTATCGTTCACTGCTTGTTATTGCTTTTCTCCCACTTATGCTCCAGCTCTTCTCTGCTGACTCTACAGAGCCTTGGAGGATGAAGGGACTGCTTGTCTTCTGGCTTTGCAATCAGGTTGTTGTTGTTGTTGTTGTTGCAAATGAGCACTCCTACTATAAGAAAGAGGAGTGGTCAGCCCATGATGACCGTTTCACGACTGCCAAGCATATCAGGTCTTGGCGAAGATGTCACATTTCAGTTTCAGTTTCAGTTTCAATTTCACTATCACTAGAAGAGCACTCGGAATAGGGTGGGCTCAGATTCTTTCTTGCGGTTTGGCACTCGCTGTACCTTACGTTCGGGCAGAGAAGACGACAGTCATGTTCTACTTATAGTGGTCGTGATGTCAGGGTTTTGGACGGCGTTTATGTAGTACAAGAATAGGCTATGGGATACAATGTCGTACAATCGAGGTAGCGGCAGTGAGCGCAGGCGAAGCATAGATATCAGAAATGCTTGAGTAGATTTAGGTCACACGCCTATCAATTACACCAATTCACCAAAAGGTTCAGCTAAACGCAATCCTCACACCCCATCTCAACATCAAGCTCCCTTCCCTCCAAACTCCCTAATTCCCCCATCACTCCCTTCAACAACCAAATCCATCTCCCTTTCCTCTCCCTTCCCCTCTAATACCACAACCCGCGGCCCTTCAAATGTCTTCCTACTAACCAGCACCCACTGCACCCCGGCCACCACAATCACAACCCCAAAAGCAGCAATACAATAGTTGAAGTTATTCGCATTCACCGGCAACACCGGCGGAAACAAAAACAGTACCGTCGTCATCACCACATACGCCATGCCTATCAGGTTAAGTGTCCAGCCTAGGATTGAAGGAAGCTTGAACGGCCGGTTGGCAGGGAGACAGCGACGGCCGCGCAGGACGTTGATGGTGATAGGAATGCCGTAGGAGAGGCCGAGGGCCACAACTGAGGCGGCTACGATGGCGTTGAAGGCGGAGGTTGAGCCGAGGAAGATGAAGCCGAAGATTACTGGAGGTTGGAGAGCGGTGTTAGCAGGTTTTGTTTTTGGGGTAGGTGGTATGTCAAATAACTATTTTGACGGCAACGTACTAACGAGTGAAGTGGTTAAGATTAGTGAGTTTAGTGGTACTCCCAGGCTGGGATGTACACGAGCAAACACTTTTGAGAATGGTATGCCGCGATCTCTTGCGAATGCCCATGTCATCCGTGAAGACGTTGTCATGATAGCCACGGAAGCGAAGAGGAGGCAGATTAATGGAAACATGAGAAGGCATGTTGCGCCTGGTGAGTAGGTGTTAGCACTGGCTCTGCTGCAACTTTCAATGCACTACACACCAGCTCTACTCTTTGTAGCAATATAGAAAACCTGCAAAAGTGGTCCTGCAGACGAAGAAATGATGCCGTCGACTGATGCTACACCTCCAGAGACAAATAGCATGATCATGAGGAAAATGAAACCGGTGGATGCACCTATCATGACGCAGTAGATCATGACTTTGGGTCCTTCTTTTTGTGCGTTTGGCTGTATAGTGGTTAGAAAGTCTTTGCACTTGTACTGTCCTGATGCAACCTTACCAACTCCTCAATCATATGCGCCACAGCATCATATCCAGTAAGACCGAGACCACCTTGTAAGAGACCCAAGAGCCATGATACACCATCTAAGGATAAGACATTAGTCGCAACTCGCAGATAGATTGCAGCAGATCTGTTGCAATCATACCTGGCCATCCAGTAGTGTTTATAAAATCTCCAAACACGAAACTTGCCGGAGCGTACTCACCACGAGCACAAGCTAGTACCTATTGTATCTCAATATATTAGCACGCCAAATTCTCTTCCTTGATCAACTGTCCCATCCCACCAGAGCACTCACAGTAATACAAATGACAGTAAACCCGAGCAAGCTCCAAATGAAAGCCGCCTTATTCACGTACGGCAGCGCTCTTGGATAACCAATCAGCAAGAATCCAGCAGTACGCTTGCAAGTGCTCAACATACCTATTCGCAAACGCATTCACCACAAACGCAAACACCGTATACCCGATATAAATCAGGAATTGCTGCCATCTCTGCGCCACGTAATTCTCGTTGTACAACGCAATCACACCGACAAGCAACTGACTTCCCAGTAAGCCTCCAGTAGCTGTCAAGGCAATCCAGCCAGCCATGTTGATCCAGCCGACTAGGTAGGAGATTCCAGCGCGATAGCGGGTTGGTGAGCATACTGCACTCCACTATACACGTTAGTCCCTCTTCCGTCCAAACAACCCACCGTCTCGCTGCTCCAAGATCCACAGATTTCACAACAACGACTGTGAGTATTAAGAGAGAAGCAACAACAAGTACGACATACCTCATACTGGCCCCCAGCCGTCGGCCACACCCCCAAGAACTCCGCCAAACTAGCCGCCAAACACAAATTGCCAATCCCAGCAGTAACCAAACCCCACAAAACCGCAACTGGACCACCTGAAGGCAGGGCAAGTGAGAGAGATGCTGCGAGCGCAGTCCAGGAGTTGAGGATGGCAAAGGCCATGCCGAGCATCGAAAGGGGAGAGAAGTGGCGGGTTAGCTCGGAGTCGTGGAGGGTTAGGTTGTGAGAGTTGTCTGCATCTTTGGGGGATGTTGGGGTGGTGGGAGAGGGTGTAATACTCGGTGGTGTTTTAGATGACATGATAAGCTGGATGGTAAGCAAGAGTTGGTTGTAGAGTCTGCGTGTGCTGTAGGCCTGGGTAGTTGTTTCTCTCTCTCTCTCTTCACGGTAACGATCACGCCTCTTCACAATCAAAGAATATGGTAGCAATACCCAAAAGCCGACACTACTAGACGAAGTCCAAAACACAGAAAATCAAACAAAGACAGAGACAAGCTCAAAACACAAAAGGACGACCACGTCTCCGACCGACGTAAGCATTTCACAGTGGGCCATCGCTGTATCAAGATACCTCATATTTCTGTGCGAATCATATCTCGACACCACGGTTAGGCTTGTGCCTATCTCGGGGCATAATGATCACGCAGAGCAAAGCGGGGTAAAAAAGCTAAGTAGGGATCGCGATGTAAGCCTCGTAACTCCGAAGAGATAGCAAGAGCAATATCTATGAGTTGATTGTGGTATTTGTTAATTTGGATTGTGATGTTTGATGTCTTGGGAGTGGTGTGAGACGTTCTTGTGTTACGCTTGGCAGGTTTCAGGCACTTGTGTGACCTGGCCTGCGTGGCAAAGACTAAAGACACAGTTTGTTCTCCTGATTGGGATGGAGCCTGCGAGCTCGCGGATTTCACAACAGGCTCAATTAATATGTACTCTGGTGTTCACGTTCTAGGTCGTAGACAGAGAAAGGTGTCTTCGACAAGGTATCAACGAGGTCCCGGCTCGGTCCATACAAATCATTCAGCTATACATAAAGCAATATAATTCTTGCGTATCAGCTCAATCTCATCCCCTTGGATTCCCATCATGCTCCGCCTCTTCATCTTCCTCGGTCAACGCATTCTCATCACCAAAAGGACTCTGTCCTCTCTCCCCTGCATTTCCCAGCCCACCAGTAGGTTGCCTACTCGCTCTCCTCGTAGCCTGTTCAATGATCGTACTAAGATTGGGTTCCCCCGATGAAAGCCTCTTATCTTCCTTCGACTGCATCGATCGAGAAAATGACGGTTCCGCCGCAGTCTCCTCATCACTAATCGCATGTGCATCCGAAAGAGGGTTACTCAAAGGTCTTTGCACCGCACTTGACCCCGGTTGCATCCTAGGCATCGGTGTGAACGTCGAAGCTGGTAAAGTTTGTCCTTGCTCTGGCGCTTGTCCGCCATATTTCTGATAGTCGACTTGTGGCACTGCTGGAATGTGTACGCTTACGACATTGGCTTTGCCTCTTCCTGCTGTTCGTGCTGCGCCTACTACTGCAGCACTGCCGTAAATGGTCGATGCTACACTACCGCGGAGCAATGACGGCGTAAGACTCGCTCTTCCTACGCTACTAGCACCATCATCCATAAACCCAGAATAATGCGAGTCACGCAAATCAGACGGCATAAAGTAGTGATCTGCAGGCTGATCAGAGTACGGTGTCGCACCTTCTGCCGTCGGAATGGGCACTGGCGGCACGAGTCCTCGTCCAGTACGATCAACAATACCAGGTATGAACGCGATTGGAATCACATTCGAAGCACGAGTAAGCACAGTCGATGCCATTGATCTTCTCGCTGTTGATGTCGACGCTCTCCTCGCTTTCTCTTCTGCTTCTGCCTCTTCCAACTCTTCTTCGTCCAGATCCAGGTCGTCCAGTGCTGGTCTTCGGTTCTTGATGAAGAAGCGCCATAGAATGAATGTCGTTATACCAATGAAGATCACAGCACCAATAACTCCGCCTGATATTGCGCCAACGTTGGGGCCGCGCGAGCCATTGGATACTGTTGTTGCGCCGGAATCGCTGGCTTTGACGCAGGTCCTTGAGGCGCATTGATTGCAGGTTTCAGATATTTGAACGCAGACTTCGTCGGATTTGCATGCTGGACAGGAAGGAGTGATTGAGGGGCACTGTACGCAGCGTCGGAAAAGTGTATGCAGGGAGCGTGATGTGTATTCGAGGTTGTCTGGTGGTTGTTAGAGCGGACGTTAGATGTTGTGGCTTAGGCAAGACTCGTCTCACACATACCAATCGCTGTTTCGGTGTAAAAAGCCATATTGAACGAATATGTAAGAAGAAACCACACAGCAGAGGAAGGAGCACTCCGTAGGGCAGACTAGGAGTGCGTGTCTTTCGTCGCTTGGAGGGCAGGATCTGGGTAGATCCCCTCAAGAGATATTTACTCTTTGTTTTCTACCAGTCCGCTCTCTCCTTGCCGTCTTTCTAGTGTATGTATTGATTGGTCCAAAAGTAGTTCTCGAGAAGGCAGGAAAGCGCAATGCCAGCGGATTGTTGTGAGGTAGGCGCGACCGTGGCGACTGCAAAGGGCAAGAAGGCGAGCGAGCGTCAATGCCAATTTCAATGAATAACGGGATGTGTCGGACGTATTATGGACGAAAAGAATGATGGATGTTGTTTTTGAGTCCCTTGTTGAGATGAGACGACGCAGGGTACTGCCAAGACCAAGAGTCTGGAGTGAATCTTTTTGCCACTCAATGATCCTCGTCGACCAGAATACGATGAAAAACATGGTACAAGGCAAATTGTAGAGGCTCAATGTGATGGTGGGGTATATCATATTTCTCATTCTTGATTTATTCTACTATACAAATCCAATCTCGAATATGCAGTTTCTGCTCGTCTTGTATGCCTCTGAGCAGAGAGTTTCATAATTCCATTCCCAAACATCTGGAAACAGACGACATGGGAAAAGAATCCCGCCCTTCATAAAGTTCGTGCCTCCATGCGTTGCGTTGCAGCCATAATCAGCTCGATCCCGAGAAAGAAAACGCCCAAGAAGAGAAATCCCAAAGTTTCATGACCACCAATGCAAATGCATATTCATCTCCTTCTGATCACAACCACATCATCCCGTTTCGACAATAACGACAACCTCAATCAGCCTCAGCAAGCTGAATGATCAAGCGACTAGCCACATCCAAGAATGGAAATGGACTAGCCACATCCTTTTCTTCGTCAGCTCTTCCATCAGCAACAATCTCCTCAACCAGCTTGATACCGCTCTTTGTACCAGCTTCCGAATCTGCTTCTTCACCATCATCATCACGATCACGAGTGTGACGCGTAGGCTTCTGTGGTCTGCGATTGCTTGTCGAAGACATCTTCCTCAACGTAGCCCAGTGGCCTCCCTCTCTTGGCTTGCCACCTTGCATCTCCATTGGGAAGTTGTTGTCGCTGTCGTCTCCAGAATCTGAACGTTTATCCTCATTCCAGATAGCTTCGTCATCTTCGTCGTCATCACTGCGTTCACTCACAGGCTCGACATGCCTTACCAAGCGCCGAATGAGACGTTCATAACCAGCACACTTGAAATCAACAAGGTAGAACTCCTTTTCAATACTGTAGAGTTGGATCGTAACATAGACAAAGGCGGAGTCATCGGCGACAGGATTGCGCTCACTTAGTTGTCCGCTAGCAATTGTATTGGCGTAACCAGAACCTAGCGAGAGTGCAGAAATACCTGGTCCAGCAAAAGCAGGATTGTCGGAAGTACTAGGTTCGTTCGTGCCTGTTATAGAAGTCGTACTGCTCATTGTGCTGCCCCTACGACGACTCAGAGCGACATCGCTCCCTGCAGCACTAGCAACGGAAGCTTGCTCGGCACTCAGGTCGATGCGACTGCTATTAGTGCTTCCAGCATGTAGAACACCAGGAGGATACATGCCATCCTTTCTGAAACGAGCTTCAATGACCCAAGGATCTGCAGGTACTGGATAACCCCAGTCGTTCCAGGAGCCATAACGGACTCGGGAACGGCGTCTGCCACGGCTTGCGCCAGAGTGCGCTGAACTACGTCGACTAGCGGCACTGCTGCGGCGTCTACGTCGCATTTCATCTTCACGATCAGTATCTTCTTCACTTGACGAGATCCCGCTTTCGTCAGGCCCGGGTCCAGTAGGAGCATCTTCATCGCCCTGCTGGCCAGGATCGCGCACTTCGCCTACTTCCCATTCAGCACCGAGAGCTTTAATAGCTTTGAGAAGTGCCAACATAGCTTCTGATGGTGAGTTCCTACTACGAATTCCGAATTGCCACTTGGTAGGTCTTGTTGTCTTCTGCGATTGCTGTGCTTGTAGTGGCGTCATGGCTTCAGGTCTGTTCATTCTTTCTTGCTTGTCGATAGATCTGTTGTGCGGCTTGAGTCTTGCAGCTGTAGTCGCTTGTTCATCCTTGCTCTGCTCTGTGGCCTCATCCCATTCGCTCTGCTTTGGTTGTCCATGCATCCAGGCTTCATGATATTCTGGCATACTGCTAGCGAGAACACCGATTCTGCTTTGGTAAGTGCGAATATCCGAGCCGGAATTTGAACCCTGACGAGGACGCTCTGGTCTGACTGATGAGGGTGCTGGTGATGAAGATTGTGTTGGCGCAAGTGCTGGATCCCCACCAGGGGAGCTGACAGTAAAGGCAGGTGGAGATTGAGCAAGGAATGCCTGTGTTGCGGGATTGTTCGCAAATTCAGCTTGAGACAAGGTTAGCCAAGAGCACTTTACGCATATAGTCGGATAACTTACGTGTCTCCTCCATCAGCTGACGCTCTCGCACGATGAGGTAAGCATCCTTGATTGCATTGGGTTCGTCTGTACCAAGCGCTTCCTGCACATCAGCACGACCATAACCCATCGCCTTGCCAAGCTTGCCAATCACATCATTGTGCATCTTCTCAGCCACAGCCTTCGATCGTGATGGTGCCATCTTCTTTGGATCGATAGCTTTGTTTGGATCGACACCGGTATCGTAAAATTCGGGAAGCTGTAGCTGGAGATATGGTGCCAAGTCTTTGTTGAACCAGGCGTCCTGCCTGATTTCCTGGATGGAGATTCTCTTGACAGGATCTGTCTGAAGTATCTTCTTGATCAGACGCTGTGCACCAGGTGAGAGCCAGTTTGGCATATGGTATTGTCCTTGGGCGATCTTCTTGAATAGTGCTGGAATATATTCGTCGTCAAAGGGCAACCTCCCAACGAGGAGCACATATAGAATGACACCACAACTCCAGACATCAACTTCAGGTCCTGCATAGAGTTTTCCCGAAATAACCTCAGGTGCCGCATAGTTGGGACTACCACAACTAGTCTTGAGAAAGTTTCCGTCCGTCATAATATTACTCAAGCCGAAGTCGGCAATCTTGACATTAAGATCTTCATCCAGCAACAAATTCTCAGGCTTGAGATCACGATGGACAATCTTGTGTCTGTGGCAGTACTCGACGGCGCAAACAATCTGCTGGAAGAACTTTCTTGCTTTTGCTTCATTCATCTTACCATGATCAACGATGTAATTGAACAATTCTGAACCTGCGTACTCGAGTACCATGACGATGTCGGTGGAAGTTTTGATGACAGTATACCTACAGCATTGAATCAGCATCGATTTCTGTGCTGTGCTACTCCTTATTCTTTCTTGCTACATAAGATGACTCACAGCTTGATGATATGAGGATGTCTCAGCAGCTGCAGGTATTGAATCTCTCTTTCAGTGCGACCTTGCATGTCTCTTGCCATCAACTTCCTTCTGTTGATAACCTTCAATGCAACCTGCTGCTTTGTCACAATATGCTCTGCCAACGTCACCTTGCCAAATGACCCCTCTCCCAATGTCTTGATCTTTCTATACTGCGAAAGGCGGCTGTCCCCCTTTGAGGGTGGTGGATTGGCGGGAGGTGCGCCGACCACACTTTTGGGGACCTGAGGCTGAGGAGCATCGTCATTAGTGCCACGTGCGGAGTTGCGACGAGTGTGCGAGGGGTTGATGGAGAGAGCGAGATCTTCGTCATCGAGTGTGGAAGACATGATGGGCGGTATTCGCAAAGGTTGTATTCATTCGCGTCGAGTAATTCGTAGAGTGAGTGATGGATAGCTACCGCAACAGTTAATATTTGTGATGCGCTGTAGAAAGTAAGTTGGCTTATCGCGTGCCTTTTCACTTTGACTCGAGGCTGTACCGATTTTCTCCTAAACTTGACTTGAGAGGCTAGATACTGCTGCTACTTAGATATTCATTAGTGAGTTCGCTCGATAGTCGAGACACAATGCACAGAATATCAGAGCAGGCAAAGCAGGACAAGCGGGCGCGAAAGTTGTGGTCGGGGATGTTGTTTTACTTTGAAAGGTTGTGACGTTGCGTGGGGTTGAACAAGGAGACGACCCCACACCAACTTCAGGGCTCGGAGATGTCGGGTTTCGGAGACTTGGGATTCGGCGAATGATGCTACTACAAGTTCTTAGGCACAGATGAGCGCTACTTCGTTTCTGGCAGTTTGAGAGACAGGCATTGTAGAAATGAGTATAAACACTCCTCTGTGGACGGCCATCAAAGCATTGGCATCCCAGTCTCAGCGACCTGTAGTAGCGATCCATAATAGGAAGCACAATGAAGTGCCTACGACGAGTATCATGATGTCATGGGAACGGATGGTATCATAGACAACATGGAAAACTGGGATATAATACAGTGCTCTACTCTTTCGGATGAGCCATCGCATCCCTCATACTCTCCACAACGATCTCTCCCCTAGTTTCACCATGAGGCAGCCCTCCCTCAACATTCGCGCTAGCAGGATTTCCACCGTGTAAACTACCAATTCCAACACTACCTCTTCTACCATAAGCCTGCCCTACTCCCGATGCCACACTCGACCTCCTTCCAGGTGTGCCATAGTCACTTCCTACACCAAGATTCGCCGCAGAAGCGAATGGCTTACTCGCCGACGGTACTTGCGGACTACTTGCTCGTGCGGGAGATTGCGATCGGAAGCCTGGCGTTGAGACTTGTGACAATGGATGATGTGCGGAATCACTACGTTCAGGATGTTGTGCATGTATAATGTCTGCATACGAAATAAAGCTCAGACGTCTTGGATCTGCCGGATTTACAGTACCATAATAGGGCACCTGGGCCGAGTTTGCCGAGTCCTCAGGCGTAGGCGCAAGATGCGCCGCAATCGACGGGAATGTTGACTGAGAGGCGTCACCCATTTCCGAGTGTGGAGCGCTCAAGAAACCAGAATCAGACATATTACCAGCGACTGCAGCTTCAGCAACCGCCGCAGCTGGGACGTGATCCTTGTGCATGACTATTTCTACGTCGTCCGGATTGACCTTCGAGTTTGTAATAACCTCAACACTTTGATCTAACACAGCTGGGATATGATCTTCGGTCTGCAGGTGTGCGGGAACTGCTTGACCAAGCTCGGATGTAGAGAGTGGAGTTGGCTCTTGAACATCGCGCTCGAAAATCTGGGAAGTAGCTGGCGATAGATGTCGTGGTGATGCATTCGCAGTACCTGTGCCTGAGCGAAGACCGCCTCGACCACTGGGAGAGCCTAATGGAGAACCTGTACGGGGTGGAAGGCTACCTCCAAAGATACCAGCAAGAGCATGTGGTGGTGAGTGTGTTGCACCAGAAGAATTAGTTGAGGTGGTAGGGGCTAAAGAGTCTGTAGCTTGTCGTTGTGTAGCATTTGCAGTCGTTGATGGGTGACCTCTCAGCGTGCTCGACGACTTATTCCCATGTCCAGGTATCTCTTGCGCTAATGGATCGAGCCCCGGTGCCGGCGGTAGTTTGCTTATATCAATAGAGAATCCTTGTTGACTCATAATGGGCGATGGGTGTGACAAGAAGGATATGGAGGGGGAAGGTTGTTTGGTGCGGTTATCTGTCGAGTCTTGTGTTTACGAATGGAGGTGTTCTGTCGCCTAGTAGTGTAGGATGCCGATGTTGGACTTCCTTTGTGACGATATGAAGGGATTCCTCGCGCTTAGGCTGAAAGTGTGGAAGGCGGTCGATTAAGATGTACTTCTTGACAGGCGCATCCGTGGATCCTTCTGTGGTGTATGTATTTCAAGCGCGTGCCGAGTATTGCTGGTTGAGGCAGGATATGTTCCGAGTAAGAGTAAGAGGCCTCTTCAATGCGTTCGCCTTCGGGTACACTGATAGTCGCGACAGCAGGATTGTCGCAGATTATATGTGGACGAAGCAAGCAAGGCAGACACAGTATGAGATGACATGAAAGGATGAGATGAAACATTGATTGCATCCTCTGACGTAGTACGCCTCGGGCTTTCCTCTTACGCAAGGGGATACTGCCGATCTCCGAAACAGACACATCAACTTGCTGATGCAGGTCTAGACAGTCTCTATACAAAAAGAACCCAATCCCATCCTAAGTTTATGCCCAAAACACCATCGCTTATGCATCAAGAAAGAGAAAGAATTGTCGTGACGTTCGCAGCAGTAATTGTTGCGGATTCAGTTGCTGCAGAATGTCAGTATCTGTATATGTCTCGTAACCAGTATGTCAGGTTAAAACCTACTAGATCTCATAAGGTGCCACCGTGTCGACTGGCCATAACCACTTGCTGCCCTTTTCTTCATTGACCAGCCTGTAGATCGCATTAGCAGGGAATGGAAAATGAGAATGATATTTTGACCTACCAGTCATATGGCCACTCAACCAAGGCGCCCTGAACCATGTCTAAAATCTGTTCCGAGTCTTCTCTGCTCGGCATCTGATCGGACATGGCGCTTGACTTTGTTGTGGCCCGTCTGCGGCGTACGTTCTCATGTTTCTCGTTCAACGTGGAAGGCGAGTTGACGTCAACATTCGACCGATTCGGTGGACTACCTTCCTTTTCGTATATGTGACCATTCAGGTGTCCATGCATTGTGTTGATGTGGTCTTGCACTGTGGGTGGTTTTTGGCGACCTTTGCCGACATCATTCTTAGTTATATTGAACATCGAAGCAATCTTGGTAGCAACACCTCCAGCTTTACCATTGGCAAGCTTTGCCGCTGATTGTCCAAGATTAGACGCTCCATGACCAGGAGGACCCGTCATGCCTTGGGCCTCTTCTTGCATCTTTTGTGTACTCTTTGGCATACCTTGTGCGTGTGCAAATCGTTCTGCATAGTCAACACAGTTGTGGTAATCTCTCCAAGAAGTGACCTGACTATCTGGCATACATCTGAACACTGACCGGAACAGCTTGGTATTGTTCTCGGCAACAGTGTTCCACGTATCCGAGAAGAAAGGATCCGCCAATGGATCTTGCATGCAGTCTTTGGTAACCTGAGGCCAGCGCATACCAGCAAGCATTGGGTTGATGACCTCAGCAGAGCTTCCCGTAAAAGTACGTTCAAGTCCAGGACCGCCAATGTCAGTATCATCTGCGACAGGCAGAGGTGGGAGTTGGGATTGTAGTGTCAGTCCGAGAGCCACAGTGTCGAGTCGTGGCATACGTTGTGGTGGCATAACAGCAGCAAGTGTAGCGGCTGAATCGTCGTCGTCCGCAATGGTACCATGCGCGTCCTTCTCTCTGCCATGAGGGGTGTCGAGCGTTCCTTTACCCTCCGGCGCAACGTTGTTTACCAAGACCTCTTTGTTGTGCTTGAGCATAGCTGTGTCTCTGCCGTCAAACTCTTTAGTACCATTAAAATCAGCCATGCTATCGAAGCCATGACCATCAACATCAGCACGGTGAACAGCGTTTCCGGTGACGCGAGCATCTTGCGTCAGCTTTTTGTTGGCTTGGATATTGGGGTTGTTAGCTTGCTCCCAGTCAACATCGTGATTGAAAGAGTGGATGCCTTCGGCTTTGGCGATAAGGTCGTCCTGTATTCGATTCCTTGAGGCGACTAGCCTACGCTCAACTGATTTATCAGTCTGCGCAGAAGAGATGACTGATGCAGTTTCACTATCAGTGTAGCCATTATACATTTCTGCTTCTCGCTCATCGTCCATCACATGATCAACGTCAACACCTAGGTGCTCACGCATGAGCCGCATGCGCAAAGTGTGAGGGAAGCGTCCGACTTTGTAGTCTCGACCACCCATTCGAGAATCAATTAAGTCATTATCATAGACTACCGCAGCGATCTCAGAATCTCGTTCTCCCAGCATTGACCGCTCATTGATGTTAGCTGAACCAATAATGGCATACCTATCGTCTACAACCATGACTTTTGCGTGGATATACAGCTGTTCCGTGACGAGAGCTCTTTGTGGTCCAATCTTGCCCCATGCTCTTAGTGAGTAGAATCGAACGTAGTTGAGCGGGTCGATACCTTCCGCCCGCAGACGTCCGAAGATTGACGTGTCCCCACGATCAATAGATCTGTACTGAAATTGCATGATGAGACGGACGCTGGTGCCATCTGATCCTATAGATAAGTTATCAATTCTTCAATCAACGATAGATCATCTGCCAAACACGTACCTTGTGCTTCTACGGTGTTTTGAAAGCCCGGCATCAAAGGAATGACTACAACACACTTCCACTGTTCGCCATTTCGATAGGCTCTGATAGCTCGCTCCACAATTGCGTCTCCAAGATGGTTTCTGATCCTGTCGCCATCAACAACGCAACTACTGATAAAGAATTGGTTTTCAATATACACAAAGTGGTCGGATGTTTCGATGAGCTTGACGTAAGCATTCATGATAGAATGCTCGACCTTCCCAGGAGTTCCGATAGACCAGTCACAGGCAGACCGCAGCATCTGTACATCGCAGGTTCCATCAAGACCCATAGCTTCGAGCTCGCCAGGCGCGAAATCAGGTGGCGGCAATAGGAATGGAGTTGGTCTGGAAGGCTTTCGTTGACGCAGGATATAATTCCAACGCTGCACGAAATGTCTTGTGAGATCACGAGCTGGCTGGCCTACCACTTGCATGCCAATGTCGTGCCATGGCATACGCGGTACTTTTGTTCTGTCATACATTTCACCATACGGCTCATCCAATTTGAAAAAATCCAGAACTCTTGGGTTGGAGTAGTCTTTGCCAGGAAATAGCTGGCAATGATCTGAATCCAAAGGCATATCCTTTCGCTCGAATCCTGTGAATTTGTCGTCAACAACGGAGTGTTGGGGCGTATCCCATCGTCCAAAG
>Ga0160428_1000549_pt1 | contig 40089 bp, 38 predicted proteins | sample SolpanmetagenomM_FD_108198 | JGI IMG/M metagenome (GOLD analysis project Ga0160428, IMG submission 108198) | Solar panel surface microbial communities from Lawrence Berkeley National Laboratory, California, USA - M | ecosystem: Engineered > Built environment > Solar panel > Unclassified ... | reverse complement strand
TGCCGCCGGTCGGACGGGCGACGATCGCCCCTCGCTCCGTCGCGTCGTCGCCACACCGGGCATCACGCCCATCCTGCTCGTCATCCTGGCCTGGATGACGGCGCACAACATCCTCTACACCTATATCGCACCGTTCGCGACGGCTGCGGCAGTGCGGGTCGATCTCGCCCTGTTGGCATTCGGCGTCAGTTCACTGGCCGGCATCTGGATCGTCGGGCGGCTGGTGGATCGGATGTTGCGCTGGCTGGTTCTGATCGCGATCGGATCGTTCGCAGCGGTCGCGATCCTCCTGACGATCGCCGGCGAACAGGGCATTGCCGTCTATGCAGGTGCCGTCATCTGGGGCCTAGGCTTCGGTGGTGCCGGCGCGATGATGCAGACGGCGTCGGCCGACGCGGCCGGCGATGGCGTCGATTTGGCACAGGCAATGGTGACCACGGCGTGGAACTTGGCGATCGCGGCCGGTGGTGCGCTTGGCGGGGCGCTGCTCATGACTGGAGGGACGCCGCTGCTGCCGCCAGCGGTCGCCACGATGGCGGTGATTGCCTTCGTAATCGCACTGGCTGCGCGCCGTTCTGCCTTTCCACCCGGTCACCGCGCCCAGCGAAGCCGCTGATAGGGTTCGAGAAACCATTGGGCTCCTTATAATTTAGTTCATTCGGGAAGTCTGCGGCGTCCAAACCCAACGGTTGTGGCACCACGCGCCGGCGGCTTTGAACTCTCTTGATCCTCAAAGCTGTCCGGCAGAAAAGTCCCAATTCTCGCCGCTACCGCCAACGCTGGTCGAGACGTCGGGCGAACATGAACGGATGTCTGAAGTTGGGGAGCGCGAAACGACGGCTGAATGTCGTATTATGGGTCGTCGATACCCCCGCTACTTTCAAAGCGTAGCTCTGAGGATGACCTCGACCGTCTCCTCCGGCATGTCCCACATCGGAAAATGACCGCTGGACTCGAACCAGTGCACCTCCGCGGACGGGAACGCAGCTTTTGCGCGCGCCGCCTGACCCGGCAGGCAGAGCCTGTCGTGCCTGCCCCATCCGATCACGATCCGGCCAATGCTGTCGGCAGCAGGACCGGTCTGCTCGGGCCCGGTCGCAAGGTCATGGACCAGCGCATCGAACGTCTGTGTCGTACTGAGGCCGGTCAACTCGGTCGCCACCATCTGCGGATCAAGCGCCCATGGATGAGCGGACAATTGGGCGAGCAGGGCAGTGCGCGAGGCCGCGTTACCGGCCAGCGTCGGCAGGGCGGGTCGAATCGCCCGCAACAGGCGGCCCGAGACGCCGATCGTGGTCTTGAAGAAGGTGCGCTCCCAACCACGCCAGAACCCGCCCGGGTCAAGTGCGACGACGTTGCCGACGACGCCACGCCTGGCAAGTTCGAGCACTATCCGCGCACCCATCGAGCTGCCGACGACGTCGATCCCAGTCAGCTCCTTCTCCAAGATGTAGCGCTGAACGCTGCCGACCAGACCGTCGAACGTCCCGCTATTGTGTTCCGCCGGGGTCTCGCCATGTCCGGGCAGGTCGATCGCGATCACCGTTCGACTGGCGCCGAGCGAGTTTAGAATGGGGCTCCATGATCGCGAGCTTCCACCCAGCCCGTGGACAAGCAGCAGTTTGCGGCCAGAGCCGACGTTGATTTGGTGCATCTCATTCCATTTCGGTTAATCGGAACGGCTCAACGAGCACCGTCCGTGCATGGCGCCAGTTGATTTGTGAGCTGCCGTGCGCCGGTCGTCGCGGCGTTCGACCCTCAAAGAGGGATCGCACGCCGCCACGACGATGAAGGATGCGCAGCTCAACCGTGCGGGCGCATGACCACCTTGATGACGCCGTCCTCCTTGTCGCGGAACCTGGCGTACATTTCGGGAGCGTCCTCAAGGCTGGCCGGATGCGTGATGACGAAGCTGGGGTCGATCTCCCCGGCCACGATCTTCTCCAGCAGCGGCTTGGTGTAGCGCTGGACGTGGGTCTGGCCGAGCTTGATGGTCAGTCCCTTGTTCATCGCCGCGCCGATCGGCAGCTTGTCGCCCATGCCGACGTAGACGCCCGGAACCGAGACCGTGCCGCCCTTGCGGCAGCTCATGATCGCCTGTCGCAGCACGTGGACGCGATCGGTCGCGAGGAACATCGATGCTTTGACCTTGTCCATGACGGCGTCCGCCGCGCCGTGTCCGGCCGCCTCGCAACCCACCGCATCGATGCAGCTGTCGGGTCCGCGTCCCTTGGTACGGGCTTAAAGTTCGTCAAACACGTCCGTCTCAGCAAAGTTGATCGTCTCGGCACCGCCGGCTTCAGCCATGGCAAGACGCTCGGGCACCTCGTCGATCGCGATCACGCGGCCGGCACCCATCATCAGCGCGGAGCGGATGGCGAACTGGCCGACGGGACCGCAGCCCCATATCGCGACCGTATCACCCGGTTCGATCTGCGCGTTTTCGGCCGCCATGTAGCCCGTCGGAAATATGTCCGAGAGGAACAGCGCCTGGTCGTCGGTGACGTTGTCGGGGATCTTGATCGGGCCAATGTCAGCCATTGGTACCCGCAGATACTCCGCCTGGCCGCCGCAATAGCCGCCAAGCATGTGGCTGAAGCCGAACAGGCCGGCGGGGGAATGGCCCATCGCCTTGGCGGCCATCTCGGCATTGGGGTTGGTGCGGTCACAGGCGGCGAACAGACCCTTGCGACAGAACCAGCAGTCGCCGCAGCTGATCGTGAACGGCACCACCACGCGGTCACCGATCTTGAGGTTGGTCACTTCCGAGCCGAGCGCGACGACCTCACCCATATTCTCGTGACCGAGGATGTCACCGGCTTCCATGGTGGGCTGGTAGCCGTCCAACAGGTGGAGGTCCGATCCGCAGATCGCGCAGGCGGTGACCTTGATGATTGCATCGCGCGGGTGTTTGATTTCGGGATCCGCGACGGTATCGACGCGAACATCACCCTTACCGTGCCAGCATAGTGCGCGCATGATTCTTCTCCGTGTGAGCAGGAGCTCCGCCAGGATCGGAAAAGCGACTGAAAGACCTCAACGCCCCTGCGCGCAGAACGGGCACAAACCATCGTCTGTGTAAGCTAGTTGCCCCACGTTGCCGTATCTCACATGGACCTCACCACTGTACCGAGCCGACAACTGCAAGCTGAACGAACGACCGAAGCTGGTAAACGGCACAGGCACGCTGGACGGCCAGATGTGGGTCCATTCGGACGAAACAGGCGTGATGGCACGTCCGTTAGGGATGCTCGCGTCGTGATTGAGCTTTCGGCAATCGATGCCAGCTTAGCACCAACCGGCTCGCAATATGCAGCAAATGGCCAATTGTAGGTTATCCCGCATCGCCCGGCCTGAGCCCTCGAATGCTTGGCACGCGCCAGCGCTTGATGTGCCTCGCCGTGTCCGAACGCAGTATTCCCGCAAACAGCAGCTGCCGAACCAAAACTATGAAATCTCAAACACTTAATCTCGTCTAGAACCTAAGCGACTTCGCGACAACCTTGCGTTTTAGCTGCGTTTGGGGTACTATTGTATTGTGCTGCGTGAAAGCCGCAGCACGGGGCGTGGAAACCTCTCTCATCGCTCGGTCGCCTTTTTTTGTTGGGGGCCGGGTGGCATGCGCGCATGTCCAACCGGCCTCGGCCGGCAAAGGCGCATGCGCTTGTGATGAGCAGGTTTCCAACATCCGGCTTCGGCCGCCGCCCCAAATGGACATCGGGGCGGCGCAATTGACCAGCGCTGCCTTCAATCAGGGGGACGCCATGCGCTTTATCGTTGATATATTCAGATACGTTATATTTGCCGTTTGTGGTCTGGCAATCATCGGCGGCGTTCTGCTGATCCTGCTAGTCGCTACTTCAAGCGGCGGATTGAATATCACCACTGGCGTGATGTTGGCGGTGGTCGGGGGGCTTTTGTTCCTCGTGCTAAATGTTGGCGGTATCGCTGTCATCGTCTCGATGAATGATCGCTACGCAGAGATGGTCAGTGAGGCGCGACAACTCAACGCCATGCTAAGTGACTTGATCAACGAGCGCGTCCTTCAGATTGGTTTGCGGGGAGACAATCAGTGAATGATCGCTCCAACCATGTGGAAGCAGGCCTAACTTTCGTTGGCGTTTGTATACTGATCGCCGTCGCGGCGTTCCTTTTTACTCGCTATAGTTCGAACGCCCCTGCGGCGGCCAGCGCAGGCGAAAACACGATAGTGGCTCCCCTCGATGACGCGGCTGCAGAGGATGTACAGCCTGCAGCAGAGCCCCAAGTACAAGCTGCCGCCAACGTACCCAACAATGACCTTCCGCAATTGGGTGCCTGTCACGGCGGCGAATGCAGCTGGTCGGTGGAAACCGCACGCAACATTATCCGTGAGGAGGGCCAGGAACAGCTTATCAAAGTAACGCTGATGGGCGGAACGAGTCTCCATTCGGCAAACCAGTACCCGGAGCGTTTCAAAGCGGGTCAAAAAATTGCCTGGAATGGCTCTGCGCATGATGTGTACGTGTTTTGCTCAACCCGCCTCCCGGCGGTCATGATGCAGGCGGATGGAGCTTGGCAAACCGACGTGCTCGACTTCGTGAACGGAGTGCCCTCCGTGCTCGACAGCAGCGCGGCCCTTTACGCGCAGACCTGTCACAGCGCCGCTGATAACTACCCGTCCAACGGCTTCGCGGCGAAATATGGCTACATGACGGCACCTCGGGAAATGGAAGAGCCTGCCATCAGCGCGCCCACCGACATATTTGCACTGGCACGCCTGGGCAGCGTTTCGAACTAAGGGCCTAGACGAACCTGTTCCGATGATCCGTTCGACCCTCGGTCAATTGCTAAATGATCGTCATAATCGACTGGCGCAAATCTACACTTGCGCCAGTCGACTTAGACAAGGATTAGCCTCAGCCGGATGGGCTCTCTTGATCGTCCTCGAGGAGGCCCAGCCCTTCCGTGACCGGCGTGGCCACCCGGAAACGATACATCCGCTGACGCCTCGCACCGGAAACCAAACTGCGTTTCGAACCCAAGTGACGGCTGTTATCGGTAATGAGAACGGCGCTCACCTGGGACTGCTTATGCAATTGCTTCCAGTCGGGAAACACCGTTTCGATGTCTTTCGCTCGTATCCACAGTTCGTACCCGGTATTGGCTTCCTTCACAAATGCCGTGCACGCGGCCAAGGCCTCCGCCGTGGGCTGCGCGCAGCTTTTGCCGAGATGAAGTGTGGCCGCGTCCGCAACGAGCGCCTGAACGCGCTCGACGAATGGCACAGAGGCTGTCCCGCCTTGCTTATATAAGCGATAGCAAGCCATGACCGTGTCGAAGCACGGAACGCGCTGAGGCAGCACACGCCAATGCCGGGCCAGCTTTGCAGCCACGAACACCAGCCCGAACACATCGGCGATGCGAACCGCCGCACCGTCGTTCGGATTTACGCCGCACCGCCCGCGGAAATACGCGATGTCGTCCTCGATTTGTTCACACAAACCAGCTTCGTTCTCGGCTCGCGCCTCGATCAACGCCTCGAGAAAGCCTCGCATCGCTGCCCCGTGGTTAGCGCCTGCAGCTGCGATCAGACTGTCGGCAAACGCACTGCCGCTCGAATATTCCTTGGGCAGGCTATCGAACACCCCGTACGGCCGGTCCACCGCTAACTGCAGCGTGATGAGCAGGCCGCTCGATGCCGTTGCGACATCAGAGTTCTTGCCATTGAGGTACGACAATGGATATTCGGATGAGGTCAGATACATCAGCCGAGCATCGGCCGGAGAGGAGTCCGGGCCGTTGACACAGGTGCCCGCGGTCAAGCGGGTCAAAACGCTCTTGAACCGTCCTGCGCGCCGTGCCGTAGTTTCACCGGCGAAGAACAGATCGGCGCCGTCTACGACCAAAAGCATGTCCGCGTGCGTGGCAATCTTTTGGTCCATCGTCGAGAAGAGAGCGTCGAACGTGGTCCACCAACGACGATCGTCTCCGCGACGTGGGTTGCCCATGACGGAGCAAGCGAGCTGCTGTACGGTGCTCTTGCCAGTACCCTTGGGTCCCGAAATCGCAAAGCCTACGTTCCCGACGCGATTGGTCAGCTTGAGCAACGCCGGAGCAAAGGCCAGCATCACGGCGAACAAGGCGATGGGTTGATCCTTGAGCGGCCGTGCTACCCCGCGCTTCCAACCTGGCAGGTCGCCCGACGCATGACATTTGTCTCGCGTAACCTGGAAAACGGCCACCGCGTCGGGCTTATTAGCCGGCGTGATGATCACGCCGTCCGGCCGAGCGAAATAGGGATCCGCCCAGCCGGATTGCTCCACCAAAGGATGCGCCGGGAATTCGCGCACCGCCGAAATCTGTTTGATGAAGTGCTTGAGGTTGTCAGCGCCGATGACGGCAACGCCTTGCGCTGCCAACTGGACGAACGCCTTGGTACCGTTCCCGTGGAACGAGCCATAAGGGATCCAGGCTGCAGCGTTGCCGTGAGCGACCCGGACCCAACGGGTGCCGGTTGGTGAAGTGAAACCGTCGATGGTATGATATTCGGACATGTAGAGCTCCTGAAAGGAGTGGGGCGGCTGGGGCATGTGGGGCTTAAGCGTGCCCCACATGCCCCACGATCCCCACTGGAAATGATTCCATCGGCGGCGCGTGACGCGCCGCACGGCGATCGAATTGGCGTCGATTTACGTTGGTGTTGCTAGCGGGTCTCGGTGACGGCGCGGCCGAAAGGCGAAGGCCGCTGGAGGACGCTGTGTTCCCCCCCATTACCCCGCCAACCGAGCCGTACGAGACACCCGTAACGGGCACCGATCAGCATCTCAGTCACGCTGCACCCCCATTCGTGTACAGCGATCCGATACCCCGCATAGCCAACCCGGCCTTGGTGACGCGCAGCTTCATCAACAGGCAGATGTCCTTCGGCTGCCATTTATCCAGCCACAGCAGCACCTGGGTATGCTCCGGATTGTCGATACGGACCTTTTTGCCGCGTTTGGGGGCGCCGTCCTGCCCGTCGCCTTCCCACCGCTGGGGCCAGTACGGCTGCAGGATGTAAGCAAGCGTCGATGGCAGGTTCGTGAGCGGCTTGCGGCTAATGCGGACCCGATCGGTTCCGTCTTCATCACGGCTGGGCTTCCCGTCGCCTACGAGCGCGTAGCGCTTCATTCCGCGCAACCGCTCAACCACGGCGATCATGCCGCCGCCAGCGATCATGTGGAAGTGCAGACGGATGAACTTCTGTATCGGATCATATTCTGCGTGAAGGCCGCCAATGATGAAGCCGTCGGCATCCTTAGCGCCGCACCGGTTCAATGCCGACCGCAACTGCGCCATCAGCGTTGGCGGATCGACGTGCTTCAGCTCTTTGACGGTAACGCGCCAGCCGCGCGGAAGCAGCGTCACGCTCGACACTGGCAGGCCGGGATTGTCGGCCAGCAAGCGCAACAGCGCGCCCGTTTCACGCACGCGCAAATCACGCATGCGCTTCGCCGACCCCAGCGATTCCGGTGCCTCGCCGTCGTCGACGCCATCCTCCAGGCGCTTCGCCAGCATCTGGGCCTTAGCGTACTGCTTTTTGCTCAGCGGCGCCGCCCGAGCCAAGCGCGCGCGGGTCATGTCCTCCTTGTCGACAGAGCGGGCAGTCTCAAAAGCGTAACGGCCCGTGGTCGCCAGAAGGTCAATGCGGTACTTTGCCGCGGGCAGCGGCAGATCGTTGATGTTGCGGCGGGACATTTACTGGTCCCCCTTCGTGCTGTTGCGTTCGACGAGGCGCTCGATGCTCTTCACCGTGATAAGCGTGCGGCGGCCAATCTTGACGCGGCGCAGGTCGCCGCTTTTCATCATCGCGAACAGCTTGGTCCGCTTGACACCTATAGCGAGCTCAGCATCTCGGATGCCGATAGTGATCGTCTTCATTGGTCAGTCTCCGGTTAAGCGCCTCAGCGCAAAATCCAAATACTCCCACAGCGATCACTCATGGTAATGACTAATGCGGCTCCCAATTTTACGGGATTTTTGTAAGCTAGAAAATTCCGCACCCTTTAACCGAGACCCTTTGACTCTCTCGCCAGCGATTGAATCCTACTGCCAAGATCACACAAGCGCTTAGAAATCTCTTTGACGCTTGGCTCGTGCTCCATAAAATGTCGGTGATCTTGTTTCGCTCGGTTGCGGTCCATCGGAGATAGCTGCCTTTTAGCAGCAGATCTCCATTTCCGAACGGTGCCGGGGTCCATGCCAGAGGCCTCTCTAGAAATTTTGTTGGCGGCCTGGGGCGTAAGGCCGGATTTAGCCAGCTGTTTTAGGCACTTGATATAAGCTAGCTTCGTCATCGCGATGCTATGGGACTTACGTTCCTTACCTCTTCGCCTTGATGGCATAAACAAGTCCGGGACCTCACCATAATCGAGTGCCGATATTGCTTCTTGCACTTCTCTAGGCATGAAAGATGGTTCGTCGTACCGTTCATTTGCGCGGTAAACGGCTAAAACGATTAAGCTCATCCAACGGATCAACGTTTGCCGCTTTTCGTAGGAGTTTTCATCGATGGGCCCAGATGCGAATAAATCAAGGGTATCATTCGCACCGCACATTGCAATTAACTCGATGCCCTGGGTAACGAAGAGTCGGGTAAGCTTGGGGGATTTTCCAAACTCGGTTGTTGAGCGGGACGAAAGCAAAGATTCAACAGATTTGTTCAGTCTTTCGATCTCAAGCGTAGGATCTGCGCCACGGATATGAATGCTTTTCAATTCCATATAGCACGAGCAGAGACTAAAAAGATCAGCTAACGCGAGCTGTCTTTCGATATCAGGTTTGGCGATATCGCGAATTATGCGTGCATAGTCGGGATGCATATTATCTCTCATGAACGTGATGGAGTATTATCGGCGTCGGCAAAACCTCAATCCTTTTTTCCATTATACAACCATCCCAGACTGGGTGGTCGCATTGACCTGTAAGTACAATATTTTGGTGACGAGCCTAATGCGTTGATTCGCGGGTGTGGGATCGACACCAACTCTATGATAAAACATCACATAACACGTCAAACCTTGACATTCGTTTCGAATGCGTTATGATATGATAGGGCTTCGAAGATGTTGCCCATTCCCCAATTGATTAGGAGCTCTTATGGGACCCGCCAAGATTTTGGAGGCGGCGCACGTGCGCCGCCTGCTTTTACACGTCCAGCACACACGCAATCCCGCCAGAAACCGGGTTATGGTTCTCCTCAGTTTCAAAGCCGGGCTGAGGGCCTGTGAGATCGCTGGTTTGGACTGGAGCATGCTGCTCCGTCCCGACGGCCGCATTGCGAAACAGATCGTCGTTTCCGACCGAATTGCAAAAAAGGGGTCTGGTCGTCGCATACCGTTGAATCCTGAACTTTCAGCTTCTCTTGATCAGCTGCGCCGTTACCAGGCGTTCCCGCGCGATGGTCCGGTCGTTCGGTCCGAACGCGGCGCACATCTGACGGCTCGCAGCGTAGTGAACTGGTTCCGGCGGACATACGCGGAACTCGATCTGAACGGATGCTCATCGCATTCCGGCCGGCGTACCTTTATCACCCGATCCGCCCGCTTGCTAATTAAGACCGGCGGGTCGCTGCGCGATGTCCAAGAGCTCGCTGGCCACCGTTCGCTGACTACAACCGAACGTTACATCGAAGGCGATCGCGACGCTCAGCGCCGCCTTATGCGCCTGATCTAACTCACCCAAATTTTGGAGGATAAATCGTGCCTGATCACGAAACGAATTCGCGCGTCCAATCGACATCAAGAGGAGGCGCGAGGCACCGTGCCATACAGCGGCTCAACGACGAGCTGCGCACGCGAGGGGCAGGGGGCATGCTGGCATTGACGCCGGGCGTTGCCGCGTTGGGGCCGGAAGCAGTGGCCACAATTGTCGCGGACGTCCGCATGCATGCCCTGTTTAGCCAAGAAGACGACCCCCACGGCGAGCATGACATGGGCACAGTAAACCATGCCGGTCAGCGGCTGTTCTGGAAGATCGACTATTACGATGTAAATCTCGAATTCGGTTCTCCGGACCCGACCGACCCGACGGTCACAAAGCGCATCATGACGATCATGCTGGCGTCGGAATACTGATGTGGCGGACGACCTTTATCAGCGACCGGCACCGGACATCGCACGGTCCAAAAGCCTGCGACAGCTTCGGGGCCTACAGCCAGTTTGGCACGGTCATTATGCCGATCTGTCCTGCATCTACGCTAGCATCAACGGCCTTCGTTTAGTGGTAGAGCCAAGCCGACCGCTACCGCCCCGTGATTGTGACCAGCTGTTCCGCTTCGCCGTGCGCCATCTTGATCGCTGCGGTCGGCTGTCATCGACGCTGGAAAGCGGGGTGGCTGCCGCGGAATGGCCCATGCTGGTACGGGGAATTGCCGACCGGGCCGAGGATTTGGCGTGCATGAGGATCGCCCTCGCGCGACCTTTTCCTCAGGCCGGGGCGACCTTCCAGGAGGTCATCGACGCGGTTCGATCCGCGATCGACGCGGGGAAAGCCATATTGATACGCCTTGCAGGCCGCTACGAGCACCACACGGTGATCGCCGGCTACAGCCGCACCCGTTTCCGCCTTTTCGATGGGTACGGCTATTCCTGGCTCAATATGGCCGCCTGTGATGTCGTTAGCGACGCCGCAGCCGTCCATCATCAAATAGATCCCAGCTCCATCGTCACGCTCGCCCTAGCACCCGCGCAGAACCTTGACCTTTTGAAGGACACATCATGATCACGCTCGAACGCTTTCGCGAGATTGAAGCTGCTGTGCGCGCCGCCGGCTATGCCGAGGCCATTCAGCGCTCGGAAGCGCCTACCGCCCCGGCGACGGCCTACGATTTCGCTGCCGGAGCCATTTACGTGATCATTAACGGAGGTATGAAAAACAGCGTGGCCCGTCCGATTTATGAGCGGTGCATGGTCGCGCTGGAAGCGACTGACAGCTGCAAGGCCGTGTTTGGCCATCCTGGCAAGTCCGCCGGCATCGACTTGATATGGGCGGAACGAGACCGCCTGTTTGCGGAATATCTCGTCGCAGAGGACAAAGTAGCCTTCTTGCAAACTCTATCGTGGATCGGCCCCGTGACAAAGCTACATCTAGCGAAAAATTTTGGCGGAGACGTCGCCAAGCCAGATGTGCACCTAAACCGCCTGGCCGAGGCCGAAGGAACGACGGCACAAGCGCTCTGCGAGCGGCTAGGGGCGGAGGCTGGCTATCGGGCTTCCACGATCGACTTGATCCTGTGGCGGGCATGCGCGGACGGGATCATCACCTCGCGATTGAAAAGCACCTAGTTCCCCTCGGCATCCTCGTTCGCCTTATACCGCCGCCGGCCGTCAGGGTTTATTCGACGGATATTCGACGCATTAAATTTCGCCGAAGCTAAGTCATTGAAAAATGGTGCACCCGACTGGATTCGAACCAGTGGCCTCTGCCTTCGGAGGGCAGCGCTCTATCCAGCTGAGCTACGGGTGCCGGTGCGCCGACGTGCCTAGCAAAGGCCGGGGCGGGGCGCTAGCCGTTAACGACGCGCTTTCTTCACCAGCGTCACCGGCTGGAACTGGCCGAGGCCGCAGCTGGCGCCGCGCATCACCGGGGGGCTCTCCAGAACGGTGATGATGTCAGTCGAGCAGAGCTGGCTAAGCGAGGTTTCATAGGCGAAGGATTCGCGGAAGCCGAGACCGGGGCAGGCATTCGGCAGCGTGTTGCGATACACTTTGCCGCCGCTCATCTCGAAATCGATCACGCCGTCGCCGTGAACGCGCGTCGCGCGGATGCGCGGGATGGAGACGCAGCTTTGCGGCTTTCCGTTCGGCACGGCTTCCGGAATCTCGCTGCGATCACGCGCCATTCCGGGCGCGGCGAGCGCGATGACCATGAGCGCAACCACCGTCCTACGCATCGATCCTCTCCTTGTCCGGCGCCTTGGGCGCGAGTGTCTTGGGCTTGAACGCGCAAAGATCGCGGACGATGCATCGCCAGCATTCCGGCCGCCGCGCCTTGCAGACATAGCGCCCGTGCAGGATCAGCCAATGGTGTGCGTGCAGGCGGAATGGCTGCGGCGTGACTTTGTCGAGCGTGAGTTCGACCGCCAGCGGAGTCTTGCCGCGCGCCAGGCCGGTGCGGTTGCCGACGCGGAAGATGTGCGTATCGACCGCGAACGTCTCCGCACCGAACGCGACGTTCATCACCACGTTCGCGGTCTTGCGGCCGACCCCGGGCAGCCGTTCCAGCGCATCGCGATCGTTCGGCACCTGTCCGTCGAAATCTTCCACTAGCATGCGCGACAAGGCGATGACATTCTTCGCCTTGGTGTTGAACAGGCCGATCGTCCGGATGTGCCGCTTGAGCCCGTCCTCGCCGAGGACGAGCATCTTTTCGGGCGTATCCACCTCCGCGAACAGCGCGCGGGTCGCCTTGTTGACGCCGATATCGGTCGCCTGCGCCGACAGCGCGACCGCGACCACCAGCTGGAACGGATTGCCGTATTCCAGTTCGGTCTCGGGGTGCGGATCGTGTTCGGCGAGACGGCGATAGAATTCGAAGACGTCCGCCCGTTTCATCCCCATCCTTTCACCGGCCCATCCCTGCTCCGGTCACCGGTCGCCGTTCAAAGCCCGAGCACCTGGCCCATCGTATAGCGCCCGGCCGGTTTCCCGACGAGCCAGATCGCGGCGGTGATCGCACCCTTGGCGAAGATCGCGCGATCCTCCGCGCGGTGGCCGATCTCGATCCGCTCGCCCGTACCGGCGAAAATCACCTGGTGATCCCCGGCGACCGATCCGCCGCGCAGCGATGCGAAACCGATCGTTCCCTCACTGCGCGCCCCGGTCAATCCGGCCCGGTCCGCGACACGGCTTTCCGCCAGCGTCGTGCCGCGCCCGGCCGCTGCCGCTTCGCCGAGCAGCAGGGCGGTGCCGGACGGTGCGTCGACCTTGTGGCGGTGATGCATCTCGACGATCTCGATGTCCCAGTCGGGCCCAAGCTTTTCCGCCGCCTCGCGGACCAGCTTGGCGAGCAAGGTCACGCCAAGCGAGACGTTGCCCGTCTGCAGCACGGCGATATCGCTCGCCGCGGCGTCGATCAGCGCGTGGTGGACCGGGGACAGGCCGGTCGTCCCGATCAGGATCGGCGTTCCCGCCGCGCGCGCCGCCGCCAGCGTGGTTTCGAGCGCGGACGGTGCCGAGAAATCGACCAGCACGTCGGCCTTTTCCGCCAGCGGCCGCGCATCGCCGCCGGCATCGATCCCGCCGACCAGCGTGCCGCCGACATCGGGGACGACCGCTGCCAAGGCCTGTCCCATGCGCCCAGCGCTGCCGATGATGCCGATGTTCGTCATGCCTGCACTGCTGCCACAGGGGGGTGGAAGCGAACAGCCCTTTGTCGGTTCGCGGGTAATTTCCTCCGCTCGCGCCTGCATATCCACCGGGAAGTTGCCCCGTCCGGCATTTGCGGTTAGGGCGCGGCCATTCGCATGGACCCGGTGCAATTCCGGGTGGCTATTCCGGCCGCCGATCCGCCGGACAACGCACCTCGCCGCTCTTTTCCGACGCCGATCCCCCCGACGGTGCCGCTACGCGATTTCTGCGGAACATGTTTCATGACCAGCGCTTTCCTCGACAAGTATCGTGCCGAGTGGTTCACCGGCGTCGGCGCCGCCCGGCGCGACATTCTCGCCGGAATGGTCGGGACGTTCGCCCTCATCCCGGAAGTCATCGCCTTCTCGTTCGTTGCCGGCATCGACCCGGAAGTCGGCCTGTTCGCGTCGTTCGTGATCGGAATCGTCATCGCCTTCGCCGGCGGCCGCCCGGCGATGATCTCGGGCGCGGCGGGCTCGGTGGCCCTCGTCGCGGCGGCCTTGGTGCATAGCCACGGCCTGTCCTACCTGCTTGCCGCGACGATGCTCGCCGGACTGTTCCAGATCGTCTTCGGCCTGTTGAAGCTCGACATCGTGCTGCGCTTCGTATCGCGCTCGGTCCGCACCGGCTTCGTCAACGCGCTGGCGATCCTGATCTTCTCGGCGCAGGTCCCGCAGATGCTCGGGGTCACCTGGCACAGCTATGCGATGATCGCGGGCGGGCTGGCGATCATCTATCTCGTCCCCCGCGTGACCCGCGCAATCCCGTCGCCGCTGATCTGCATCCTCGTGCTGACCGCGATCAGCATCGCCTTCCCGATGCCGGTTCGGGTCGTCGCCGATCTCGGCCGCCTTCCGGCATCCTTGCCGTCGTTCCAGCTTCCCGGCATCCCGCTCGACTGGCAGGCGCTGCGCATCGTCGCGCCCTATGCCTTTGCGATGGCCGCGGTCGGCCTGCTCGAATCGCTGATGACCGCGAGCGTGGTCGACGACCTCACCGAAACGACCAGTTCCAAAGCGCGCGAATGCACCGGGCTCGGACTGGCCAATGTCGCGGCGGGGATGTTCGGCGGGATCGCCGGCTGCGGGATGATCGGGCAGACCGTCGGCAACGTGCGTTATGGCGGGCGGGGGCGCCTCTCCACCCTCGTCGCCGGCGTATTCCTGCTGCTGGTGATGGTGCCGCTGCGGCCGTGGATCGCGCAGGTGCCGGTCGCGGCGCTGGTCGCGATCATGATCATGGTCTCGATCAGCACCTTTTCCTGGGCATCGCTGGCGGATCTCGCGCGCCATCCGAAGGTCTCCGGCATCGTCATGCTCGCGACGGTCGCGGCCACCGTCGTCACGCACGATCTGTCCGCCGGGGTCGCGATCGGCGTCGTCCTGAGCGGGGTGTTCTTCGCCTTCAAGGTGACCAGGTTGATGCGCGTCGATGTCGCGTTCGATCCGGCGGCGGATACCAGGATCTATACCGTGTCGGGCCAGATCTTCTTTGCCAGCGCAGAGATGTTCGCCGACCGCTTCGACCTGCGCGACACCGCCCGCACGGTCCGCATCGACCTGACCGCGGCGCATCTGTGGGACGTCACTGCGGTCGGCACGCTCGACGATGTCGTGTCCCGGATGCGGCGCCACGGCACGATCGTCGAACTGATCGGGCTGAACGAAGCCAGCGCAATCCTGGTCGATCGTCACGCGCCACTGGTGCGGTCGGACGCGGGAGCATGATCGAGCGCTCGCCGGCCGGATGGCAAGTGCCGCTCGTGTCGCCTATCTTGGGCGCATGATCGATATCCGAAACATCGTGATCCTCACCGGTGCGGGTGTTTCCGCCGAAAGCGGCATCGCCACCTTTCGCGGGCCGGGCGGACTGTGGGAGGGGCACCGGGTCGAGGATGTCTGCACCCCCGAAGCGCTGGCCGCCGATGCGGCGCTGGTCCACCGTTTCTACGATGCGCGGCGGGCGACGTTGCGGTCGGTGTCGCCCAATGCGGCGCATATCGCCTTGGCCAGGCTCGATGCCGAATGGCCGGGAGATGTGCTGATCGTCACGCAGAACGTCGACGACCTGCACGAACGCGCGGGTGCGCGACGGATGCTGCATATGCACGGCGAGTTGCGATCGGCCTTGTGCGCGGCGTGCGGCGAACGCGCGGCGTGGGAGGACGATCTGCCGCCGGGATCGGAATGTCCGGCCTGCGGTCGCGCCGCGCTACGCCCGGACATCGTGTTCTTCGGTGAGATGCCGTACGAAATGGAGCGGATCGAGGCGGCGCTGGCGGGATGCGACCTGTTCGTCTCGATCGGCACGTCGGGTGCGGTCTATCCGGCGGCAGGGTTCGTCCAGACCGCGCGACGTTACGGTGCGCGGACGCTGGAACTGAACCTCGATCGCTCGGCGGGAAGCCGGTCGTTCGACGAAACGCGGCTCGGCGCAGCCGGGCTATCGGTGCCGGCATGGGTGGCGGAAGTTCTGGCGCAGACGCCCGCGGCGTAGGGCGTCCAGCCGCCGCGATCCGTCCACCCGCCCGCGGACCGCGTCAGTCCACCCAGTCCAGACCCATCTCGCGATACGAATCGCGGTCCTCGTCCCAGCCCGGCTTGACCTTGACGTGCAAGTACAGATGCACCGGGCGGCCCATGATATTGGACAATTCCGCTCGGGCGCGCGCGCCGATCTCCTTGATCCGCACGCCGCCTTTACCCAGCACGATCGCGCGCTGCGTCGGGCGCTCGACCAGGATCTGCTGGTGGACCTCGACCGACCCGTCCTCGCGCTCCTTATACTGCTCGGTCTCGATCGCCGAGGCATAGGGCAGTTCGGCATGCAATTGCAGGTAGAGCTGCTCGCGCGTCACTTCGGACGCCAGGCTGCGCTCGGTCGCGTCGGACACCTGGTCCTCCGGGTAATGCCATGGCCCCTGCGGCATCGCCTTGGCGAGATGCGCCTTCAGATCCGCCAGGCCATCCCCGGTCGCGGCGCTGACGAAGAACGTCTCGGCGAAGTCGACGCTCGCATTCAGCTTCTCGGCATGAACGAGCAGCTTGGCCTTGTCCGCCAGATCGACCTTGTTGAGGATGAGATATTTGGGTTCGGGCCGCCCGGCGATGCTCTCGGCGATGGCAGTGACCTTCTTGCCCAGACCGCCCTTGGCATCGACCACCAGCGCCAGGATATCGGCCCCCTCGGCCCCGCCCCATGCGGCAGATACCATCGCGCGATCCAGCCGGCGCTTGGGTTCGAAGATGCCCGGCGTGTCGACCAGCAGCAATTGCGTCTCGCCCTCGATCGCGACCCCCATCAGCCGTACCCGCGTCGTCTGCGCCTTGGGACTGACGATCGCCACCTTCTGCCCGACCAGCGCGTTGACGAGCGTGGATTTGCCGGCATTGGGCGCGCCGAGAATGGCGATCAGGCCGCAATGTTGGGTCATGGTCGGTCCCTTGGATATCATGCAGCGTCCAGCGGTTGAGTAGGGACGCGTCTGTCGTGTTGCGATCGCGCTATAGCGCTCGTCTCGAAATTTGTCGAAGGGTCAGCCGCTCACCCCAGTTTCGCGAGCAGGGCGGCGGCCGCGGCGGTTTCCGCCGCCGATTTCGAACTTCCCTCGGCAACCGCCTCGGCCAGCGTGCCGATGCTCGCCTTGACGGTGAAGCGCGGGGCGTGGTGCGGGCCGGATCGGTCGATCACGTCATAGGCCGGCGTGCGGCGGTTATGCGCGGCGGCCCATTCCTGCAACGCGGATTTGGGATGCTGCGGCGCGGCCGATCCCTGCGTGCGGACGCGGTCGCCCCAGGCCGTGCGGACGGCGGCCCGCGCGACGTCCAGCCCGGCGTCGAGGTAGATCGCGCCGATCAGCGCCTCCATCACGTCGCCGAGCACGTTGTCGCTATCCGTCGCGCCATCGTCGCGCGCCTGTTTGCCGAGCTTCAGATGCTGTGCGACGCCGAGCCCGCGGGCGACATCCGCGCACACCGCGCCGGTCACCAGCGCATTCAACCGCTTCGACAGGGCCCCCTCCGGCTCGTTCGGGAACAGGCCGAACAACCATTCCGCCATCACCAGGCCGAGCACGCGATCGCCCAGAAATTCCAGCCGCTCGTAATTCGCCGCCGCCTGGCTGCCATGGGTCAGCGCGCGCTCGAACGGCGCGATGTCGGCCGGGTGGTGGCCGAGCGCTTGCTCGATCCAGTCGGCAACCGCCCGGCGTCCGGGCGTGTCGCTCAAAAGCCTTCCCCGATACGGCTCCAGCGCGCGGCGGTGAACCAGGTCCAGGGCAGCAGCCAGGATGCGCTGCCGTCGGTCGAGAAGAAGCCGACCACCGCTTTCCCCTGGATGCGGTCCATCGGCACATAGCCCATGCCGACCGGCTCGCCCGGCATCGCATCGGCCGGGGCGGGGAAGCGGCTGTCGGCGCTGTTGTCGCGATTGTCGCCCATCACGAACACCGTTCCGGCCGGCACCGTATAGACGCCGGTATTGTCGGCTTCGGTTTGCGCGGCATCCAGCACGTCGTAGCTCCGCCCGCCGGGCAGCGTCTCGCGGAAGCGCTGGTAGCGGCAAACCTGCTTGCCGTCCGCGCCGGTCTCGAGGTGCGCGGTGTCGCATTTGCCGTTCACATCGTCCGCCGCGGGATAGTTCGGGCTGATCGGCAGGATGAAATCCGCCACGCGTTCCTTGGGCACGGCGGTGCCGTTCAGGATCAGCTGGCCGTTCCGCATCTGGATGGTGTCGCCGGGCAGGCCGATGACGCGCTTGATCACGTCGACATCGTCGCCCGGCGGTCCACGGAAGACGACGACATCGCCGCGCGCCGGATCGCGTGCCAGGATGCGCCCCGGGATCAGCGGCACGCCGAACGGCAGCGACCAGCGCGAATAGCCGTAATTCCATTTCGAAATGAACAGGTAATCCCCGATCAGCAGCCGGGGCAGCATCGATTCGCTCGGGATGCTGAACGGCGAGAAGATGAAGCTGCGGAAGATGAGGACGATCACTGCCAGCTTGAGCAGGAAGGTCAGCGTCTCGCGCGTCTCGGATTTCGGCTTGACGGGCGCCGCAGGGGTGGGCGCGGGACCGGTTTCGGACAAGGGGCTATCGGGCATGCGCGGCGGTTTGGGGGGGCGCGCGGTTTGCGTCAAGCTGGCGGTTGTAACTGACCCGAACTAGTCCGATTTAGGGGCGGATCGAACGGAGATGACGCGACCATGCCAAATGCCGACTGGAACGCCGTGCAGGCGCTGCCGACCAAGACCCTGACCGAGCTTTTCGCGGAGGATTCGGGCCGGCTGGCGAAATTCTCGGTCGACGTGGCGGGATTGCATTTCGACTGGTCGAAGACGCATCTGACCGAAGACGCGGTCACGGCGTTCGCGTCGCTGGCCCAGGCGCAGGATCTGGCCGGCAAGCGCGAGGCGCTGTTCGGCGGCGAGATCGTCAACGTCACCGAAGGCCGCGCGGTCGAGCATACCGCCGAACGCGGCGAGGGGGCGGTCGAAAGCGTCGCCAAGGCGCGCGCGCTCCATGCCCGCATGCGCAGCCTGATCGATGCGATCGAAGGCGAGGCGCTCGGCCCGATCCGCCACGTCCTTCACGTCGGGATCGGCGGATCGGCACTGGGGCCCGACCTGCTGGTCGATGCGCTCGGGCGCGATGCGGACCGCTACGACGTGGCGATCGTCGCCAATGTCGATGGCGTCGCGCTGGAGGATGCGTTCCGCCGGTTCGACCCCGACGCCACCTTGCTGGTGATCGCGTCGAAGACCTTTACCACCACCGAAACCATGCTCAACGCGCAAAGCGTGCTGCAATGGATGACCGAACACGGCGTCGCCGACCCTTATGGAAAGGTCGTCGCGCTGACCGCCGCCCCCGACAAGGCGCTGGAATGGGGAGTCGACGAAACCCGCATCCTGCCCTTCGGCGAGAGCATCGGCGGGCGCTATTCCTTATGGTCGTCGATCGGCTTTCCCGCGGCGCTCGCGCTGGGCTGGGATTGTTTCGAGGAATTGCTGGAAGGCGCGGCGGAAATGGACCGTCACTTCCGGCTGACCGCGCTGCACGAGAACGCGCCGGCGCTCGCCGCATTCGCCGACCTCTATTACACGCAGGTTCGCCATGCCGAAACGCGTGCGACCTTCGCCTATGATCAGCGCCTGAAGCTGCTGCCGCCCTATCTCCAGCAGCTCGAGATGGAATCGAACGGCAAGAGCGTCACCGCCGATGGTTCGCTGCTCGGCCGTCCGAGCGCGGCGATCACCTGGGGCGGCGTCGGTACCGAGGCGCAGCATGCCGTGTTCCAGTTGCTGCACCAGGGAACGCATCTGGTGCCGGTCGAATTCGTCGCGTCGATCGAACCGGGCGATACGCTGAGCGAGGATCATCATCGCCAGCTGCTGCTCAACGCGTTCGCGCAGGGCGCCGCCCTGATGGCGGGCAAGCATAACGACGATGGCGCGCGCAATTATGCGGGCGACCGGCCGAGCTCGACGATCCTGCTCGACGATCTTGATGCCCGGTCGCTCGGCGCGCTGATCGCGTTTTACGAACACCGCGTGTTCGTCAACGGTGTGCTGCTCGGGATCAATTCGTTCGACCAGTTCGGCGTGGAGCTCGGCAAGGAAATGGCCAAGGCCGCGGTCGAAGGCGGCCAGCAGTTCGACGCCTCGACCGACGATCTGATCAAGCGCGCCTTCGGGTAAGTCCGCGCATCACCGACAAACTTCGTTTTCAAGGAAAGCGCGTCCCGAGCGGCGCGGTGGGACATGTTTATGAGCGAGTATGATTACGACCTGTTCGTCATCGGCGCGGGGTCGGGCGGCGTGCGCGCCGCCCGCGTGTCCGCGGCGCATGGCGCGAAGGTCGCGGTGGCGGAGGAATATCGCATCGGCGGGACCTGCGTGATCCGCGGCTGCGTGCCGAAGAAGCTGCTGATCTATGGCGCGCATTTTGCCGAGGACCTGAAGGACGCTCGCCGCTTCGGCTGGAACGTGCCCGACCAGTGTGACTTCGACTGGCAGGTCCTGCGCGACAACGTGCTGGAGGAGGTCGATCGGATCAGCGGCGCGTATAGCTCCACGCTCGAGAATCACGCCGTCGAGATGATCCCGGAACGCGCGACGATCGCCGGGCCGAATACGATCCGGCTGGCCGGCGGGCGCGAGGTGACCGCAAAGACGATCCTGATCGCGACCGGTGCCACGCCGTCCGTCCCGCAATGCCCGGGCTCCGAACATGGCATCACCTCGAACGAGGTGTTCCATCTGGATGCCGTCCCCAAGCGTATCCTGATCGCCGGGGCGGGCTATATCGCCAACGAATTCGCCGGCATCTTCCATCAGTTCGGCGCGCACGTCACGCTGATCAACCGCACCGACGTGATCCTGCGCGGCTATGACGAATCGATCCGCGACCGGCTGCTGCAGATCTCCGTGATGAAGGGGATCGAATTCCGCTTCCACGCCGATTTCCAGGGCATCGAAAAGGGCGAGGATGGCTGCCTGACGGTCAGGATGTCGGGGCATGAACCGATCACCGTCGATTGCGTGATGTTCGCCACCGGGCGCGAGCCGAACACCGCCGGGCTCGGCCTGGAAACCGCCGGCGTCGAACTGGACGACAAGGGTGCGGTGAAGGTCGACGACGACAATCGCTCGACCTGCCCGAGCATCTATGCGGTCGGCGACGTGACCAATCGCGTCCAGCTCACCCCCGTCGCGATCCGCGAAGGGCAGGCGTTCGCCGACAGCGTGTTCGGCGGCAAGCCGACGCGGGTCGATTACGAGAACATTCCCGCCGCGGTATTCAGCCACCCGCCGATGGCCGGCGTCGGCATGACCGAGGCGCAGGCCAAGACCAAGCTCGGATCATGCAAGGTCTATACGTCCGACTTCCGCCCGATGAAGAACGTCCTCGCCGGCCGCAACGAGCGCGCGCTGTACAAGATGGTCTGCGACAGCGACACCGGCAAGGTGCTCGGGCTGCACATGATCGGCCCCGACGCCCCGGAAATCCTCCAGGCCGCCGCCGTCGCGGTGAAGGCCGGCCTGACCAAGGATGCGTTCGACCAGACCGTCGCCTTGCACCCGTCGATGGCCGAGGAACTCGTGCTGATGCGCTGAGGGGCATGGTCGGACCGAAGGTCGCCGGACAAGAAAAAGGCCGCCGTCCCGGGAGGGGCGGCGGCCTTTTTCGTTAGACTTCGCTGAGGAGGGTTCGGATCAGAACTGGACGTTCAGCGTGCCGATGAAGGCGCGTGGCGAACCGATCTGAATGAAGGGCAGGTTGTAGACGATCGACGAACCGCCCGACGAACCGAACCCGCCGACATAGTATTTGTTGAACACGTTCTGCAGGTTGAGCTGGATATAGGTCGTGTTGTTCAGTCCAGCCCAGTCGAGCGCGATGCGGGCATCGACGTCGAACGTGGTGTAGCCCGGAGCCTTCGCGCCGTAGACCTGATATTCGAAGCCACGCGTGCCGGTATAGGTCGCGGGCGTTACCGCTGCGGTCGGGCAGATCTGGTTCACCAGCGAGGCCGTGCACTGCAGGTTCGGAAGGTTCTGGTCGTTCAGGTACCGCGGACCGGTCCGCTTGCCCTGTACGCCCACCAGAACCGGGCCGAGTTCGCCCTGCACGCGACCACCGAACGTGTAGACCGGAGCGGCCGATTCCCGCTTGCCGGCGGTCAGCGCGAAGATCGGAGCGCCGCCCACCGTGCAGTTGTTGGTCGTGTTCAGGGCAGTCAACGTCGTCGGGCAGCTGCCGATCTGGACGTTGTTCTTGATCTCCGACCACAGGTACGAACCATAGGCATACAAGGTCAGCTCAGGCACCGGGCGGTACGAGAAGCTGCCGTCCACGCCATACTTATCGACGCGACCGAGGTTGCGGTAGATCGTCTGCTGCGTGTCGACGTCGAACGCCGAAGCCAGACGGTTCTGGAAGCGCGTATACCATGGGCTCACCGTCGCCTGGATGCGGCTCGACGTATAGCGGATACCGGCGTCGAGGTTGTCGCTGGTTTCCGGAGTTGGCTTGGCCGGTGTGCTGCCGACCGGATAGTAGAACGCCTGATACAGGTTATCCGTACCGGGGACCTGAAGGCCCTTCGAGTAGTTGGCGTAGAGCGTGACGTTCTGCATCGGCTTGAACGTCACGCCGCCGTTCGGCAGGACGCGGTTGTACTTGTAGACGCGCGATTGCGGCGCGGCAAAGCCGGTGACCGTGTTGGTTGCGGCATTGTACGCGTACGGGTTGGCGGCGGCATATGCCGCGTTATCCGCCGTGTTGCCGCGACCCAGGCAGTCGACGTTGCCATTGGCTGCGGTGGCGAAGCAGAAGTTGTTCAGGTTCCGCTTGAAGAACGGCGCACGTACGCCGACGTTAAGCGTGACGGCGCCGAAGTCGCCACGATATTCGCCCGAGAACTGGTCGAGGATGGCGAACGACAGGCGATCACGCCGCTCGATCAAGCGCCCGTTACCGCCGCGCAGCCCGTTATTCACCGGGAAGACATCCTGCGGGAAGCCGTTAGCCTGCAGCAAGCCGAGCTCGCCGGTCTGGCGATGCCGTCCATAATCATGGACGTAGCTGACGCGAACGGTGTTATTGTCATCGAAATCGTAGCGCAGCGAGGCGTTGACGCCGTAACGGTTGGTGATCGTCTGGCTCGGTGCCAATACCGTAACGCCGCCCACGGCCGTGGAGGCGCAAGAGGCGCCGGCAACGGTGGTCGTGCACGTGTCGCGGACGTCGCCATCGCCGTTGACGTCACGGCCGAGATAGTACTGACCGCCGATGAAGCCGTTATAGGTCGTGCCGTTGATGATGCGGCTGCCTTCGCGCGCCGTCACCGTGCCGCCGCCATTGGCCTTGGTGTATTGATAGCTGGGATCGACGGTCAGGATCAGGTTCGGCGCCAGCGTGAAGCGCGAATTGATGCGGATGCTGCCCGTGTTCGACGGATTGTAGCGTTCGTCGAAGGTGGTTCCGCAAGAGGTTGCCGGATCCTGTGCGCCGTTCACCGGGTTCGCGATCACGCAGCGTGCGACGTTGTAGGGCAGTTCGTCGCGACTGTTGGGGAAGCGGTTGGTAGAACCGGTACCCGGGGTACGCACGGCGCCGGTCACCAGGATCGGGTTCTGCGGGGTCGCCGTCACGCCGTTCACGACGCCGGACGTTACCTGGGTCAGGACGTTATTGTCCTGGCGCAGCGGTGCCGAGCCGAAGAAGTTGTTGCGGTTGACGTTGTAATTGCCGGCGACCGAGATGAAATCGCCGTTGCTGCCGATCGGCTGGTAGATGCGGCCGTTATACTGCGCCTTGTCGATCTTGCCGAAATTGTTGAACACGACGTCGTTCTCGGCATGGCTGGCCGACAGCCAGGCCTTGGTACCGAACGGCGTGAACACGCCGGTGTTGAGCAGGCCGAAGATGCGGAAGAACTTATAGTCGCCGGCCGAGCCCTGCAGGCGTGCGCCGAACTCGTCGGTCGGCACGATCGTGCGATAGTTCACGGTCGAACCGGACGCGGCGGCGGTCGGGCTGTCGACGTCGGTCGAACCGTAGTTGACGCTGACCTGCTCGATCAGTTCGGGGTCCAGCTGCTGGTTGGAATAGACGGCATAGTTGCCGGTATCGTTTAGCGGAATGCCGTCGAACGTCAGGCCGATGCGGCTCGAGTCGAAACCGCGGATGGTCAGCGTACCGCCGGCCGAGCCGAACGGATCGTTGTTCTGGAAGCTGACGCCCGGCAGCGAGTTGATCGTGTCGAGAATCGAGTTGCCTGGAGTCTGGCGCGCGATGAATTCCTGCGTCAGGACGCCCTTGGCCTTGCTCGTGTCCGGAATCTGTACGCCGCCCACACCTTTGTTGCCACGCGCCGTGACGACGATTTCCTGGTCAAGATCGGCAGATCCGGTCGACTGGGCATAGGCCGCGCCCGGAAGGATCAGCGCCGCAAAAGCAACGCCGGCAAAAAACTTCGTCCGCATCATGTTTCCCCTTGGCGAGCGTATCGCCCTGAATTCCCGGCGTCCCGCGCCACCGGATGCGCCTTGCGCGCTGTTCATGACGGATAAATGACAGCGCCGGACTTGTGTAGGGGGAAGATCAACTGATTCATGTTGCGTTGCAAAAAAGCATCACCTGAAACCGTCTCGGTTCTACCCGGCGGCGGTGACGATCGCGCTCCAGCCGGCTTCGTCGATCACTTCGATGCCGAGTTCGGCCGCTTTCTTCGCCTTCGATCCCGCGCCCGGCCCGGCGACGACCAGATCGGTCCTGGCGGACACCGATCCCGACACGCGCGCGCCGAGCGATTCGGCCTGCGCCTTCGCCTCGTCGCGGCTCAGCGTCTCCAGGCTGCCGGTGAACACGACGGTCTTGCCGCTGACGCGCGACTCGCGGGTCTCGACGACAAAGGGCGGCGGGCTGACTTCGGCGAGCAGATCGTCCCACGCCTGAATGTTGTGCGGTTCGTGGAAGAAATCGCCCAACGCGGCGACGACGACCGGGCCGACGCCTTCGATCAGCGCGAATCGCTCGCGCGCTTCGGCATCGTCGGCTTTCGCCGCCTGGGCCGTCTCGCGCAGCGCGGGCAAGGTGCCGAACATCTTCATCAGGTCGCGCGCGGTGATCTGCCCGACATGCCGGATGCCCAGCCCGAACAGCAGGCGCGCGGCGTCCGGCGTGCGGCGCGCCTCGATCGCCGCGAGCAGCGCATCGACCGACTTTTCCTGCCAGCCGTCTCGCCCGACCAAATCGTCGCGGTGCTTGGCGAGGCGGAAGATATCGGCCGGCTCGCGAATCCAGCCGAGTTCGAGAAATTCGACCAAAGTCTTCTCGCCCAACCCGTCGATGTCGAGCGCGCCGCGCGAGACGAAGTGGCGCAACCGCTCCAGCCGTTGCGCCGGACAGATCAGCCCGCCGGTACACCGCACGTCGACCTCGCCCTCTTCGGCCACCGCTTCGCTGCCGCAACGGGGGCAGTGCGCCGGGAACGTCCAGGGCGGGCGGGGCGTGTCGCGAGTCAAATTCTCGACGATCTGCGGGATCACGTCACCGGCGCGCTGCAGCACGACGCGGTCGCCCGGCCGCACGCCGAGTCGCGCGATCTCGTCGGCATTGTGCAGCGTCGCGTTGCGCACGACCACACCGCCGACCGTCACGGGTTCCAGCTTGGCGACCGGAGTCAGCTTGCCGGTGCGGCCGACCTGGATCTCGATGTCGTTGAGGTCGGTCTGCGCGCGTTCCGCCGGGAATTTGTGCGCGATCGCCCAGCGCGGCGCCTTGCCCACCGCGCCCAGCCGCGCCTGCCAGTCGAGCCGGTCGACCTTGTAGACCACGCCGTCGATGTCGAACGGCAGGTCGGCGCGTCCGGCTTCGATTCGCCGGTATACCTCCAGCGCCGCCTCGGCGGATTCGACCCGTGTGAAGGCGTCGGCGACCGGGATCAACCAGGACCGGATCGCGGCGACGATCTCGGTCTGGGTTTCGCCCGGCATCGCGCTCGCCTCACCCCAGCCGTGCGCCAGGAAGCGTAACGGGCGAGTCGCGGTGACGGCGGCGTCCTTCTGGCGCAGCGACCCGGCGGCGGCATTGCGCGGATTGGCGAATTGCCGCGCCTCCTTTCCCGTCGTCGCGGCGTCCGCGAGCAGGCGCGCGTTGAGATCGGCGAAGTCGCTCTTCGCCATATACACCTCGCCGCGAACCTCGAACAGGTCGGGGACGCCGGCGGGAAGCGTTTGCGGAATGTCGGCGATCGTCCGCACATTGGCGGTGACGTCCTCGCCGACGCGCCCGTCGCCCCGGGTCAGCGCCTGGACGAGCGTGCCGCGCTCGTACCGCAACGAGCAGGACAGGCCGTCGATCTTCGGTTCTGCGGTCAGCGCGACGATCGTGTCGTCCGGCAGTTTCAGGAAACGGCGCACGCGGCCGAGGAAGTCGACCACCTCTTCGTCGCTGAACGCATTGTCCAGGCTCATCATCGGCCGGGCGTGCGGGACCTTGGCGAGATGGGCGGCGGGCGCCGCGCCGACCGCGACGCTCGGCGAATCGGTGCGGATGAGATGCGGAAAGGCCGCCTCGATCGCGGCGTTGCGCCGGGTCAGCGCGTCATAGTCCGCGTCGGAAATCTCCGGCGCGTCGTCGGTATGATACAATGCATTGTGCCGCGCGATTTCGCCCGCGAGCGTCGCCAGTTCGGCTGCCGCCTCGTCGTCGGTCTGGGGCAGGGTGATGTCGGGCGCGGGTGCTGGCATCGGATCGGGCTAGCGGAGGTCGGTGCCGGCCATCAACCCCCGTTCGATGCGGTATCGGTCGAAGCGCCGGGATGGTCGCCGGTCGATCCGGCGGCATGTCGATCGGCGCACTTGTCGATCCGGGATACCGGCGCTTCGACAAGGCAGCGAGAATTCAGCTATTCGTCCCGCCTGATACCGAGCGCGCCGAAAAAGGTGGCGAGGAGGTTAGTCCTCTTCCCCGGCAATCGCCTTGGCTTCTTCGTTGACCGAGCGGCGCTCGGCGGTCTTTTCGGCGCGGGTTGCCATTTCGTCCCAGGCCTTGGCGGCACGCGACCAGCGGTCGCGGACATTGTCCAGGGTAGCGGAATCGGCGTCGGCTTCCGCCTGGCGGGCACGATCGCGGTAGAACATGGCGGTGGTATTCAAAAGCACTCTCCCGGACAGAATGAAGGCGCGGGCGGCGGAGAATTCCACCGCCCGCGCAGATCATTCACGCGGAAGCGAGATTGACCGCAGACATCTTGCCGCGACGGTCCTGCTCCAGCTCGTAGGAAACGCGCTGTTCCTTGTCGAGCGTACGCATGCCGGCGGCTTCGACCGCGCTGATGTGAACGAAAGCGTCATTGCCGCCTTCTTCCGGCGCGATGAAGCCATAGCCCTTGTCCGCGTTGAAAAACTTTACGGTGCCGATAGGCATAGGTATTTCCTTGGGTAGACGGAGCCGGAAGAAGATACCGAGAGCGCCGCCCGGCTCCAGCCGGTGCGCCTCGAAACGGATCATGCGCAGCGCACGAAACGGATGGGGGAAAGAGGGACGGCGAGGGGGCTGAACGCGGCTCCGGGGCTTGAACAAGCGGGAGCGCGTGGAGTCTCTCAGCCGCGCGATGCTTGTGGGCAATCTCGCACGATGGACTCGGTATAGCAGGTCGTTACGCGATTGTCGCGATGTTTAAATGCGGCCGAGTCGCCGCGCGCCCGCACCGCCGCCTCACGCCGTCTCCAGCAAGCGTTCCGCCTGCGCGCGAGCTTCGTCCGTCACCGTCGCGCCGGATAGCATGCGGGCGATCTCCTCGCGTCGTTCGGCATCGTCGAGCGCGCGCACGCCGGTGCGCGTGACGATGCCGTCATGGCTTTTCGCGATCAGCAGGTGATGCCGACCGCGCGCGGCGACTTGCGGACTGTGCGTCACGACGAGCAACTGGGTCCGGTCCGCCAGCCGCGCGAGTCGTTCGCCGATCGCGCTGGCCACCGCGCCGCCGACGCCGCGATCGATCTCGTCGAAGATCATCGTCGCGGCACCGCCTTCTTCGGCCAGCGCGACCTTCAACGCGAGGATGAAGCGGGACAATTCGCCGCCCGAGGCGATCTTGGTCAGCGGCGCGAACGGTGCGCCCGGATTGGTCGAGATCTCGAACTCGATCCGGTCCTTGCCGCTCGGCCCCCAGCCATCCTCGGCGAGCGGCAACACCGCGGTACGGAAGCGCGCGGCATCCAGTTTCAGCGGCGCGAGCTCGTCCTTCACCGCAGCGTCCAGCCGCGCCGCGGCTTCGCTGCGCTGCGCACTCAGCGAGTCGGCCTCGATCGCATAGGCGGTCGCCGCCTCGGCCAGAGCGCGCTCCAGTCTCGCCAGGCCGGCGCCGCCGCTTTCGAGTCGCTCGAGCCGGTCGGACAGGTCCTGTGCCAGCGCCGCGAGATCCTCGGGCTGGACGCGGTGCTTGCGGGCCAGCGCGCGCAGGTCGAACAGCCGCGTCTCGTCCGCTTCCAGCTGCGCCGGGTCGAACGCCAGGGCCGCGGCGGCCTCGTCGACCTTGTCCTGCGCTTCCGCTGCTTCGATGATCGCGCGATCGATCGCGGCAAGCGCTTCGCCCAGCGCGTCATGATCCTCGCCGACGCGCTCCAGCACGCGCGCGGCCTGTCGCAGCTTGGCGAGACCACCGTCGGACCCCTCCAGCAGATCGGCGATCGCCCGCAGATCGTCGGCGATCTTCTCGCCGCGCTGCATCCCGGCGCGCCGTGTCGCGAGGATCTCCTCCTCGCCCGCTTCGGGTGCGAAGGCGGTCAGCTCGCTCACCGCATGCTCCAGCCATTCGCGGTCGCGCGCCTCGGTATCCAGTTCGTGCTGCGCGGTCGCCAGCGCGTCCGCCGCGCTGCGCCACGCGCGATAGGCGAAGCCGGCCGGTGCGGCATCGATCCGCCCGAAGCTGTCGAGCAGGGCGCGATGGCCGCGCGCGTTGAGCAGCCCGCGATCATCATGCTGGCCGTGGATCTCGACCAATTGCGTGCCGAGTTCGCGCAGCAACCCCGCCGATGCCGGCTGGTCGTTGACGAACGCGCGGCTGCCGCCATCCGCCTTGACGATGCGCCGTACGATCAGCGGTTCGCCCGGCTCCATCTCCAGCCCGTTTTCCGCGAGCAAGCTGGCCGCCGAAGCGGGCGCGTCGAAGCTTGCGGTGACCACGGCCTGGGCGGTACCGTGCCGCACCAGGGCACTGTCGCCGCGCGCGCCGAGCGTCAGCCCCAGCGCGTCGAGCAGGATCGATTTGCCCGCGCCGGTCTCGCCGGTCAGCACGCCGAGCCCTTCGGAAAAATCGAGGTCGAGAGCCTCGATCAGGACGACGTCCCGGATAGAAAGCGCGGTCAGCATATCGAGCCGGGCCTTATCGCATTTCCGATCGTTCCGGAATTGTTCTTTTGCAGGCGGTTACGTGCCCGTGGTCGGGCGATTGCCGGGGGTCGGCGAGGCCGAGCGATCGTCCTTGGGGGCGACCGCGCTGCTTCCGGGGCGCACCGGCGCGGCGGTCGAGCCCTCGACCGGAACGATCGGCTGGCCCGGGGGCACAGCGGCGAAGGCGATCCCCGGATGCTCGCGCATCAGCTTGTAGGCATGATCGTACCACACGGTGTTGGGATAGTTGGCGCCGAGCACCGCGGCCGCCTTCTTGGCTTCGTCCGGCACGCCGAGCGCGAGATAGGTCTCCGTCAGGCGCATCAGCGCTTCCGGCGTATGCGTCGTCGTCTGGTAATCGTCGATCACCTTGCGGAAGCGCATCGTCGCCGCGAGCCACAGCCCGCGCGTCTCGTAGAAGCGCCCGATCTCCATCTCCTTGCCGGCAAGGTGATCGCGCACGAGATCGATCTTCAGCCGCGCATCGGCGGCATAGCGCGTGTTCGGATAGCGGCGTGTCAGTTCGCCCAGTGCGTCGAGCGCCTGTTGCGTGATCTTCTGGTCGCGCGTCACGTCGCTGATCTGCTCGTAATAGCCCAGCGCGATCAGGTAATAGGCATAAGGCGCGTCGCGGTTGCCGGGATGGACCTGCAGGAAGCGCTGCGCCGACTGGATCGAGCTCGTATAATCGCGGCCGGAATAATTGCTGTACGCGCTCATCAGCTGCGCGCGGCGTGCCCAGATCGAATAGGGATGCTGGCGCTCGACCTCGTCGAACAACGCCGCCGCTTCCTTGTAGCGCCCCTGGTCGAGCCGGTGCTTCGCCGCGCTGTACAGCGTGCCGACGTCGCGCGCGACATAGGGCAGGTCGTTCTTTCCGGTTTTGCGCGCACAGCCCGCAGTGGTGGACAGGGCGAGGGCGGCGACCGCAAGCGCGATCGGGCGGGACATGAGGGTACGCATGGCCTGACGCCATAGCCCAGCCGCGCGCATCCGAACAATGCTTTTCGCAGCGGGGCCGCGTTGCGCCGTCGCGGCGTTCCACAGGCATTCGAAAGGACCCCGGGGGAGCCCTGCGCAGCCCTTGTCTGGCGCGGAGCCAGCATCCACTTTGTGCGTTGTTGCGCGATATCTCCGTCTCCGAAGGAATGCCCCTATGCCCGCGACCTTGCTCACGACACGCCGGGTAGAGAAACCTTGGGGCCGCCACACTATGTGGCCCGGCTTCCCCGATCCGGCCGCGGACGCGCCGCCGATCGGCGAGATCTGGTTCGAGACGCCGGGCGAGCAGGCACCGGACCTGCTGATCAAATATCTGTTCCCGGGCGAGAAACTGTCGGTCCAGGTCCACCCGAACGACGAACAGGCACATGCGCGCGGGTTGCCGCGCGGCAAGGACGAATGCTGGGTGGTGTTGGCAGCGGAGCCCGGCGCAACGATCGCGATCGGCACGCTGGAACCGATGAGCAAGGACGAATTGCGCGCCGCGTCGCTCGACGGATCGATCGAGCACAAGCTCGACTGGAAACCGGTCAAGGCGGGCGATTTCTATTATGCCCCGAGCGATACGATCCACGCGATCGGCGGCGGCATCACCGTGATCGAGATCCAACAGAATTCGGACACGACCTACCGGCTGTACGATTATGGCAGCGACCGCGAACTGCACCTGAAGGACGGGATCGAGGTGGCGGACCCGACGCCCTATGTCGCGCCGTCCGCACCGGGCCGCGTGGCGGACGATCGCATCCTGCTGGTCGAAGGGCCGAAGTTCGTGCTGGAACGCTGGCCGGGCGGCAAGCGGACGGTCACGCTGCCGGAGGGCAAATCGGGCTGGTTCGTGCCCGCGGTGGGCGAGGGCGTGGTCGACGGCGTCGCGTTCAAGGCGGGCGAATGCCTGCTGATCGAGGGCACCGCGCATATCAGCGCCGCGACCGGCAGCGACCTGCTGTTCGCCTATCCCGGCGACACGCGGATCTGAGTGGCCTGTCCGGGGCGGGCGGGCAGGCTTCGTCCCCGGACGCATGATTTTACGACGGATCGCAAAGCGGGTTTAACCATCCCGCCCTAAAGGATTCGCTCATGTTGCGCGTCCTGACCCTGTCATCCCTCTTCCCCGATGCGTCGCGGCCCAATTTCGGCGTGTTCGTCGAACGGCAGACATTGGGCATCGCCGCGCATCCGGATGTCGAGCTGAAGGTCGTCGCGCCGATCGGCATTCCGCCGCGCCCGTTCGATCGCCTGCCGCATTACGCGCCGTTGCGGGCCGCACCGGCGCGCGAATCGTGGCGCGGGGTCGATGTCCGGCGCCCGCGATTCACGATCCTGCCCGGAACCGGCGGGCGCTTCCATGCCGCCAGCCTCGTCCGGCGCCTGAAGCCCCTGCTGGCGGAGATCCGGGCGGAGTTTCCGTTCGACGTGATCGATGCGCAATTCTTCTTCCCCGATGGGCCGGCCGCAATCGCGCTCGGGCGAATGTTCGGAGTTCCGGTATCGATCAAGGCGCGTGGTGCCGACGTGCATCACTGGGGTACGTCCGCCGCCACCGCCCGGCAGGTGTTGCGCGCCGGCCGGCAGGCGGACGGCATGCTCGCCGTGTCGCAGGCGATGCGTCGCGACATGATCGCGCTCGGCATGCCCGGCGATGCGATTCGCGTCCATCATACCGGGGTCGATCTCGCGCGCTTCGTGCCGTCCGACCGCGCGACCGGCAAGGCCCGGTTCGGCGTCACCGGACCGCTCGTCGCCTCGCTCGGCGCATTGATCCCGCGCAAGGGGCATGACGTCGTCATCCGCGCGGCCGCATCGCTGCCGGGCGTTTCGCTGCTGATCGCCGGCGAAGGTTCGGAGCGCGCCGTGCTGGAGCGGGAGATCGCGCGGTGCGGCGCATCGGATCGCATCCGCCTGCTCGGCGCCGTCCCGCATGGCGACCTGCACCATCTGCTCGCCGCCGCCGATGTCATGGCCTTGTGCTCGGCCTCGGAAGGGCTGGCCAATGCCTGGGTCGAATCGCTCGCCTGCGGCACGCCGATCGTCATCACGCCGGCCGGGGGCGCGGCGGAAGTCGTCGACTCTCCCGCTGCCGGTCGCGTCGTCGCACCCGATTCCGCCGCGTTCGCCGGGGCGATCGCCGACCTGCTTGCCGAACCGCCGGATCACACTGCGACGCGCGCCGCGGCGATGCGCTTTACCTGGGACGCGAACAGCGCGGGATTATATGATCATCTTGCCAGCCTGACGGGACGGCATGCCGCCGGTCAACCGAACGGATAGAGCGCGGCGGCGATCCAGCGGCCCTCGCCGCGCAACACCGCCCAGGCGCGGGCGGCGGCGCGGCTGTCCATCGCCTCGACGCCGAACCCCTGCGCCTCCAGCGCGCGGATCAGCTTCGGTGCCGGCCGGACGAGGTTGGCGCCGGTGCCGAGCAGCAGGAATTCCGGCGCCGGGTCCAGCGCCAGCAGCGGCGCCAGATCCGCCTCGGTCAGCTCGGCGAGGGGTGGCGGTGCCCAGCCGTCGGCGCGCACCGGCGTGATCAGCAGGGCGTGATACACGCCGTCGTCGACCTTGAAGCCGCCGCTGGAGAACCCGGCGATGATCGGCCCGTCCGTCTTCGGCTTGTCCATCTTCATAGCGTCGGTGTCCGTCTATTCCCGGAAAGCGTCCGGGCAGGCCTCGCTCAGCTACGCGGGGCGACCCGTTCCGCAGTGTTCGGCGCGGCCGGCAGGTCGGGCGTGTTAGGGTCCGCGCGCAGGCCGAGCGTGATCAGCAGCGACGACGACACGTAGATCGACGAATAGGTACCGACGAAGATGCCGAGGATCATCGCCGCGGTGAAGCCACGCAGCACATGGCCGCCGAACAGCAGCAGCGCACCCAGCGCGAGCAGGATCGTCAACGACGTCATCACCGTCCGCGGCAGCGTCTCGTTGACCGAAAGATCGACGATCTGCGGCATGTCCATCTTGCGATAGCGCCGCATGTTCTCGCGAATGCGATCATCGATCACGATCTTGTCGTTGATCGAATAGCCAATGATCGTCAGCACCGCGGCGACGATGTTGAGGTCGAATTCATAGCGTGTCAGCGCGAAGAAGCCGAGCGTCATCAAAAGATCGTGGACGATCGCGACGACGGTCGAGACGCCGAACTGCCATTCGAAGCGCAGCACCGCGAACAGGCCGATACCGACCACCGCGAGCGCCACGGCGAGGATGCCGCGCCAGATCAGCTCGCCCGAGACCTTGCCCGACACCGCGTCCTGCTTGGAGAATTTTGCGTCAGGGAAATCCTTGTTCACCGCTTTCTGCACCAGTTGCACGGTGCGCGCGACCGCGCCGTCGTCGGTGCTGTCGGGCGGCGGCAATTTGATCGAGATCGTCTTGCCGTCGCTGCCGACCGTCTGCAGCCGGACTTCGCCCAGGTTGAGCGCGTCGACCGAGGTGCGCAACTTGTCGAGCGAGGGCGGGGTATCGAACTTTTCCTCGATCATCAGGCCGCCGACGAAATCGACGCCGAGGTTCAGCCCGCGCGTGAAGACCAGGGCCAGCGCCGCGATCGACAGGATCAGGGTCAGCCCGAACGCCCATTTCCGCAGCGAGACGAACGGCAGGTTGGTGTTGTCGGGAACGAGTTTCAGCAGGCGCATTGGATTTCGCCGATCAAATGTTGATGTCGGTGGGCCGGTTCTTGCGCAACCACAAGGCGACCAGCATCCGGGTGAAGACGACGGCGGTGAACACCGATGTGGCGATGCCGATCAGCAGCACGACCGCGAAGCCCTTGACCGGGCCGGAGCCGAGCAACAGCATGATCACGCCGGAGATCGCGTGCGTCACGTTCGCCTCGAAGATCGTCCGGCTCGCTTCCTTATAGCCGAGCTCGACCGCCTGCACCACCTTGCGGCCGCGCCGGCGTTCCTCGCGGATACGCTCGTTGATCAGCACGTTGGCGTCGACCGCGGTACCGATCGTCAGCACGAAGCCGGCGATGCCCGGCAGCGTCAGCGTACCGTTCAACAGCGCCAGCACGCCGATGATGATGACCACGTTGATGACCACCGCGATATTCGCATAGACGCCGAAGCGGCCATAGGTCAGCAGCATGAAGATCACCACCGCGACCACCGCGATGACCGATGCGAGGATGCCTGCGCGCACCGAATCCGCCCCGAGATCGGGGCCGACGGTGCGTTCCTCGATCACCTTCAGCGCGACCGGCAACTTGCCCGAGCTGAGCGAGATGGCGAGGTTGTTGGCCGAGGCGACGGTGAAGCTGCCCTCGATATAGCCCGCCCCGCCGAGGATCGCGGTATTGATGCGTGGTGCGGAGATCACCTGGTTGTCGACCACCACGGCGAAGCGCTTGCCGATATTCTCCTGCGTGATCCGCGCGAAGACCTTGCCGCCCGTGCTGTCGAACGCGAAGTTGACGATCGGCTGGTTGTCTTCCTGCTTGAAGCCTTGCGTCGCGCTGACCAACTGGTCGCCGGTCAGGATCGCGCGGCGCTTGACCAGGATCTTCGCCTGCGGCCCGCCCTCGGGATAGTTGAGCAATTGCGTGCCGACCGGCAGCGCCTTGGTCGTCGGATCGACCTGCGTCTCGTCGACCATCTTGAATTCGAGCTTGGCGGTCTTGCCGAGCAATTCCTTCAACGCGGTCGGATCGTTGAGGCCCGGCACCTGCACGACGATGCGGTCGTTGCCCTGGCCGATGATCGTCGGTTCGCGCGTGCCGAGCTTGTCGATGCGGGTGCGCACCACGTCGGTCGCGGTGCTCATCGCTTCCTTCACCGCCTGGTCGAAGCCCGCCTTGGTCGGCGTCATGACGATGCGCGAGGCATCGACGACGCTCAGGTCCCAGTCGCGCTGCCCGGTCATCCCGGCGCCGCCGGTCAGCTTGTTCAGCCGCTCGCGCGCCGCATCCAGCTGCGTCACGTCGCGCAGCAGGAAGCTCAGCTTGCTCCCGTCGCTGGCGATGTCGCTGGTCTGGATCGCCGGCGCGGTCTTCATCGCGTCGACGATGCTGTTGCGCATGGTGTCGAGCCGCGCGCGCGCCAGTTCGGTCGTGTCCGCTTCCAGCAGCAGGTACGAACCGCCCGCCAGATCGAGCCCGAGATTGACCTTGGGATGCGGAAACGCGCCCCATTTGTTGGTAACGGAATCGGGCAGGAAGCTCGGCACGGCGAGCAGCATCAGCGCGCCGAGGAACCCCAGGATCGACAGCACTTTCCAGCGCGGGAAATCGAGCATGATCGGGCTCAGTCGTTCGCGGGCTTGGCGGTGCCGGCACCGGTGATGTCGGTCAGCGTCGCCTTGACCACGCGGATACGGACGTTGGCGGCGATCTCGACCTCGACGACGCTGTCATCGACCTTGGTCACCTTGCCCAGGATGCCGCCCGCGGTGACGACCGAATCGCCCTTCTTGACCGCGTCGATCCGCATCTGCTGCGCCTTGACGCGCTTCTGTTGCGGGCGGATCATCAGGAAATAGAATACGACGAAGACGAGCAGCAGCGGCGCGATGCTCGCGAACATGCCGAGGGCGCCGCCATTGGCTGCGGCGCCGCCCGCGGTCTGGGCAAAGGCTTGGGGGATCAACATGCGTATACCTGAATGGACGGGGCGGCGGGGCAGGGCGCCCCACGCAACAAACGCCGCGCGCTATCACCAACATAGGTAGGGCGCAACAATCGCGTGATCGTCCGACGGTGCGGCTGCGGGACGCGCGGCCCGGGTTCGCCCCTAGTCGCCGGCCCGCGCCGGACGCCCGAAGCACGACGGCGCTTGCATCCCGCGCCACACGCGCATAAACGCGCCGCCTCGGTCGGGGCGTAGCGCAGCCTGGTAGCGCATCACACTGGGGGTGTGGGGGTCGCAGGTTCGAATCCTGTCGCCCCGACCAAGATCTTGCCATCATCGCACGGGCCGTGAAGGCGGAAGCGGTCCCTGCGCTGGCGCTCAGGCTGCGATGTCGACCCGCGCCACCAGTCCGTCGAAAGCTTCCAGCACCACCGGGATCAGCGCGTCGGGCAGATTGTGGCCCATCCCGGGCACCTCGACCAATGTCGCGTTCGGGATCGTCGCGGCGGTGTCGCGCCCCGCGGCGATCGGGACGAGCGGATCGTCCGCGCCGTGCAGCACGACGGTCGGCGCGGTGATCCGGGCGAGCGCGCGGCGCCGGTCGCCGCTCGCGACGATCGCCGCCATCTGCCGGCCGAACCCGGCCGGGCTGATCGATCGCTTCAGGTCGCGCGTCACGTTGGCCCGGATGATCTCGGCATCGACAGGATAGCCCGGGCTGCCGATCGTCTGTTCGGCCCGCACCCCAAAGGCGATGATCGTTTCGAGATCCTTCGTCTTCGGCCGCTTGGTCAGCACCGCCATCGCCTCGCGCGTCGCGGAGGGCAGGGCCGGATTACCGGTCGAGGACATGATCGACATCAGCGACAGCGTGCGCTCGGGATAGTTCGCCGCGAACGTCTGCGCGATCATCCCGCCCATCGATGCGCCGATGACATGCGCCGTGGCGATCCCCAGCGCATCGAGCAGCCCGGCAGCATCCGCCGCCATGTCGCCCAGCAGGTACGGCACTTTCGGTCTGTAGCGGAAGAAGCGCGCGATCATCAGCCCGGCGATGTTCGGCACCGGCGCATCGTCCAGCTTTGTCGACAGCCCGATATCGCGATTGTCATAGCGGATCACGCGGTATCCGCGCGCCACCAGCGCCTCGACGAACGGCATCGGCCAGCGCGTCAGCTGCGCGCCCAGCCCCATGATCAGCAGCACCGCCGGCGCGCTGTCGTCGCCATAGCTTTCATACTCGATCTCGATACCGTTCGCCTTGGCCTTCATGGCTTTCTCCTGTCCTTCTCCGAGGATTGCAGGTCGCGCGCGGTGCGGCAAGCAAGCCGCCTCCGCGACCTACAGCGTCCAACGATTGTCGCTGTCCTACAGATAACCAGATGGGTTAATTGGCGAGTCGTCCAAGCAAGGAGACGACGACATGAGCATCATCGAGGGTATCATCGGGCCGATCGCTGGCCTGATCGACAAGATCATTCCCGATCCCAAGGCGCGGGATGCGGCGAAACTGGAATTGCTGCGGCTGCAGGGCACGCAGGACATGGAGCAGGTGCGGACGCAATTGTCCGCGATCGTCACCGAAGCGCAATCCGCCGATCCCTGGACCAGCCGCGCCCGGCCGAGCTTCCTCTACGTCATGTACGCGCTGCTGCTCTGGTCGATCCCGATGGGGCTGATCGCGGCGGTGCAGCCGACGATGGCGAAGGAGATCGCGACCGGCATGAACGCCTATCTCGCCGGCATTCCCGAACCGCTCTATGCGCTCTTCGGCACCGGCTATCTCGGCTACACGGTCGCGCGCAGCTGGGGCAAGGCGAAGGGGATCGAGAGATAGCCGGTTCGTGCGAGACAGTGTGACCCTCGTGTGACCCTAGTGGGAACTTAAGGGACCGTCTGGATCCTCCGGCCGGGCGGCAACGCCCGTGCCGGGGCGGGATGGCACGCCGCACCGGGGGGTGGGGGGACGGCAGGGCCGGGAGATTGAACCGGTCCGCTCGCTTTCCCATATGCCGGGCATGAGCGATAACATGACGTGGCACGGCACGACGATTCTCTCCGTGCGCCGCAATGGCAAAGTCGTCGTGGCCGGCGATGGCCAGGTGTCGATGGGGCAGACCGTGATGAAGCCCAATGCGCGCAAGGTGCGCCGGCTGGGGGACGGATCGGTGATCGCCGGATTCGCCGGCGCGACCGCGGACGCGTTCACCCTGTTCGAGCGGCTCGAACGCAAGCTGGAAACGCATCACGGCCAGCTGCTGCGCGCCGCGGTCGAACTGGCCAAGGACTGGCGCACCGACAAGTTCCTGCGCAATTTGGAGGCGATGATGATCGTCGCCGACAAGGACGTGACGCTGATCCTGACCGGGAATGGCGACGTGCTGGAGCCCGAGGCCGGCGTCGCCGCGATCGGATCGGGCGGCAATTACGCGCTCGCCGCCGCGCGCGCCTTGGTCGATTACGAACAGGATGCCGAGACGATCTGCCGCAAGGCGATGGCGATTGCCGCCGAGGTCTGCGTCTACACCAACGACCGCCTGACGATCGAAACGCTCGACTCCGCAAGCTGATTTCTCCCCTCCCTGAAAGGGAGAGGCCGGGGGTGGGTCGGCCAGTTGGCTGGCATGACCCTCCCCTCGAGCCAACCCACCCCCAACCCCTCCCTTCCAGGGAGGGGAGCGAGAACGAAATGAACGACGCCCTTACCCCGAAAGCTATCGTCCGCGCGCTGGACGAACATATCATCGGCCAGACCGACGCCAAGAAGGCCGTCGCGGTCGCGTTGCGCAACCGCTGGCGCCGGCAGCGGCTCGGCGCCGACCTGCGCGACGAGGTGTCGCCGAAGAACATCCTGATGATCGGCCCGACCGGCTGCGGCAAGACCGAGATCAGCCGGCGGCTCGCCAAGCTGGCCGACTCGCCGTTCATCAAGGTCGAGGCGACCAAGTTCACCGAGGTCGGCTATGTCGGCCGCGACGTCGAGCAGATCGCCCGCGATCTGGTCGAGGAAGCCGTGCGGCTGGAGAAGGAACGCCGCCGCGTCGCGGTCAAGGACAAGGCCGAGGAAGCGGCATTGGTCCGCCTGCTCGATGCGCTGACCGGCAAGGGCGCGAGCGAGGCGACGCGCGCCGCCTTCACGCAGCGCATGCGCGACGGCCATCTCGACCAGACCGAGATCGAGATCGAGCTCGAGGCCGCGCCCAGCATGCCGTTCGACATTCCCGGCGGCGCGCCGCAGATGATCAACCTGTCCGAGATGATGGGCAAGGCGTTCGGCGGCGCACAGCTCAAGCGCCGCAAGCTCACCGTTCCCGCGGCGTGGGACAAGCTGGTCGAGGAGGAAGCGGACAAACGGCTCGACCAGGAAGAGGTCAGCCGCGCCGCGCTGGCGGATGCCGAGGCGAACGGCATCGTGTTCCTCGACGAGATCGACAAGATCGCGATGTCCGAGCATCGCGGCGGCGGGTCGGTAAGCCGCGAAGGCGTGCAGCGCGATCTGCTGCCGTTGATCGAGGGCACCACGGTCGCGACCAAATACGGGCCGATGAAGACCGACCATATCCTGTTCATCGCCTCGGGCGCGTTCCACGTCGCCAAGCCGAGCGACCTGCTGCCCGAATTGCAGGGCCGCCTGCCGATCCGCGTCGAACTCAAGGCTTTGACCGAGGCCGATTTCGTCGCGATCCTGTCCGACACCAAGGCCTCGCTGCCGGCGCAATATTCGGCGCTGATCGCGACCGAAGGCGTCACGGTCGACTTCACCGAAGACGGCATCGCCGCGGTCGCCCGGATCGCCGCCGAGGTGAATGGCGAGATCGAGAATATCGGCGCGCGCCGCTTGCAGACGGTGATGGAAAAGCTGCTCGAGGAAGTCAGCTTCGACGCCGAGGATCGCGGCGGCGAGACGGTGACGGTCGACGCCGCCTATGTCGAGAAGCAGCTCGCCAGCGTCGCGCGCAACACGGATCTGTCGCGCTTCGTCCTGTAGGTCGTACCTCCGGCCACGTCGCCGGGCTTAAGCCGAAACCGGCCGCCGCACGGCAACGCCCGCGGCGGCCAGCGCGGCATGCGCGTCCGCGACGCTCGCCTCGCCGAAATGGAAGATGCTCGCGGCGAGCACCGCGCTGGCATGACCATGGATCACCCCGGCGACCAGATCGTCCAGCCTGCCGACTCCGCCCGACGCCACCACCGGCACCGCGACCCGATCGGCGATCGTGCGGATCAACT
>Ga0160428_1000548_pt1 | contig 40109 bp, 40 predicted proteins | sample SolpanmetagenomM_FD_108198 | JGI IMG/M metagenome (GOLD analysis project Ga0160428, IMG submission 108198) | Solar panel surface microbial communities from Lawrence Berkeley National Laboratory, California, USA - M | ecosystem: Engineered > Built environment > Solar panel > Unclassified ... | reverse complement strand
CTGCAACAGCATGCGCACGTCGGGCAGCCCGGCGTCGAGCAGGGCCGGGCCCATCCGCACCATCGCGCGCTTGATGATGTCGGCGGACGTGCCCTGGATCGGCGCGTTGATCGCGGCGCGCTCCGCGCCCTGGCGTTCGTGCTGCACCCTGGATTTGATCCGCGGGAAGTGCGTCTTCCGTCCGAACAGGGTAAGCGTATAGCCGCGCTCGCGGACGAATTCCGTCGTCGCGGCGATATAGTTGCGGATGCCCGGAAAGCGTTCGAAATAGCGGTCGATCATCGCCTGCGCCTCGTCCGCCGTCACGTCCAGCCGCCCGGCCAGGCCCCAGCGGCTGATGCCGTACAGGATCGCGAAGTTGATCGTCTTGGCACGCCCGCGCGTATCGCGATTGACCTCGCCGAACAGTTCCTGCGCGGTCAGGCTGTGAATGTCGTCGCCATTGGCGAACGCCGCCTTCAGCGCCGGTACGTCCGCCATATGCGCGGCGAGCCGCAACTCGATCTGGCTGTAATCGGCGGCGAGCAGCACGTTGCCCGGTTCGGCGACGAACGCATCGCGGATCTGCCGGCCGGTCTCGGTGCGGATCGGGATGTTCTGCAGGTTGGGATCGGTCGAGGAAAGCCGCCCGGTCTGCGCGCCGGTCAGGCTGTACGACGTGTGGACGCGGCCGGTCGCCGGGTTGATCTGCGCCTGCAACGCATCGGTATAGGTCGATTTCAGCTTCGACAGCTGGCGCCAGTCGAGCACTTTCCGCGCGATATCCTTGCCGGGCGAATCCTTGTCCGCGGCGATCCGTTCGAGTTCGGTGACGTCGGTCGAATAGACGCCGGACTTACCCTTGCGTCCGCCCTTTATGCCCATCCGCTCGAACAGCACGTCGCCCAGTTGCTTGGGACTGCCGATCGTGAAGGCACCGCCCGCCAGCGCATGGATCTCGACCTCAAGCGCGCCCATCTGGTGGGCGAACTCGCTCGACAGCGCGGAAAGCTTGCCGGCATCGACCTTGATGCCGTGGCGCTCCATCTGCGCGATCACCGGGATCAGCGGGCGATCGACCATTTCGTAGACCCGCGTCGCCGCCTCGCCCGCCAGCCGCGGCTTGAACCGCCGCCACAGCCTGAGCGTCACGTCGGCATCCTCGGCGGCGTAGCGCGTCGCCGCCTTCAGATCGACTTCGGCGAAGCTGCGCTGCGTCTTGCCCGTGCCGACCACGTCCTTGAACGCGATGCAGCTGTGCGACAAATGCGTCGCGGCCAGCTCGTCCATGCCATGCCCGTGCAGCCCGGCATCCAGATCGAAGCTCATCACGATCGTGTCGTCGTGCGGCGCGACCGCGATCCCGCCGATCGCATCGGCACAGCGCGCCAGCACGATCATGTCGTATTTGAGGTTATGCCCGATCTTGAGCACGCTCGGATCCTCGAACAGCGCCTTCAATTTAGTCAGCGCGACCATCCGGTCCAGTTGCGGCGGCACTTCGGCGAACATGTCCGTCCCGCCATGCGCGAGCGGGATGTAGCAGGCGAGGTTGGGGTGAAGCGCCAGGCTGACGCCGACCAGTTCGGCGCGCGTCGCATCCACCCCGGTCGTCTCGGTATCGATCGCGATCCAGCCCTGATGGCGCGCGACCTGGATCCAGCGCTCCAGCCCGGCTTCGTCCACAACGGTCTCGTATCCGTCATGATCGCACGCCGGGTCCTCCTCCTCGGGCACGGCGATCAGGCCGGGGTCCGAATGCGGCGCGGCGACCGGCGCGTCGGCCACCGCCGACAGCTTGGCGAGCAGCGAGCGGAAGCCGTGATGCTCCAGAAAGGCGCGCAGCGGCGCATCCGGAATGCCCTTCAGTTCCAGGTCGTCGAGCGGCTCGGGCAAGGCGACGTCGCAGCGCAGGTCGACCAGCACGCGCGACAGCCGCGCCATTTCGGCATGTTCGATCAGATTGTCGCGCAGCTTGCCCGGCTTCATCATCGGCGCGGCGGCCAGCACGGATTCCAGATCGCCATGTTCGAGGATCAGCTTGGCGGCGGTCTTGGGGCCGACGCCCGGCACGCCCGGCACGTTGTCGACGCTGTCGCCCATCAGCGCCAGCACGTCGCCCAACTGGCCGGGGACGATGCCGAAGAACTTCTCCGCGACATGCTCGGCGCCGAGCCGGCGGTTGTTCATCGTATCGTACAGATCGAGCCCGGGCTCGATCAGCTGCATCAGGTCCTTGTCGGACGAGACAATCGTGACTTCCCAACCCTGCGCCAGCGCCGCCTTGGAATAGCAGGCGATGATATCGTCCGCCTCCAGCCCCTCGGTCTCGATGCACGGCAGGCTGAAGGCGCGCGTCGCATCGCGGATCATCGGGAATTGCGGCACGAGGTCTTCGGGCGGCGGCGGACGGTGCGCCTTGTACTGGTCGTACAGGTCGTTGCGGAACGTCTTGGAGGATTTGTCGAGAATCACCGCCATGTGCGTCGGGCCATCCGCGGCGTGCAGTTCGTCGACCAGCTTCCACAGCATCGTCGTATAGCCGTATACGGCCCCGACCGGCTCGCCATGCTTGTTGGTGAGCGGCGGCAGGCGATGATAGGCGCGGAAGATGTAACCCGAGCCATCGACGAGATAGAGATGCGGCATGACGCCTGCGATAGCAGCGGCTTGGCGCGGGGGCGAGAGGCAACGCGCATCCCCGCCGCCGGGATCGACCGCGAGCGCGGGGCGGGGTGCGGCACGGGGGTATCCATTCAATGGCGGAGGCGCCCGAACGACGTTGCTTTGCCACCGTAACCCCGACCTCGTTCCGGGGTCCACCGTGCGGCAAGCGCATCGGCTCAAGGCTTTGAGGACCGCACCTGTTGCGCCGTGGACCCCGGAACAAGTCCGGGGTGACGACCTCCCTGGCGGTCTAACCCGCGACGGCGATCACGCCCCGTGGTTCATCACCACCGCGGCGACCACCGCCTGCATCAGCGCCTGGCGTTCCGGGATCGGGCGCGGCGTATCGCCGATCATCACCGCGAGCGAATAGCTCCGTCCGTCGGGCGCGATCAGCACGCCGACATCGTTATAGCCCGCGGTCCGCCCGGCGAGGTCCTGCCCGGTGCCGGTCTTGTGGCCGAAGCTCCACCCGGCGGGCACCGCGCCGCGCAGCCGCTGCTTGCCGGTCCTCGACGATTCCATCGTGCCGATCAGATAGTCGGTCGAACTGCGCGACAGCAGTTCGCCTTTCTTCAGCTTTGCGAGGGCCGCGGCGATCGCGCTCGGCGCGGCGCCGTCCGGCGGGTTGGCGACGTAGCGGTCGAACGCCGCGATCCGGTCCGCCCGCGGCAGCTGGTCGCGCGCGCGGTTGAACGCGTTGCCGAAGGCGAATTCCGGTTTCCATTGCAGTCCGGCGGTGCCGCTCTGCAACAGCCGCTCGCCCGGGCCGAAGCGGATATCGCCCAGCCGCTTGCGGGCAATGAACGCGCGCACCGCCGCCGGCCCGCCGACAAAGTGCAGCAACCGGTCGTTGCAGGTGTTGTCGCTCATCGTCAGCGCGCGTTGCAGCAGTTCGCCGACCGTCGCGACATAGCCGTCGCCCTTGACCAGGGCGGCGACCGGCTGGTGGAACAGCGTCAGATCCTCGCGCCGGATCGTTACCGGATCCTCCAGCTTCAACCGGCCCGAATCGCGAAAATCGAGCACCGTCATCGCGACCCACAATTTGCTCACGCTCTGCTGCGGCAGCCGCGTGTCGCCGTTGCTCTGCACGGTCCATCCCCGGTCGATACTGTGTACCGCGATGCCGACCTTGCCGCGGAAGTTCGTTCCCAGGGTGGTGACGTTCGCCAACAGCGCCTGCGGCGGGGCGACCGGCTTGGGCGCGCGCGGCGGGACCGGCAGGATTAACTGATAGGCGGCCGGGGAGAGTATGTCGGCGATCTGCGGCTGCCCGCCATGACCGCACGATCCGAGCGTCAAGGCCAGCGCCAGGGCGGCCGCGAACCGGCGCGATGTGCCTGTATCAGCTGTCACGATATTCCAACCCACGCCCCGTATCCCCGCACGACCGAGCCTAGACGAGGATGTTCGCCAAAAAATAGCTATCTGACAAGTCTGCGGTGAATGGCGCCTGAAGTGGGATGGGGCGAGTCGCCGCCGGTCGCCGCCGCGTCGCACCGCCGGATCGGAGGTGGACGCGGGCGTGGGCGCGGAGGTGGGCGCGGCGCTATTCCGCGGTTTACGGCACCAAGACGGTGTCGACCGCGACCGGCAGCGTCGTCGGATAATCCAGCGTATAGTGCAGCCCGCGGCTTTCGTGCCGGTGCAGCGCGCTGCGTACGATCAGTTCCGCGGTCTGCAACAGGTTCCGCAATTCGATCAGGTCGGGCGTCACCCGGAAATGCCCGTAATAATCGTTCACCTCCTCGGTCAGCAGGCGGATGCGATGCTGCGCGCGCTCCAGCCGCTTGGTGGTCCGCACGATGCCGACATAGTTCCACATGAAGCGCCGGATCTCGGTCCAGTTCTGCTTGATCACCACCTCCTCGTCGGAATTCTCGACGCGGCTTTCGTCCCATGGCCGGATCGGCGGCGGCGGCGGCAGATCGTCCCAGCAGGCGATGATGTGCTTGGCGGCACTTTCCCCGAACACGAAGCATTCCAGCAGCGAATTGGACGCCAGCCGGTTCGCGCCGTGCAATCCGCTCTCGCTGCATTCGCCGGCGGCATACAATCCGGGCAGGTCGGTCTTGCCGTCCAGGTCGATGACGATCCCGCCACAGGTATAATGCTGCGCCGGAACGACCGGGATCGGCTCCCTGGTCATGTCGATACCCAGCCCAAGCAGCTTTTCGTAGATCGTCGGGAAATGGTGCGTGATGAAATCCGCGCCCATGTGGCTGATGTCGAGATGGACGTAATCCAGCCCCAGCCGCTTGATCTCATGGTCGATCGCGCGGGCGACCACGTCGCGCGGCGCCAGTTCGGCGCGGTCGTCGAAATCGGGCATGAAGCGATAGCCAGGCTCTCCCTCCTTCGTCGAGGGAATGAGCAGGCGCCCGCCCTCGCCGCGCACCGCCTCGGTGATCAGGAAGTTCTTGACCTCCAGATTGTACAGGCAGGTCGGGTGGAACTGCATCATCTCCATGTTCGACACGCGGCACCCGGCGCGCCACGCCATCGCGATCCCGTCCCCGGTCGCGCCGCGCGGCGCGGTCGAGAACAGATAGGTCCGCCCGGCGCCGCCCGTGGCGAGGATCGTCGCGCGCGCGGTGTACAGTTCGACCCCGCCGGTCGCGCGGTTGACGGCGTAGACGCCCCAGACGTTGCCCGCGCCGGAATAGCGTTGCTCGTGCCGGCTGGTGGCGAGGTCGATCGCCACGCGGTCCGGCACCAGGGTGATGTTGGGGTGCGCGGTCGCGGCATTCTGCAACGCTTCCTGCACCGCCCAGCCGGTCGCGTCGTCGACATGCACGATGCGGCGGTGCGAATGCCCGCCCTCGCGCGTCAGGTGGCGCGCGTCACCTTCCATGTTGAACGGCACGCCCAGCTGCGCCAGCCGCTCGATCGCCGCCGGGGCGCTCTCGACGACGAATTCCACCGTGGCGCGGTCGTTCAGCCCGGCACCGGCGATCATCGTATCCTCGATATGGCTGTCGAACGTATCGCCCGGCTCCAGCACCGCGGCGATCCCGCCCTGCGCCCAGGCGGTCGAGCCTTCGTTCAACTGCCCCTTGGCCAGCACCGTGACCTTGAACCGGTCGGCAAGGTTCAGCGCGGCGGTCAGCCCGGCGGCGCCCGAACCGATGATCAGCACGTCGCTCTGGTGCCCGCTATCCGCCAACGCTCTTCTCCTCGACCTTCCCGCCTTAAAGGCGCAACCCGCCACGCTGACAAGCCGCACGGTCGCCGGCCTGCGGAAAAGCCGCGGCAATTCCGTCGCACGCCGCGATGCGACGAATGGAGGAACGGCAAAGCGGTGCGCGGCATTTGCCAAGCGTGGATACGAAACCGAAACCGACCCGGGCGCAGGATCGCGCCGCACGGCTGCACCGCGAAGCGCTCAACTGCCTGGCGATCGCCGTGAAGGAAGATCAGGTCGATCACACCGCGCAGCTGATCGACGAGGCGCTGAAGCTCGCCAAACGATCGCGCGAGCTGAGCGGGGTCGAGTGAGCGTCAGGCGTTGGCCGCGCGCGTCAGGTTCAGGAACACGTCTTCGAGATCGGCCTCGCGCGTCGAGACGTCGACGATGCCGAACCCCGCCGCCTGCACCGCGCCCAGCACTTCGCCGGCATTGACCTTGTCCTTGGCGAACGTGATCGCCAGCGTCCGCATGCCCTTCAGCTCGATCTTCTGGAAACACGGATTCTGCGGCAGATCGGCAACATCGCGGTCGACCGTCACCTCAACCAGTTTCTCCGTCGCCATGCCGACCAGTTCGCGCGTCGGCTTGTTGGCGATCAGCTTGCCCTGGTTGATGATCGCGATGCGGTCGCACAGTTCCTCCGCTTCCTCGAGGTAATGCGTCGTCAGCACCACCGTCACGCCTTGCTCGTTGAGCTGGCGGACATAGGCCCATAATTGCTGGCGCAGTTCGATGTCGACGCCCGCGGTCGGCTCGTCCAGCACCAGCACGGGCGGCGAATGGACCATCGCCTTGGCGACCATCAGCCGGCGCTTCATCCCGCCGGACAGGGTGCGGGCATAGGCGTTGGCCTTGTCCTCGAGATGCACCGCGCGCAGCAATTCCATCGTCCGGCGCTGGCGCTTGGGCACGCCGTACAGTCCGGCCTGGATCTCCAGCGTTTCATAGGGGGTGAAGAAGGGGTCGAACAGGATCTCCTGGTTGACGATGCCGATCGACGCCTTGGCGTTGCGCGGGTGCGCATCGATATCGAAGCCCCAGATGCTCGCGATCCCGTCGCTCTTGTTGACCAGCCCGGCCAGGATATTGATCAGCGTGGATTTTCCCGCGCCGTTCGGCCCGAGCAGCCCGAAGATCGTGCCGCGCGGCACGTCGAACGACACGTCGTCCAGCGCGCGCTTGCCGCCCTTGTAGGTCTTGCACAGATTGGCGATCGCGATGGCGGCTTCGGTCATGCACGGGCTTTAGGCGCGGGGCGTCGCAACCTCAATCCTCTCGGTGCCGCGAAGGATTGTTCGGCGCCCTTACCCTTGCTATCTCCGCCGGCATGATCGCACCGCCCGAAATCCTCCGCGTTTCCCACAAACGTGTCGCCTGCGACGGCGCGACCGATATTCCGGGCGGCGCCACGCTCGGCCATCCGCGCGTGTTCCTCGAAATCGACGAGAGCGGCTATGTCGACTGCGGCTATTGCGACCGGCGATTCGTCCTGATCGGCGGCCCGGCGGACGGCGAGAACCAGTCCCGCTTGCACGATCACGGGGACGGCGCCGGCTTGTGAGGCGCACGCCGGCGCTGTTGCTGGCCGGTGCGCTTGCCGCCACGCTCGCAATACCGGGCGCCGCAATATCGGTAGCCGCGACGCCGCTGCCCGCACCCGAGACGATTCCGCCTGAAAGGACCGCGATGAAGCATGCCACCGGAACGTTCGAGGTCGTCCTCACGCCCGAGGCGCAGGCTCCCGCGCCCGAACACGGGCTGCCGACCAGCCGGATGGCGATCGCCAAGACGTTCAGCGGCGCGCTGACCGGTAGCGCGACCGGAACGATGCTCGCGGCCGGCGCGCCGAAACCCGGCGAACCCGCCGGCTATGTCGCGATCGACCAGGTCCACGGCACGCTCGACGGGCGGACCGGTGGTTTCCTGTTGCTCCATCGCGGTACGATGAGCCGGACCGGCGCGGCCGAGCTGAGCGTGATCATCGCCCCCGATAGCGGCACCGGCGCGCTCGCCGGGATCGCGGGAGCGTTCTCGATCGAGATCAGGCAGGGCAAGCACCATTACGATCTGGCCTACACGCTCCCGGCCGCCGGCTGACGGGTCCAGCGGTATGGCCGGCCACCGGGCGAGCGTCGGATCGCGGCCGAATTCCCGCCCCGCCCATTTACGCCGCACCCGTGCGCTCCTATCTTGACCGGATGACAGCGACATCCGATCCCCGCGCCTTCCTGTATCACGACGGCCAGCTCGATCCCGCCGAGGCACAGCGCCTCACCGCGCAGGTGCTGGGCAAAGCCGATGACGGCGAATTGTACCTGCAATATCGCAAGTCCGAAGCGTTCGGCTTCGACGACGGGCGGCTGAAGACGGCAAGCTACGATACGCAATCGGGCTTCGGCCTGCGCGCCGTATCGGGCGAGACGACCGCCTTCGCGCATGCCAACGAACTGTCCGCCGCCGCCATCCTGCGCGCCGGCGAGACGATGGCGCTGATCGATCCGTCCAAGGGGGCGAAGGCCGGCCCGCCGACCGGCACCAACCGTCACCTCTATACCGACGCCGATCCGCTGGATCTCGTGCCGTTCGCCGACAAGGTGAATCTGTGCCAGACGATCGATGCCGCGGCGCGGGCGCGCGATCCGCGCGTCGCGCAGGTCTCCGTGTCGCTGATGGGGTCGTGGAACGTCGTCGAGATCGTCCGCCCGGACGGCTTCGTCGCCACCGACATCCGCCCGCTCGTCCGGCTCAACGTCGCGATCGTCGTCGAACGGAATGGCCGTCGCGAGACGGGCAATTTCGGGATCGGCGGGCGCTATCTCTATCACGACCTGATGCAGCCCGAGACGTGGAACCGCGCGATCGACGAGGCGCTGGCGCAGGCGATCGTCAATCTCGACTCGGTCGCCGCGCCGGCCGGCGAGATGACCGTCTTGCTCGGGCCGGGCTGGCCCGGCATCCTGCTGCACGAGGCGATCGGCCACGGGCTGGAAGGCGATTTCAACCGCAAGGGCACGTCGGCCTTTTCCGGCCGGATCGGCGAACGCGTCGCCGCGCCCGGCGTCACCGTGGTCGATGACGGCTCGATCGCGGATCGCCGCGGATCGCTCAGCATCGACGACGAAGGCACGCCGACGCAGGAGAATATCCTGATCGAGGACGGCATCCTCAAGGGCTATATCCACGATCGCCTCAACGCCCGGCTGATGGGCGTCGCGCCGACCGGCAACGGGCGCCGCGAGAGCTTCCAGCACGCGCCGATGCCGCGGATGACGAACACCTTCATGCGCGGCGGCCGCGACGATCCCGCCGAACTGCTGTCCCGCGTCAAGAACGGGATCTTCGCCAAGAGCTTCGGCGGCGGGCAGGTCGATATCGTCTCGGGCAAGTTCGTGTTCAGCTGCACCGAGGCGTACAAGGTCGAGAACGGCAGGATCGGCGCGCCGATCAAGGGTGCGACGCTGATCGGCGACGGCCCCAGCGCGCTGACCAAGGTGATCGGTATCGGCAACGACTTCGCGCTGGATGAAGGCGTCGGCATGTGCGGCAAGGGCGGGCAGAGCGTGCCGGCCGGCGTCGGCCAGCCGACCATCCTGATGAGCGGGCTGACCGTCGGCGGCACCGCGGTCTGATCCGCCGCTCCCCGGAATACCGCTTCCCGAAGTAGCGGCGCGGTTTGGCAGGCCGCGTCGTCACCGTGCATGATGCTTTGTTCATTTGCGGTGAATCCGCCGTCGTGGAATATCGTGTCGGGCGGCCGCAAACGCCCGGCGCGCGTGACGACGGGGAGGGCCGGGATGGCAAAGCGGGTCGCTGGGATATTGGCGCGCGGCACACGGCGCATCACACTGCTGGTCGGCAGCACGCTTGCCGCATCGCTGATCTCCGCCCCCGCATCCGTCCCTGCATCCGCCGCCGCACCGGCGAAATGCCAGATCGCCAAATATGTCGATATTCCGGTGACGATGGTTGCGCGCAACCCGATCGTCACCGCCCAGATCAACGGCCGCGATGCGCGCTTCATCCTCGATAGCGGTGCGTTCTTCAGCACGATCGCCAAGGCCAACGCGCTGGAATACGGCCTTTCCGTGCGCGATCTCGGCATGGGCGCGCGGTTGAACGGGATCGGTGGGGATACCTCGCTCGGCGTCGCCACCGCCAAGGCGTTCGGCATTGCCGGGCAATCGATCCCGAACATCGAATTCGCCGTCGGCGGCAGCGATACGGGCTATGCCGGGCTGCTCGGCCAGAACATTCTCGGCATCCTCGACGTCGAATACGACCTGCCGCACGGCATGGTGCGCCTGATGAAGGGCAAGGGCTGCAGGGACGGCAATATGGCCTATTGGGCCGGGGCGAAGCCGGTCACGGTCGTCCCCGTGCTGGCGATGAGCGCGACGCAGCGGCATACGATCGGGACGGTCCGGATCAACGGCGTAGCGATCAAGGCCCTGTTCGATACCGGCGCGCATGGCTCGTTGCTGAGCTTGTCCGCGGCGCGGCGGATCGGCGTGACGCCCGACACGCCGGGGGTGACGCCTGACGGGTTCGCCTATGGGCTCGGCACCAATCGCTCGAAAACCTGGCGCGCCCGCTTCGACGCGATCGATATCGGCGGCGAGCGTATTCCCAAGCCGTGGATATCGATCGCCGACCAGAGCTTCGGCGATGCCGACATGCTGATCGGGATCGACTTCTTCCTCACGCATCATCTCTACGTCGACAATCAGAACCGCCGCATGTTCATCACCTATGAAGGCGGATCGATGTTCGGGCTGAACCCCAAGAGCGCGGTCGACGCTGGCAGCGGCACGAAGATCGACCTGACCGATCAATCCGCCGCGCCGACCGATGCGCTGGGCTATGCCCGCCGCGGTGCGATCTCCGCGACGAAACGCAATTTCGCCGCCGCGATCGCCGATTTCGACACCGCGGTCGGCATGGCACCGGCCGATGCGCAAATCGTCTATCAGCGCGGCATGGCGCATCTCGCCAACCGGCAGCCGGCGCTCGCGCTCAAGGATCTGGATAAAGCGATCATGCTCGCGCCGGACGATGCCGATGCGCGCATCGCGCGCGCCGGGCTGCTTCTCGGGCGTAACGACATTGCGGCGGCGCTCGTCGATCTTAGTGTCGCCGATCGCGTGCTCGATCCCGCATCGGACGCGCGGCTGCGGCTCGGCGGCATGTTCGATGCCGCCGGCGAATATGAGCCCGCCCTGGCCAATTACGATCGCTGGCTGAAAAGCCATCCCGAGGATAGCGGTCGCGCGCCGGCGTTCAACGGCCGCTGCTGGGCGAGGGCGTTGCTCGATCGGGATCTCGACAAGGCGCTGGACGATTGCAATGCCGCGCTCAGGTTGCGGTCGGGCGAGGCTGCCTATCTCGATAGTCGCGCTTTGGTGCGGTTGCGGCGCGGCGAGACCGCCAAGGCGCTGGCCGATTACGATGCGGCGGTGGCGAAACAGCCGCGCAATGCGTGGTCGCTCTATATGCGCAGCGTTGCCGAGCGGCGCGCCGGAAAGATGGTACAAGCGGATGCGGATCGTACCGCAGCGCTTGCGATCAATCCCAAGGTCGAGGCGCGTGCCAAACGGTTCGGGCTCGAATGAACCTCGCTAGGCGGTGATCGAGTAGCTCGTCGCCTTGGGCGGCGGCGTCGTACGCACCGCGCCGGGGGCATAGGACAGGATGCGTTCCGCCTGATCCGCAGGAGCGACGTTGTTCTTGCGCTCGGCCATCGTGGTCGCCCCGATCGCCGCGTTTTTCACCGCCGCAGGTGTATCCCGCGCGGCGGATCCGGCGGGTTGCGGCGTCGCGGACGGACGCGCCGGATCGATATCGTCCTTGGCCAGTTCTATCTCCGCCTCGTTCAGGCAAGCATAGCCATTGACGACGGCGGGCAACGGAAAGGCAATACGATCGATCGACATACGATCTCCCTAAAAAGGGCAAAGGGTTTTGCGATGCTGAAGATGGCAGTACGGCTTTGCCAAGACGTTGATGGACTGCGTTACTGCCTCCGTAACGACATTTCGCAATTTCGAACTTTCGGTGGCTTGGCATGAGCCTGACGGAGGTCGGTCGGTTCAACCGCAACGAAGCGCATATCCTGATCGGCCGGCTTGAATCCGAAGGGATTCCCGCGATCGCCTTCGATGGCGAAACCAGCATCGGCGACGGCAGTTACCTGTTCATCCCCGTGCGCGTGATGGTCGATGAATCCGATGCCGCGCGTGCCGGGCAGATCATCGCCGACGCTGCCTGATTCTCGGGCATTCGTTCGCAACTGCACAATTTTTACCTCTGATTAAGCTTTGAGCGCGGCGATGTGGCGGGTTTGCGCCCGGAACCGCGTCGTTTCGACTCTGGCACGACGATTGCTGTGTAATCCCCGGGACACATACAGGGGGCGCGGATGAAGCTCGTCATTGCCATCATCAAGCCGTTCAAGCTGGACGAAGTGCGCGAGGCGCTGACCGAGATCGGCGTCGCCGGGATGACCGTCACGGAAGTGAAGGGCTTCGGCCGCCAGAAGGGGCAGACCGAAATCTATCGCGGCGCCGAATACAGCACGAACATGGTGCCGAAGATCAAGATCGAGATCGTCTGCGCGACCGATCTGGCCGCACGCGTCGTCGAGACGGTGCAGGCGTCCGCCAATACCGGCGCGATCGGCGACGGCAAGATCTTCGTCCTCGATGTCGGGCAGGCGGTGCGCATCCGCACCGGCGAAACCGACGATACCGCGCTGTGAGCGCGCACCGTAACCGCGCCGCGAGCGCCCGGGATGATGTGGGGGTAAAGATGGATTCCAAATTCGGACTGGCCGGACTATTGGGCGCGGGGGCGGCACTGGTCGCCGCAACCCCCGCCTTCGCCAACACCGTCGCGGCGGCGGCCGGCGCGGCCCCTGCGGTCGCTGCCGTCGTGCCGACCGATGCGATGGTCAACAAGGGCGACGTCGCCTGGATGCTGCTGTCGGCGGCGTTCGTGCTGATGATGTCGGTGCCCGGCCTCGCCTTGTTCTATGGCGGCCTCGTCCGCACCAAGAACATGCTGTCGATCCTGATGCAGGTGCTGACGATCGTCTGCGTCGCGGGGCTCGTGTGGTGCGCCTGGGGCTATTCGATGGCCTTCACCAATGGCGGCAGCCTGAACGCGTTCGTCGGCGGCTTCTCCAAGGTCATGCTGAAAGGCGTCGACGCCAATACCTTCGCCGCCACCTTCTCGAACGGCGTCTACCTCCCCGAAACCGTCTTCGTCGTGTTCCAGATGACCTTCGCGATGATCACGCCGGCGCTGATCGTCGGCGCGTTTGCCGAACGCGTGAAGTTCACGCCGCTGATCATCTTCGTCGTCGCCTGGCTGACGCTGGTCTACTTCCCGATGGCGCACATGGTCTGGTACTGGCCGGGTCCGGACTTCACCGCCGGCCTGCCCGACGATCACGGCTATCTCTGGGGTCTGGGCGCGCTCGACTTCGCCGGCGGCACTGTCGTCCATATCAATGCGGGCATCGCCGGTCTGGTCGGCTGCCTCGTGATCGGCAAGCGCGTCGGCTACCAGACCGATCCGATGCCGCCGCACTCGCTGACCATGACGATGATCGGCGCGTCTTTGCTGTGGGTCGGCTGGTTCGGCTTCAACGCCGGCTCCAACCTCGAAGCGAACAAGTTCGCGGCCCTGGCCTTCATCAACACGATGACGGCGACCGCCGCCGCCGGCGTGATGTGGGCGGTGATCGAACAGATCGTCCACAAGAAGCCGTCGCTGCTCGGCGCTGCCTCCGGCGTCGTCGCCGGCCTGGTCGCGATCACGCCTGCGGCCGGTTTCGCCAGCCCGATGACGTCGATCCTGCTCGGCGCGATCGCCTCGATCGTCTGCTTCTTCTTCGTCACCACGGTGAAGAAGACGTTCAAATACGACGATACGCTCGATGTCTTCGGCATCCACTGCGTCGGCGGGATCATCGGCGCACTCGGCACCGCGATCGTCGCCAACCCGGATTTCGGCGGCCAGGGCTTCATGGACTTCACCGTCATGCCCGCCGTCGCCGGCAAATATGACATGGCGGCGCAGCTCCTCACCCAGGCCAAGGCGGTGGTGCTGACCTTGCTGCTGTCGGGCGGGGTCTCGGCGATCCTGTTCCTGATCCTCAAGCACACGATCGGGCTGCGTCCTTCGGTCGAGGTCGAACAAGAAGGGCTCGACATCAACGAACACGGCGAACGCGCCTATAATTACTGACCGGTTCGGGTAGCGGCCGGCAGAGCCGCCACCCCACGACGTTCCTCCTGCGGACGACCTTAGGCCGGTGCGGCAACGCACCGGCCCTTTTTTGTCCGTCGTCGGAGGATGTTTTGCGCACGCGTTCGAAAGCGGCGTGGCTGGTTAAGGGTGGATGGGGTGAGGCGTTCGCGCCGGTCGATGGACCAGACGAGCGGATACCGTCGCTAGAGCAAGATGACTTTACCTGGACCCGTTCGTGCTGAGCGTGTCGAAGCACCTGTTCCGCGTTCGCGCCCTTCGACAAGCTCAGGACGAACGGTCGGGGTGGATCGACGCTAAGTCATCTTAGTCTAGGAAGCCGGCGGGGCGTCGTCCTGGGGCGGTTCGGCATTCCCCCTATCTTCGGGAAGCTTGGCGGCATTCCGCTTCCGCCAATACCGCGCCGCCAGCGTCGCGCCGAGAATGAAGCCGCCGGGCGCGAGCAGGATCATGGCCGCAAGACCAGCCTTCTTCAGGGTGTCGTTCGTATCCACGCTCCCGCCCCTAGCGCGTCCACGCTGAACGAGAGGTGTCTTCGTGCCCGACCGGGCTCGGTTCGCGTCCGCCGCGTCTTGCGGCGACTGGTCGATGGTATGCCGCCGATCCATCGGCTGGCTACCGATCGGCAAGCCCGTAATCCGGGCCTTCGGCTTCGGTCACCACGCTAGCCCCGTCATCCCGGACGTTTTCCGAGATCCAACGTGCCGCGCGCATCGTCTCGAGACTTCGGTCCGAAAGGCTCGTCGCACGCTGGACCCCGGCCTGACCGGGGTGACGACATGCGGCCGGGCCGGGCGTAGAGCACCACCGCAGCGCGCGGCCAGAACCGACGCGCGATCCAGCCAAGAAAGCCGCGGCCGAACAAAACGAAGCCAGGTAAGGACCGCGCACACCCACCCAGCGAAATCACCCCAGATCGGCCGCCACGAAGTCCGCGCAGCGTTCGCCGATCATGATCGACGGCGCGTTCGTGTTTCCCGACACCAGCCGCGGCATGATCGAGGCGTCGGCGATGTACAGCCCGTCCACGCCGCGCACGCGCAGCCGCGGGTCGCAGACCGAGTCCGCATCGCCGCCCATCCGCGCGGTGCCGACCGGGTGGTAGATCGTGTCCGAGCGTGCGCGGATCAGCCCGTCCAGCGCGGCATCGTCGTCGATCGCGAAGGGATAGCGGTCGCGCGGCGCGTGCGTGCTGAGCGGCGGGGTCTGGACGATGCGGTACATCGCGCGGATACCCTGTTTCAGCACCGCCATGTCGCGCGGATCGGTGAGGAAGGCGGGGTCGATCAGCGGCGCGGCGCGGGCATCGGCCGAGCGCAGCCGCACCGTCCCGCGGCTTTCCGGGCGCAGCACGCAGACATGCACGCTGAAGCCATGCGCCTTCACCTTGGTCCGCCCATGATCCTCCAGCACGACCGGCACGAAATGCAACTGGATGTCGGGGGCCGGCGCGTCCGGAGAGACCGTCAGGAAAGCGCCGGCCTCGGCGAACGGCGTCGTCATCGTGCCCGTGCGCTTGCGGAACCATTCGATCACCGCGCCCGCCATGTGCAGCGTGCCCTTCAACGACTGGCCGAGGAAGAAATGCCCGTCCGTCTCGAACGCGCCGACATAGTCGACATGGTCCTGCAGATCGGCGCCAACCGCCGCCCGGTCGATGCGCACGTCGATGCCGTGCTCGGCAAGGTGCGCCGCCGGGCCGATGCCGGACAGCATCAGCAGCTGCGGCGTGCCGAACACGCCGCCCGCCATCACCACCGCGCGCCGCGCCTTGACGACGCGCTGCTCGCCGCCCTGACGATAGGCGACACCGCAGGCGCGCCCGTTTTCGAACAGCACGCGCTCGGCGATCACGTCGGTGCGGATGTCGAGCGTGGCGCGCTTCGTGCCGAGATAGGCCCGCCCCGCGCTCCAGCGCTCGCCCTTGTGCTGAGTCACCTGGAACATCCCGGCGCCGTCCTGCCGCGGACCGTTGAAATCGTCGCGAACCGGAATCTGCAGGTTGCGCGCCGCTTCGACGAACTCCAGCGATCCGGCATGCGGCGAGGTCTGGTCGCCGACGTGCAACGGACCGGAATCGCCGTGATACGCATCGCCGCCGCGGGTGTTGCACTCGGCCTTCCTGAACCAGGGCAGCACGTCGTCATACGTCCAGCCGGTGCAGCCCAGCGCCGCCCAATTGTCGTAATCCCATTTGTTGCCGCGCAGATAGAGCATCGCGTTGATCGCGCTCGATCCGCCCAGCCCGCGCCCGCGTGGCTGGAACCCGCAGCGCCCGTTCAGCGCGACCTGCGGCACCGTCTCGAAGCGCCAGTTGGTCTTCTCGGTCTGGAACGGGATGAACCCGGGAACGCGCGTGCGGTATCCGGTGTTCGCGCCGCCCGCTTCCAGCAGCACGACCGAATAGCGTCCGTCCTCGCTCAGCCGGCCGGCGGCCGCGCTCCCGCCGGAACCTCCTCCGACGACGACGATATCGGCTTCATCCATGCTGCATCCCCCATCGATCGCCGCTGTTTCGCGGCCCATCTTTCCTTGATGATCTCCGACGTGTCGCGGCTGCCGTCATGGCTCCACCCCGGCGGTTTGATCATGTAGTTCAGCTTGGCACGAATGCCGGGCGCTGCCCACACATCCTTGGCGATGCCGATCCATTCGTGGAATGCCGCCCAGAACAGGTTGAAGCTGCCGAGATTGTGCACGATGCCGTAGCGTGGCCGGTCGTCGTCGCGCTCGGGGGTGAACGTGCCGAACATCTTGTCCCACACGATGAACACGCCGGCATAGTTCGTGTCGAGGTACCGCGCGTTGGTCGCATGATGCACGCGGTGGTGCGAAGGCGTGTTCATCACCGCCTCGAACCAGGCCGGGCATCTGCCGATCGCCTCGGTATGGATCCAGAATTGATAGATCAGGTTCAGCCCGGCGACGAACACCAGCATCGGCGGCGGAAAGCCGATCAGCGCCAGCGGCAGGCGGAAAAGGAAGCCCAGGCTGATAAAGCCGGTCCAAGTCTGCCGCAGCGCGGTCGACAGGTTATAATGCTGGCTGGAATGGTGGATGACATGGCTCGCCCAGAACCATCGCACACGGTGCGCCATGCGGTGGAACACGTAATAGGCGAAATCGTCGATCACGAAGGCGAGGACGAACCAGTACCAGGCATAGCCGATCTCGAAGAGCCGGAACTGCCACACCCACATCGCCATCGCGAAGGCGATCCCGGCGGTCAGCGCTCCGGCGACCGTGCTGCCCAGCCCGAGCGACAACGAGGTCAGCGTGTCCTTCGGCTCGTACGCGGTCCGGTCCCGCACCCGTGCGACGACCATCTCGACCAGCACCAGCAGCACGAAGCCCGGTACGGCATATTGGACGACATCGGGCAGCGCGTGGGACGGCATGTCCCACTGCTTACACCCTTGTCAGCGACGCTTCCAGTGCCCGCACGTCGCTCTCCAGCACGCCGAACAGCAATACCCGGCCGAACAGCCGCTCGCCGGTGGCGACCTCGACGCCTTCGACCGCGGTGAACAATTGCAACGGCGGCAGCAGCCGCCGCGCCGCGACTTTCGCCCCATGTCGCTTGAGCACGGCGATCGTACCGTTGCCGAGCACCAGGGCGGCATTGCCGTCGGTCCCGACGATCGCCGCGCGTGCGTCGAACCCGGCGAGCATCTCCTCCGCCATGTCGCGCGCGCGTGCCGCGTCGCCGATCCGTGCATCGCCCAGCCGCAGCATCCGCGCGAACCCGGCCAGCGCGAGGATCGCCAGCAGCGACCCGCCGAGCTGCGTCCAGTTCATCTCGCCGAGGCGAGCGCGTCGAGCATCGCGCGGATCCCGGTCAGATCGTATCCTGCCGCCGCGGCCTTCGCCATCAGCGTATCGGGATGGTCGCCCATCTTGGCGCGCGCCAGCGCCCACAAATTGCAGCTGCGCGTGCCCGACCGGCAATAGGCCAGCACCGGCCCGTCCGCCGCCTCCAGCGCCGCGACCATCGCGTCGAGCTGCGGATGCGAGAAGCCGGCATGCGTCACCGGGATCGCCGCATAGGACAGGCCGGCCGCTTCCGCCGCGGCGCGCACCGCATCGCCATCCGGTTGCCCGGATTCCTCGTCGTCGGGGCGGTTGTTGACGATCGCGGTAAAGCCCGCCGCCTTGATCCCGGCGATCTCCGCCGGCGTGATTTGCGGCGCGACCGAGATCGTGTCGTCGATATGAAGGATGTTGGCCATGCGCGTGCCATACCGCCCCCGCGGCGCGTGCGAAAGCCGCTAGAGCAAGATGACGTTACCTGGACCCGTTCGTGCCGAGCGTGTCGAAGCACCTGTCCCGCGTTCCCGTCTTTCGACAGGCTCGTGACGAACGGTGGGGGTGGCTCGACGCTAGGTCCTCTTGGTCTCGTGCGAAAGTGGAGACGCGCGCTGCGAGTGTCTCCTCCCGTTCGATTCGAGCGACCATCCCCGTTGTTTCGAGCGAACCATTCCCGTTTGTTTCCAGCGAACAATTCCCGTTCGTTTCGAGCGACCAATTCCCGTTCGTTTCGAGCGCAGTCGAGAAACCGGCCCCGCATACCGGACCATGTTTCTCGACTTCGCTCGAAACGAACGGGGGTGGGTAGGGGGTGGGTTACGGGGACGAAAGCCCCGCCCCCCCAGCCGTTCGCCCTGAGCGTGTCGAAGGGCAGGGGGTAACGCTGCCGAAAAGCTCGCCGCCCGGCCTCACCCCTCGCGGATCACCTCAAGGAACGCCTCGCCATAGGCTTCCAGCTTGCGGGCGCCGATGCCGCTGATCTCGCCCAGCGCGCGCAATGTGCCCGGGCGGATCGTCGCCATGTCGCGCAACACCGAATCGTGGAAGATGACATAGGGGGGAACGCTCGCTTCCGCCGCCAGCGTCCGGCGTTTCGCGCGCAACGCCTCGAACAGCGGATCGCCGGTCGGGTTCGCGGCGGTCCCGGCCGAGCTTCCGCGTCCGTTCCGCGTCCGCCGCTCGCGCTTGGGCGGCACGATCAACGCGACCGTCTCGCCGTCCTTCAGGATACCGCGCGCGCCGGGCCCGAATTCCAGCCCGCCGAAATCGTTCGCCCGCAGCGCGTCGCGCAACAGCAAGGCGCGCGCGACCGGCTTGATCAGCGCCTGTTCCTCCGCCGACGATGCGATGCCGAACACGCCCAGCGCTTCGTGCCCGTTCATCAGGCTGCGTTCGCTCGACACCCCGGTCAGGACCTGTTCGATATAACCGATGCCAAAGCTCTGGCCCGTGCGAAACACCGCGGAGAGGAATTTCCTCGCCACCTCCGTCGCGTCGATCGCGGCCGGCGGGTTGAGGCAATTGTCGCAATTGCCGCAATGCTCCGGCGCATCGTCGCCGAAATGCTTGAGCAGGATGCGCCGCCGGCAGGCCGGCGTCTCGACCAGCGCGCCGAGTGCGGTCAGCCGCGTCCGCTCGCCCGCCTGCCGTGCCGGCTCGACCTCGCCGATCCGCTGGCGTGCCTTGGCAAAATCCTCCGCGCCCCAGAACAGGTGCGCCACCGCCGGGTCGCCATCGCGCCCGGCGCGGCCGGTTTCCTGATAATAGGCCTCGATCGATTTCGGCAGCCCGGCATGCGCGACGAAGCGCACGTCGGGTTTGTCGATTCCCATCCCGAACGCCACCGTCGCGCACATCACCATATCCTCGGAGGCGACGAAATCGGCCTGGTTGCGCGCGCGGACATGCGGGTCCAGCCCGGCATGATAGGCGCGCGTCGGCCGCCCGGTCCTGGCCAGTGCCTCGGCCATCTTCTCGGTTCCGGCCCTGCTCTGGACATAGACGATGCCGGCGCCCGGCGTCTCCGCGATCAGGTCGGTGATCTGCCGTGTCGTATTGTCCTTCGGGCTGATCCGGTACTGGATGTTCGGCCGGTCGAACCCGGCGACGATCATCCCCACGCGCGGGATGCCGAGCTGTTCGAGAATGTCGGTGCGGGTATGCTCGTCCGCCGTCGCCGTCAGCGCGAGCCGCGGTACGTGCGGGAAATGGTCCAGCAGCGGGCGCAGCAGGCGGTAATCGGGGCGGAAATCATGCCCCCATTCCGACACGCAATGCGCCTCGTCGATCGCAAACAGCGCCAGCTTGGCCTGGCTCAGCAGATCGCGGAACGCCCCGCCCGACGCGCGTTCGGGCGCGACGTACAGCAAATCCAGCTCGCCGCGCCGGAACCGCGCCATCGTCTCCATCTGGTCGGTATCGACCGAAGTCAGCGTCGCCGCGCGGATGCCGATCGCGGTCGCCGCGCGCAACTGGTCGTGCATCAGCGCGATCAGCGGCGACACGACCACGCACGTCCCCTCCAGCGCGACCGACGGTAATTGATAGCATAGCGACTTGCCCGCGCCGGTCGGCATCACCGCCAGCGTATTGTCCCCCGCCAGCACACGATGCACGACCTCCGCCTGCACCCCGCGGAAACCGGGGAAACCGAATGTGGATTGCAGGACGGGCAACGGATCGACGGGCATCCGTCCGGACCTAGGGGGCAAGGCCCCCCGCCGCAATGCCGGCCGTCGCTAGGCAAGCCGGATTGCCGGGTTTAGACACCAGTCATGACCGAACCGCACGATTCTCCGTCCGAACATCGCTTCGAACTCGAACAGGATGGCGAGACAGCGTTCGCCGCCTACCGTATCGATGGCGATACGATAACCTTCACGCACACCATCGTGCCACCCGCGTTGGAAGGGCACGGCGTCGCGAGCCGGCTGATCGGCTATGCGCTGGGCGAGGCGCGGGCGCGGGGGTTGAAGGTCGTGCCGCAATGCAGCTTCGTCGCCGCCTATATCCAGCGGCATCCCGATACGCAGGACCTGCTCGCCTAGCAGCGCCCCTCCACCGATGCGGCGGAGGGGCCGGGCCGGTTCACTTCGCCGCCGGGACCGCGTTCAGCCCGAGATAATCGAGCATCGGGCCGACATCCGGGTCCTTGCCGTAGAACGCCTTGAACATCGGGCCATAGTCCAACGTGTGCCCGCGCGACAGGATCAGGTCGCGGAAGCGCTGGCCGTTGGCGCGCGTCAGCCCGCCATGCGCCGTGAACCAGGCGAACGCATCGTGATCCAGCATCTGCGTCCAGGCATAGGCGTAATAGCCCGCGGCATAGCCGCCGCCCCAGATGTGCGAGAAATAGCTCGTCCGGTAGCGCGGCGGGACATAGGCGGTCTCCAGCCCCATGCTCGCCAGCGTCTTCACCTCGAACGCGTCGACATCCTGCTTCGGCGCGTCGGCCGGCAGCGCATGCCACGCCATGTCGAGCTGTGCGGCTTCCTGCGCCTCGCCCGTCGTATAGCCCTGGTTGAACGTCCGCGACGCCTTGATCTTGTCGACCAGCGCCTGCGGCATCGCCGCGCCGGTCTTGTAGTTCACCGCATAATGCGCGAGCACCTTGGGATCGAGCGCCCAATTCTCGTTGAACTGCGACGGGAATTCCACGAAATCGCGTGCGGTGTTGGTGCCCGACAGCGTCGGGTACACCTGGTCCGCGAACAGGCCGTGCAGCGCATGGCCGAATTCGTGGAACATCGTCGTCACGTCGTCGAAGCTGATCAAAGCCGGGCTGCCCGCGGCGGGCTTGGTGAAGTTGGCGACGTTGTAGATCACCGGCTTGGTGCCGAGCAGCTTGGATTGCCCGACGAAATTGGACATCCACGCCCCGCCCGATTTGTTGTCGCGCTTCCAGTAATCGAAATACATCAGCCCGATCGGCGTGCCATTCTCTTCCGACACCTCGAACACGCGGACGTCCGGCTGATAGACGGGCAGGTCCTTCCGCTCCTTGAAGGTGATGCCGTACAGCTGGTTCGCGGCGTAGAAAACGCCGTCGGTCAGCACCTTGTCGATCTCGAAATACGGCTTGAGCGCATCGCCATCCAGGTCGTATTTGGCCTTGCGCACCTGCTCGGAATAGAAATCCCAATCCCATGGGCGCAGCTCGAACGTACCGCCGGTCGCCTTGATCTGCGCCTGCAATTCGGCCGCTTCGGCACGCTGCTTGGCGGCCAGCGCCGGGCCGAACTGCTTGAGGAAGCCGAGCGCCGCGGCCGGCGTCCTGGCCATCTGGTCCTGCAGCGAATAATCGGCATAGCTGGCGAAGCCGAGCAGCTTGGCCTTTTGCGCTCGCAGATATGCCAGTTCGGAGATCGTCGCGCGCGTATCGTTGGCGTCGCCCTGTTCGGTTCGCGTCCAGCTCTTGGCGAACAAGGCCTCGCGCGTCGCGCGGTCGGTCAGCGACGCGAGCGCCGGCTGCTGCGTCGTGTTCTGCAACGGCAGCACCCACTTGCCCTTCTGGCTGCGATCCTCCGCCGCCTTGGCCGCCGCGGCGATCCCGTCCGCGCCGAGCCCGTCGAGCTTGCCGGCGTCATCGACCACCAGCGCGCCCGCCTTGGTCCCGGCGAGCAGTTTCTGCTGGAACGCGGTCTGCAAGGTCGAGATCTGCGTGTTGAGCGCACGCAATTTGGTCTGGTCGGGGGCGGACAATTGCGCGCCGGCGCGGATGAAGCCCTGATATGTCACGGTCAGCAATTGCGCCTGTTCCGGCGTCAGCTTCAGCGTGCTCCTTTTGTCCTGCAACGCCTTCACCCGCGCGAACAGCTTGGGGTTGAGCGAGATCGCATCGAAATGCTCGCTCAGCTTCGGCGTCATCTTCGTCTCGACATCCTGCAGCGTGTCGTTGGTATTGGCCTGCGCCAGCGCACCGAACACCTGGCTGGTCCGGTCCAGCATCCGCCCGGATTTCTCCATCGCGACGATCGTATTGTCGAACGTCGGCGCGGCGGGATCGTTCGCGATCGCTTCGATCTCGGCGAGATGCTCCTTCATTCCCTGCTCGAACGCGGGGATATAGTCGGCATCCTTGATGACGCGGAAATCGGGCGCCTGATATGGCAGGGTGCTGGCCTTGGCGAACGGGTTCGCGGTTTGCGCGGCGGCGGGCACGGCGATGACGAGAGCGGTGGTGGCAAGCAAGCGAGCGATCATGCGGCACGTCCTTGATCAAGAGATATGCCGCCGCTTTTCTACGGAGTGGGGGGAACGGCAAGTGAAATCCGTCGGCTGTCCCACGCCCCCCATCGTCGCGGGCAGGCCCGGACGACGCCGGAGCGGCGGCGGCACGGCGGCCGCGGCACCTCACTCCGCCGCCAGCACCTCGTCTTCGGCCCGTTCCTGCGCCTGGCGGTTCCACATCTCGGCATACAGGCCGTTCCGGCGCAGCAGGTGCGCATGCGTACCGCGTTCGACGACTTCGCCCGCCTCCAGCACGACGATCTCGTCGGCATGCACGATCGTCGACAGGCGGTGCGCGATGACGATCGTCGTGCGGCCGCGCTCGATATCCTCCAGCGTCGCCTGGATCTCGCCTTCGGTGCGGCTGTCCAGCGCGGAGGTCGCTTCGTCGAGGATAAGGATCGGTGGATTCTTGAGCAACGTCCGCGCGATCGCCACGCGCTGCTTCTCGCCACCGGACAGTTTCAGCCCGCGCTCGCCGACGCGCGTGTCGTATCCGTCGCTCTGCCCCTCGATGAACGTCGCGATCGCCGCGCCGCGCGCCGCGCCTTCGATCTCGTCGCGGGTCGCGCCGGCGCGGCCATAGGCGATATTGTAGCCGATCGTATCGTTGAACAGCACGGTGTCCTGCGGCACGATGCCGATCGCGGCGCGCAACGACGCCTGCGTCACCTGCGCGATATCCTGCCCGTCGATCGTGATGCGCCCGCCGGTAAGATCGTAGAACCGGTACATCAGCCGTGCCAGCGTGCTCTTGCCCGCACCCGACGGCCCGACCACCGCCAGCGTGTGCCCGGCCGGGATATCCAGGTCGATCCCCTTCAGGATCTCGCGGCCGCCACGGTCGGCATCGTCATAGCCGAAGCGCACGCCCTCGAACCGCACATGCCCCGCGCCGACGACCAGGGCGGCGGCGTCCGGCGCGTCGGTCACCTCGCTCGGCGTGTCGATCAGGTCGAACATCGATCCCATGTCGATCACGCCCTGGCGGATCGTGCGATAGACCATGCCGAGCAGGTCGAGCGGGCGGAACAATTGCGCCAGCAGGGTCGATACCAATACCACGTTGCCCGCGGTGAATTCGCCGCGGCTCCACCCCAGCACGATCAGCGCCATGCCGAACGCCATCATCACGTTGGTAATCAGCGCCTGTCCGACGTTCAGCCAGGCGAGCGAATTCTCGCTCTTCACTGCCGCAGCGGCATAGGCCGCCATCGCCGCGTCGTAGCGCTTCGCCTCGCGCTCCTCGGCGCCGAAATATTTCACCGTCTCGAAATTGAGCAGCGAATCGACCGCATGCGCCACCGCGCCGGTATCCAGGTCGTTCATCCGCGTGCGCAAAGCCGCGCGCCAGTCGGTCACCCAGCGCGTGAACAGGATGTAGACGACGACCATGACGAGCGTGCCGGTGACGAGCCAGCCGCCGAACTTGGTCGCGAAGATGCCGACCACCAGCGCCAGTTCGAGGATCGTCGGCGCGATGTTGAACAACAGGAAATACAGCATCGTATCGATGCTCTTGGTGCCGCGCTCGACCACCTTGGTGACCGCGCCGGTGCGCCGTTCCAGATGGAAGCGCAGCGACAATTGGTGGAGATGGCGGAACACGTTCGCCGCCAGCCGTCGCGTCGCATCCTGCCCGACGCGTTCGAACACCGCATTGCGCAGATTGTCGAACAGCACCGAACCGAACCGCGCCGCGCCGTACCCGATCACCAGCGCCAGGATCAGCGTCGTCGCGGAGCGGTCGCCCTTGGCCATGCCATCCACCGCGCCCTGCAGCGCGAACGGCGCGCCGTACACCTGCACCAGCTTGGACAGCACCACCAGCGTCATCGCCCCGACGATGCGCAGCCGCAACGCCGGCGCATCGGCCGGCCACAGATAGGGCAGGAAACGGCGCAGCGTCGGCAGTAACGGGCGCTCGGCGCTGGCGGGTTGGGTCATCGGGGGCACGTGCGACATGTAAGGTCGGTCAATCCCTCATGAAAGCGGTTGATGGAACAAGAAAGGCGGTTCGTCGATTTTACTGCTCGGAACGGGAGACGAAACATGGAACCATTGTTCTTCGTCATGGCGATCATGGGTTGTTCGGATGCCAGTGCGAGTTGCGCCGAGGCACGCGTCGAACCGGCGCATTACGCCACGCTGGCACAGTGCCGCGCCGCGATGCCCGCCGCGTTGATGCGCAACACCGATGTCGATTATCCGGTCGTCGCCGCGAACTGCCGCACCAACGGCCAGTATCTCGCCCAGGCCAAAGCAGGCAAACCCCGCGCCTGATTGCCGATCGTCCATGGCTTGCTATCATCGCCCCCGTCGCAGGCTTGCGGTCGGGGGTTTTTGATGCGCGGACGGGATGATGCATAAGGCGCGCTGGATGCGCCGGATACTCGGGGTCGTGCTGGGTGCGATCGCGGCGGTCGCGACGATCTTCCTGTTCGAATGGATCGCCCAGGCGCTCTACCCGATCCCCGAAAGCTGGGAGAGTGCCAGCCGCGCCGACGTCGCCGCGGTGATGGACGCGATCCCGCTGCCTGAAAAGCTGATCGTCGTCGGCGGGTGGTTCGCCGGGGCGTTCTGCGGTGCCTGGCTGGCGCTGCGCGTGTCGGACTGGGGGCCAGCGGCGTGGATCGTCGGTGCGCTGCTGATCGCGGGCGGCAGCGCCAATCTCGTCGCGATCCCGCACCCGGTGTGGATGCAGGCCGCGACCGTCACCGCGCCGCTGGCCGGCGTGTGGCTGGCGCGGCGCATGCATCGCAAGCCGTATCGCGGCGAACCGTTACTCGGCTGAACCGGGGTCTTCCGGCGGCGCGACGGGCGGGGTCCGCTCCCCGCCCTGCATCGGCAGCGACCACAGGATCTGGTCGCGCAGCAACGCCTCCAGCTCCTCCGCGCCCGCCGCATGCGCCGCGGCGCGCTTGCGCAGCAGGCTGGCGAGCAGCTTCGCCCGGCTTTGCGGCTCGGCATGCCCCGCCCGCCCCTTCGACAGGGCACGCGACAGGCGCAGGGAAAGCATCGTCATGCGGCAAGGATAGCGCCGTGCGGATGCGCGAGACGCTAACGACGATGGTTACCCCGCCGTTGAGCATAAGGCGATGCTATCCGGCGGACCGCCCCGGGCGCACCCATGCGATCGTGCGTGGTTCGGGCGGATACAGGGTCCGCCGCTGCGCCGCCGCGATCGCCGACCGCGCGATGAACTTCACCTTGTCCAGCTTCGACGTCGTCACGCGGTGATCCCAGGCATGGTCGCCGAGCGCGGCGACGGTGCGGCCGATCGCGCCGTAAATGTCCGCCGCCGACAGCACCGCCCAGGCCGATCGAAACGGCAGCGCCGGCGTGCCGATCCGCGCGCTCGCCTCGAACTCGGCGCTGCGTTCCGCCAGCCTGCGCGCGAGCACGCTGAGGCGCGACCGGAACGGCGGCTTCATATGCTGGCCGGGCGGGATATCCATTTCGACCAGCCACTCTTCGGGTACGTAGCAGCGACCGACCCGGTCATCCTCCTCGATGTCGCGCGCGATGTTCGACAGCTGGAACGCCATGCCGAGGTCGCACGCCCGATCCAGCACCGCGTCGTCGTCCGGCGAGACGCCCATCGCCACCGCCATCATGCAGCCGACGACGCCCGCGACATGGTAGCAATATTTGTAGAGGTCCGCTTCCGACCGCGGCCGCCATTCGCGCGCATCCAGCGCGAAGCCGGCGATCAGGTCGCGCGCAAAGGCGGGCGGCATGTGCGTTTCCGCCGCGACGATGCGCAATGCATCGAAGGCCGGATCGCCGATGACCTGCCCGGCGAGCGCCGCATCGGTCATCGCGCTGATCTGCGCCAGCCGCGCCGGCGCATCCTCCACCACGCTCATATCGTGGCCATGATCCTGCCCGTCGGCGATGTCGTCGCACGCCCGGCACCACGCATAGAGCAGCCACGCCCGCTCGCGCGTCCGCCGGTCGAACAGCTTGCTCGCCGCGGCGAAGCTCTTCGACCCGCGCGCGATCGATTCCTGCGCGGTCGCCACGATCGCGTCGCGGCTGGGAAGGACGGGGCCTTCGCTCATCGCGAAACGCGCGGCCGGACGCTCACAAATCGCTGGCCTTCATCCTGGTGATCGTCTCGATCGGCACGTGCGCGGCCATCTGTGCGAGCAATCCGTCCAGGGCATCGTCGATCAGCAGGATGCCCTGATGCTGCGGGCGCAGGAAGCCAACCTCGCCCATCTTCGCATAGAAGGCGATCAGATGATCGTAATAGCCCGCCACGTTGAGCAGCCCGACCGGCTTCGCGTGATAGCCGATCTGCGCCCAGCTGAGCGCTTCCCATAATTCGTCCATCGTACCGGTGCCGCCGGGCAGGTTGACGAAGCCGTCGGACAGATCGGTAAAGGCCTGCTTGCGCTGGTGCATCGTGCCGACGACGTGCAATTCGGTGCAGCCGCGATGCGCCACCTCGGCATCGACCAGCGCCTGCGGGATGATGCCGATCACCTCGCCGCCGGCCGCCAGCGCACTGTCCGCCACCGCGCCCATCAGTCCCAGCCGCCCGCCGCCATAGACCACGCCGATCCCGCGCTCCGCCAGCGTCCGCCCGACCTGCCGCGCGGATTCGACATAGACCGGGTCGGCGGGGGTCGCCGAGCCGCAATAGATTGCGAGCCGCTTCACTGGCTCCCCTCCCGCTCGCGGGAGGGCAGAAGCAAAGCCCTCACTTCGCCCCTTCCAGCATCAGCGCGGCGGTCGCCTTCGCGCTTCCTACGACGCCCGGAATGCCGGCGCCCGGATGCGTGCCGGCCCCCACGAAGTACAGGTTCGGGATATGGTCGTCGCGATTGTGCACGCGGAACCACGCGCTTTGCGTCAGGATCGGCTCCAGCGAGAAGGCGCTGCCCAGATGCGCGTTCAGGTCGCGCGAGAAGTCCTTCGGCGTGTAGGAGAATTTGGTCACGATCCGGTCGTGGATATCGGGAATCAGGCGCCGCCCGATCTCGTCCAGGATACGCTTTTCCAGCACCGGCGCGAGCTCGTCCCAGTCGACCGGGAACTTGCCCATGTGCGGCACCGGGGCGAGCGCGTAGAAGCTGGAATGTCCTTCCGGCGCGAGGCTCGGATCGGTCACCGTCGGGTGGTGGAGGTAGAGCGAGAAATCCTCCGGCAGCACGCCGGTATCGTACAGGTCGGCGAGCAATCCCTTGTAGCGCGGCCCGAACAGGATCGAATGGTGCGGAATGCCGGGCCAGGTGCCCTTGATCCCGAAATGCACCACGAACAGCGACGGCGAATAGCGCTTGCGCTCCAGTTTCGCCTTGGTGCGCTGTCCCGACCGGTTGGTCTTCAGCAGATCCTTGTAGACGTGCATCACGTCGCCGTTGCACGCCACCATGTCGGCGCTGGCGGTCCAGCCGCTCGCGGTCGTCACGCCGGTCGCGGTGTCGCCCATCGTCTCGATGCTCACCACCGGATCGGCCAGCCGGACCGTGCCGCCCAGCCGTTCGAAATGCGTCACCATCCCCGCGATCAGCCGGTTGGTGCCGCCCATCGCGAACCACACGCCGCCGTCGCGTTCCAGCTTGTGGATCAGCGCATAGATCGCGCTCGTGGTCATCGGGTTGCCGCCGACCAGCAAGGTGTGGAAGCTCAACGCCTGGCGGAGATGTTCGTCCTTCACATAGGACGAGACGATCGAATAGACCGAGCGCCACGCCTGGTATTTGGCCAGTGCCGGCGCCGCCTTGATCATCGACGCGAAATCGAGGAACGCGACCGAGCCCAGTTTCTCATACCCTTCGCGGAACACGCCGGCCGAATAGTCGAGGAACCTGGCGTATCCGGCGACGTCGTCGGGGTTGAGCTGCGCGATCTGCGCGTTCAGCAGCGCGTCGTCGTTGGTATAGTCGAACGTCGTCCCGTCGGGCCAGCTCAGCCGGTAGAAGGGCTGGACCGGGGCGAGCGTCACGTCGTCGCTCATCTCGCGCCCGGTCAGGCCCCACAATTCCTGCAGGCAGGCGGGATCGGTGATGACGGTCGGCCCGGCATCGAAGGTGAAGCCGTCCTGTTCCCAGACATAGGCACGCCCGCCGGGCTTGTCGCGCGCCTCGACGATCACCGTCTCGACGCCAGCGGATTGCAGCCGGATACCGAGCGCGAGCCCGCCAAAGCCGGCACCGATGACGATCGCGCTGCGACCGGCCGCCCGGGGTGGCGCGCTGCTCATGCCGGCTTCCCGTCGTGCAGCCCGCCGGTGATCGCGTGCAACGCACGGCCGATCGGCACCGGCGGCTTGCCGGAAAGTATACGTGCCTTGTCGGTCATGGTCGAACGTCCCGCATAGAACCGGCCGATCAGCCGGGGATCAAGACGGTAGAAGCGTTCGAGAATGCGGTAGCGTTCCGCCGGCTCTGCCGCCTTGAACAACATCCTGTCCAGCATGCGATAGAAACCGCGCTTTGCCCATGCCCGGCGTGCGAAATTGTACGTCAGCTCGTGCAGCGCGGCGCCGGTCAGGTCTGTCGTCTCCGCGATCAGCGCAGCGGTGCGCACCGCATCGGGCAGCGAATAGCCGGTCGTCGGGTGGAACAGCCCGCCCCGCATCCCGGCTTTCGCCACGCCTTTCCCGCCATGCGACCAATAGCGCTCGAAATCGCCGCCCATCGCCACCGGCAACACGCCGGTCTCCTCGCGCACCAGGCGCTCCACCTGCCAGCCGCGGCGTGCGACATAGGCGTCGATGCGCGTTCCGAGCGCGGGCGGGTCGAGCCGCGGCGTATCGCTGTAATAGGTGTCCTCGACGAACATCCGCGTCGCCGCGAACGGCAGGCAATAGACGAAGCGATATCCGTCGATCTGCGGCACGGTCGCGTCCATCACCACCGGCCGCGCCAGGTCGTGCGGCTCGCTGAGGCTGAATTCGCGTCCGAGGAACTTCTGCCAGCCCAGGTCGAGCATGCCGGGATCGCTCATGCCGCGGCAATCGATCACGCCGCGCGCCTGTATCCGGTCGCCATCGGTCAGCACCACCGCGGTCGGGCTGACGCTCAGCACCTTGCGCTTCAGCATCAACGCCTCGGCCGGTAATTCCGCGCGCACGACCGTGTCCAGCCGGTCCGATTCGATCGAATAATAGGCCGCGTCCAGCGTCCGCGCATGGCCCGGAAAGGCGACGTCATAGCCCTTCCAGCCATAGGAGATCAGCGGCGCGACGATCCAGCGATGCTCCGGCGTCACGTCGCTCGCGAAGAAAGACCACAGGTGATTGCCGCCGATCCGATCGCTCGCATCGACCAGCCTGATATCGAGTTGTGGATGTCGTCTCCTGAGCGCCAGCGCGATCATCCCGCCGGCGAGACCCGCGCCGACGATCGCCACATCGCATGGGATAATCGCCGCCATGCCGGCAGCGGTTAGCCGATCCGGCAGAGTGCGCAAGCGTTTATCCCCCATCCTGCGGCAAGATTCCGGCATGACGTGTCGGCCTGCGGACGGTAAGAGGCGGGGACATGACAATCGTCCTTGCCATCCTGCTGTCCGCGCTCGCCATGACCGCGATCGTCGGGGTCCGTTACCTGATCGTCAGCGGCGCGTTCGCCGCGCTCACCCGCTCGCGGCATCCCGGCCTCTATACCGGGCTGGATCGCCAGATGCGTCGCGAGATCGGCTGGAGCCTCGCCTCCGCCGCGATCTACGGCGTGCCCGCTGGCGTGATCGCCTGGGGCTGGCAGCATCACGGCTGGACACGCGTCTATGCCGACCTCCACGATTATCCCTTGTGGTATCTCCCGGTCTCGGTGCTGCTGTACCTGGTCGCGCACGACACGTGGTTCTACTGGACCCACCGCTGGATGCACCGGCCGCGCCCGTTCCGCCTCGCGCATGCGGTGCACCATGCCAGCCGCCCGCCCACCGCCTGGGCGGCGATGGCGTTCCACCCGATCGAGGCGCTGACCGGCGCTGTGGTAATTCCGCTACTGGTGTTGGTAATTCCGATCCACCCCGGCGCGCTTGGGGTGGTGCTGACGATAATGACGGTTATGGGAGTAACCAATCACATGGGCTGGGAGATGTTCCCGGCCGCGATGTGGAGGGGGCACCTTGGCGGCTGGCTGATCACCGCCAGCCATCACCAACGTCATCACGAACGTTATGGATGCAATTATGGGCTCTATTTCCGGTTCTGGGATCGCCTCTGCCACACCGACCAGGGCATCGGCACGTTCAAGCCGCGCCCGGCGCATCGCGCCGCAGTTCCGGGTGGCCCCGGGGTTGCGGGTGGTGGCGGCGTCCTGCGCGATGCTGACGTTGCTGCCGGGGGCGACGCCGGTCGCTGACCTGCATGTCGATGTGGCGAAGTTGCGCTCCGGCAAGGGCTTGCTGCGACTGTGCCTCACCGCCGACCCGAAAAACTTCCCGGCCTGTGTCGACGATGCCCGCGCGATCACCCGTTCCGTTCCCGCGACGCATCCCGAGATGGTTTTCGCCGGCCTGCCGACCGGCGACTACGCACTTGCCGTGATCCATGACGAGAACAGCAACAACAAGCTCGACACGATGCTCGGCATCCCGCGCGAAGGGTTCGGCTTTTCGCGCAACCCGACGATCACGTTCGGTCCGCCGCGTTTCTCCGCCGCGCGTTTCCAGCTCGGCGCTGATGCCAATCGGCAACAGGTGCGCATGAAGTACATGCTGTAAGCGGGCGGTCCGGAGCCAAACTTGCAGGCGGGCGTTGCGGGGGAAACAATCCTCAGGGAGTATTACCGTTGCGCACGCCGATCCGTCGTCTGGCCCCCCTTCTGGGTGCGGCACTTGTCTTGTCGGCCAGCCCTGCGCTGGCGCAATCGACCGACCCACTCAACCGTCCCTCGCTGCCGCAATCCGAAATCGTCACCGGCGGCGACAGCGTGTCGATCGCCGTCGGCGTCGCGACGATCCCGGGCTATGAAGGGTCGGACAAGAACCGTGTGATCCCCGCCGGCCTGATCCGCGGCTCGATCTCGGGCATCAATTTCATCTCGCGCGGCGCGCAGTTGTTCGTCGACGTCGTTCCCGGCGGCAACGGCCCGACCTGGGACTTCCAGCTCGGCCCGGTCGTCGGCCTCAACTTCGATCGCACCAGCCGCAAGAACATCAACGATGCGCGCGTCGAGGCGCTGGGCGAACGCAAGACCGCGATCGAGGTCGGCGGCTATACCGGCATCGGCAAGACCGGCGTGATCACCAGCGATTACGACAAGCTGACCGCCAGCGTGTCCTACGTCCAGGACATCAACAACGCGCACAAGAGCTACATCATCACCCCCGGTATCGATTACGGCACCCCGCTCAGCCGCAAGATGTATGTCGGCCTGTCCGGCTCGGCGAACTATGTCGGCGGCGAATATGCCGATACCTATTTCAGCGTCACTCCGGCCGGTTCGCTCGCCAGCACGCTGCCGGTGTACAATGCCAGCAAGGGTTGGAAGAATTACCAGATATCCGGCTATGCGAGCTATTCGCTGACCGGCGACCTGACGCACGGCCTGTCGGTGCTCGGCGGCGTGTCCTATTCCCGCCTGCTCGGCGATTTCGCGCGCAGCCCGGTGGTCAGCATCGCGGGGGATCGCAACCAGTGGCTCGGCGCCGTCGGCCTCGCCTACACGTTCTGACGGTTCCGCGGTCCGGAGCCCGGTTCTAAAAGGCGTGGTTAAATTATTTTCGGCTTCTCCGTGATTTGCTGCGTCCGTGCCCCCGGCACGGACGTATAGGCTTGAAGTGCCGTACCGATGTCCTTCATCGGACATCCCCTGCGGCGGTGATTTCCGGTCGGCGGCTCTGAAACGGTGGATCAGGGCGGTCGTGTTCGAGTATTCCGCCGCCATGATCCAAGGGAGACGACCGGCATGACCGATACCAACCAGCAGCTGATCGAGCATTTCGACGACCGTGTGGAACGGCGCAACGAACGGCGTGAATTCTTCAAGACGGCGATCGGTGCGGCTGCGGTCGCCGGTGCCGGTGCGGCGGCGGTCACGCTCGGCGGCGTCGCCACCGCGCAGACCTTCGGCGATGCCGACGTGCTCAATTTCGCGCTCAACCTCGAATATCTCGAGGCGCAATTCTATCTCTACGCGCTGAACGGCACCGGGCTCGACCCGGCAGACACGACCAGCGGCAGCGGTGCCGCCGGCGGTACCGTCGTTGCCGGTCAGAAGGTGAATTTCGTCAACGATGCGATCGTCGGCGCCTATGCCAAGGAAATCGCCGCCGACGAACTGGCGCACGTCCGCTTCCTGCGCAGCCAGCTCGGGACCGCGCGCGTCGCCATGCCGAACATCGACGTCAGCCCGGCGGCGTTCAACACCGCGGCGGTCGCGGCCGGCATCGCCACTGCCGCCACACCGTTCAACCCGTACAGCTCGCCGGAGAATTTCCTGATCGGGGCGTTCATCTTCGAGGATGTCGGGGTGACCGCGTACAAGGGCGCGGCGCCGCTGCTGACCACCAAGACCTATCTCGAGGCCGCCGCTGGCATCCTCGCGGTGGAGGCGTATCACGCGTCGATCGTGCGCACCGCGCTATATGCCAAGGGCATCGCGAATCCGGCGCTGAAGCTCATCGAGGCGACCGAGGCGATCTCCAACCTGCGCGACACGCTCGACGGTGCGCCCGCACTCGATCTGATCAAGGGCATCGGCCCCGACGACGATCAGGGCATCATGGCATCGGGCACGGCCGCCGCGCCGATCTCGAACATCGTCCCGCTCAACGCGAACGGCCTCGCCTATAGCCGGTCGACCGGTCAGGTGCTGAACATCGTCTACGGCAACACCACCACGCCGAGCGGCCTGTTCTTCCCCAATGGTGTGAATGGAACCTTCAAGGCCAACGCCTGAGCATCGCTCGCGCCCGGCCTTTCCGTTTCACAGCTCTTCTCAGGGAATTTTCGAAATGATCGATCAAGACAACGCCACTCAGGTCCTGGATGCCATCGCCAAGCGGCGCGGCGAACGTCGTAGCTTCATGAAGGTCGCCGGCGGTGCCACCGCGGCGTTCGGCGGCGCGGCCCTGCTGTCCGCGTGCGGCGGCGACAATAACCCGACCCCGACGCCCTCCGCCTCGACCTCGCCCACGCCGACCTCGACCGCGACCACCGCGACGCTGGATCTCGATATCCTCAACTTCGCGCTCAATCTCGAATATCTCGAGGCGCAATTCTATTATTTCGCGGTCAACGGCACGGCGCTGCCTGCCGCGCAGACCGCCAGCGGCACCGGCGTGGCCGGCGGCACCGTCACCGGTGGCGCGCAGGCGAGCTTCGGCAACGACACGCTGGTCGCCGCCTATGCCCGCGAGATCGCTGCGGACGAGGTGGCACACGTCGCTTTCCTGCGCAACGTGATCGGCTCGTCGGCGGTGGCGATGCCCAATATCGACATTTCGGGGGCGGCCGGCGGCGCCTTCACCAACGCCGCGATCGCCGCGGGCATCATCACGCAGGGCCAGACGTTCAATCCCTATGCCTCGCCGGAAAACTTCCTGCTCGGCGCGTTCATCTTCGAAGACGTCGGCGTCTCGGCCTATAAGGGCGCGGCACCCCTGATCACCAACAAGACCTATCTCGAAGCGGCGGCAGGCATCCTCGCGGCCGAGGCCTATCATGCCGGCCTGGTCCGCACCGTGCTGTACAACAAGGGCATCCAGACGCCGTCGAACAACGTCATCGCCAACGCGCAGAAGATCTCCGATGCGCGCGACTCGCTCGACGGTACGGTCGCCAGCACCACCGTCTCGGCGGCGGACGACGATCAGGGCCTGACCAACGGGACGGATGCCAATCTCGTGCCGACCGACACCAACGGCATCGCCTATAGCCGTTCCGTCTCGCAGGTGCTCAACATCGTCTATCTCAACACCGCGGCGAAGACGGCGGGTGCGTCGATGGGCGGCTTCTTCCCGAACGGGGTGAACGCCAACCTCGCCGCGTTCAAGACCAGCGCCGCCAACCCCTGATCCGCCGACCATCGGCCGATCGACAAGGCCGCGCAAGGGACCCCCTTGCGCGGCCTTTCCTTTATCCGCCGAAGCGCTTACGATCGCCGCATCCCCGGGGGGCTGCGCCTGAGCAGCTGAGATACGGCTGATGCCGTGACCCGCCGAACCTGATCCCGTTAGCGCGGGCGGAGGGAGGGAGCGGTCCATATCCGGAAACCGCCCTCGCTCCGTGTTTTTGGAGCTTGAGACATGGCCGACGTTGATTCGAAGATCGAACTGGCTTCCGATGGAAGCCAGCGGCCCGCCCGCACCGAAATAGGCGTCACCACCGGCCCGATCCGCGGCAGCCGCAAGATCCACGTCGCCGCGCCGAACGATCCCACCGTCCGCGTCGCGATGCGCGAGATCATGCTCGATCCGACGTGCAGCGAACCGCCGTTGCGCGTCTACGACACGTCCGGGCCGTACAGCGACCCCAAGGCGCGGATCGACATCAATGCCGGCCTGCCCGAATTGCGCCGCGACTGGATCCTGCGTCGCGGCGATGTCGAGGCGTATGACGCGCGCGAGATCCGCCCCGAGGACAACGGCCAGCTCGGCCCGGATCGCTCCGGCGGCGTGCCGCAATATCCCAACGTCATCCGCCGCCCGCTGCGGGCCAAGCCAGGCGCGAACGTCAGCCAGATGCATTACGCCCGCCGCGGCATCGTCACGCCCGAAATGGAATATGTCGCGATCCGCGAGAATCTCGGCCGCGCCGAACTGCGCGAAAAGGCGGTGCGCGACGGCGAGAGCTTCGGCGCCGCGATCCCCGATTACGTCACCCCCGAATTCGTCCGCGACGAGGTGGCGCGCGGCCGCGCGATCATCCCCAACAACGTCAACCACCCCGAATCCGAACCGATGGCGATCGGGCGCAACTTCCTGGTCAAGATCAACGCCAATATCGGCAACAGCGCGGTCGCATCGAACGTCGCGGCGGAAGTCGACAAGATGGTCTGGTCGATCCGCTGGGGTGCGGACACCGTCATGGACCTGTCGACCGGGCGCAACATCCACGACACGCGCGAATGGATCATCCGCAACTCGCCCGTGCCGATCGGCACCGTGCCGATCTATCAGGCGCTGGAAAAGGTCGGCGGCGTCGCCGAGGACCTGACCTGGGAAATCTTCCGCGACACGCTGATCGAACAGGCCGAACAGGGCGTCGACTATTTCACGATCCATGCCGGCGTCCGCCTGGCGTACATCCCGATGACCGCGAAGCGCGTCACTGGCATCGTCTCGCGCGGCGGCTCGATCATGGCGAAATGGTGCCTCAGCCACCACAAGGAATCGTTCCTCTACGAACGCTTCGACGAGATCACCGAGATCATGAAGGCGTATGACATCGCCTATTCCCTTGGCGACGGCCTGCGCCCCGGCAGCATCGCCGACGCCAATGACGAAGCGCAGTTCAGCGAACTCTATACGCTCGGCGAACTCACCCACCGCGCGTGGAAGAGCGACGTGCAGGTGATGATCGAAGGCCCCGGCCACGTGCCGATGCACAAGATCAAGGAGAATATGGACAAGCAGCTCGAAGTCTGCGGCGAGGCGCCCTTCTATACGCTTGGGCCGCTCACCACGGACATCGCGCCGGGCTACGACCATATCACCAGCGGCATCGGCGCCGCGATGATCGGCTGGTACGGCACCGCGATGCTCTGCTACGTCACGCCCAAGGAGCATCTCGGCCTGCCCGATCGCGACGACGTCAAGGTCGGCGTGGTGACGTACAAACTCGCCGCGCACGCCGCCGACCTCGCCAAGGGCCACCCCGCCGCAAAGATGCGCGACGACGCTTTGTCCCGCGCGAGGTTCGAATTCCGCTGGCGCGACCAGTTCAACCTGTCGCTCGACCCGGACACGGCCGAGCAATATCACGACCAGACCCTCCCCGCAGAAGGCGCGAAGACCGCGCATTTCTGTTCGATGTGCGGCCCGAAATTCTGCAGCATGAAGATCACGCAGGAGGTTCGAGAGTTCGCTGCCGGCAGGGCAGCGAATAGTCTTCATCCGGGGGATGAAGACCTCGCAGGACCTCGCCCGGCTATGCCGGGCGGTGCGGCCCCGGATACTGCGCGCGCGATCTTCGCCAAGGGCACGACCCACGCCGATGCCGAACGCGGCATGGCGGAGATGAGCGAAGTGTTTAAGGAAAAGGGCGGGGAGATTTACCTGCCGGCGGAGTGAAGTTGAACGGGGCGCGTTTGAATGCGCGCCCCTCCACCATTGCTCGTGTCAGGCAGCGAGGCCTTCGTTCGGACGGTCTTCATCCTGACGATTGTCTTTTTCGGCAGCATAGGTCGATTCCCGTGAACTGGTGGAATTCCCCGATCCATAGATGCGATACGCTTCACCACCGACCGGTTTCCAGTTCCATTTTTCCACTTCGACTACCTCGTTCGCCTGCATCTTCTCGAGATAGCGCATTCCGAATACTTCCATCATTCACTCCTATAACCGGCTCGCCAGATGCCGAGCAATACTTTCAGAAACTGGAAGACCTAACAAGTCTTCAATCCACAACCATTGGCCGGCAGAGTTGACCTCCAGATACCACCAGTGTCCGTCTTTATCGACTACGAAATCAAATGCACCATAGGTCAGGCCTAGCTGATCCATTATGGACTCGATTTTGCCGACAATAGGATCAGGTGCCGAAATGATGGCGTGCGGCGTGTGGGCGACATCATAACGCCGCCAGTCGATATTGGCTCTATCCGATCTCTGGGACTCGATCTTGCAGCAGAAATGTTCGCTTCCGACGACGGTGTGGCGAACCTCAAAATCCTTTTCGATATAGCGTTGCAGCGTAACAGGGTTTTCCGAATCAAGTGCAAATGCCGAGAGATCGGCAGCGCTTATCTTGTTGACGTAAATTCCTGAGAACGAGTTGTCATCCAGTTTGAATATGTCTTGCGTCATGAATTTGATCGCCGTTGGCCCGGCATCGCAGAAAGCAGTCAGCGCTTTCCTGTCGTTGGAGGAGATAAGCTCCGGGATGTCGAAGCCAACCTCGCGCGCGACGCTGAACTGATGATATTTATTATCGGCAAGCGCCGCATTCGATATCGGATTCATCCAATATCTGCCTTTCAACGCCGCATACAGCCCGTACAGGCAGCGATTCCACTCCGATCTCCACAGTCGGAAAGACCGCGTCTCCAGATCGGTCTGCTGTTCCAGCGTCAGGCTGACCGTAAGCCGCCTCGGCCATACGCAGCCGATGTCCTTTGAGTGAAAGGATCGGTCGTTTTGATTGACCGTCCAGCCATTTATTTCATGATGCAGCCTAGTATTCTGTAACGCATTCACGTCCAGATTTAGTCTGAACGAAGGAATTCCAGAAGCTTCGAGATGTAGCTGGACAATATCGGCATGGGTATCGAATACATCTGCTAAAATGAGTATCACAGGCGGCGCGCTCCCAATCCGAATGACCTAAATTGTCATTTGTATGGCGCCGATACTCCGACTATCCGTGTTTGCATTCGGCGGTAAGTTATCTACAAGATCCGGAATGGATGTTATGAGATGTTCAACTCACCGATAAACCGCCCGCCGATGCGCCACGCGCACCACCAGCACGGTAACCCGCTCATCTTCGATCTGCGCGATCAGCCGATAATCCCCGATCCGCCAACGCCAGTATCCGGCATGATCCCCCGCCGAAGCACTACCCACGGTCCGAGGGTCGTCCAGAACCGCGATCCGCTGTTCCAGCGTTTTCAGAACGCGCGCCGCCGCCGTGCGGTCGAGCTTTCTCAGTTCCTTTGCCGCCTCGGGCAGGAACTCAATCTGCCAGGCCAAACTCGGCCTTCAAGTCCGCCAGCGGAATAGCGTCACCGGATCGGAAGTCCTTCAACCGCTCTTCGGCAAGATAGAAGTCTTCCAGATCGTCGAGATGCGCGCCAATCGCCTCGCGCGCATAGAAAGTCTTGGTTCGCCCGGTACGCGCGGCCAAGGCCTCCAGCCTTTGCTCGGTTTCGCTATCCAATCGTACTGCCAGCATGAACGCCTCCTGCTATACACATATAGCAAAGCCGACCATCGAACTCAATAATGATACCGGCACGGCGCCACTTGCGCGGTCCGTGGATCGTTGCTGCCGGTCGAGCTACAGCCGCCAAGGCACCTGACCGATCCGGCGCGACTGCCAGTTTAACGACCTGCCGCTCAGCAGCTTCGGCTTGAGCGAATGCCGGACGAGATTACCATCGGCCGACACATACCGACTTCCCTCCGCTACAAATGCCACACAGCATCCATCGCCTTATGCAGCACTCGCAAAATCAGGATCGTGTCGGAGCCAACCCAGTAATATACGCGATGCTCGCCAATCGCCAGGCTGCGCGCGGTATCCGCCAGATCTAGCCGTGACTCGCCAATCTTAGGATGATCGACGATCCGTCGAAACCCGGCTTCAACCGCATCGAGATAGCGGATCGCCCGCGCCAACCCGAAATGCGCCACGCTATAATCGCGGATATCGTCGAGATCGGTCTGCGCCCGCCGGCTCAGTTCAAGCCGCATCGGCATCCTGGGACCTGCGCCGCAAGCCGCCGCGCAACTCGGCCAGATATTCGAACGGATCGCGCTCGCTTACCCCTGACGCCCGGCCCTCGTCGATCGCCGCCTGCAACCGCTGCAACTTCTCGGCATATTCCTGATCGCGCCGCACCAGATCGCGCACATAGTCGCTGGTGCTGCTGTACCGTCCCTCGGCCACACGCGCTTCCGCCCAGCTTTTGAGTTGCTCGGGGATCGAGATGTTCATCTGTGCCATGCGCCGTACATACGATTCTGCGCTAAAACTGACAAGGCCGCCGCGACATGACCGTGCCGGACGCTGTCATCCACGGCATGACTTTACCGGCGCACGCTCGGATCCGATAACAGGCCCGCCATGCCCCATATCGCCCATATCGCCCTCATCGTCCGCGACTATGACGAAGCG
>Ga0160428_1000547_pt1 | contig 40206 bp, 27 predicted proteins | sample SolpanmetagenomM_FD_108198 | JGI IMG/M metagenome (GOLD analysis project Ga0160428, IMG submission 108198) | Solar panel surface microbial communities from Lawrence Berkeley National Laboratory, California, USA - M | ecosystem: Engineered > Built environment > Solar panel > Unclassified ... | reverse complement strand
TCGTGGTAGCAGTTGACCCATACGCGACCCGCCTGAATCTGCCGGGGAATGGTGTACAGCTCATGCGCATCCCGCGACCAGAAACCCGCCCCCAGGCCGTACAGCGTGTCGTTGGCGATGGCTACGGCTTCGTCGGCATCTTTGAAGGTCGTCACCGATAGCACCGGGCCAAAGATTTCCTCCTGGAAGATCCGCATCTTGTTGTTGCCCCGGAAGATCGTCGGCTTGATGTAGTAACCGCCTTCGACGCTCCGCCCCGCTTCGCCACCCGTCAGGACTTCGGCCCCTTCCTGCTTGCCGATGTCGATGTACGACAGAATTTTCTCGAACTGATCGTTGCTGGCCTGCGCGCCCATCATCGTATCTGGGTCGAGTGGGTGGCCGAGTTTAATGGCTTCCGTGCGCTGAATGACCCGCTCGATGAACTTGTCGTAAATGTCCTCGTGGACGAGCAGCCGCGACGGGCAGGTGCAGATTTCCCCCTGATTGAGCGCAAACATCACCGCGCCCTCCACACACTTATCGAAGAACTCGTCGTCGGCATCGCCCACCGATTTCATGAAGATGTTTGGCGATTTACCACCCAGCTCCATCGTCACCGGAATCAGGTTGTCCGACGCGTACTGCATGATGAGCCGTCCCGTCGTGGTCTCGCCCGTAAAGGCGACTTTATTGATGCGCTTGTGCTGGGCCAGCGGCTTGCCCGCTTCGATGCCGAAGCCCTGCACGATATTGACCACGCCCGGCGGCACGATGCCTTCCAGCAGCTCAAACAGCACGGCCAGTGAGGTGGGCGTCTGTTCGGCGGGTTTGATGACCACGCAGCAGCCAGCCGCCAGCGCGGGAGCCAGCTTCCAGGTCGCCATCAGCAGCGGAAAATTCCACGGGATAATCTGCCCGACAACGCCGATGGGCTCCTTGATAATCAGCGAGAGCGTCGTTTCGTTGAGTTCGGTGGCGGTGCCTTCTTCGGCCCGGATCACCCCCGCGAAGTACCGGAAATGATCGACGCAAAGGGGCAGATCGGCCGCCATCGTTTCGCGGAGTGCTTTCCCGTTTTCGACCGTTTCGACGCGGGCCAGAAACTCCAGATTCTTTTCGATAACGTCGGCAATTTTGAGCAGGATGTTGCTCCGCTCCGTCGCCGAGGTTTTCGACCAGGTGACAAAAGCATGCTGGGCCGCATCGACGGCCATATCGACATCGGCGGCTTTTGAGCGCGGCATCTTGGCGATCAGGCTACCGTCGACCGGCGACTCGTTATCAAAATACTCACCGTCGAGGGGCGGCACCCACTTGCCACCGATGTAGTTGTCGTAGTGCGATTTGAACTTGGGCCGGTTGACGTGCGTCTCAACTAGTTCGAGCGTTTCCATGCGATTCAGAAAAGGGTTGTTCGTTAAATCAGGACAAATTTTGCCCGAATTATCTTAGTTTTAGTTGAGCGATTGTATCGTTCAGTTATACGATTCTATCAAAGTTGATGGAGACTGCTTTTGTCATCCCGAGCCTGCGAGGGATCTTCAGTGACAGAGAATTTTGGGGTTGATTCCGCTGATCCCCCTCAGGCTCGGGATGACAAAAGCAGTCGTTATAATTTACCTACAAAAGATGGATGCCCGTCTCTGGCTTGTGTGTAATGCCTGATAAAGGTTATACCGTACATTTATTTTATACTATTCTACGCTTGATAATCAGCCGGAAGCGTTTACATTCGGTACATAATCGGCTCCGAACTATCTCGTTATCGCTCCATTCCACTCATGGCCAACGCGTCGTCAGCTTCGTTCGACATTATCCGGCACCTTCGTTCCCGGCGGCTGGAACAGGAAGTTGAAAATCGCACGGCTTACACCATCGACGCGGCCGAACTAAACATTTACGAGACGCAGCATATTGCCGAGAAAGTCGAGCTGACGTTTGCCAGTCCGGTACTGGCCAGCATGATTCGGGGGAAGAAAGTGATGCACCTGCCCAACACCCCCGCCTTCGATCTGCTGCCCGGCGAATCGGTCATTGTGCCGAGTCAGGAAATGATGCGAATCGATTTTCCGGAAGCGCAGACACTGAACCCGACGCAGTGCCTGGCCCTGGCTATCGATCCTGACCGGGTGAAGCAGGTAACCGACCTACTCAACGACCGGGCCCCGCTGATCGATAATGCGCAGGGCTGGCAGTTTGGGCAGACTAATTTCTTCCTGACCAACGACGGGCCGATTCATCAGCTCATTGCCCGGCTGGTGTATATTTTTACGGAAAACAACAGGGCCAAAGACGTCTTTGCCAATCTGGTCCTGCAGGAACTGGTATTGCGGCTGATGCAGACCCAGGCCCGTACCCTGCTGCTGACGCAGGGCGCGGCCGTAGCCAGTGTGAACCGGCTGGCTCATGTGGCGCAGTACATCAACCGGCACCTCAACCGGAGCCTGCACATCCGCGAACTGGCCGACGAAGCCTGCATGAGCGAACCCAACTTCTACCGTACGTTCAAGCAAACCTTCGGCCTGACGCCCGTCGACTACATCAATCAGCAGCGGATCGATCTGGCGTCGAAGTTACTCCGCACCACCAACCGCTGCCTGGTCGACATCAGTCTGGCCTGTGGCTTCAATAATCTGACGTATTTTATGAAACTGTTCCGGCGCGAAAAAGGCGTATCGCCCGCGCAGTTTCGGAAGCAGGGCAGTAGCGACCAGTAATTGCCATCGGCCACCGAACGCGTTGTTTGGATAGTGAACCGAGTCGCCCATCCCGACAGAGTGACCGGCCGGGCAGCGTCAGGCGCGCAGTACTTCGTCATCCGTCAGGGCAAGCGCATTCGGCGTCTGAGCCGCCAGTGCTTTTAGCGAAATGGTTTCGTACACGGCCAGATTGGCGTCCCGCACCTGCACCATCACCGACCGGATACGGCAGGTGTCCTCATCGAGACAGTCATCGCAGCGCACGTAAAAATTTTTGGAAACGCAGGGCGTCGGGGCAATCGGGCCGTCGATAATCCGCAGCACCTGCGCCAGGTTGACACGTTCCGGCTCGACGCGCAGCATGTACCCGCCCCCTTTTCCCTTCTGACTGTGCAATAATCCGTGGTTGCGCATATCGAGTAAAATGGCCTCCAGAAAGCGCTGTGGAATTTGCGCCTGCCTGGCCAACTCGCTGATCATCAATGGTCCTTTGCCGTACTCTTCGGTTAGCCGGATCAAGGCTTTCATGGCGTATTTCGCTCGTTTCGAAATCATCGTTCCCTGAAAATTTATAGTCTATTGTTTGGAAGCGAAGGCAATCTAGCACTTTATTTGCAAACCCTACCACTTCAATAGATTTAAAGTACTAATAATCTATCTAACACCGGGAGTACTGGGACTTATCAAAAACAGGCCGTAAACGACAGCCACTAACGCACTAAAAAAACGGGCCATATGACACTGGAATTAGTCAATGAACTGGGTGATATTCAGGTACGGGTGGTGAAAGACCGCCAGCCGATCGAACGCGTGCAGCCCCTGCAAACCGGCGACAGCGCTCCCCTGATTGCTATCGCCAACACCGCTGGTCACTGGAGCACGACCAACCAACAGGCCGTTGGTCAGGCGCATACGCTGACCCTGCGCCAGCTAGTGAAACAGCGGCCGGTTGTGGTCGGGTTTTACTGCCCCTGCTGGGGGCGCTACGCCGACCCGTTTCTCGACACGCTGATTCAGCTGGCCGATCAGGTCGAGCGGGCGGGCGGACAGTTGCTCGTATTCGCCAATGAACACCCCCGGTACTTACCCCAGAAGGCGCTGCAGGCTCCGATGACGGTTGTGTACGACGCCGAAAAAGCAGTTGCCCAGCAGTTTGGCGTCTATGCCGAAACCGACCCGATCTGGGACCGTATATCGGGAATTTCGGAAGACGTGTACATCCCGGCCCTGTACGTGGTGGACGATAGCCAGCAGATCCGCTATCATTTTCTGGACGAAAATTTCGAGGGCTTTACGGACCATGTTGCCCTCTGCAACGCGCTTTTGTCATGACACCTACAGCACTCGCTTCATCGTCCGGGCATACCGTTTTTACCATCGTTGGCTTCGATCGGGTGCAGTTTGTCAGCGATGTGCTGGCGGCTGTGGGGTCGGAGCAGGCCCGCATCGCGCAGGTGTCGTTTGATGCGGATGGCGTTCGGTCGACGGGGCAGTTTACGGTGCAGGTAACGGACAGTCGGCAACTGGCACAGATCGACCGCCGGCTCCAGCTTGTCCGGGGAGTCATACAGGTCACGCAGCGGGTGGCCATTCTTTAGTATCCAGTACGCCTACTTTACCAATACAACCTGTTATGAATCAATTTTTTACAACGGTCCTGCTGACCGCTTTACTGGTCGTGCCGCATTGGCTGACCGCTCAGAATGCCCCCGTCATCAATGCCACCGTGACGGGAACCGTGATCGACGCCCGCACAAGCAATCACCTGATCGGCGCGACGGTGACTATCAAAGGAACCACAAACGGAGGATCGACCAACCAGAACGGGCAGTTTACCTTAATTACGGGGCAGAAATTACCGTTCACCATCATCGTTTCGTACATCGGCTACCAGACGCAGGAAACCGTACTGGGGCAGGACGGGGCTGAGATCCGGCTGGAAGAAACGGCCAGCCAACTCGCCGACGTAACCATCACCTCCCGTCGTCGGCAGGAGTCGTCGCAGAACGTACCCATCCCGATTTCGGTGCTGCGTGGCCCGCTGGTAGAAGATGCCGGCGCGTTCAATGTCAACCGGGTGAAAGAGCTGGTGCCCTCGGTGCAGCTGTATTCGTCGAACCCGCGCAATACGACGCTCAACATCCGGGGCCTAGGCTCGACCTTCGGACTAACCAATGACGGTATCGATCCGGGGGTCGGCTTTTACGTAGACGGGGTCTATTACGCCCGGCCCGCTGTGACGGCGCTTGACTTTGTCGATATCGATCAGATTGAAGTACTGCGCGGGCCACAGGGTACGCTGTTCGGCAAAAATACTACCGCCGGGGCCTTTAATATCACCACGCGGGGAGCCAGTTTTACGCCGGGGGCTACGTTTGAGGTTAGCTACGGTAATTACAACTACGTGCAGGCCAAGGCGTCTATCACGGGGCCGATAAGCCGCAAATTTGCCGCCCGGGCGTCGTTTTCGGGTACCCAGCGCAACGGTACGCTGACCAACATCCGCACGAATCAGCTGGTCAACTCGCTGAACAACCTCGGCTTCCGGGGCCAACTGCTGTACACGCCGTCCGACAAGGTGCGCCTGACGCTGACCGGCGACGTTACCGACCAGAAGCCGGTTGGTTACGCCGTTGTATACGCCGGAGCGGTTACGACGAAGCGGGCCGCTTATCGCCAGTTCAACAACATCATTGCCGATCTGGGCTATACCGTACCGTCGCAAAATCCGTTCGACCGCATCATCGATCAGGACACACCCTCGAAGGCCAACAACCAGCTGGGGGGCGTGTCGCTCAACGCCGATATCAAACTCGGGCCGGGTACGCTGACCAGCACGACGGCCTGGCGGTACTGGAAATGGGACCCGCTCAATGACCGTGACTACATTGGTCTGCCGGTTTTCACCATTTCGGCGGGCAATTCCAAACACGACCAGTATTCGCAGGAGATCCGCTATGCCGGTACGTTCTCCGAACGGGTGAGCGGGGTAGTGGGGCTGTACTATCTGTACCAGGATCTACAGTCTGACCCGGTGCAGACCGAAGAAGCGGGGTCAGCCCAGTGGCGGTTTGCGCAAAGTACGACCAGCGCCCTCTGGAAAACACCCGGTCTGTTCGACGGCTTCGGTATCCGTACCACCAACCGGCTCCGCAGTACGTCGGCCGCCGTATTTGGTCAGGTCGACTGGGCAATCAGCGACAAACTGCACGTGCTGCCCGGCCTGCGCTACAACTACGACAAGAAAGTGGCCAACTACAACCGGGTTACGTACGGCGGGCTGCAAACCACCGACCTGGCCCTGCTGGCCCTCAAAAACCTGGTCTACACCAATCAGGCATTCGATACCAACGTCGATGAAACCAACCTGTCTGGTCAGCTGACACTCCAGTACAAAGCCAGTAACCGGCTGAACACCTTTGCTACCTATTCGGTGAGTTACAAGCCGGTCGGTATCAATATCGGGGGCCTGCCCACCGCCAACGGCCGGGTGCTGACCGAGCTGGCTCGGGTAAATCCGGAGGCCGTGCGGCATTACGAAGTGGGTATCAAAACCCGCCCCACACCCAATACCACGCTGAATGTGGTGTTCCACAACAGCGACATCCGCGATTACCAGACGCAGGTGCAGACGCCCGAACCGGGGGTAAACCGGGGGTATCTGGCCAACGCCGAAAAAGTGCGCGTGCGGGGCGTTGAAGTCGACGGAAACGTCCGGTTCGGCAGTCGGCTGTCGTTCTACGGATCGGTCGCGTACACCGACGGGAAGTACATTACGTTTACCAACGCGCCGGTGCCGCTGGAAGAAACGGGTGGTGAGCAGGCGTTTAAGGATGTGTCGGGGGGCGCGTTGCCCGGTATCTCGAAATGGGCCGGTTCGCTGGGCGGAGAAGTAAGCGGAGCGGGTAAGTTCCTGGCGCAGGACGGCCGGTACTTTTTTGCCGCCGATGGGTACTATCGCTCGTCGTTCTCGTCGAGCCCGTCGCCCTCGCAGTTTCTCAACATCGACGGGTATGCCCTGGCCAACGCTCGCGTCGGGTTCCGGGCGTCCAACGGTACGTCGATCTTCATCTGGGGTCGTAACCTGCTGAACCAGAATTATTTCGAGCAGCTCCTGCCCGCCCCCGGTAACGCGGGGCAGTACGGGGCGGTACTGGGCGACCCACGCACCTACGGCGTTACGCTGCGGTATGCGTTTTAACAGAGTGCGATAGCCAGGCCACGAAGATTTTTAGCGTGGCCGGAAGCTATCCGGTCCGTAAAATCGTTGTCTCATCAGTCCGTTCAACCCACAAACGACGCACTGAGCATGAGAAACGCATGGATACTGAGTATACTGTTACTGGCAGGAGCCGGGCCGCTGCTGGCGCAGCAAAGCCCGGCTCCTGCGTCGTTGGACCTCTACCGGCCGCAGATTCACTTTTCGCCTAAAGCGCACTGGATCAACGACCCCAACGGCATGGTGTTTTACAAGGGTACGTATCACCTGTTCTACCAGTATTACCCCGATTCTACGGTCTGGGGGCCGATGCACTGGGGCCACGCGACCAGTAAAGACATGGTGCGCTGGCAGGAGCAACCCGTGGCGCTCTACCCCGACAGCCTCGGCTACATCTTCTCCGGCAGTGCCGTGGTCGATGTGGCCAATACGAGTGGTTTCGGCAAAAACGGACAGGTGCCGCTGGTGGCCATCTTCACTCACCATAATCCGAAGCTGGAGAAATCGGACCCGACGCACGTGCAGCAGCAAAGCATCGCCTACAGCCTCGACGAGGGTAAAACCTGGACGAAATATGCCGGGAACCCGGTGCTGCCCAATCCGGGAATCACCGATTTTCGCGATCCCAAAGTGCGCTGGTACGAACCGCAGAAAAAGTGGATCATGACACTGGCGACCAAAGACCGGGTCACGTTCTACGCATCGCCCAACCTGAAAAACTGGACCCGCGAAAGCGACTTCGGCAGCGATGTAGGGGCGCATGGGGGCGTCTGGGAATGTCCCGACCTGTTTCCACTGACCCACAATGGTAAAACCACCTGGGTACTGCTGGTAAGTATCGGGTCGAACGCCCCCAATGGCGGTACCGCCACACAGTATTTTGTCGGCGACTTCAACGGGAAAACGTTTACCCCCACGTCGACGCAAACCAAGTGGATGGATTACGGCACCGACAATTACGCGGGCGTTACCTTCGCCAATACCGGTAGCCGAACCGTCCTGATCGGCTGGATGAACAACTGGCTCTACGCGAATAAAGTCCCGACGACGGCCTGGCGGGGCGCTATGACCGTTCCCCGCGAACTAGGGCTTACGCCGGTCGGCAACGAGTTATACATAACCTCGAACCCCATCAGAGAACTCAACGGACTCGATAAACAGGCGGTATCGCTCAAAAGCTTGATGGTGAACGGCGAGGCCGATCTGACGACCAAACTGAAAGCGGGTACGGGTCCGTTTCGGTTGGAGCTGACCGCGCAGAACCCGGCTGATTTTTCTATCGTGCTGGCCAATCAGCAGGGGAATGAACTGGTGATCGGCTACGATAAACCCACGAACAGCTACTTTATCGACCGCACGAAGTCGGGTAAAACCGATTTCGACAAGACTTTTTCCGGTCGGCACACGGCCCCCCGGCTCCCGACTAACCCGGCCATGCAGCTTACCCTGCTGATCGACCGGGCCTCGGTCGAACTATTCGCCGATGGTGGTCTGACAGCAATGACTGACGTCTTCTTTCCTGACACACCGCTGAATCAGTTGCGGATCAGATCCGTCAAGGGTACCACTGTCAATACCCTGACCTACACTCCGCTGACGCCATCCATTCCGGCTACTTTGTAATAGCGGCTTGCTGCGGATGGGGATGAACTAGTGCTCGAAGAAGCAGACTGTGCCGCCCACCCAGTCGAAGTCTTTATTGAACCGCACGCCGATCATTTCGCCCCGACTCAGGCGGCTCAGGTTCGTCAGCAGGGTAGGGCGGGGGGCGTCTTTGGGCCAGATAAACAACATCCGTATCTCGCACTTGACAAGCCCGTCGGGCGACTGAATGACGGGGTCGTACTGCACTTTGCGCTGGAGCAGATAGCCCCCGCGCTGATCGGCCGGGATCGCGTCGAGATCGGCGGGCGTGATGTGGAGATTGACCCCGCTGCCAGCGAATGAAAACAACGGCTTCAGCACGTAGTTGGTCAGATCGGCCGGGTATTCGCTCAGGTCGGAGAGATAATGACTGGTTGGTACGAATGGGCTGTTCAGCAGCGGTAACGTGTATTTACTGATGCGGAAAAACCAGTTCGGATGCCCCACCCACGCCACATCAACGTCGTCGGTCAGGTGAAAGTCGGTATGCAGGTCGGGGAAATTTTGTAAGTCGTCGAATATCAGCCGGTTGTAGATGCGTTTGATCGGCACCATCCGCCCATCTTTTTCGTAGAACAGCTGCCGCCCCTGCTTGCGGATCTTCGTCAGGCACACGGCTTTCACACCCAGATACTGCTCGGTCAGGGCGAAGTCGACGCGGGTTTTTTGTTTCTCCGGGTAAATTTCCAGGAGAATGACCTCCTCTGGATTGCAGTCGCCCACGATCATGTCGCGCAACCGCTCGATGTACTGCGCGTTGGTATCGACGTTGAACAAATGCGAGAGGTTGTCGGGAATCGGGAAGTGCGCCCGAAACTGATCGGCGAGGTACGGTTGGAAACAATACAACGACGGGAAGCCCTGCAACTCGATTAGCTGCGGAGTCAGTTCACCGGCTTCGTCGCGGCACACCGCAAAATCGACGGCCAGAAACTGCGTATGTTCGTCCTGATTCGGGACCCGTTGCCCGGCCGGAATAGCCTTGTCTGTCAGCGCATTGAAATCAGGTCGCGTAATGACGTCGACAATGTCGTCGCAGGCACGCAGCAGTTTATCCGTCAGCAGTTTCGGCACGAAAACGGGCGTTTCAGCGACGCGAAAATCCAGCTGATCGGGTAGGTCATGCTGAATAGTGTTCAGGAAAGCCTGGTAGCGCTCCGGCGAAAATGCTGCGTTGTAGTTGTGACGGACAGACTGAATCATTGGACGGGATCAAAGAAGAAGGAGGATAGATGAACGATAGCCTTCCAGTGGCGTCAGGTCTGGAAAAAGAATGACCGACAGTTTTTCCGCAAGAGATCAAACCAGTTGTGGCCTGGTCGCTTTCACGGCCCGGACCGCCCTGCGCAGAAAACCGGGCAGCATCACCGATTCGGTAAGGGCAATCTTGTCGGGGTCCTGTAGGTAAGCGACCATCTCGTCGTACTTGCGCTGACCGAACAGTTTGACAACCTGTTTCCGGCGATCGTCGGTTTGCAGGTGCATCAGCATGCCTTCGGTATCGGCTTCGGGGTGAAACTGCGTGCCGACGATTTCGTCGGAGAAGCGAATGGCCATGATCGCCCGGTCGAGCGGCACGTGCGACCGGATTTTTTCGCGGCACAGAATGGATGCGCCGAACGTGCGGAAGCGGGCTTTGTTCGGTTTGGTAATCTGGTAATCGCGGGAATCGACGGCGTAAAACGGATCGGGAAGTCCTTTCAGCAGCGGATCGGTCAGGCCGTCGGTTTCCTTGTGCATCGGAAAAATACCGAACGAGGTCGACCGGCGTTTGCTCAGCAGGCCCAGTTCCAGATGCCGGACGACCAACTGAAAGGAATGGCAGATCAGGAAGACAAACTTTTTCTGTTTGTTGCGGTCGTTCCAGTCGAACAGGTCATCGATCAGTTGAAAAAAGCGCGGCTCCCACGCGTCGTCGGATTGCAGCGGACTACCCGGCCCACCCGACGAAATATACACGTCGTAGTCCAGGCCGGGCAGTTCGTCGTTGCCCCGCACGTTGAACACGTCGTAAACCAGATCGACGTTTTCGCGGCTCTGCATCGTTCGGATGATCTGGAGAATACAGCGCATCCCCTGATTGGGCTGGTTGTTATTCATGTCCAGCACGGCTATTTTCAACTGACTCATACTTGCTACGGTTGTCTTTAGAACGGAAGCGACGAGGTGTCTGCTTACCCGTCGTCTACCAACAGTTGGACCCCTGACCGGGCGTATGGTTACGCCTTCCGGACTGGAATTTTTAGCGAATCCGACGACCTATCTATTCGTTTATCAACTAGTGGAGGCCGAAAGAAGTTTCTTCGACGATGTAATCCACAACGCGTTTAAGGTCGTTTGTCTGGTTGAAAACGGCCAGTTGCCGGTCGGCACCGGTACCCATCTCGAGAATCTTGAGCGCGTACTCACACTCCTGACGGCTCCCCAGTTCATCGACTACGTCATCGACAAAATCGAGCAGTTCATGGATGAGCTGATGGGTCGATACTTCCTGCTGTTTGCCGAAGTCGATCAGCTTTCCTTCGATGCCGTAGCGGGCCGCCCGCCACTTATTTTCGTTGATGAGGTTTTTGCGGTACAGTCGGAAATTGAGGTTGCTCGACATCAGCTTGTAAACCTTGGCGACCAGTGCCTGAAGCAGTGCGGCCAGACAGATCGTTTCGTCGACCCGCATCGGTACGTCGCAGATGCGGAACTCGATGGTGTCGAAGAACGGATGAACCCGAATGTCCCAGTAAATTTTTTTGCCGTTGTCGATACAGCCCGTCTTGATGAGCAGGTTAATGTATTCGTCGTACTCGGAGGCACTGGAAAAATAATCGGGGATGCCCGTTCGCGGAAACTTGTCGAATACCTTCGAGCGGTACGATTTGAAACCCGTGTTGCGGCCCTGCCAGAAGGGGGAATTGGTACTCAGCGCATACACGTGCGGCAGGAAGTACCGCATCGTATTCATGATGTGTACGCCCATATCGCGGTTCTCCATCCCGACGTGTACGTGCATCCCGAAGATCAGATTCGAGCGGGCCGCATCCTGCATTTCCTCCACGATTTTGTCGTAGCGGGCGTCGGCGGTGATCTGCTGATCCTGCCATCGCGAGAAGGGGTGCGTTCCCGACGACGCGATTTTGAGTCCTTGATTACCAGCTAGTTCAATGATCTGTTTGCGCAGGTGAGTCACCTCCCGCCGGGCTTCCTGAATGTTGTTGCAGACGATGGTACCGACCTCCACAACGGCCTGGTGCATCTCGGCCTTTACCTGTTCGTGGAGCGTGACCTTGCCGTCTTCAACGATCTGCCCGATGTGCGACCGCAGATCGCGGGTTTGGGGGTCAATGGTCTGAAATTCTTCTTCGATTCCGAGGGTAAAAGCGGGCATATATCGTAACGGGGTCAGTAGTAAGCGGATTGGTTGAGTAACGTCGTAGTAAGATAGTTGTTTTCGGAATACAACGACGCGCCACTAATCGAAACGGTTAGGCTGGTGGGTACCATATTCAGGCCAACACGCTCATGCATTACCCGATTTATTACATTGAATAAGTAAATAAACGGTAGCATCCAGACACATAGCGAGCCGGATGCTCAAGTGTGTACCGGTCAATCAGTTGGCAGAACAGGGTAGGTTTAAATGGTTTACTTTCAGGAAGATAACCTCTTTTTCAGACCATTAACGAATTACTGTCATGCCGAAAGAAAAACTGACAATGGCTGATTACGAGCGGGCAGCGGGTCTGCTCGACGTACCCGTACCGACCATTCGCGCCGTTACGGCCGTCGAATCGGGGGGGACGGGCTTCCTCAACGACGACCGCTGCGTGATTCGCTTCGAGCCGCACATTTTCTGCCGCCGGACCGGAGGCATCTACAACACCTCGCACAGCGACTGCTCGTTTACCCCGCGTCGGATGGGGTATCCCACCAGCGTCGATCAGTCGTGGACGCTGTTCAGGACGGCGGCATCGCTCAACCCGAAGGCGGCTGTGATGGCCACGAGCTGGGGACTGTTCCAGATCATGGGCTTTCACTACGGCACCTGCGGCTGCGAAACCCTGACTGAGTTTGTGGAAAAGATGGAAAACTCCGAAGGCGAGCAGTTGGCTTTGTTCTGCGAATTTATCCTGTCGATGAACCTCGACGATACGCTGCGGGCGCGGAACTGGGCCGGGTTTGCGAAGCTGTACAATGGGGCCACCTACCGCACCAACCAATACGACCGGAAGCTGAAAAAGGCGTTTGAGCAATACAGCTAAATACCCGCGTAAAAAAGCGCGCCCTCTGCCGGTCAGAACCGTTGGCGGCATGACATGGTAGAGGGCGCGACAGGTAGCCGTTACTACTTCTGGGAGATGGTCAGGTAGCTGCCGTAGACGTTGAAGAGGGGGAACCGTTCGCCCAGATGCCGCGACACCTTGCCGCTGCCGGTGACGCGGGTTGAGGTAAAGCCTGACCGATTCAGATGCCCGACGAGTACCGGAACGGCCATGATATTGACGTGGGACGGATCGGCGAACACATCGTACCGACGGATGTTGACCAGGTACGAATGGGGGTTGGGCGTGGTCAGTAACACCCGGCCACCGGGTTTGAGTACCCGGTAGAACTCGCGCAGCATGCCTGGCAATTCGGGGGCGGGAATGTGCTCGACCAGTTCACCCGCCACGATAGTGTCGAACGAATCGTCGTCGAAGGGTAATGTCGTCGCGGAGTCGGCAATTAATCGGTCGTAGATACCCGGTGGGATGCGCCGGATGCGATCGTCCAGCAAATCGATACCGCACAATTGCAGGTACGATCGTTGTTGCTTGAGGAGCTGCCCGCCCCGCCCGGTATTGCACCCTACGTCGAGGATATGGACGGCATCAGCAGTGAAGTGGCGCAGAAACTGAGCGTAGCGCTCCAGGGCAAAGCTATCGGTTTCGCTCCAGACCTGTTGCTGATTGAACGACAGCGTTTCGGCAACGGCAGAAGAATGTAGTGTGGATTGCATGAACAACAGAATTAGTTAATCAAAACTAGTAACTGTTGAATAGTGTAAGAATACCTTTAAATAAAGCTATTCGAGGTTATTTATACGGCGTCATATGAACGAGTCCTTTTTGTATAGACAGGCAATAAAAACTAAATTCTGTATTATCGATAATGATTTTTAGTGCATATACAGTAACTATTTTCGATCGTCTGTTTGTGTAATATGTATGAACGGGTATGGACCGGCGACGGGCAGACCAGCGTATCAGTACCATTGACGAACGATGAATGACCAATTCAAAACGAATCATGTTGTATCGGTACCCAATAAACAACGTATGGAAACTACCCTAACCCGGTTCATCGACGCGCAGGTCGGTGAGTATGAACAGGCACTGGCTGAAATCAAACAAGGTCGTAAACGCAGCCACTGGATGTGGTATATTTTTCCGCAGCTGAACGGGCTGGGATTTAGCGACATGGCCCGCGTCTACGGTATCCGCGATCGGGCCGAAGCAGCGGCTTATCTGGCCCATCCGGTACTGGGGCCGCGACTGGTGGAAATCAGCCAGGCCCTGCTGACTATCGAGGGATCATCCGCCAGTCAGGTGATGGGTAGCCCCGACGATCTCAAACTGCGGTCGAGCATGACCCTGTTCAACGCCGTCGATGGGGCCGATCCCATCCAGGGCGGCCCGGTATTTCAGGCCGTACTCGATAAGTTTTTTGGTGGCAAACCCGACGCCAGAACGCTGACCATGCTGAACAGGTAAGACCGGTCGCTTACCGGTCGGCAGTCAGCAGCCGATCGGGGCGGAGCCGGGCGACGCGCAGTCCCGACAGGCGCGGGTGACTTCGTACATAATCAGCGATTGGTACGGACGAGATTACGACCTCTCCGGCGTCTGACGAAGCATGCAGCAGGTGCATACGCCCGTTGGGTTGCCGGACCGCCAGACCAACGTGTTTCATGTCGAGTCCCGGCCGGGCAGCGGTCAGCATCACGATATCGCCGTCGTGCAGGGCGGTTTCGGCGAGCCGGACGTTTTTCTTTGGGATAAAGGCAAACGGCTGGCTATTCAGCGTCGACTCGACACGGACCATCTGATCGAGTACCGCGGGGTCGCTCAGGGGCGGGTATTTGTAAACGGCCGACGTCATGTAGTTGACCGCCTTCGATACCATCACCCGGCCCGGCAGGGTGGCCGTAATGTCGGCGAGCAGTCCTTTGCGTTCGTTGTCGCGCAGCCAGTCGGAGAAGTAGTGCAGGCGACTCGCATAGCCATCGATGTGGCCGTTGCGGTAGCGCAGGCGGGTCAGGTACTGCCGGAACAGGGCCGTGCAAGTCGCGGGCGTGGCGGTTCGACTGCTGACCTGATCGCGATTGTCGTGCCAGGCCAGCGTCATGGCCAGTACCGTTTCGAGGTATGTCGTGCAATCAAATTCGCGCAGGTTTACGACCAGCTGTTCAGTCGGTTGCTGATCCAGCGTATGCGGCACGTAGGGGACGCCCAGCAGGTTTTTGCCAATCAGTACGGCGGTTTCGGCGGCTGTCCGGCCGGTTTGACTGACCAACCGGCCAACCTGATCGTCGGTAGACACCAGTAGCGGCTGCGCTGAGCCAGATAAGGGGCAAAGCAGGAAAAGAAAATAGGTAAACCAGTTTCGCATAAGTGGTTGAGTATGTGCCAGTGAGGTATGACGGCTCACCCAGAGTCGCCATACCTGTGACGGACAAACGTGTCGAAAGTAGCTGATAGCTACGCTTTTATTTCAAGTACCCACACGCTGCGGGGCGGAATCGTGACCGGAATACCCGCCTGACCAACCGCTTCAAACTGATTGTGATGCATGAAAATGTCGGTCAGTCTGTACGTATGCTGGGGGTCGAACTGAAGCGTGTCGAGCGCATGGCGCGGTAGCCGGACGGTCGTGTCGACGGTGTTGTGCGCGGAAAAATTACAGACGATAAGCAGCTTTTGCCGATCAGTATACCGCAGAAAGCTGTAGACCTGACTGGCGTCGTAGCCGGGACTTTGCCCGTTATCGTTGGCCCATTGCAGGTCGTAAAAATGCCCGTTCTGGATGGCGTCGGAGCCATTGACGAGGTAGTTCAGCTGCTGGTAGACCCCGCGCAGGTTACGCTGGTCATCGGTCAGGCCCCCGCCGTCGTACTGCCCCCCGTTGAGCCAGCCCTGCCAGCCCGGCACGCCCCAGTAATCGAAAATGGTCGTGCGGCCATCATCGCCACTGAACCCTTCGGCTCCCTCGGCCCGTTCGCCCACTTCCTGCCCGAAATAAAGCAGGTACGGCCCGGTATGCATGGTAGCCGCCAGGGTCATGGCCGGAATGGCCGCCCACGGATCACCGGCAAAAAAGCGCGACGCAATGCGCTGTTCGTCGTGGGTTTCCAGAAAGCGCAACATGTGGCTGGGGTAGTCGCCCTGCTGCTGCCAGACCTGCGTCAGTTCGTAGCAGGAGCCCTGCCCCTCGATCAGCCGCCGGAGCGCGTCGTACAGCCCGACCTTATCGTAGAGGTAATCGAAGCCCCCCTGAAAAATAAAGGGTCGGTACAGGTGGGTCTCGTAGATTTCGGCGATGAAAATCAGACGCGGGTACTGCTGCTTGACCCGGCCGATGGCCCACTGCCAGAACTCCACCGGCACGAGCTGCGCCATGTCACAGCGGAAGCCGTCGACCCCCTTGTCGGCCCAGAACAGCAGAATGTCGAGCATCTGTTGCCAGGTGGCGGGTTGCGGGTCGAGTTGCAGGCGGTTCTCGAAGATGTTGTAGCCGTAGTTGAGCTTTACCGTTTCGTACCAGTCGTTGATGTCGGGCCGGGCCGTGATCGACCCGGAACCCGTCACTTTCGCCGGAAACTCGTGTAGTGACCCCGCGTTCGGTCGATCGCCCGGCGCGTCGGGCGACACAAACGGTTCGTCGGGCAGGTAGTAGAAATTGTTGCCGGCCGCAAACCCCACCGATGTATCGTCCTGCTGGCCCAGATCGACCACGTCTGCCGGTCTGGCGTCTGACTTATACTGGCGGGCGACGTGGTTGGGAATGAAATCAATAATCACTTTCAGGCCGTGGGCGTGGGTTCGGTGTACCAGCGCGTCGAACTCGGCCACCCGGTTCGGTACGTCGGTCGCCAGATCGGGGTCGACGTCGTAATAATCGGTGACCGCGTAGGGCGAACCAGCCTTACCCTTCACCACCTCCGGGTCGTTGGGCGTAATGCCGTAGGCCGAATAATCGGTTTGCGTGGCGTGTTCGAGAATGCCCGTGTACCAGACGTGCGTTGCGCCAAACTGCCGGATGGCCCGCAGAGCTGCGTCGTTGATGTCGTTGAACGTACCGACGCCGTTTTCGTCGCGGCTCCCGTTGGGTCGGTTGGTGGTCTTGCTGTTGCCAAACAGACGCGTAAACGCCTGATAAATAATAAGCTTGTCGTTGACCGGTACGGTGAAATTAGTAGTCATGGCGGGTAAGCGGAAAGAGACTGGTCAGGCGCAAAAAAGCCCCCTGCAAAACTAGGGCCTTTCAGCGCTAAAGTAAGCCCTTATTTTTGTCGCGCCGGTTGGATCATTTGTCGATTATATTGTCCTTTGGTAGGCTGGATGACCTGGTCAGCCACACACAACTAGTATGTTATAAACCTATGATAAACTCCATGAAACGGTTGCCGGTTCTGTTGCTGGCAACCCTGCTGACGACCAGTATCCCGCCCGCGCTGGCCCAGACAACGCCCGGTATCGACCGGGTAAACCCGACCAACTGGTGGGTAGGCATGACTTACCGTACCATACAGTTGATGGTGCACGGCCCCGACGCCGGAACGCTGGCCTACACCGTCAGTTACCCTGGCGTGACGCTGACCAAAACGCACACCGTCGAAAATCCCAACTACGCCTTTCTTGACCTGACCATCGCGCCCACGGCCAAAGCGGGAACCGTAAAGCTGATCGGTAAGAAAGGCGGGCAGACCGTCAGCCAGCCCTTTGAGCTGAAAGCCCGCGACAAATCGCCGAAGGGGCAGGGCGTAACCGACGCTGATTTTATTTACCTCGCCATGCCCGACCGCTTTGCCAACGGCGACCCGTCGAACGATAAATTCGCCGATATGGCCGATCAGACCGCCGACCGGAGCAATCCGTTTGCCCGGCACGGGGGTGATCTGATGGGGGCGCAACGGCGACTCGATTACCTGAAAGACCTGGGTGTAACGGCTGTCTGGTTTACCCCCGTCATCGAAAATGACCAGCCGATGACCAACGAAGGCGGGGCACAGCGCTCGGCGTACCACGGGTACGGCTTCACCGATCAGTATACCATCGACCGGCGGCTGGGTGGCAACGCGGCCTACAAAACGTTTGTGGAGCGGGCGCACGCCAAAGGCATGAAAGTCGTACAGGACGCCGTTTATAACCACGTCGGTATTAACCACTGGTTTGTGAAAGATCTGCCGATGAAAAGCTGGCTGCACCAGTGGCCGACGTACACCAACACCTCGTATCGCTACGAATCGATCACCGATCCGCACGGCGCGGAAGCCGACCGGCGCATCACGACTGATGGCTGGTTTGTGCCGTTCCTGCCCGACCTGAATCAGAACAATCCGTACGTGGCCAACTACCTGATTCAGCACGCGCTCTGGACGGTCGAGAATTTCGGTGTCGACGCGTGGCGGGTGGATACGTACCTCTACAACGACATGCCGTTTATGAACCGCTGCAACAAAGCCCTCATGGACGAGTACCCCAGCATTCACATCTTCGGTGAATCGGCGGTCAGCACCATCGTCGATCAGGCATATTACGTGCGCAACAAAATCGACTTTCCGTTTAAATCGAACCAGCCCGGCGCACTCGACTTCGTCTTGTACGGGGCGGCTGTCGATGCGCTGAAACCCAAGGAAACCAACGGGGCCAACCGCTTCTACACGACACTCGCGCAGGACGCCGTCTACGTCGACCCGACCAGACTGGTTACGTTTCTGGACAACCACGACTCCGACCGCTACCTGTCGGTGGTCGGTGACGACTTCGACCGCTACAAGATCGGCCTGACCTGGCTGCTCACTACGCGCGGTATTCCCAGCATGTACTACGGCACCGAGATTCTGATGAAGAATTTTAAAGACCCGTCGGATGCCGAGGTGCGTCGCGACTTTCCCGGCGGGTTCGAGGGCGACAGGGAAAACAAGTTTGAAGCCGCCGGGCGCACCGATCGCGAAAACGAAGCCTGGCAGTTCGTTCGCAAACTGGCGACTTACCGGCGCGACAATCCGGTGATGCACCACGGTAAGCTGATGCAGTTTCTGCCGCAGGATAATGTCTATGCCTTCTTTCGCTACGACGTCGGCAAGACGGTACTGGTGCTGACTAACCTGGGCGACAAAGCCATCAAGGTCGATACGAAGCGATTTGCCGAACGCATGGCGGGTATGAAATCGGCCCGTAACGTCCTGACCGATCAGACGATCGGCAACCTCGATCTGATCGAAGCCCCCGCCAAAACCGCGCTGGTTCTGGAGTTGGCGAAGTAGCGATACGAAACAGAGACCCAAAAAAGCGAGGTTGCCACAGTTGGCAACCCCGCTTTTTTTAGTGTCGAATAATCTTCCAGTGAGTACGGTTACCGTCGGTGGTCAGGACGAGCAGCGTGTACTGACCGACTGGTAAATCCGGCAAAGCCCAGTCGAATCGCGTGTGTCGACCCGTGACCGATTGGCGCGCTACTTCGCGTCCCTGCATGTCCCGCAGGCTGAGTTCTGCAATGGGAACGGTAGCGTCGATCACCACCTGCCGGGCGACTGGGTTCGGAAAGACCGTCATCCGGCTACTGGCAACGAGCTCGTCGGCCAGAATCAGCGAACTTATCGTCAGTTCGTTTTTGACAATACCACGCGGGCAATTCGCGTCGCGCAGGGCCTTCAGTGTGAGGGTGAAGTTGGCGGGCTGTGTGGCTTTGACGTAAAATGTGTAGAGCGAGGCTGATATGGTTAGTGGGCGGTTCGCAGCGTCGAGTATGGACCAAGGCGCTGCTCCGGTTAGATTGACGCTGACCCGGCTGCTGTCGCCAACGACGAACGTGCGTTTGTCCGCATTGAGTTCGGCCGTTGGTAGCGCTACCAGTGTAACCTGTACGGAGTCGCGGGTACGCACGACCGGCTGGGTGCTTTGCGCAAACAACCGGTATGTGCCCGCTGCCAGACTGGTCGGGAGCGTAGTGCTCAGGATCGTGCCGTTCTGTCGGGTGGTCAGGTCAATCAATTGCGTCTGGCTTGCTAGTTTAAGCGAGATCTGATTGCCCGGTGTAAACTGGCCCTGCTGACTGAGATAAATGCCCACCGAATCACCCGGACAGTAGGCTCGTTTCACAAAGCCGCTGACGTTAATGCTGGGTAATACCGTCAGGTTGAGGTTGGCCAATTTACTGCTGCAACCGTCGTTATAGCAGGCGGCCCGGTAAGTGGTGTTACTGTCAGGTTTTACGGTAAGCTGCCCCGACCCAGGTATCAGGCGGTTAGCGACACTTTCGGTGCCGGATGTCCAGGACCACAGTACGTTCTGGCAACCCGTTGCCTGTAGCGTTACGCTTTCGCCCGTTTCGATGGTGGATTTACTGGCCGTTAGCGAAGGAGTAGCCAGGGCGGTGCAGGGATTGTAGCGTATAAGGTGAAACGGCCCACTGAACCAGATAGTCCCCTGATTGTCGACGGCCATTGTCCCTATGTTAACGAAGGGCACAGTCGTGACTGGGCTCCAGGTAACGCCATTGTAGCGATAAAGAATTGACGTCGCATCGATGACCAGTAAATTGCCGAAGGCGTCGGCAGCCATGTTGCGCACGTTTGAAACAGGCATGGTATTGCTACGGGGTAAGCCTGTCCAGGTCTGCCCGTTGAATTTCACCAGCGCGGGAGTCGATCCTGTCAAGTTCGACTGGGCTACCCAAAGCGCCCCCTGCCCGTCCATGACGATCTGGTTGATGTATTTGGCTAATGAAGGGGTATTGCTGGTATTAAATATATCGATGGCTCGGGTAATTAGATTAATGCGAACCAGGCTACTAGGGATCGCTGCATTTGAGTAATCGTATTTAATCAGCCAGACAACACCTGACCTGACGACCCAGTTGCTGGTAAGTGAACCTGTTTCGGTTCTGTACAGCGTGTCCAGACTCGTGCCAACAAGGCGACAAATCACAGCGTTGCCCAGAAACAGCCGGTTATCAGCGTTGAAATTCTGGACATATCCATTGTCTAATTTTAGGAAAAAGGTCCGATCGATCAACGAGTGGCTAATCTCGTTCACCTTTCCTAACTGGTAATACGGGGCAAGAAACGCACCCTTATATGTCGTTGACGTAGTCTGGTTAACAGCCCAGGCCATTCCGCCAGCGTCTGTGTCGACCATCGCTGAGAAGTTGCCAATTTTACCGTTTGTCGACTGACGGCTGTACGTCTGTATACTATCGCCGGTCAGGCGGGTCGGGCCGTTGTCGTTGACCACCCAGACGCCCGTATTGCCCACTTTCAGTGAGCCGGAAAGGTAACCCTGTGGCCAGTCAGGGCGACTGCCGCCGTTGATAAACGACCAGCCCGATGACAGGGAGTCTGCGCCCGTGCGAAATGAAGTGGTCATACGGCTCAATACGCCGGCCGGGTAATCAGGGCGGGTATTGATCTCTTCGACGCGGAGGTAGTAGGTTGTGTTGGGGGCCAGACCGCGGATTACGTCAGTGTATCTAGATGCATCGCGGAACGTGCGTGTGTAGACTGGTGCTTTGACTTGTTGATCCGTGCTGACAACTACGCTGATGGCCGCCGACGAAACGGCTGGGGCATAGCCGAACGGAAACGTCAATGGACCCTTAGTGTCGAAGGGAAGCGTGAAGAAATTGTCCGGTCGACTGACAAAAAAGCGGGTTGGCGTTGACCACGGACCGGGCCGGTTGCCAAAAAAAGCCCGCGCCCGCCACCGCATTGCGCCGGTGTTATAGTCTGTTGTACTAATATTATCGGCCGACGTCGTTCGGATTGTTGTTGGGTAGCTGAATACAAGGTCACCTTCACTGGTTAGCTGCACTTCGTACGCGGTAGCACCGGTAACGGGTCGGACGCGAAACACTTTGGTACTGGTGTACGGAACGGCTGTCTGATCGCGGGCGGGTGACAACAGGATCGGAATATCGCCCGTGTTTCCCGCCAGTTGAAGCTGACAAACGCTCGACCAGGCAGACATACCCAGCCGGTTGACGGTCCGTACTCGGGCAAAATACACTTGTCCGGGTGTAAGTTGGGTCAGACTGTATCCGTTCACTACGGTCGTATCGCTGAGCAGTTTCCGGAAAAAGTCGGCCGTCTGACTTACTTCGATGTCGTATCGGCTGGCCTTCGGTTGCCCATCCCAGTACAAAAAAGGCGTGTTGTTCAGGGTAAGCTGTGCGGGTAGGATCGGTGCCTGAGCTGCGGTATTCAGGATAGCCAGGTTTGTGATGGCAAAGTTTGTCATCAGGGTCTGGCATAGCGGATGAAACGTACGCAACCGGGGGGCGCAATAGCTCATCAGGGTGCCCGAAATACTTTCGAGTGACTCGGAGTAGCAGTTTCCTTCGACAGTAGAGCAGTAGTCGATCGGTCCGCCCGGCCAGGAGCAGCTATGCGTGTGCGGTGAGCCAAACGTATGCCCAAGTTCATGGGCCATAATGGGTACGTCCAGTCGCGAGATAGCGTAAGCGCCACCACCAACACCCCCCGCTGCATAGGTCGTTTTTGTTGGCAGGTAGATTCGTTTATCCGACGCGATAGACGCAAATTTTTCCTGCCATGTACGGCTAAACAACGAGAACAGTTTAAACATGTCCCCTTCTCCCCGGTAGGGATCAGGCTCCGTATCTTTCCAGATGTGGATGTACACCACGGTCAGTTTGGTATTGATCTCACGCTCGTAGATGTCCGATACCTGCTGCATCTGCTCCAGCACGTAGCTGCGTATCTGGTTGGTATCTTTGGCGTAAGCGAGATAGGTATCCGAATCGATTTCGACGGCTACCCGACAGACGCGTTGCTCACCAGCGGCTTTGCGGGCCTGCTGACCGGCCCGCAACTGGGGTAGCCGGGCCATTAATTGAACGATGCTGTCTGGCAATACGCGGTCGTCGACACCGCATGGTGGCACTGACTGGGCGGCTGCGAAGTGGCTCAGGACACTGAAAAGTAAGCAGACATAAGTAAGTGTGGAGAAGTGCTTCATGCGTGGTACGGAGGGGTAGAAAAGTCAAAATTAAGGTAGATTTTGCATCTAAAAGAGTGACATAGCGACTTATTATACCTCTATGCACAGAAATTGCAGCCGGAACCTGTTTTAGAAATGAAGTGTACAGCTAGTTACTGACGTATAAGCCCCCATGAAGTTATTGGTGATCGAGGATGAAGTCAAAACGCTGCTCAGCCTGAAGCAAGGGCTGGAGGAAGAGCAGTGGGAGGTCGACATTGCCTACGACGGCACAATGGGCTTTCAGCTGGCCACCCGCAATGATTACGCGCTCATCATCTCCGACATTATTCTGCCCGGCATAAACGGCCTCGACCTGTGCCGGAAGCTGCGTACAGCCGACGTGACGACGCCCATCCTGCTGCTGACGGCACTGGGCACGACCGATGACAAAATCGACGGGCTGGACGCGGGAGCCGACGATTACCTGGCTAAACCATTTGACCTCCGTGAACTGCTGGCGCGGGTGCGGGCCCTGACCCGGCGCAGTGCGACTCAGCCCACCTACACCGGCAGCACACTGACCCTTGCCGACCTGACGCTTAACCCCGACACTAAACTCGTGACGCGGGCCGGGCAGGAAATCACGCTGACGGCCAAGGAGTTTCAACTGCTCGACTACCTGCTGCGCAATCAGGGTCGGGTGGTGTCGAAGGCGGAACTGGGCGAAAAAATCTGGGACGTCACCTTCGACACGGGTACCAACGTGATCGAGGTGTACGTCAACTTCCTGCGTAAGAAAATCGACCGCGACTTCGAGCCGAAACTGCTGCACACGCAGATCGGAATGGGGTACGTACTTAAAGTGACGACCTGATGGGGAATATCCGCACCCGCCTGACAATTCAGTTTATGGGGCTGGTAACGGTGGTGCTCCTGCTGTTCTCGCTGGGCGTGTACGGGTTTAGTCGGCTGTATTTGCAGAAACGGTTTTTCAGCCGCCTGCAGGACCGCGCCCTGTCGGTTACGATGCACTCGTTCGGGCCGCCCAGCCGCCCGGTCGAAGTACGTTCGCCCACTACCGGACTACTCCCGGCCGAACTGGTATCCGTTTATAACGAAAAACTCCGGCGCACCATTTTCAGCACCGATACCGCCCGAACGGCACTGCACGAACCTTTTCTGGCGCAACTGCGACCGGGCAAATCCCGACTGTATCTACGGCAGAACGATAGACAACTGCTGGCAATCTCGCTGACCGGCCCGGCCCGTGGCAACTGGGTGCTGGTCAGTGCCGTCGATCAGGCGGGGCAGGTCGCCCTGACCGATCTGGGGCAGATTCTGGGCGTGATGGGCCTGGCGGGTATTCTGCTGCTGAGTCTGGCGGGCTGGCTGTTTGCCGGTCGGGCGCTGGCCCCGATGGATGCGATCGTCGGGCAGGTCAACGCGATTTTTCCGGCCAACATGACCCGGCGGGTTGCACACGATAATCCTGACGATGAAATCGGCGCGCTGGTTACGACCGTCAATCGGTTACTGGATCGGGTGGGAGAGGCCCTGTTGAATCAAAAACTGCTGATCGCCAACGTATCGCACGAACTGAAAAATCCGCTGACCAAAATCCGGGCGCAGCTCGATGTGGCTCTTCGTCAGCCCCGCGACCCGGAAACGTACGTTCGCCTGCTGACGTCCCTGCGCGACGACGCCACCGCACTCACCGACCTCACCAACACGCTGCTGACGCTGGCCGGTACCGATACGGACTCGTTGCCCATGCAGCCGGTGCGGCTGGACGAACTGCTGTGGGCTGTGAAGGAGCAGGTCGAGAAGTGGAACGAGCTGTACCGGGTTACGATCACGTTCGCCGACTTTCCCGACGACGAGGCCGCCCTGCTGGTCCTGGGTAACGAAGCCGCGCTGAAGAATCTGCTGCTCAACCTGATCGACAACGCCTGCAAATTTGCCGATGACAGCCAGGCCCGCGTCCTGTTTCGGGCCGGGGACGAAACGATTGCTATTCAAATTGCCAACGTTGGTCCACCCATCGCCCCGACTGACCTGCCGCATATTTTTGAGCCATTCTACCGCAGCCGCACCACCGCTGCCACGCATCGCGGTCATGGGCTGGGCCTGGCGATTGCCGCCCGCATCGCCGATCTGCACCGGGGAACGATCACCGTAGCGTCGGATGAATCCGGTGCTGTCTTCACGCTGACGCTACCCGTTGCACCGGCATTTTAAGCCCGGTTTAAGGTAAGTTTAAGTCGTTCCTAAGCCGGGTCGTCGTTCTTTGTTCGTAGAATGAACGATCAGCCAATGAACCCAGCCGTTGAGCCGCCAAATCGAGATAAAGGCATCCGTCCCGTCGCCGTCGGGGTGCTGGTGGGCGTGGCCTCGCTGCTGGTATATCTGTTTGTGGGGGCACAAAACGAAACGCGTGACCTGCAGGAAGCCGTAACAACACAGGTCGAACAGCTGGCTCGTACGCAAACGCAGCTCGACTCCCTGTCGGGCGTGCTCGATGGCCGCATCGCCGACGTACGCCGACTGGGTGGCAACGTCGGGAAACTGGAACGGGTGAAAGCCCGCCTTGAGGCTGACAAAAAACGGCTGACCTACGATCTGCGCTTTTCGGCCCGTACCTACGACCGACGCATTCATCAATACGAAGCGTTTCTAGTGTCGCGGGATGCCGATCTGCGGCTTATCCGCGATGAGAACAACACCTTGAGCGACCGGACTCATACACTGGAAGAAGAGCGGGAGCAGGTACTGAGCGAGAACGTGGGACTGCGTTACGACCGCGATGAACTAAGCCGTGCCGTAGCGACCTATTCGGCTCAGAACGACGACCTGAAGCGAAAAATAACGCTGGCGTCGGCCATGAAAGCGGTGGACGTGGAGGTGCGGTCGCTGATGGAAAACGGGCGTGAACGACAGGGCGGTACCTACCGGGCGTCGCGCACCGACCGATTGAAAATTCTCTTCACCCTGGCGACCAATCCGCTGGCAGTCAAAAATACGAAAGACGTTTACCTGCGCGTACTCGACCCAACCGGCAGTGTACTGAGCGATGACCGGGTTGGCGGCACACTGACGTACGAGGGCGCCAGCATCGGCTATAGCCTGCGGCAGTCGGTGCCGTTTGAGAATAACGATCAGCGAGTTGAATTGCTTTACCAGCGCACAATCCCCTACCGCCCCGGTACCTACACCATCGAACTATACGCCGAAGGCTTCCGCATCGGGCAGGGAGAATTTGTGTTAAAGTGAGTTTAAGGTCTGAGGTTTAAAGTTTAATGTTTCTTCAGAAACAAACTTCCAAAGACGCAAAACCTTGAACAGTAGACCTTAAACGTTAAACATGGCCCGCATGAAACGACAGATACAAACCGCCTTATTTGAGTTGCTGGCCATTGGCTTGCTGGTAATTCAGACGGCGCTCGACTGGACACAGGCGGCCGGGCAATGCTGGCGTCGGCACCCACGTGCCTGTTCGGCGCTGGGGTATCTGTTTCTGACCATGGCGTTCTGCTACAACCCGGCCGTTGGGCATTGGATCGGTGGGTTTGTCATGATGAGTCTGCCCGTAGCGATGCTGGCCGGGCTGGCAGCGAGTGTGTACCTGTTGCGGCAGCGGGAGTTACTGGCCGGTACGGTTGGGCTGGTGTGGCTCGTGCTGACACTGCCCATCGGTAAACGGCTGTTTGGGTACGGCAACGAGTTTACGGCCAACGTCCCGGCACCCGCCCTGAGCGTACTCAGTTTCAACGGCGAATGTTTTGGGCCGACGGCGGCTACGGGTCTGAACGAGCTGCGGGCCGATATTGCCTGCTTTCAGGAGTACTCACCCAATGCCAGCCTGGAAAAGCAATACCCTGACCGGCTCACCCGGCTGACCCGCTTCGCCGGTAACCGGCAGGTCGGGCTGGCCCTGTTCTCCCGCTGCCCGATCGTCCGGCAGTACGGCCGTATCTGGAAACGGGCCAATGCCCCCCAAATCAATGGGTTTCTTTGCGCTGATGTTGCCTACGGGCGGGATACGGTGCGGGTTGTCAATGTGCACCTGTGGTCGATGGGGGTGCGGGTCGAGCAGACGTATCAGGCCGGGCGAAGCGGTCAGCTGAGCCACGTTGTCGCCGAACTGAGCGACACCTTTCACCGGTTGAAAGAAGGCTTCGACCAGCGCGACGAACAGATTCGGGAGGTCGAGCAGTATGTAGCGGGGAGCCGGTACCCAGTCATTATCTGCGGTGATTTCAACGAAACGCCCTTCGGCTATGCGTACGGCAAGTTGCGGATGCGGTTTCGCAATGCCTTTGAAGAAGCGGGCGAAGGGTTCGGGTTTACCCTCAATCGCCACCCGTACTGCGTCCGTATCGACCAGCAGTTTTTTAGTGCCGACTGGCATGTAACGTCCTGCCGAACGCTGTCGGGGGTTACCTTCTCCGATCATTTTCCGGTTATGGCGCAGTACGTACTCAAAAAATCGCTGACGCAGCCGCCGGGTATGCTGGCGCAGCGCTAATCGAATCAAACAAAGTAAGGCCGAAATGGATTAGAACCGGTGAAACCGTATTCACCGTCTATGCCCCTGCTTGTTTTAGTTCGTCACGGCCAATCGCAGTTCAATCTGGAAAATCGGTTTACCGGTAGCGTCGACACCCCGCTGACCAAGCTGGGGCGTCACGAAGCCCGCGAAGCCGGTACGCTGCTGAAGCACGATCGGTTTGCCATCGGCTTTACATCGGTACTGCAACGCGCTATCGATACGATGCACATTATCCTGCACGAAACCGGTCAGACCGACCTGCCCGTGGAGCAAAATGCGGCCCTCAACGAGCGAATGTACGGCGATTTGCAGGGGACGAATAAAGAAGAAGCCGGCAAGCGGTTCGGCGACGATCAGGTGTACCGCTGGCGCCGGAGTTACGACGAACGGCCACCCAACGGCGAAAGCCTGCACGATACCGTCGACCGGGTGGTGCCGTATTTTGAGCAGCTGATCCTGCCCCATCTCAACCGCAACGAGTCCGTACTGATTGTGGCCCACGGCAACAGCCTGCGGGCGTTACTGATGCGGCTGGAACAAATCAGCCCCGAACACATCGAAACCGTTGAGCTGGCCACGGGCGTACCCCGGCAGTACGAATACGATCCGCTAACCGGCGAATTTCAGCTGATGGGCAAATAAGCAGCCGGTAAATGTCCTGTTTGCCGGGCCTTAACCCGGCACCGTGCTACCTATCGAGCGACGAAACGTGGCGAATGGTACGGATGTTGCCAGTACCCCCGTTTCCTGATTATCTCACGGCTACCAATCCGATTAATCATGCGCAGTGATCTATTTCAGCCTATTGGTTGCTATGGTACTCTTTTTGTTACCGAAATAATCTGTTTAGGTACTGTTTGTTATAAATAACAAAAATAGGAGTACTGTGATACTATCGATACAAGTAGGCTAACCAATCTGTCTGGATGATCTGGGTATTGTACAAAAAAGCAGCGAAGGCAGTGGTACTGAGTACGGCGGCTGCGCTTACGGGCCGACAGGCTGACCGCAGTCGGCAGCAGCGACAACTCAACCAGATCGACCGAATCATTCTGCGCTTGAAACAGGCCCATAGTTTGCACCCGGCCTGGCTGACTCAGCAGTACGGTAACCTGGATGCGTACCTGGAACACCATCTGTCGGCCGACGATTGGGAATACCTGCTGCAACTACGGCAGGCCGAACTGACCAGTGAATTACCGGTGCCCGCCTGATAGCCTGCCCGGCTCCGCGCTGTTTCGCCAGTGTGGAAATTGCCGGTCTCTGGTTGGTAACTACCGTATCAAACCAGGCGAAAAAACTCTCCGGCCCGAGGGGCTCTTCTTTTTCACTGACGCCGTTGCGGCTATTGCCGTCACTCGGCTGGCCTGACTGGCGGATTGTGGTCTGTCAATCCGGTGCCTGCGTTCGTACCTCTGTTTACCAACCTGCCGATGTCGATCGGTACCTGGCTGTTTTAGTCAGCAGACGAACGCGAAGCCCCGAATGAACAGCCCTACGTTGTAAAGTCGACCTTCCTTCTGTGGGTTGGTCTGTTCAGCACAGTGAGCCAGCATCCGGCCAATGTCACGCACTGGGTGATTAGTCAGCCGCTCTTTACAACCGAAATAAGAAGTCCTGTAGAGTAGATATGACACTCGAGTGAGATGTATAGGCCGTCGTAACAGGGTGTGGGTGGATACGTTAACTAACTATTGGTGCGAATCACGGTTACCAAATGTATGTGTTGGTACGTATTTCGTACGAAAGAAACGTTAAGCTCGTTACCTATTCGACGAATATAGGTTCAATTGTAAAAGGGCAGTTAATACACTCAACGTTTTATGAACATATATCAACAGACTGTCAGTGCCGGTCAATATCCGCAGCTGATTCAAACGTTGCTCAACACAGCTAGCCCTCAGACGGCTAAATACCAGGGGCACGCCCTGCGTACCGATTACACCTGTGGGGTCGTGGTTCGTACCGCCGACGGGTTCAAAACGATTACGTTGCCGGTTCTCGCGCTGGAGCTGATGGCCGACGGTATCGTTACGGAGAGAGACCGGGACTTTATCCGGCATCAACTGGGGCAGGCATAACATAATCTGGCTTCGTGGTACTGGAGCCTGTGCTGCAAAACAAAAAAGCCTGTGACCAATGGTCTCAGGCTTTTCGCTTCTATCCACACCATTCACGCCCGAAACGAGCGTGTTTGATTCCTCAAAGTACCGCATCAAAACGCTATAAGAAAAGCGTCGCTGTATTATAATGCGCTAAAAACCGGTTTATCTGTCTCTAAAACCTATGTTATGACTACCCATTCGTAGCGTATGACTACCCATCCGTAAAGTTTGTCAGATGATAAATACCACATACTGAGCCGTCTACGCTGGTAAGCCAGGAACATGACAAAAGCTACGCAGAAAAGTTGTTCGAATAGTCCCTTTTTTTAAAAAAGAGGTATTCTTTTGAGTTAACGGTAACAAATTTTGCCGGTCCAGCGCTGCCGAACCGATTGGCAATGCACGATTGTATCAGGCAGAAAGACTGGTCACCGAAGTAGCCACCCCGATACTGGCGTGGCTGCACACAGCCATTGACACACAATCATGCCTGTACTAACTACCCGCTAGCCGACAAACGAGATAGCGCAGAACAGTCTGTTCTGTCTATCGTGGGTATAGTTCGTTGAATTATTTAGCAAGTTCCGTCAGTACGAAGTCGATCTCTTTATCCCGGTTTCCGAGTACATCCTCAATCGTATAAGGAAGCGCATAATCTGGAACCAGCCCGCTTCGTTGCGCTGACGCCTTATCCAGGATAAGCCGGTATACGGGAAAGCGAATTTGCATCTTCGAGTAAGGTAGCGTGATAGCGGGGAAACTGCCACCATTGTTTCCGTTATAACCACCTGAAGCCTGACTGCCCACAAAAATAGCGCTGGTATGCTGCCTGATCCAGGAGGTAACCATCGTGGCCGATGAGGCTGTGAAGCCGTCGGTCAACACATACAGTTGACCCTGATAGCTCGTTTTGGCAGGACGATAGCGGTAGCTGAATTCGGTTCCTAGCTCGGTTCGGTGCCGCCCGTACAGATGCCCCACATGATACTTTAGTCTGGAAAGCAAGAGGTATAGCCGGCCGACCGGATTCAGATAGGGGCCGGGTTTGAGACTAGGCTGTAGAATGGTGTAGGAAAAGGGTTGAGTAACAACGTGTTTCGCCAGTGCCACGGCCCCTGTTCGGTTACCGCCTGTATTGCCCCGCAGATCAAGAATAAGGCTGCTTGTCCCGGCCCTGCTGATTGCGCTGAAGGCTCGTTTAATAAATCGGACATCGGAGCGGGAAAATGACTGGATCGTTAACAAGGCTGTGGCTGGGCCAGGCTGCGTGAGCTGATTTCCTTTATTGCTCAGTAGCCGGTCTCCCGCAATGGAAGGGGCCCGTGAAGCGACTGGGGCTGGTGTGGCAGCGAGAACTACGCGTTGATTCGAAAATTGCAGCTGATACTGAGTGGGGTAGTTGAAGTAAAAAGCCAGCAGGCTTGAACTGGCCCGGTTGATATAGCGATCAGCGAACGCCTGCCCTCCGCCATCGCTGGCAGCATAGTTGAGCAACGCACCGATAATCTTGCCAACAGGAACTCCGTTGATTGCGACGATCTCCTGGCCTTCGTAGCCTTGGCTGGTTTGGGGTTGTATACTAACGAAGAGCTTTTGCTGGAGGAGACACGTAGCCAGGGGAAAATAGAAGGATGGGTGATGCTCGGTTACCGGGTTTTTGACCACCGACGTATGCACACACCCGATTTGTTGCAACGCCGAGCCGATAGCCAGTCGATAAGCAACTGGTGACCAGGTTGGCCCGTTCCCGGCGTTGAGACTATCGACAAACGGGATCAGTGATACCGTGTCTCGCTGTAGATAAGTAGCGGAATGACCACGGTTGACGGCCTGCTGTAAAAAAAACAAGTCCTGGTTCAGGCCTTGCCGGGAAAGTGATTGCCCCAGGGTACTCAGGCTCAGGCCCAGTAAAATAATGGTTCCGATAACGTGCATAGGGAGAAAAATTGCCCGCTACGGGCTAAGACGGCTGATAACGTCTGCTGCCTAAACTAGCTCCCGCTATTGAGCTGGCTATTGCCCGCGCAGGCGTGCTGATCTTTAGTCGAACGGCTCTTTCCGGTTGACTAAAGTAAGGAATAGTTCGTCTCGGATACCCCTTTTAATGGCGTTCATGCCAACAATAGGTAGGCTGCTCAGTGCTTGATCTTCGGCTTGTCGAACCGACGGGTTCCGATGGTGTGGATAGACGTAAAAAGCAGACCGGTTTTGCCAGTCTGCTTTTTCGTTGAGCTGCCAGCCAACACACCTGCACCTGGTCGAGTCAGGCGGTAAGCCAGTTCGACTGGTCGTGTAAACAGGTGTCTGGCTTAATAAAACGTAAGAATAGTGGTAGAAGCGAAAAGCACACGAACAGGTAGCAAAACCAGGTAACAGGTTGCCCGTAAAACAGCGGTGAGTGCGCGACTCGTCCCTGATTTGTTGGCCTGATCCGGTTCTGCGCAGCGGTCTGTTTCGTAGACAAAAGTCTACCGATTTCCTCGTACAGGCTATAACGGATGATGCAAAAGCTATAAATGAGGTTGCAACAAGAGGGTCACAGCGGTTCGTTTCGGGTCATTCGCCTGGTCGGTAGCCTGAACGCTGATAAGACGAACGATTTTCCCCCGGTCAGGCAGGCTGAACACCCACTGTACCTTGTAAGGCCGTGGCTGTACCGTTGACCGGGTTGGGTAAGGTTATCTGGACGGCGTAACGATCAGACACCCGGTGGCTCAGCGGGACGCCGGGCGTATTCGAGCGGGGTCACGTTATACTGTTCACGGAAACATCTGCTGAAGTAAGCCGGGCTCTCGAAACCGACGGCATAGGCAGTCTCCGAACTCGTGAATCCCTGGCTGAGCAACTGGGTAGCCCGCCGAAGCCGGTAGCGCCGAATCAGCTCGGTTGCCGGCAGGCCCGTCAGGGCCTTGAACCGGCGATGGACGCTTGACCGGCTTAAATTCAGGTGCTCGGCAATGTGCTCGACACTCAGTGTCGGATCATCCAGGCGCGCTTCGATTAACTCGTAGGTGCGTTGCAATAGCGGATTCTCAACGGGTAGTATTGGGGCGTCCGATGAGCCGACTGCGATCAGCTCTGCCTGCAACCGATCCCGAAGCTGACGCTGACGAAGCAGTAGGTTACGGACGCGCAGCAGCAGTTCCTGCGGGTGAAACGGTTTAGTCAGGTAGTCATCGGCCCCCGTCGACAGACCCGCGAGCCGACTATCAACGGATGCCTTCGCCGTGAGCATAATAACCGGAATAAAGCGTGTCCGTTCGTCGGCTTTGAGAGCCTGCACTAGCTCGAGCCCGTCCATGACCGGCATCATCAAATCGGTAATGATCAGGTCGGGTAGCTCATCGATGGCCTGCCGCAGGCCAAGTGCCCCGTTTGCTGCGCGCTGAACCTGGTGGGTGGGCGTTAGGAGCAGGCTGACCAATTCGGCCATGTCGTCGCTGTCGTCAATCACCAGCACGGTGGCCGAACCCCCGTCGGTCGGCTCGTTTGGCGTGAGTGGCTGTTGAGCGGTGGCGATGGCCGTTGCACCCATCGGTGGCGCGACCTGATACGGTAGCTCGACCCGAAAGGTCGTTCCTACCGTCAGCTCGCTGGAAACGGTAATCTGACCACCCTGAAGCACGACGAGTTCCTGCACCAGCGCCAGGCCCAGCCCGCTGCCTCCCCCGTTGGGCCGGGTGGTGACCAGCGGGGGGGCCTGATAGAAGCGGTCGAAGAGAAACGGGATGTGCTCGGCGGCAATACCGATCCCCGTGTCGGTCACGGTCAGTTCAACGCCCGTTGCCGTCGCCCGTGCCTTCACCTGAATCTGGCCAGCGGGTGGCGTAAAGCGGATGGCATTGGCCAGCAGATTGGTCAGGATTCGGTCGAGTTTTTCGGCGTCAAACCAGTAGTCACTGGTCAGCGATGTCTGGTAGTCGATACGAACCTGATCGGTGGATGCCGACTGATTGAACGCGGCAATCACTTCCTCGATAAACTGGTTCAGGCTACCCTGACTCAGGTGGACGGGTAGCTGGCGGGCTTCCAGCCTGGCCAGGTCGAGCAACTGGTTGATCAGCGTCAGCAGTTGCTGGGCGTTGCGCTGGACAGTAGCCAGCATCCTGGCGTGGGGCGTACCGGCCAGTTCATGCAGCAACGTCTCGACGGGGGTTAGCACCAGCGTCAACGGCGTACGCAGCTCGTGGGTCACGTTGGTAAAAAAAAGCGTTTTCAGCTGTTCGACCTCCTGTAGCTGGTCTAGTTTCAGTTGGTTCAGTTTCAGCGCCTGCCGACGGTGTACGTACTGACTGTACAGGCGGGTGCTGACCCATCCCGCCCCCAGTAGGCAGATCACGTACCCGGCGTACGCCCAGCCGGTAGCCCACCAGGGCGGTTGAATAATGAAGCGGTAACTCACCGGCTGACGACTCCACACGCCGTCGCTACTGAGGGCCCGTACCTGGAAGCAGTAGTCGCCGGGGCGCAGGTTGGTGTAGTTGGCAAATCGACGGTTACCTGCCGGGAGCCAGCCCTTGTCCAGCCCGACCAGTTGATAGGTATACCGGGTGGCTGCCGGCGACCGGGGGGGAAGGGCCACGAACTCGAAGGCGATCATGTTCTGATCGTGCGTTAGCTGGAGCGGTTGGGCTGGAAACGCGTGAGGCTTGTTGTTAATGGCCATCCCCGTCAGGTAGATCGGGAATGATTGATTGGCTGGCCTGAGCCGGTCGGGGTCAACGGCGATAATGCCGTTCAGGGTGCCGAAGAGAAGCTGCCGTTGATTCCGCACCACCGCCGTTGGCAGAAACTCATTACTGGGCAACCCGTCCCGGGTGTCAAACCAGTAGGTCGCCCCGGTGCGGGGTTCGTACCGACATAACCCCTGATCTGTACCCAGCCAAAGACCCCCCCGTTCGTCGCCGATGATGCTGACGATGCGGTTGGTAGGCAAGCCTCCGTGGGTTGTGACCGAATGAAACTGATCGGTTGCTGGCTCGTAGCGTTGCAGGCCACCCTGGTTGGTGCCCGCCCACAGCACTCCCTGTTTGTCTTCATAGAGCGCCAGTACATCGTCGGTCAGCTGACCACGCGCCGTCCCCATCCGGTAGGTGCGATACTGCCGGGTGTCGGGTGAGAAGCGAACCAGACCGTATCCCTGAAAGGCCAGCCAGACCTGTCCACTGCGGCTGGCCAGCAGGGTTTCTACCGGATGACCCGCCAGACCCGTTTGGGCCGTGAGTAGCCAGGCGTAGCTGGTGTATCGGCGCGTATGGGTATCAAACGAGGCCAGTCCGCCTTCGCCCCCCAGCCAGATCGTGCCGGCCTGGCTCTGGGTGGTATGTTGCAGGAGCACCGGCCACGGGTAGGTCGTGTAGCGGTCAGTGCGCGGGTCGTAGTAATACAGACCGCGGCTGGTGTTGAGCCAGACACCGCTCGATTGATCGGCCACCAACGAGCAGATAAAATTGATCTGCTGGGGAGTTGATCCCAGCGTACGGTCCGGTACGCTGCTCAGCTGATTGCGCTGCCGGTTGAGCCGGTAGAGCACATGGGCGTTGCTAAACCAGAGTTGCTGCTGCCGATCAATCAGCAACATGCTGGCCCTGTTCTCGAAAAGATTTGTGGATTGGCTGGCCGGTGTAACCTGATAGGTAGTCAGCATCGTAGCGGTCGGCAGCTGTTTGTCCACGCCGTTATTGGTGCCCAGCCACAGGGTTCCGCTGCGATCAATGTAAACGGCCTGTACGTGGGTGCTGCTCAGCCCATCGCGCTGGTTGGGGTTGGGCCGGTAGGTTACCAGTTGACGGCTTACGGGGTCGACCCGTTGCACCCCATCGGTTGTGCCCACCCACAGGCGTCCCTGCTGGTCGCGTTGCAGAGCATGGATAAACAGGAAGGGATTGAGCGGCCCCTGCCGGGTGATAAACGGCCGGAGTACCAGGGGTGAACCGTCCAGCCGAAGCTGAAACAGGCCCTGGCCCACGCTGCTGACCCACAACAGGGTAGCATCCTGGGGGTCGAAGTAGAGGTAGTCGAGATTGGGCGGCCCCTTGGTAGCCGACTGGCAGGTCACCTGGGTGTATTGGCCGGTCTGACGGTCGAACTGATAGAGCCCCTCGTTGGTAGCCAGCCACAACCGGTGGTGCTGGTCTTCGATAACCTGCTTGACAACAAAGTGCGGTCGGGGAGACGCGTACAGGGTAAAATGCCGCCGGGTCGGCTCGTACCGAACCAGACCGCCCCAGGTACCCAGCCAAAGCTGCCCCCGGCTATCCTGGCAGATCGACAGCTGATTGTTCAGTTGACCAGCCTGTGCCCCCCGGATAACGTGCGCGGTAATCTGGCCGCTCAGGGGATTGATTTCATGCAGACCCCCACCGGCTGTCGTTGCCCAGAGGCCACCCTGTCGATCTTCGTAGACCGACGTGATGCGATTGTCGACAAAGCTGCGGGTGGGGCGGGTGGTGTCGGGCCGGAAGACGGTGAAGGTGTGCCCATCGTAGCGATTCAGCCCATCGTTGGTGGCAAACCACATAAAGCCCCGCTTGTCCTGCAGAATACAGTTGATCGTTGCGTTCGACAGCCCATTCTCGACAGACAGGTGGGTAAGCGACAGCGCCGGTTGCTGAGCGTACAGTAAACCGGGAATCCAGAGCAGTAAACCAGGCCACCCGATCCACCGAAGGCAGGCAGCGTAAAACCAGTTCATGGTGACTGTGACGTGTTAATCAGCGATCGGCGGACGTTACTGACGTTGTTTACCCAGCAGGTACGATACGTCAGACGAGTCGTTGGGTGTGAGAAGTACGCTCGCTGTCACCAGCTTACTCCCAATCCGTTGGACTATTGGTCAAATGTAAGAATTATAGATGTGATTCGGTAGGATAGACGATCACCCGGCAAACGGAGCAGGCGCAGGTGCATGGTGTAGTATGACTCGGTAATGCTGAGCAGGAAAGAGATCTAATTACGGGATAGTGTATGTAGAATATGTGTACGGCAATTCTGTACTATGTAAGGGTGTCTTTGCGCCTAATAACCTTGACCTTCTAAAGATATGATTAAACGACCGTTTTTCTGAAGGCGGACAGGGGTTGACAAGAAACCAGGAACCCCATTTTTGGTTTCTTGTCAACTCAATGCCTCTCATGAGGATTGTTCACTTCAGGCCTGTTAAGAAGTATATTGCCTGGTACTATCGCCTGGCTTATGACTGTTCTTAAAGACCCCCTCGCTATTCTGGCCCTGTTGATGCTCAACATTATTGTGGCCGAGCAACTGGCCAAATTACCGTATCTAAGGGCCGTAGGAACAGCCTTACTGGTCATTATTATTACCGCTATTACGGCTAATCTGGGGTTGATACCTGCTTCGACAAATGCCCCACCTCTCTACGAGGGCATTTTTAGCTATTTAGCGCCCATCTCTATTTTCTACCTGCTGCTGACGGTTAATCTCAAAGGGCTCAAGCGAGCGGGTACGCCCATGGTCGTCAACTTTTTCATTGGTGCGGTGGGGACAATGGTCGGCGTTGTTGTAGCGATGCGGGTTGTCGGTGGCCCAAAAGGGTTTGGCCCTCTTTTTTATGCCGTAGGCGGTATGTTTACTGGTACACACACGGGTGGCAGCAGTAATCTGAATGCCATTGCTTTGCATTACGGGGTTAACAAAGCGGGGCATGTCTATGCCGCTGCGATTGCTACTGACAATATCGTTACGGCGCTCTGGATGGGCGTTACCCTACTTTTACCCCCCTTGTTGAACCGGTTTGTTCCGCGCCGACTGGCCACCTCTCTAAGTGCTGAAGAAACCCGTCGTTATGAACAGGAAGCCAATGAACAGATCAATGATGTTGAAGCGGTTAATCCCCAGGATTTAGCGCTGTTGATTGGCTTAGGTGTATTGGCCTTATACGGCGCTCAACTCCTGGCGGAGGCCGTACCGAGTATTCCTAAAATTCTGGTGCTGACAAGCCTGGCCCTGCTGCTGGCTCAGTTACCGGGTATCCAGCGACTACGGGGTGTTAGAGTCGTCAGTATTTTCTGTATTTACCTGTTTTTAGCCGTTATTGGCGCTTATTGTGATCTAGCGGCTTTAGTCAACGATGGTCAATTGGCGCTAACTATGCTCACTTTCGTGAGTATATCGGTTCCCATTCATGCGCTGTTTCAGTTTGGCATTGGTGGGTTGCTGAAGCAAGATTGGGACCTGTTAAGCATCGCTTCGCAGGCGAACATTGGTGGGTCTGCCTCCTGTTTAGCCCTGAGCAAAAGCCTGAAGAGGCCCGACCTTCATTTGCCGGGTATTCTAGCAGGCGCGTTGGGTAATGCTATTGGCACGTATTGTGGCTTACTGGTGGCCGAATATTTACGAACCATGTCGTTCTCATAAAAAAACCGTCTCACAATCCGCTGCTTTTACACGTACCTGAACAGCAAAATTATTGGCTCTCTAAAAGGAGGTTATCGTCTACCTCACCGATTGCATTAACAACCGGACTACCCTACCCAAACTCATTCTTCAGGAGCTCTATTTGCCGGATAAGGCCATGGGCTTGGCCTCTTGAAAGATATCCGAATGCCGTTAGCCAACCAGCAGCAGATTCCCATTCTGGTGATGAGTTCATCCGTGGCAGAAGCCGATATACGCTAGGCTTATCACCAAGGGGCTAGCTTTTTTACATTGTCAAGCCTCAGACCGTCAACAGTTGGCTGAGCCTGGCTCAGAGCCTGCGCCAGGTCTGGTGGGAACAGGGCGTGCTACCCCTGGACTCAGCCGCAGGAAGTGAATAAAGAGGTTCGGTAGCAAACGTCAATGCGCCCGTCAGGGCTTCCAGTGAATGGCAAACCGCATCCGAAACAGGGTGCCTTCGCCCGGCTGGCTTTCGATCTCTAGCTGGGCCCGTAGCAGCTCACACAAGCCTTTGACAATGGATAAACCAATACCTTCCCCTTTGTGGGCAAAAGGAGAGCGGGACGCTTGTAGGGTGGCCGCCTGCTGCGCATCGGCAGCAGGATTGGCAATACCAAAGGCCGCGGTGGACTCTGGGGAGGGGACTAACAATTGGGGTAATGAACCCGCCTGAGCAGCCGTGGGCAAGCCCGGTCCTGAATCCTGCACGCTGACGATCCAGCGGTAGTCATTCTCGCGGGTCCAGGAGACCGATACAAACCCGGTTGGGGTATGTTTAAGGGCGTTGAGCACCAGGTTTTGAATGATGCGCTGAAGTTGAACGGGATCACACTCGACCGGTAAGGCCGCCGGGCCATTCGCTTGGAGCAAAAGCCCTCGCTCGGCAGCCAGGGCTTGGTAGCCCGCTATTAAGTTAGTCAATAACTGGCCTGCGTCCAGGGGCTGGATGTTCAGCGTTTCCTGCCCCGCTTCCAGGCGGGCTACCTCAATGAGTTGAGTCACTAAATGGCGACTATTGGCCAGATTGCGTTGCAACATGGCTAGAAACTGTTTTCGGTCCTCTTCCGAATCGCTCATAAGTTCTAATATGGAGGCTGCCCCCTCAACGATACCCAAACTGCCCCGTAGGTCATGAGACGACTGATGGAGCAGATCGCTACGCTGTTGACTCAGTTGATTCAACTGAGTTAGTGTCTTCTCCAAGCCTTCTACCCGGTTCAAAGAGGCTGTGCGCTGCAATGCGTCGTATTGCTCTAAACTACCTACACTGATCTGGTTACTGAAGGTGGCGAGATGCTCATAAGCCGTCGCCATAGTCTGCCGGTCTATGGCTGGGTAGAACTGCCAACAGAGCCGTAACTCGCCAAGTAGTATTTTGCTCAGATGCTGCATCTCGGTGGATAATTCGGCGAACGTATAGCCTTTTTGCCAGCGGTGAAGGCCATGTTCAGCCGCTAACAGGCCGATTTGAGCCTCTTCGTCTTGACCCCGCAGTCGTTGCTGGAGCACATGGAGTAGGAAGGGGACTTTGTTGTTAAACTCTTCGCGGCTTAAACTTTTGACGCCTTTCAGGGCGGGATCGGTCTCACAATCCGTCCGCCAGTCATTGAGTAGGGCTTCGCGCCGGGCGGCCAGATAGGTGGCTAATTGGGCTAAAGGAGCCTGGTCTCCATCTAGGGGAGATGTCATGGTTGATGGGGGTACACTCACTCTCTACGTCCGGCAGGCGCGGTCCGTCCGGAGGAGTTGTCCCAATTAGGCAACCAGGCGAAAACTAACTGATAATCAAAGAGATTACCAGTACTCTAAAGGCAACACCGTTTTGAGCTACATGGTTGTGGGAATGCTAACTTTGTTTTTATGCTAGCTACTGCCGCGTTGCCAAGGCCTCCCATCGAGGTTGACGGCCGGATTAACCGCTATGCTGTCTAATAACTCATGTAGACTTGGCCAAAGGTTGGCATCCACGTACTCTGAATGTGTCAGTTACCTCGATCACTTGATACAATTTCACGAATCGCTCTTACCTGAGACGGCAGAGCCTTCGTATATCTGCTTCAAGTAATGGGCATAAAAAGAGACGTAACGTCATAGCAACCTTAGTTGATGAACTGTAACCCCAGACGTAGCGGCTTGCTTAACTAGGGGTAACCCAAACTAGTGATGCCCAAAACTATGCCCTCCGTAGCCGGTTATTGCCCTTACCGACCCTACTGTAATGACTAATCAGCCCCCACTCCGCCTCACCACTCCGGCCACTACGCAGCACTCAACGGATGACTATCAGCAGTTGATCGAATCGTTCACCCAAGCGGTTTGGGAAGCCAACCCCGCCGGTCAGATCGTCGTCGACTCGCCCTCTTGGCGGGCCTACACCGGCCAGACTACCGCCCAATGGCTGGGCGAAGGCTGGACC
>Ga0160428_1000546_pt1 | contig 40226 bp, 36 predicted proteins | sample SolpanmetagenomM_FD_108198 | JGI IMG/M metagenome (GOLD analysis project Ga0160428, IMG submission 108198) | Solar panel surface microbial communities from Lawrence Berkeley National Laboratory, California, USA - M | ecosystem: Engineered > Built environment > Solar panel > Unclassified ... | reverse complement strand
TCGGGGTGCGCACGGCATCCACGATATACGCATTAGGCATTCCGGGGGTATCGTTGGGGCGAAGCGAGTCCGCCGGTTGAGGGCTAATTTTGGCCTGGCAACGCGCACTGGCGCGGGCCTTTTACACAACCGCAAAGATGATACAAAGAATTCAAAGCGTTTTCCTTTTGCTGCTGGCTTTGTCCATGTTGAGCCTGCTCGCCCTGCCGCTCTGGCACAAAGTGGATGGCCTCACCCACCAGGAGCTGAGCCTGACGGCCTTCAACTACCACGCCACCAACATGCCCGCCCCCGCCACCAACGCTCCGGTATGGGTGATTGGCGTGCTGGCCCTGGCCGTGGCCGCCGTGGCAGTCTACGAGATTTTCCAGTTTCGCAACCGCTTTCTCCAGCTCAAGCTGGGGATGCTCAACCTGCTGCTGCTCGTGGCCACCTTCGGGGCCGCGTTCTACTTTTCCAACCAGGGCGAGCTGCTGCTTAATCCCAAGCTCGAAGGCCAGTTTCAGCCCGCCTTCTACCTGCCCACGCTGGGCCTCATGCTCAACCTGCTGGCCAACCGTTTTATCCGCCGCGACGAGCAGCTGGTGCGCAACAGCTACGACCGCCTGCGCTAAGCGCCCGCGCTTAAGTAGCCCACTATACAAAAAGCCCCGGCTGCCAACTTGGCGGCCGGGGTTTTTTAAAGTAAGGTGTTGAAGGTTGGAAAGGGCGGTTATTCAGCCGGCAGCCCCACGGCCTGCCGTAGCGTGCGAATGTTGGATTTGAATTGCAGTGCGTCGTCCACGCGGCTGAAATTCTGGGGGTCGCTTAGGTGCGAGTAGCCGAAGCGCGCCAGTTCAATGCGCGTTTCGTCGTGAGTGAGCGTGCGCATCAGCTCCGCCAGTTCGTCGGCGCGCAGGCTGCCTTGGTCCAAGGCATGGGTGGCCAGGCGCAAGCGCTCGGCGTCGGTCGGGCGCTGGCGCAGGTCCTGCGCCAAGTCGTTGAGCTCGGCGGGGTCAAAGGGGCGCAGGTTGGCGGTAGTGGTAGTTGGGCCATTGTTAGGGTCGTAGCCGCCGTCGCCCGTGGTATCGGGGTAGCTGCCGTTCGGGGCCGTAGCGCTGCCGTTCGCATCGGGGTAGCCAGGCGCCTGGGCCGGGTAGCGCGGCGGCTGCTGGCCGGGGTAAGTGGGCGTTTGCGCGGGGTAGCGCGGCGGCTGCTGGCCGGGGTAGGTGGGTACCGGGCTAGGCGCCGGGTAGCCCTGTGGCTGGCCCTGACTTGGGTAGCCTTGTGGCTGGTCCTGGCTGGGGTAGCTGCCGTGTGGGTCGTAGCCGGGGCTGTACGTGCCACTGCCATAGCCGCCTTGGTTGGGCACTGGCTGGGCCCCCTGCCCATAATAGCCGCCCTGGCTGGGGCCGTAGGGCGCGCTGCCGGGGTTGTAGTAGCCGCCTTGCCCGTAGCCCGGCCCACCCAGCGGTACCACGCCCACTTGCCGCAGCTGCGGGCCGTAGGGGCGCATTACCAACACATAATCAGTCTCTAAGCCCGGCTGAAGCCACACCATGGTGCGGAAGCGCACGGCCGGCCCGTAGCCCGTCGGCAGGCTGATTTCGGCCCAGTGCCGGCCGGGCGCCAGCATCCCCACGCGCACCTGCGGCGCTACCGGCCGCGTAAGCAGGCGGCCATCCAGCACAAGGCTGAAGGGTTGGCCCCGCTCGGCGGTGATGGACAGGTTGGCGGGAGGCGCGGCCAGGGCCGGCGCTACCCCCAGCCAAGCCAGCAGGGCCGTGGTTGCCAGCTTGTAGAGCGTTTTCATGGAAGTAAAAGCAGGGAAGCCAGCGCAGCAGCGCACCGGCTGGAAATCCTAAATCCAAACGCCGTGCCAACAAAAAAGCCCCCGCGCGGCGGGGGCTTTTTCTACTTGCGTCTCCTTCTTACTTGTCGATGCGCGTGACCTTAAATTCGGTACGGCGATTGCGCTGGTACTCTTCCTCCGTCTTGGCATCTTTCACGATGGGGCGGGTTTCGCCGTAGCCCTTGGCCGTGATGCGGCTCTGGCTGATGCCCTTGCTCACAATGTAGGCCACGGCTGCTTCGGCGCGCTTCTGACTCAGCTTCAGGTTGTAAGCGTCTTTGCCGCGCTGGTCGGTGTGCGAGCTTAGCTCGATGTTGATTTTCGGGTTATCCTGCAAGGTCTGCACCAGCGTATCGAGGCGAATGGCAGCGTCGGGCCGGATATTCGACTTGTCGTAGTCGTAGAAAATATCCTTGATTTCGATGGCCTTGTTCACGATGATTTTATTCAGCGTGAGCGTCACCGGCAGCTTGATGTCGTTCTGTTGCTGGGGCAGGGCATCCTGGCTGGGGTAGCGGCCTACGGTGCTCAAGCTGGCGCGGGCCGTGAAGTCGCCGCTACGGTCGGCAAACAGGCCGTAGGTCTGGGCCGAGTCGAGCTTGGCCGTGAATTTCCCGTCGGGGCCGGTTTGCACATCCTGCTTCTGGCCGCTGCCGCTCGTGATGGTCACCGTTTCGTTGGCCACCGGCGTAGTGGTGCCGGCCTTATCGTTGTGCTCCAGCACCGTGCCATCGGCGAAGAAAGTCACGAGCTTGCGCGGCTTTTTCTGGAAGCTGTAGAGGTCATCCGAGCCCTTGCCGCCGTCGCGGTTGGAAGAGAATACGCCCGTGCCCGGCGCCGTGAAAAAGGGCGCAAAGTCGTCGGCCGGGCTGTTCACGCCGGGCCCCAGGTTTACGGGCTTACCGCCCTTCACCTGAAAAATATCGAGCTTGCCGTAGCCCGGGTGCCCATCCGACGAAAAGTAGAGCGTGCCATCGGGCGCCACGCCGGGAAAGTTGTCGTTGCCCACCGAGTTGATAGTTTCGCCCAGGTTTTCGGCCGGCGAGAAGCGGCCGTTGGCGCCCAGCGTGGCCTTAAACAGGTCGTTGCCACCCTGCCCGCCCTTGCGCCCCGAGGCAAAGTAGAGCGTGGTGCCATCGGGGGCAAAAGCCGGGGCAAAGTCGTCGGCCGTGCGGTCGTTGATGTTGGCCAGAATGGGCGCGGTCCAGGCGCCATTGCGGTAGTACGAAATCCACAAATCCACGCTGCGGTAGCCCTTTTTCGAGCCATCGTTCGAGCGGGCGAAGACCATCGTCTTGCCATCGGGCGTGTAGGTGGCGCTGGCTTGCAGCTCTTTGTCGTTGTTGAAGAGAGCTTCCAGCTTGCGCGGGGTGCCGCCGGTCATGGCCGCCGGGTCGTCAAACTTCTGGGCGTAAAGGGCCGTGTAGCGCTCGCCGTTGCCGGGGTAGGGCTTGCCGTCGCGGCCCGAAGCAAATATCAGCTCACCGCTGTTGGGCAGGCGCGTGGCCGAAAAGTCGGAGCTAGGCGAGTTTACTGCGTCGAGCGGCAGCACGTCGTAGGCCGGGGCGGTGCCCACAAGGGCCTTGCTGGCCAGGGCGTTGCGCGCTTCGGCTTCGGCGCGGGCGGCCAGCGTGCGGTTGGTGCCGCTTTGGGCATAGGTGCTGAAGCGCGTGGCGGCCTCGTCAAACTTGCCGGTGGCTTTCAGGGCTTCTGCGTAGCGGTAGCCCAGGTCGGCAGTGCGGGCGTTACCGTCCACGGCTGCCTTGTAGTAAGGCTCGGCTTGGTCGAGGCGGTTGGAAAGGCGGTAGGCTTCGCCGATGCGGAAGTTGGCGATGGCCGCGCCTTTGCCCTTGGCTGCCTCGGCCTTGTAGAGCGGGATGGCTGCCTCGTATTCTCCCCGCATAAAGCGCTTGTCAGCTTTGCTCAGCTTGCCCGAGGTAGCGCAGCCGCTCAGCGCCACGGCCGGGCCGGCCGCCCCAAGTAGTAGTAATTTTCGGAGGGACGAGTAACGTACGGGGAAAGCCATGCAGCCGGAAAAAGCAAGTCTATTGTTTTGATAGGCAATAATACAACCGTTTGGCCTTGCCTGGAAGGCTCGCGGCTACGCACTACGCCTGGAAATAGCTTGCTAGCCAGGTTTGGCCGGCCGGGGCGGGCCATTGCTCGTCTAATTCGCCTTTCGTGGTCAGCGTATTGTTGAAGTACAGCGTGTCGGCCTGCACCTGGCCGGCCGCGATGGCCGTGCGCAGCTCGCGCCGCGTGAGCAGCCGCAACTCGCCATCGGCCAGTAAAAAGGCCATGTGCGCTTTTTCCAACAACTGAAGGCCCAGCCGTTGTTCCAGCTCGCGCACAAAGCGCACCGAGGCATCGATGGAGCAGCCGCTGGCCCCGGCCACTGCCTCATCAAGGCCAATGACCAGAAACTGCCGGTGCAGAAATTGCGCCGAGGCGGCCAGTTGTTGCCCGTGGCTCGTCCACTCCTCGGCAAAGGCCGCCAGTTGCGGTAGCAGCGGCAGCAGCTCGCCTTCCGCGAGTGGGCGGCTGGCCTGGTAAATCCACACGCGGGCTTGCGGCGGCAGGTGGTCAAAGGCTACGTACATAAGACCACTGATTAGCAGGGATTAAAGCGGATTTCACGGATTTTATAGATGAGATGGTTCATCTGCACCGGGCTAGCCGCAGGAAGTGAAAAGGGTAAGTAACGAGAAAGCGACTTTTTGCTACCCACCCAAAGCGTCGGGCGTGGCACAAGTCAGACGCTTACAATGCGCGTCAAGGTGTAGTAGTCTTTTGGCTAGCCAACTAATAGGCCCATCCACAAAATCCGTGAAATCTGCTAAAATCCGTGCCAATCAGTGGTCTTAGGCGTTGATGCCTTCGGCGCTGGCCACCAGCTCGGCCAGGTCAAATACCTGAACGTTAGCTTCTTGCTCCTTGTTTTTTACGCCGTCGCTCATCATGGTCATGCAGAAGGGGCAGCCTACAGCAATGATGCTGCCTTGCAAGCTGTGCTGGCCGGGCGCCGGGCGCTCGGTTTCGACGCCGCGCAGGTTGTCCAGGGCCGCCGCCTGGCCGCTGAGGGTGGCCAGGGCCTCCTCGGTGCGCTCGATGTTGATGTCCTTTTTGCCGGGCTCCGGCTCTTTCCACATCTGGGCGCCGCCGGCGCCGCAGCACAAGCCGTTGGCCTTGCTGCGCTTCATCTCCACGAGGTCGGCGTCGAGGGCGGCCAGCACGTCGCGCGGGGCTTCGTAAATATTGTTGGCGCGGCCCAGGTAGCACGAGTCGTGGAAGGTAATGCGGCGGCCTTTGAAGCTCTCGCCCCCTTTCACGCCCACTTTACCTTCATTGATAAGCTGTTGCAGGTAGGTGCTGTGGTGAATGACCTCGTAGTCGCCGCCCAGCGCCGGATACTCGTTCTTGATGGTGTTGAAGCAGTGCGGGCAGGCCGTCACGATTTTCTTAATGCCGTAGCCGTTCATCGTCGTGATGTTCTGCATGGCCTGCATCTGAAACAGGAACTCGTTGCCGGCACGCTTGGCCGGGTCGCCGGTGCAGCTTTCTTCGAGGCCCAGCACGGCGTAGTTGGTGCCCACGTGCTCCAGGATGCGCGCAAACGCGCGCGTCACGCGCTTGTAGCGGTCGTCAAAAGCACCGGCGCAACCCACCCAAAACAGGATTTCGGGCGCTTTGCCCTCGGCCGCGAGGTCGGCCACGGTGGGCACGGTCAGCTGGCGCTTGGCGGGAGCAGCGGGGGAGGAAGTCGGGGTCATACTGAAAAGAATACTACTGCTTATAAATCAAGATTATGCTTTGGCTACAGCCTTCTCGGCCACGTACAGCTCGTCGGCCCAGTTGAGGCGGTCGGAGGGCGAGAAGGCCCACGGTGCGCCGTTGTTTTCGATGTTGGAGAACATGACGTTCAGCGAGTTGGGCGCGGCCGACTCTTCCAGTACCAGGAAGCGGCGCATCTCGATAATGCTTTCCAGCGGGTTGATGTTCACCGGGCAGCTTTCCACGCAGGCATTGCAGGTGGTGCAGGCCCACAGCTCTTCGGGCGTCACTTTGCCGCGCAGCAGCGTAGCTTCCAACAGGTCGGTAACGGGCTCGTGCTTTGCCTCAGCGCCGTACACGTTGGGGTGGAAGATGAGGGGCGAGTTGTATTTTTCCTCCACTCGGTCGCGGGTGTCCATGATGATTTTGCGCGGCGAGAGCAGCTTGCCCGTCAGGTTGGCCGGGCACACCGAGGTGCAGCGCCCGCACTCGGTGCACGAGTACGAGTTCATGAGGGCCGTCCAGGGCAGGTCTTCCACATCCTTGGCCCCAAAAGGCGTGGGCGCCACGGCCGAGCCATCGGGGTTGGTAGCCGGGGCGGGCACCTCGTAGCTGGGGTCCATCATGGCCTTCACCTCGTGGGTAATACTTTCCACGTTGCTAAACTGCCCCTGCGGCACCAGCCGCGAGTACCACACATTCGGAAAAGCCAGAATGATGTGAAAGTGCTTGGAGCTGGGCAAGTAATTGAGAAACAGTAGAATGCCGGTAATGTGAATCCACCAGCCGGCGCGCTCCAGCACTTCCAGCGTGCCCACGCTAGTGGCCGGCAGCAGATTGGCCAAAAACTGACTAACCGGGAAAGTGCCCGGCAAAGGCTTGTTTTCAAGCTGGTGCAGCTTGATGTCGGCCGAGTTCATGAAGAACAATGCCAGCATCAGCGCCACCTCGATGTAGAGAATAATATTGGCGTCGAGCTTGGGCCACATGCGCAGCTCGGGGCCGGTGAAGCGCTGCACGGGCGGGTGGTGGTTGCGGCGCCACCAAAAGGCCGCCACCGCCACAATAACCAGCGCGGCCAGCGTTTCATTCACGGCCATCAGAGCGTCATACACTGGCCCCAGAAAGCTCAAAAAGCGGTGCGTACCAAACAGTCCGTCGATGATAATCTCAATCACCTCGACGTTGATGACCAGAAAACCCACATACACCACGAGGTGTAACAGGGCGGGAGTCAGGCGCTTAAACATCTTCTGCTGGCCAAAGGCCACGAGCAGCGTCTTGTGGAGGCGTTCGCCCGCGTGGCCGCTCATGTCGCGGTCGCGCCCGACGAGAATATTGGCCCTGATTTTTCGAACCTGCCAGGTAAACAAGCCGAACGCCGCCAGCAGCAGCAGCGCGAAAAGGATGGGTTGCAGCATAGGCGGTAAAGGTAAGCCGACGGGGTGGGATGGGACTGCAATTTAGTAGGCATGACGACTACTTTTCACGGGCAGCTCACAAAAATGAGCGCTCCGAAAACTTTTTTTACCGTATTTCTTGCGTCGTAACGCATTTTTAGTATCTTTGCACTCCCAAGGCGCTTAAACGACTCGGGAAACGGCAACATAGCTCAGTTGGTAGAGCACAGCACTGAAAATGCTGGTGTCGTTGGTTCGATTCCAACTGTTGCCACAAAAAAGGCCCTGGTGTACTGCCAGGGCCTTTTTTTATAGTCAAAAATTCGTGATTCGCCCCGGCCGGCTAGCGGCCCCGGATGCGGTCAAACAGGCTGGTGTTGCGCTTGATAAACACGTAGCGAATAGAAAATGCCGTGGGAAAGCGGGCGTAGTCGTCGTTACCAAACTCCAGCGAAGGCTTAAAGTCGAAGCTGAGCGCGACGGGCAGAAAGGCCACCTTGTACTCAACGCCCACGATGCCGTCGAGGCCGCTAAAGCCGCCGGTGTCCTTGTTGTGGCCCAGGTGCCCACCGGCCCCGAAATAATAATTGAGGCTCGGGCCCAAGATGCCGAAGTGGTATTCGCCCAGCACAGTGCCGCTGTATTCGCGCTGGCCCAGGCCGGCGATGCCCTCAATGGTGACGCGCGAGGCTACGAGCTGCTGCACCGTGAGCCCATAGTTGCCACCCCCCAGGCGCACCCCAGCGGCGGTAATATATTTCTGCGCGGCGGCGGGCCGGGCAAACAAAACGAGCAGCAGCGCGCTGCCTATAAAACGACTAAACATAAAGCAGCTAGCGCAACGACCCTGCCAAAGCACCAGGGGCGGACTTTTAACGTAGGTAGTGGCCGGGTGGTGCCCGCCGGGCCGCAAAACAATGCGCGCCGTGAGCGTGCAAAATTTCGGTTTTTGCACCCTTTCTTCGGCGGCTAACGTCTGTTAGCCGGAACTTTGCTCCTAAATCCTCTACCTCCCCCACAATCCTACCCTTCCGTGTACTTACACCACGTGGCCGCCTACCTGCCGACGGCCGTCGTTACGAACGAACATTTTACCAAGCTCAACGGCTTGGCTTCCGACTGGATAATTGAGCGCACGGGTATTCGGGAACGGCGGAAGGCGGCGCCTGGCGAAAACGCCAACACGATGGCCATTGCGGCCACGCAGGCGCTGCTGGCCGAGTTGCCCGCCTTCGACGCCACTAGCATCGACCTCATTGTGGTGGGTACCTACACGCCGCACGATACAATTTATACGGCGGCCCATGCCGTACAAAGGTTCTTGAACATCAACGAGATACCCGTCGTAAGTATCTCCTCGGCCTGTTCGTCGCTGCTCAACGCCGTGGAGATAGTAGAGGGTTATTTTGCCTTGGGCAAGGCCCGCCGGGCGCTGGTGGTGGTGAGCGAGCACAACACGGCATACAACAACGAGGAAGATACGATGGCGGGCCACCTGTGGGGCGACGGGGCTGCCGCGCTGCTATTTGCGAAAGACGCCCTAGCGCCCGGTGACCTGCACGTGCGGCAGGTGCTTACCGGGGGTGCGGCGCCCATGGGCAAGGCCGACGAGGCCGTGACGCTCAAGCCCATTGATAAAGGGATTGTAATGCCGTTTGGGCGCGACGTGTTTCAGCAGGCCTGCACGTACATGGCGCGCATTACGCAACAGCTGCTGGATGCCAACGGCCTGACGGTGCAGGAGCTAACGTATCTGATTCCGCATCAAGCTAACCTGCGCATCTCGGCCAACGTGATGAAGCAGCTGGGCCTTGACCCGGCCCGAGCCGTCAACAATATTGACCGCCTGGGGAATACCGGCTGCGCCGGGGCGGCCATTGCCCTGGCTGAAATCTGGCAGCGCCTGCACGCCGGTGACCGGCTGATTGTCACGGTGTTTGGAGGCGGCTATTCCTACGGGGCCATGCTGCTGGAAAAGACTACAGAAGGCTAACTTAGTAACCGGTGGGCTGGTCAGGCAGCCATTTTTACTTTCAACACTATGCTGCCACCCGCCGCTGCTTTCCTGCCCGAAATCACGTTTCAAACCAGCCGGGCCAGCGGACCCGGTGGCCAAAACGTGAACAAAGTAGAAAGCCGCGTGGAGTTGCGCTGGCACCTGGGGCAGTCGCAGCTCCTGACCGACGCCCAGAAGCAGCTCATCCTGGAAAAGGTGGCGGGCCAGCTCACTACCGAGGGCTACTTGCTGCTGGTGGCCCAGGACGACCGGAGCCAGCTGCGCAACAAGGAACTGGTACTGCTGCGGTTTCATCAGCTGCTGGGGCGCAGCCTGCACCGGCCCCGGCCCCGGCGGGCCACCCGCCCCAGCGCCGGCGCTGTGCGCAAGCGTCTGGAAGGCAAAAAGATGCAGAGCGAGAAAAAAGCCAGTCGCCGGCGGCCCGACTAGCCGCGGCGCCGGCCGGGCTACCCGGCAGTTGGGTTACGCGGCGCTCAAAAACGAGTAAGCCCAATCCAGCGGGATTGGGCTTATAGCACAAGTACTTAATGAAGAGGGAACTGGGGTGTTCGGCAACCCGAACGAGCGGAAGAGAGTGGATAACAAGCGGTTTTCATAGTCAGAAAGCGTGCGCAGAGACGAAGCCTCACGGGGGGCTACCGTTTCTGCTGCAAAGAACTTGCACTAAAGCAAGGAATTTTAGCGTATAAACACGTGGTTTTGAAACCAGGTATTTATACGTGGTTGCGCCGAGCCACTTGCGTGGGCTACGATTCTAGCAGGCCGTGGCGGGCGGCGTACACGACCAGGCCGGCCGAATTGGGCGCACTGGTTTTTTCGAGCAGCTTCTGGCGGTGCCCCTCCACGGTGCGGCGGCTGATGAAGAGCTGCTCGGCAATATCGGCCGCCGTGCAGCCCTGGCAAATGAGGCGCAGCACCTCGTGCTCGCGCGTAGTGAGCTGCACCAAGTCGGGCTGCTTGGGCGTGGGCGTGCGCTCGGGGTGCTGCACACCCCGGATGAGGGCCCGCGAGATGCGCGGCGTAAAGTGAAAGCCAGTGGTGAGCACTTCCTCGATAGTAAGGCGCAACTGGTCCTGGTCCACGTCTTTGGGCAGGTAGCTGCGGGCGCCGGCCTTCATCATCTGCGTAATGTATTTATCGGCCGAGAACATCGAGAGCACGATAATTTTCAGGTCTGGAAACTCTTGCAGCAGCAGGCGGGCGGCCTCGGGGCCGTCGATGTTGGGCATTTGCAGGTCGAGCAGCAGTACATCGGGCAGGCGCTGGCGGCAGGTAGCCAGCAGCTCGGGCAGCTCGGCGGCTTCCGTCACGGCCTCGACGTAGGGCAGCGCTTGCAGGATGTAGCGCATGCCCTGGCGGAATAGCTGGTGGTCATCGAGCAGCGCAATGTGGATGGGGGCAGTGGGCGTTGGCATAGCTAGGGGAAGGATAGAGGTAGGAAGGCTAGAGGCGGGTAAGACCCATTTCGACGAGGGTGCGGGTGCCCTGGCCGGGGGCCGACTGCTGGCTGAGGTGGGCGCGCAGCATTTGCACCCGCACCTCAATGCTACGCAGGCCGGCGCCCCCCGTAGCCGGGCGGGCCGCGTCGAGGGCAGCCAGGTCAAAGCCGCAGCCATCATCCTGCACGCTGAGCGTGAGGCTGGTGTTGCGCTGGTGCAGCCCTACTTGCAGCACCGTAGCGCCCTGCGCGTGCTTCTGGGCATTGTGAATAAGCTCCTGGCAAATGCGGTACAGGGCCAGCTCCTGGGAGAGGGCCAGCGGCCACGGGTAGTCGATGGTCAGCTCCACATCCAGGGTGCTGGTTTCGTTGCACACATCGGCCAGGTGTTGCAGCGCTTCGGCTAGGCCAAAGCGGTCGAGCACGGCCGGGTACAGGCTGTGCGAAAGGCCGCGCACGTCGTGCACGGCATTGCCCAAAATCTCCTTAATCATGCTCGTGAGGTTGGCAGCTTCCTCGGCCGAAGTGGTTTCCAGGCGGCCCACTAGGAGCTTGGCCGTGGCCAGCGTCGAGCCGATGCCATCGTGCAGGTCGCGGCCAATGCGCTCGCGCTCATGCTCCTGCGCCTCGATTACGGCCGAAAGCAGCTGCTGCTGATACTCGGCCTCGGCCACCCGCAATTGCAGCTGCTGCTGCAACAGCCGCTTTTGGTAGGCCACGATAAATAGCACCAGCGCCACTGCCGAAAGCAGCATAAAGCTGATGCCGCCTATCAGGAGTTGGCCGAACGCTATTTCTGGGGGCGCATCCATAAAGCTACGCAGTAGCACGAGTGCAAGACAATGCTCAGCAAGGTATGCACTGCCCACACATTTCGATTGAACTGCAATGAATAGTGCTGGAGCAGGTAGTTGCTGAACAAGGCTATTTGCAGATAACCTAAAAAGTAAACCAGCAGCCCGGTCGAAACCCAGAACATGGGCTCCTGCGCCAGGTACCGCACCTGTAGCTCGCTCAGCAGCTTCCAGAAGTACAGCCCCACCATCACCAGTATCAGTAGCGACTGCACTATTTGCTGGCCCGGCCGGTACCAGCTCACGCCCAGCACCAGGCTATCCACGAGCGCGTATACTGTGAAGCCCCCCACTACCCAAGGCGCTACCCGCGAAAAGGCGGGTAGCTGGAGGGTGCGTTGATAAAGCAGCGTGAGCAGGGCCAACTCCCCAATTGTGTAAACGGGCATGAGAAACAAGCTGTTGCCATGCACCAGTAGGATGGCCAGGCCCGCCACCTCCAGGGGAAACTCAAAGATGGTAAGCGCCGCCAGGTAGCGTAGCTGCGTGGATAGCTGGCGAAAGAGAACCAAGCCCATGCCACCCGCCACCACCGATATTGCTACTGTAATGTAGAGCAGGATGGCGGGCAGTGTAAGGGGAATAGTGTTGGTCATGAGCTAACGGAGGAGGGGCGGGCTGGCCCGGTTGCTAGGCGCCGGGAGGGCTGGTCGTAGACAGGTCGTAGAAGGGGTCGCTACTGCCATCCGGGATGAGGGCCATCGCGAGCTGCTGCGTGTCTTTCTGGTAGATGCGCAACAGCAGGCCAAAGGTCTTCTTGCTGGCCGTGCCCTCCGGAAAGGCGGGGTAAAACTCGTGCAGGCCAAAGCCCACGCGCAGCTCGTAGTTAGCCGCGTCTTCAGGGTTATTGAAGAAGCTCTGGGAATAGAACAGGGGGTCCATAAAGTCATCCAAGTCAAACATATAGCCTTGGAGCGGGCCGTAGCTGGTCATAAACAGGTCGGGCGTTACCACCAGGCCGGGCTTCATCCAGTTTTTGAGCCACACGCCGGCCAGGCCGTGGGGCAGCTGGCCGCCGATGCTGGTCAGCGCGGTCATTTTCAGCGAAAGGGCTTGGTCATCGCCCTTGGTCGCCGCTAGCTCGTTGTTAGCAGCGGGCTCGGGGGCCCGGTTGTTACCCAGGTAGTAGGCCGATATGCGGCCGTCCTGCGCGTCGGTGCTGAAGAGGGCAACGGTAAAGCGGGGGCGCAGCGGGTCGGCATCGGGGCCCTCATCGGGCTTGAGCAGAAACTGCACCTTGATGCGCTGGCTGCCTACCGTCGATACCAGCCACACGATATCTTGGAGCGGAAACCGAACGAAGGACGACTTGTCGGGCTGGCCGGGCTGCTGAAAGATGGCGGGCAAGCTATCGCCGTGCCGAACGGCATCGACCCAGGCGGCCGAGTACGCATTGAATTGCTGTTGGTTGATGAGAGAAGGGTGCGGTTGTGATTCCATTAGCAAAGTAGGAAGAAAGTGGAGGGGGGGTAAAGACGGTTGAATGAAGCATCTTTTAGGTAAGGGCTAGGCCGGTGGAGCCGCGCTACGTGCTATCGGCGCCCGCTCAGAAAATAAAAAGCCCCTCCGCCAGTAGCACAGGGGCTTCTACGTATTGACCTTCTACCAATAAAAGCCGTGTTTCAGGATTGCAAAGGGACGGCAGATTACGGGCTGTAGTAAGCGTATTTCTACGTGGTTTTCAAAACAGGTATTTCTACGTGGTTTGCCGGCCAGCCGCGGGCTATAGCAGCGTGCCGCGTAGCATTACCAGCGCCACCGTGAAGTAGATGATGAGCCCCGTCACGTCCACGAGGGTAGCCACGAAGGGCGCCGACGACGTGGCCGGGTCCAGGCCCAGGCGCCGCAGTATCAGCGGTAGCATGGAGCCCGCGATGCTGCCCCACAGCACGATGCCCACCAGGGCCACGCCCACCGTGAGGGCCACCATGAGCCAGTGCGGCCCGTAAATGGGCGTGATGCTCTGCCAGATGGCAATGCGGCTAAAGCCAACTACGCCCAGAATGACGCCCAGCATGAGGCCCCCGGCCAACTCGCGCCGCAGCACCCGCCACCACTCGCCGAGGGTAAACTCGCCGAGCGCCATCGCCCGAATGATGAGCGAGGTGGCCTGCGAGCCCGAGTTGCCGCCCGAGCTGATAATGAGCGGGATAAACTGCACCAGCACGATGGCCTTTTGCAACTCGCCCTCAAAAAACTGCATGGCCGAGGCCGTCAGCAACTCCCCCAGGAAGAGGATAACCAGCCAGCCGGCGCGCTTCTGTACCAACTGGAGCAGCGGAATGGTGAGGTAAGGCTCGTCGAGCGCCTCGGAGCCGCCAAACTTCTGAATGTCCTCGGTGTCTTCTTCCTCCCGGATGTTGAGGATGTCGTCGAGCGTCACGATGCCGAGCAAAATGCCTTGGTCGGGGCTCACCACGGGCAGGGCCACCCGGTCGTTGCGCCGAAATACGTCGATGGCCTCCTCCTGGTCCTGGGCCGCCGTGAGCTGCACAAAGCGGTGGTCCATGAGGTCGCGCACGCGGGTGGTGGGCGCGGCCAGCAAAAACTCGCGAATGCGAATGTCATCGATGAGCTTGCCGCGCGCATCAGTCACGTACAGCATGTTCAGCGTCTCGGACTGCCCGCCGTGCTGGCGCACGAAGTCGAGCACCTGCTGCACCGTCCAGTTCTCGCGAATAGCAATGTAGTCGGGCGTCATCAGGCGGCCCACTGAGTACTCGGGGTAGCCCAGCAACTGCAAGGTTACGCGGCGCTCAGGCTCCGAAAGGTTCTGCACCAGCTCGGCCACGAAGTTGGCAGGCAAAAATTCGAGCAGGGCCGTGCGGTCATCCGGCGACATCTCGTTGAGGATGTCCGTTACCTTATCCTGGGCCAGGTTTTCGAGAAAATGACGCTGCACCTCCAGGTCGAGGTACTCAAACACGGCCGTGGCCAGCTCCAGCGGCAGCAGCCGGAAGATGATGAGCTGCTCGCGCTCCTCCTCATTCTCAATCAACTCCACCAGCTCGCTGGCCTGAAAGCCGCGCAAAAGCTTCTTAAGCTTGAAAAACTCGCCCTCCTGAATGAGTGTCGTGATGTGGTCCACGGTTTCGGGCGCAGTCATAGGCAAGGCAGAAAAGAGGTGGTTGTTTCGCTAGGCAAAGTGGGGGTGGCGGGCAAAATTACGTCCGAACCGGGCCTGGGTTGACAGCGCGCCCGGCATTTTTGGCGTACTTCGTGGCGTATCCCCCTTTTGCTCGTTGTTTTGCTTACTGCTATTCCCCCGTCTGCCGCTGCCGCCGCGCCCCAAGGCACCATTGTGGTATTGGGTGGCGGCCACGACGACCCCACGCTGGCGCTGCTGGCCGGGCTGCTGCCCAGCCGCACGGCGGCCATTGAGATATTGACTACGGCCACCGCCCACGACCCGGCCCGCACCCACGCCGCCTACGCTCGCGTGCTGCACAAGCTGGGCTGCCCGCACGTGGGCCACCTGCAAGTGGATGAGGACCACCCCGCTGATGCGCCCGCCACGCTGGCCCGCCTGCGGGCGGCCACGCTCGTCTTCCTCACCGGCGGCGACCAGGAGCGCCTGACCGAGCGGCTGCTGGGCACCGAGTTTTTGGAGGTGCTGCGCCGCCGCTGCCAGCACGAGGCCGGCTTTGTGCTGGCTGGCACCAGCGCCGGCGCTTCGGCCCTGGGCAGCCAGATGCTCGTGGCCGGCCGGGGCTGGCGCAGCCTGCTGGCCGGCGGCATCGAGGTGATTCCGGCCCTGGGTATCCTGCCCAACCTGCTCATCGACCAGCACTTTGTGGAGCGCGCCCGCTACCCGCGCCTGCTGCACGCCGTGCTGGCCCACCCGCACCTGCTGGGCCTGGGCCTGAGCGAAGAAACAGGCATCCTGTTTCGGCCCGGCCACTTACCCGAAGTATTTGGCGATGAGGTGGTAGTGCTCGTGGATGGCCGCCACCTCACGGCCACCACCTATGCAGGCCGTGAGGTGGGCAAGCCCATCGGCGGCCAGGGCTTTACCCTGAGCCTGCTGGTGGCCGGCGATACATTTGCCATGAGCCATGAGCCATAAGCGCGTTACTTTAACTGCCACTCGCCCCCTGTTCACTACGCCTTGGAAAGAAGCGGGCACCAAAAGTGGATAAATTTGCGTTGGGCTGCCGGATAAACTATACTGTCTTTCATGTCATTGCTTCGTTTTCGCTTGGGGCTGGCTAGCCTGCTGGGGCTGCTGGCCGTGGCGGGCTGCACCCGCAAAACGGTGTCGTTCAGCTCCCGAACCGGGGAAACCGGTTTTACGGCCCTCGCCGCCCCCGGCGACACCCTCACCACCACCACCCGCAAGGGCGCACCCAAGCTCAGCATTGCTGGCCGCAAAGCCGTGCTCACCAAGGAGGAAGAGCGTGCCGCCAAAGACCAGGAAAAGGCCACGCAGCGCAAAAAGCCCACGAAGAAGAAAATCTTCTTGGGTGAGCGCATCAAAAAGGCCTACGTGAAGGCCGGCGGCAAGGGCCGCAACCAGGTAGTGGCGGTTTTTTATTACCTCAAAACCTTCAAGCAGCCCGACCCGATGGCACCGGCGCGCTACTACTATAGCCCCAAAAAGCACAGCATCTACAAAGCCGTGGGCCCGCTTGACCCCGCTACCGACAAGGTGCTGCACGGCCCGTACAAAAAGATGCAGAACAATAAGGTGCTCGAAACCGGCTACTATGCCAACAGCACCCGCCACCTGCGCTGGGAGAAATTTGACGTGAAGGGCAACCTCGTGTCGAAAGTGCACTACGAGATGGGCTTCCCGCGCGATGCCAACATCAGCTACTACGACGCGGGCAATACGATGCTTAAGGAAGTAGTGCCCTACGTAAACGGCAAGCTGGAAGGCGATTACGTGAAATACCGCAACGACGGCCAGCGCGAGTGGAGCGGACAGTTTGAGAACGGCCGCCGGGTAGGGGAGTGGACCAATTACTGGGACTACAAAAACTACCGCCACTACGTGTACCAGTACGGCGACAGCGGCTACGAGCCCGAAGTAGAAGAGCCCGAGCTCGTGCGCGAGTACAGCCACGGGGGCTCGGTCATCTTCGATAAAGAGAAAAACCTGGATAAGCGCGGCGAGGCTGACCCCGATGCCACGCCCGTGAAAGATGCCCGCCGCCCCGGCAGCCACGGCGTGCCCGCCCCGCGCCCGCCCGTGCGCAAAGCCCAGGACCGCCGCCCCGGCTACCACCCGGCCGCTACGCCGCCGGCCGTGTCGCCCACGCCGCCCGGCGCCCCGGTCACTGCCCCGGCCAGCCCTCAGTAAAAAGCATCCTCAAACAGCTCGACCCGGAAGCCGTGGCTGAGCTGCGTGAGGGCCACAATATCGAACCGGATATCACCGCGCCAGTCCAGCTCTTCCTGCAAATGATTGGCTGCCAGCCGGAAAAGTGCCTTTTTGCGAGCCGATACGAACGTTTCGGGTGGGCCGTACTGCCCACCCGAACGGGTCTTGACTTCCACAAATACCAGCAGCGCCGTGCCCTGGCGCACAATAAGGTCTACCTCGGCCCGGCCGTGGCGGTAGCCCTGAGCCAGCACTTCGTAGCCTGCGCGCCGGTAAACGTCGGCCGCCGCCGCTTCGCCCGCCTGGCCTAAGGCATGCCCTGGGCTTGTCATAAAAAGCTGATTGTGTGTTGAGTAGCTGATAAATAGCGAAGAGCATGCCCGGGCCCAGGCAGGTGCCGGCGGCCTGGGGCGCAAGCTAAACTAGTTGGGGCGAAGTAACTTTGCTCAACCAGCCTTTCTTTTTCTGCCTTTTTGCTATGGACATTTATTCGGCCTGCGCTGCTCCACTCGCTCTGGCAGCCGAAACTTCGGCTGCGGTGGCCCCGGCAGGCCAGCGCACCATCCAGGTGCAGCGCCTGGGCCTAGTGCCCTACGTGCCCACCTGGGAGTTGCAGGAGCAATTGCTGGCCGCTACCCTCGCCATCAAAGCGCAAAACCGGCAGGCAGAAGCGGCCGGGCAAGCTCCGCAGCCCACCCCCAACCACCTGCTTTTTTGCCAGCACCCGCCCACCTACACGCTGGGCAAAAGCGGCAAGCCTGAACACCTGCTGCTCGATGAAGCGGCCCTGGCCGCCCACGGCGCTACTTTTCACCGCATCAATCGCGGGGGCGACATTACGTTTCACGGCCCCGGCCAGCTCGTAGCCTACCCGCTGTTCGACCTCGAAAACTTCCGGCCCGACATCCACTGGTACCTGCGGGCGCTGGAGGAGGCCGTTATCCAAACCTTGGCTACCTACGGCCTGCGGGCGGGCCGCATTGTCGGCCTCACCGGCGTATGGCTCGATTGGGAAGCTGGCGCTGCCAACCCGCGCAAAATCTGCGCGATGGGCGTGCGGTGCAGCCGCTGGGTCACGCTCCACGGCTTGGCGCTCAACGTAACTACCGACCTGCGCTATTTCAGCCACATTGTGCCCTGCGGCATCACCGATAAGGCCGTTACGTCGCTGCAAGCCGAGCTAGGCCGCGCCGTGCCCGTCGCCGAAGTGCAGGAACGCTTGCTGGCCGAGCTGCTGCGGCAGTTCGATGCGCAGGCTGCCTCCGCTTAGCTCCGCCGTATGCTCGTCATTTGTTTACGCTACCTCTTATGAAGCACGATATTCCATTTGACCCGGTAGAAGGGGTATCCATTGCGATTGTGCCCGACGAGGCCGTGGCGCTCGGCGCCGATAGCCCGGTTGCTTGGACGGTCTACTTGCTCAATAACAACGATTTTGAGCTCGAAAACGTCCTCATCAGCTCCGACGGCTACGGCACGCAGCCTACCGGCGAAGCCGTGCGTACCTCCACGCTCCGCTATCACTTTGCGGCGGTAGCGCCCCACTCGGCCACTCCGGTCGAGCTAATTGACCCGGCCGTTTTTCACCTCACCAACCAGTATTGGGTGAGCTATTACCAGGGCTCGAAGATTTTTGATAAGAAATTTGTGTTCGTGCCCGATGCCATTGTCACCACCAATCTGAGCCGGCTCGACTTGCTGGCCGGTCGGTCGGGCGTGCTGCACAGCTAGTTCTTTTCGCTTAAGCGGCCCGCGCCGCGCCTTCGCTATTCATGAATCATTTTAGTATTTATCTGGGATTAGCCGGTTTGTGGGCTTTGTTGGTCGCCATGTTTGCGGTGCCATCCATTGTGCACATTGCCCACCTCAAGAACCTGCTTGATGCGCCCAATGGCCGCACCGTGCACCAGTCCCTCACGCCCCGTCTGGGCGGGGTAGCCGTGTTTGCGGGCTTCATGTCGGCGCTCACCATCTTCGCGCCCCTCACCAATGGCGTCAAAGAGCTGCTGGCCGGCTGCATCATTCTCTTCTTCGTGGGCCTGAAAGATGACCTCGTGACCATCTCGGTAGCCAAGAAGTTCGTCGGCCAGCTCCTGGCCACGGGTGTGGTGATGATAATGGCCGATGTGCGGGTTACCAGCTTTCAGGGCATTCTAGGCATTTACACCCTGCCGGTGGGCGTGAGCTATGCCTTTACCTTCGTCATGATTGTGGGCGTCACCAATGCCATCAACCTCATCGATGGGCTCGATGGGCTGGCGGGCACTATCGTGCTCATCCTCACGGGCACGTTTGGCTACTATTTCTACCGCTACGGCGGGGCGGCGTTCAGCAACTACGCCTTCGTAGCGGCCTGCCTGATGGGAGGTATGCTGGGATTCTTGCGCTATAACTTTCACAAGGCCAGCGTGTTCATGGGCGATACTGGTTCGCTGGTCTGCGGCTTTATCGTATCCATCCTGGCCATTGAATTTATCGAGCTGGGTGGGCGCACGGGGCAGCCCTTCGGCAACGTGGCCCCGGCCGTAACGCTGGGCGTGCTGTTCGTGCCCCTGTTCGATACGCTGCGCGTGTTTATCCTGCGCATGGCGGCCGGCCACTCGCCCTTCTCCCCTGATAAAAACCACGTGCATCACCGCATCATGGCCATGGGCTTCTCGCAGATTAGCACCGTTTTGCTGCTGGGCCTGCTCAATATCGTTGTTATCCTGTTCGTTATTAATTTCTACTTCCTGGGCAATCTCCCGCTTATCGGCATTCTGGTGGTTTTCTCCGTCTTGCTCAGCGTGTTCTTGGGCGTGTACCAGAGCCGCGCCGCTCGCCGGCAGGTGGCCGCTTCTTCCTGACCTATCTCCTTCGTGCCGTGGCTACGGGTTGCCTGCTTCGTTACCGCCGCTGCGTGGGTCGGCTGCTGGCCTGCCTGCTGCTGGCCTGCCTAGGCAGTAGCCTATATTCTGCTGGGGCGGCCGAGTACCGGCCCCTGCCGCCGCCCGCCCGCCCCGGCTTGTCGGCCGACGACTGGCTGCTGCATGATGCCCTCGGCAACCGGCTCATTTTGTATCTGCCCGGCTACCATGCGCCCGCCCACGCCTATTACCAGTGGGTGCGCCTGCTGCCCCGGCAGCCTTTCCAGCTGTCTTTTACCGCGGCGCCGGGCCTCAGCCTTTTTCTGGATAATCGGCTGATATTCACGGCTCCGGCTGCCGGCCGCTACACCGTTGACCTGAGCCAGACGAGCGCGGCAGCGCAGGCCGGACAATTGCATCTGCTGGCCGTGTGGCAGCCCGATGGCTACCCGGCCCTGGCTTCCTTTAGCGCCGAGCTGGCCCTACCCGCCCGGCCCACCGCCGTAGCCCCGGCGGCGCTGACCGGCTCACCGCTGGTGCTGCTGCGCGTGCCGCCCGTACAAGGCGAAAACGTGCTGCTCCTGACGCTGCTGGTGCTGGGGCTGCTCTACGGCGTGGTGCGTAGCGCCTACCCGGCTGGCATGGCCCGCATTCTCCAGGTGGAGGAATTCTTCAGCAGCGACATCGATTCGCAGAGCTTCCTCACGCGGCCGGCCTTCACTTGGCTCAATATTGCCCTCATACTGCTTTTCTCGCTTTCGCTCTCGCTACTACTCACGGCCATCCACACTGACCTGAGCAGCCTGCCCCTGCTTCAGCGCGTGCTCAAAGTGCCCGAATCGGCCATCATGGCCCGCCTGCTGCTTTACACTGGCCTCATCCTGGCCTTCGTAGTCGGCAAGTACCTGCTTGTCGAGTTTCTAAGCTACATCTTCGACCTGCGCTCACTGGTCAATTTGCACTATCGCGAGTTTCTGCGCACCACGCTGCTGCTCGGGCTGCTCGTGCCACTGGTGTTGCTGCTCTACCTGGGGCTGAACGTACGCTGGCCCGGTGTTGTTTGGCTGGCTAATGGCTGCGTGCTGCTTTTGCTCACCGGCACCGTGCTGCGCGTAGCCCGCACCCTGCATCAGCATACCCCACTGCTTAATCTTCATTTGTTCGCTTACCTTTGTGCTACCGAAGTACTGCCCCTGGCCGTACTATTGAAACTCATTGTGTTTACGTATCCTACCTAGCTGGTAAAATTAACTAGTCAAGGTTCGCATTTCTTCTATAGTTCTAGCACTACCCTTTTCCTTTCTCTATGGCCGAGAGCGCAGTACAGCCGGGTCTGGACCGGCACGCCCAGCCCATTCGTAGTATCCTGGTTACCCAGCCCAAGCCTACCAACGACGTTTCGCCCTATTCCATTTTGGCCGAAAAGTATGGTATTCGCGTTGATTTTCGGGAGTTTATCGACGTGCAGGGCGTTCCGTATAAAGATTTCCGCAAGGATAAAGTCAACATTGCGGAGCATACGGCTGTCATCTTTACCAGCCGCAACGCCGTCGACCACTTCTTCCGTATTTGCCAGGAAGCCAAGCTGGAAATGCCGGCCGAAATGAAGTACTTCTGCATTTCGGAGCAAACGGCCAACTATCTGCAAAAATATATTGTGCTGCGCAAGCGCAAGCTCTTCGTGGGCCTGCGCACGGCTGCCGACCTGTTTGAGGTTATCAAGAAGCACAAGGGAGAGAAATTTCTCTACCCCTGCTCCGACATTCGCAAAGACGACTTGCCCGAATTCATGCGGGCCAATAACCTCAAATTCACCGAGGCCGTCATCTACCGCACGGTTGCCAGCGACTTGTCTGATTTGTCGGACGTTAAGTACGACTGCCTGGCCTTTTTCAGTCCCTCCGGCATCAGCTCGTTGTTCGTCAACTTTCCTGATTTCACGCAGGGCGGCACGCGCATCGCTGCCTTTGGCCCCACCACGGCCAAAGCCGTGCGCGATGCAAACCTAATCCTTGATATTGAGGCACCTATGCCTAATGCCCCGTCCATGACGGGTGCCATTGAGGCTTACATCCGGCAGCACGCCGCGCAAGCAGGGGTAAGCATGGAGAAGGGTACGGCCAGCTAACTACCCCGAACGGTTAGCTGGCGAGGGGGCGATTACCGTGCTCAACTGGTCGGTTCTTTTTGAGAAGCCGTAGCGGCAAGCAGGTAATTAGTAGTTACATTTGAACGTAGGTTATTGGTGTTCCCTACCGTCCTCTATCTCTCTTTTAGCTCCCTTTCTTCGTAGTTTCCATGAAAGGAATTTTACTTGCTGCGCTGCTAGTAGCAGCAACCGTTCCGGCGCTGGCCCAGCAGCAGCCGCAGTTCACGCACTATGGCCTGAATGGCCTGTACCTGAACCCGGCCTACGCGGGCATCAAAGGCCAGACGGAAGTTAACGTTATCGGGCGCTACCAATACCTGAATCTGGGCAATTCACTGGGCGACGATAATGGCTCTCCTCGCACCGGCATGGTTTCGGCTTCCATTCCGATTTTACCCCTGAGCGGCGGCGTAGGCTTGGTGGTGTACTACGACCAGGCGGGGGTGACCAAGATGACCAACGCGGCGCTTTCCTACTCGCAGCACATCAAGCTGGGTAAGGGCATGCTGGGTATCGGGGTGCAGGGGCTTTACACCTACATTGGCAAGGGCACGTACCGCGCCATTGACCCCAACGATGCGGCCATTCCGGCCAACTCCTCCGATTCCAAGTTTGACGCCGGTGCCGGCATCTGGTACGAGGCTCCCAAGTTTTACGCTGGCCTCAGCCTGAACAACCTGCTGCGCTCCGAATACACCTTCAAAAGCAACGGTACGGTGGGCATTGGTAGCCAGTACCTGGGGGAAAACCACGCGTACCTGACTACGGGCTACAATATCGAAGCTTCGCCCAGCGTTACGGTTACGCCGATGGCGCTCCTAAAAGCCGTGCTGCCAGGCAGCTACGACACAAAAAGTAAGTACGACAACCAGCACAACTACTCGTTTGAGGGGGGGGTGCGGGCTACGCTGAACGACCAGTTTTGGGCGGGCCTCAACTATCGGTACGATGAGTCCGTATCGGGCCTACTTGGCTACGGCTTCGGGGCTGATAATCGCTACCGCATCGGCTACGCCTTCGACTTCATTGCCTTTAACCAAGCCGCCCGCGCTTTCAGCTCACACGAAATATTATTTTCGATTCGTTTGCCCAAAGCTGCTCTACTCACGCGCCCGGCAGTGCGCACCCCTCGCTACAGCTTCTAGCTTAGCTTGTTCAGTGGTTTAGGACTCTCGTGCCAGCGGTTAGCTTTTAACAAGCTTTTTGTGTGCTTAAATAGGATTTTTTGGACGTTAAGCGAGTTTTTCCCCTCGCTCACCGAATAAGGCGCTTCGTGCCTGCGTTGCATATTGCGCAACCATTCGGAATAGCGTAGATTTGCCAGTAATTACAAAAATTGCCCTAATCGCAGCCTGATTATAAATTAGTTCTTTCTCCCTATTATGAAAAAATTTCTGGTATTACCCCTATTAGCCTTGTCAGGGGTACTTCTAGGTGGCTGCTTTACCAAGAACTACCAGGGCGACTTGGTAGGGACCGATGACCGGCCCATCTTCAATCCACAGGAAGTACCATTTGGCATGGTGCCCTGTCCCGGGGGAACGTTCCACATGGGCCAGACTGACCAAGACATTTCGGCCTCGATGGTAAACATGAACAAGCAGGTGACTATCGCTGGCTTTTACATGGATGAAACCGAAATCACGAACAACGAATACCGGCAGTTTGTGAATGCGATTATGCAGGACTCGGTAGAAGCGCTTGGTGAAGACTATATCAAAACTGAGTTGTATCCCGATACTACCGTTTGGGTGCGTGACTTTACCTACCACATGGGTGACCCGCTGCTGGAATATTACTATTCGCACCCCGCCTTCGACGACTACCCCGTGGTGGGTGTCGACTGGTTTGCTGCCCGCTACTTCTGCAACTGGCGCACCAAGCTCAAGAACACGACCAACGAGGAAACTGGCGAAGCTCCCTATCCGAACTTCCGCCTGCCTTCGGAAGCTGAGTGGGAGTACGCCGCTCGTGGTGGCCGCGAAGGTGCTACGTTCCCCTGGGGCGGCCCTTACGTGCGCAATACGAAAGGCTGCATGCTGGCCAACTTCAAGCCGGGCCGTGGCGACTATGCATCCGATGGCTATGCTTACACATCAGAAGTAGGCTCCTACTTCCCCAATGACTTCGGCCTGTACGATATGGCTGGTAACGTGTCGGAGTGGTGCGATGACGCTTACATGGAGGCTTCCGTACCGGTAGTGTGGGATTTGAACCCCACGAACCCCGACGATAACGAGCCCCGCAAAGTAGTGCGTGGCGGTTCATGGAAAGACATCCAGTACTTCCTCGAAACCGGTACCCGCAACTTCGAATACCAGGATTCAGCCCGCTCTTATATCGGTTTCCGCTGCTCCATGATTCAAATCGGCATGGGCACCAACCGCCGCCTGAATTAACCTTCCTCGCAGTCCAATTCATCCTTTTCTCTTTCTCTAACCGGAGCTAACTAGCTTCAACTCGACATGGCTGTTAAGAAAAATTTCCTCTACGACGATGTAATGCCGAAAGTATATGGCATTGGTGCAGCAGTAGTTATCATCGGGGCATTGTTTAAAATCCTGCACTGGAAAGGTGCCGACACCATGCTAATGGTAGGCCTAGGTACAGAGGCAGTTATCTTCTTCTTGAGTGCCTTCCAGCCTCACCAGGCTGAAACCGACTGGGCCTTGGTGTACCCTGAGTTGAGCGAGGGCTACGACCCCTCCACCAACGACAACCGCTTCCGCGACAAGACGCCGGCTCCTAATGGCCTGACCGGCAAGCTGGACGATATGCTGAAAAATGCCAACGTAACGCCCGAAGCCCTCACTAACCTGGGCCAGGGCCTGAACCGCCTGAGCGCTACCACCGCGCAGCTGGGCCAGCTCGGCGAGGCTACCAACGTGACCGAAGAGTACACCAAGAAAGTGCGCACGGCCGCTCAGTCGCTCGATGGTATTAACAAGGCTTATGCTAACACGGTAGACGCCATCACCTCGCTTTCAAATGCTACGGGCGATGCCAAAGAATACCACCTGCAAGTACAGAACGTGACCAAAAACCTGGGCGCGCTGAACGCAGTGTACGAGATGGAGTTGCAGGATGCTAATACGCACCTCAAGTCGATGAATCAGTTTTACGGCACGCTGGGCAAAGCCATGGAAAACATGGTACAGGCCGGCAAAGATACCGAAAACATGCAAGGCCAAGTGGCTGCCCTCACCGGCAACCTCACTTCGCTCAACCGAGTGTATGGCAACATGCTGAACGCCATGCGTGCCGGCTCTGCCAGCTAAGCGAACTAGTTTAGTAATCGCTTATTCTACCACAATTTAGCAATATCTCTAGCAGATGGCAGGCGGAAAAGAAACACCGCGGCAGAAGATGATTGGCATGATGTATCTCGTGCTAACCGCTCTGCTGGCGCTCCAGGTTAATTCAGCTATCCTGCTGAAATTCAAATTTATTGACGACAGCCTGACTGACGTTAACGCAAAGACTGATAAGGCTGCCGAAGGTACCATAAAAGGCATCCAGGAGGCAGTTGCCAAAAACCGTAATCAAGCGGCTGACCAAGCCGTGCTGAAGCAAAGCGAAGAAATTCGTACCAAAACCAAGGAAGTAGTAGCTTATTTGGCTAGCGTGCGTGACAAGCTTGTGACGGCCACGGAGAACGACAAAGGCAAGAACGAGTACAAGAACATGAGCGCCGAGGATAAGGTGGCTATCACCATGCTCGGTACGGGCAACGACTTGGCCTACCCGATGCAGAAGACACTCAACGATTATTCTTCTTACATCGGGCAGTTTGTTAGTGGCGCTCAGCCGCTGGCGCTGGATGCCAAGGCTGACCCCCGCGTAACTGACCCCGAGCAGAAGAATAAGAACTTTGCCGAGTTGAACTTCGAAAACACTCCGTTGGTAGCTGCGCTGGCCGTGTTGAGCCAGAAAGAGACGGAAGTGCTGAAGTACGAGGCGGATGCCTTGCAAAAGCAGGCAGAGAAGGTAGGCGCAAAAACCATCGTATTCGATAAGCTGGGCGCTTTCGCCTCGGCTGAGTCGAACACGGTTGCCGCCGGTACCAAGTACAAAGCCGAGCTTTTCTTGACGGCTGCTGCTAGCGGCCTGAAGCAAAACATGACTTACAACGGCAGTGCGTTGAGCGTTGACCCCAAGACCAACCACGGCAAAATCGAGTTTACGGCTCGCCCTGGTAGCTTTGACGCTGCTGGCAATGCTAAGGCTTCGTGGACCGGTACTATCCGTATCAACCAGAATGGGCGTGACACTACCTTCCGGGTTACGGTACCCTACACCGTAACCAAGCCGGTGATGCAGATTCAGTCGGCTTCGGTGCAGGCGCTGTATTATCAGTGTGGCAACAAGCTGAGCGTACAGGTGCCCGCCCTCGGCGCGCAGTACCAGCCTTCTTTCTCTGCCTCGGGCGCTTCTACGATTCCCGGCCAGAAGGGTGAGGTAACGCTAGTACCCAATGCCCGCGAGGTAACTCTGAATGTGAGCAGCGGTGGTAATGCCATCGGCTCGCAGACCTTCAAAGTGCGTCCTATCCCGCTGCCTACCATCAAGTGCTTCGTTGGTAGCACGGATGGCGAAGACAAGCGTGGCGTAGCTGCCGGCCAACTGCGCACTATCACGATGCGCGCTATTCCGGACCCCGGCTTCGCTACTTTCTTGCCGGATGATGCTCGCTTCCGGGTATCGCGGTTTGAAGTGACGCTTGCCCGTGGTAAGCGCCCGGTGCAGCCGACTAAGTCTATCAATGGCCCGCAGGGCGATATCAGTGAACTGGGGAACTCAGCGCGGGCTGATGACCGTCTGTTCGTAGAAGTTAAGGGTGTGCAACGCCAGAATTTCCAGGGTAAAGTGGAAGATGTAAACATGAGCCGCACGTTTACTGTTTCGGTGCAATAAGGAGTTACCCAATTCGTTAGCTTTAAAAATTCTATTATGACCCGCTATTTCAAAGCATTGCCCTTTACCGCTGCGGCCTTGATGGTTGCGCTGGTTGGCCGGGCGCAGGAGCAGGCCACCTCGACCGCTACGACGGGGGCCATCCGGCAGATTCCGGTTTCTGACCAGATGTTTCGCAAGACTATCACGCGGGCCATTGACCTGCGTGAGAAGCAGAACCGCCCGATGTACTCGGATGGCAAGGAAATTAGCCGGGTCATTATTGATGCCGTTAAGCGAGGCGAACTGACTGCTTATAAGAACGACTCAGTTACTTCGACGTTTACGCCCAAAGAGATGTCGGCTAATATGTCGTATGCGCTGGACGCTCCCATCAGCCCCGACGCTGACGGGGGTGATTGGGGCAGCGCCCCGGCCCCAAAAAGCAAGACGACCAAGAAAGCCGCTCCCGTTAACGATGGCTGGGGTGCACCGATAGCCTCGGCTCCTTCGACTACCAAAAAGGTGAAGGTGCTGGATAGCAAAGGCAAGCCCGTAAAGAAGAACGGTAAGTACGTGTATAAGACGGTGAGCACTACTTCGGTAGCAGCTGCCCCGCCGCCCCCGCCAGCTACCTCTGCTGAGTATCGTGCCAAGGACATCTACCAGATGGAGCTGACCGAGGAGATGATATTCGATAAGAAGCGTTCGCGCATGTACCACCAAATTAAGACGGTGTCGCTGAAGCTGCCTTCTACGCTGTCGAGTAATACGTCTGGTCTGGAAAAGAACATCGCTACGTTCAAGTACTCGGACTTGGTGAAAGTGTTCCGTAACAATCCGCAGCAGGCTATCTGGTTCAATGCGCAGAACGATGCGCAGCACAAGAACCTGGCTGACGCTTTTGAGCTGTGGTTATTCAACTCGTACATCACCAAGGTTTCGAACCCTTCGGGCGATGACTTGGCGAGCCAGTATGGTAGCGAGCGCGAGGGCCTGTTGGCCGCTCAGCAAACGGCTGCTGACCTCGTGGAATACGAGTACAGCCTCTGGTCTTTCTAGACCATTGATTAGCTCGGATTTGAGTTGATTTCACAGATTTCGTAGTTGAATAAAAAGGCCCGCGCTTGCTAGCGCGGGCCTTTTGCTTTGGAGTAGTCTTGTGGCTAATGCTGCTACGTGAGTGGTGGGCAGGCTAGCCGGGGGTGGCCGCTGATTCCTGCTCTTGCTGGTCGAAGTAAGCTAGCAGCACTTTGGCTTTGGCTTTGCCGATTTCGGCTTCTAGCTGGTCTTGCGTTAGCTCCTTGATTTTCTTTACCGACTTAAATTTATTCAGCAGCTTATCGGCGGTGATGGGGCCGAGGCCCTTGACATCGGTAAGCTCGGTTTTGAGGGTGGCGGCGTCGCGGGTGTTGCGGTGGAAGGTGATGCCGAAACGGTGTACCTCATCGCGCATGCGCTGGAACAGGCGCAGGCTCTCACTCTTCTTGTCAATGTAGAGGGGTAGCGGGTCGTTGGGAACGTAGATTTCCTCCAGGCGCTTGGCAATACCGATGATGGACATCTGCCCCCACAGGTTGAGGTCTTTCAGCGCCTTTACGGCCATGCTGAGCTGCCCCTTGCCGCCATCTACTATCACGAGCTGGGGCAGGCTGGCTCCTTCATCGACGAGGCGGCGGTAGCGGCGCGTAACGACTTCGTACATGGTGTCGAAGTCGTTGGGGCCCACCACCGTCTTGACGTGGTAGTGGCGGTAATCCTTCTTGCTGGGGCGGGCATTGCGAAAGCACACCATCGCCGATACCGGGTTGTCGCCCTGAAAGTTGGAGTTGTCGAAGCACTCGATATGCTTGGGTAGCTCGGTTAGGTGCAGGTCTTTTTTGATTTGCTCCATGATGCGCACCTCGTTCACATCTTTGCTTTTCTCATTCATGCTCTCCTTTTCCTTGCGGGCGTAGAGCACGTTTTTAATGCTTAGCTCCAGCAGCTTGCGCTTGTCGCCAATCTGGGGTACGGTGAGCGTGACGCCAGGTAGGGGCAGGCTCTCGACGGGCACGTTGGTAAGGATTTCCTTCGCTTCGCTATCGTGCTCCTGGCGGAGCTGCATGATGAGGGGCGCCAGGATTTCACCGTCGGTTTCGTCCAGCTTTTTGGTCAACTCCAGATTTTGGGTGAGGATGATGCTGCCATTCATCACTTTGAAGTAGTTGACGAAGGCGGCCTTCTCGTTGGAGGCGATAGCAAACACGTCGATGTTGGTAAGCGTGGCGCTTACGACGGTGCTCTTGGCCTGAAAGTCGTCGAGCTTGTCCAGCTTTTGCTTGAACTGATGGGCTAGCTCGTACTGCATTTCTTGGGCGGCGGCGCTCATGCGGTCGCGGAAATATTGCCGGGGCAGACGCAGGTCGCCGCCCAGTATCTGGCGAATCTGCTGAATGTACTGGCCGTAGGTGGCCTCGTCCTCCTTTCCTTCACACGGACCTTTGCAGTTGCCAATGTGGTATTCCAGGCAGACTTTAAACTTGCCGGCGGCTACGTTTTCGGGACTCAGGTTGTAGGTGCAGGTGCGCAAGGGGTACAGCGCCCGGATGAGCTCCAGCAGCACATTGAGCGAGCCCTGGTGCGCGTAGGGGCCGAAATACTGGCCATCGCCGGGCTGCTTGTTACGCGTCGGAATCAGGCGCGGAAACCGCTCTTTCGTCAGCAGCAGATAGGGGTAGGTTTTGCCATCCTTAAGCAGGATGTTGTACTTGGGCTGGTGCTGCTTGATGAGGTTGTTTTCGAGCAAGAACGCGTCCGACTCCGAGTTGACGATGGTGAACTCGATGCGCTGGATGTTTTTGACGAGCTGCTGCGTCTTCTTGTTGTGGTCCTGCTTGGTGAAATAGCTGCTCACGCGTTTGCGCAGGTCCACGGCTTTGCCCACGTAAATGATGCCCTCGTCGTCGAAGTAGCGGTACACGCCGGGCTGGTGCGGCAGGCGGTTTATTTGTTCTTGTAGTTCGGGTTTGGCCGGCATAATTCTTTTCGCACAGAGTCTCGCAGGGTTTAACGTAGGGTTGCGTACTGTTTGTTCGGCAAACAGCAGTGCCTTCGAAAGATACGCGGGTGCCTGAAAAGTGAGCAGCAGTGCCTTCGGAGGGCACCCAAGTACCCTTTTGCCTCACTGGCGTGTGCTTTAGAGGCAGCCAACTGAGGTAAAAGAGAGCCAGAGTTCCTAAAAAGGGTAGCGGAGTGCCTAAAAAGGGCAGTCGAGTACCTGGCGAGGGTACTCGACTGCCCTTTTCAGGCACTCCGCTGCCGCAAGAGGCTAAATATCCTTGTCGTCCAGGGGGTCGAGGGTGGGCTGCACCATCTTCTGGCTGTTGGGAATGGTATCGCGCTGGCCGCCGTAGTACTTGCCGCAATCCAGCTCGATGGTGAGCGGCGCGGCCGGCGTGGGGAAGGGACCCCGGTCGATATCGAGCGTTTTGTCGGCGTACACCTTCTTCATAAAGATGCCGTAGAGCGGCAGCGCCAGGCGGGCGCCCTGGCCGTAGGCGCCGGTGCGGAAGTGGATGCTGCGGTCTTCGCCGCCAATCCACATGCCGCACACGAGGTTGGGGGTGATGCCCATAAACCACGCGTCGGAATAATTGGAAGTGGTGCCCGTTTTGGCCCCAATCTCATACGGAAACTTGAAGCCCGTGTGCAGGATGGTGCTGGTGCCGCCCTGCTCGGTGGTGCTGGCTTGTAGCATGTTGGTCATCACGTAGGCCGTTTCTTCGCTGAGCGCCTCCTTGGTGGGGGCCACGAAGCGGCGCAGCTCGTTGCCGTTCTTATCCTCGATGCGCGTCACCATGATGGGGCCGGTCCACACGCCCTTATTAACGAAGGTGCCGTAGGCTCCGCACAGCTCATAGATGCTGCAATCGGAAGCCCCGAAGCCCACGGCCGGCACCGGGTCGATGGGCGAAGTAATGCCCAGGCGCTTGGCGTAGGCCACTATCGTCTCGGGGCCCAGCTTGTACACGAGCCAGGCCGTAATGGAGTTCATGGAGCGGGCCAGCGCCTGCCGTAGCGTGAAGCTGCGGCCCGAGTAGCCACCCTCGAAGTTCTTAGGCGTGTAGGGCGGGCGGCCCGCCGCGCCGGGGAAGGTAGTGGCCACATCGGGGCGCGGGTAGCAGGGCGAGTAGCCCTGGTCAATGGCCGCCGTGTACACGATGGGCTTGAAGGTAGAGCCCGGCTGGCGCTTGCCCTGCCGCACGTGGTCAAACTTGAAGAACTTGTAGTTGGGGCCGCCCACCCAGGCTTTCACGTAGCCGTTGAGTGGGTTCACGGCCAGGAAGCCGGCTTGCAGGTAGCGCTTGTAATAGGCCAGCGAGTCCATCGGTGACAGCAGCATTTCCTTCTCGCCCTGCCACGAAAACACGGTCATCTTGTATTTCTTGCGCAGGTAGTAGTTCACCGAGTCGCGGCGGCCGTCGAAGCGCGTCATCAGCGACTTATAGCGCTGAGTGCGGCGCATAGCCGTTTCCAGAAACTGCGGAATGACCTTGCCCGTTTCGTCGCGCCAGGGCAGCTGGCCCTGCCAGTGGGCCGTAAACCACTTCTGCTGCAAGGCCAGGTGCTCGGCCACAGCCTTCTCGGCGTAGGTCTGCATCCGCGAGTCGAGGGTGGTGTAGATTTTCAGGCCGTCGGCGTACAGGTCGTGGTCGGTTTCCTTGGCCCAGGCTTGTAGGTACTTGGCTACCTCGGTGCGGAAATAAGGCGCCAGGCCCTGCACGGGGCTTTCTACGCTATAGTGCAGCTTGATGGGCTGGGCGGTATCCTTCACCATTTCGGCGGCCGAGAGGTAGCCGGCCCGCGTCATCTGTTGCAGTACCCAGTTGCGGCGGCGCTTCGAGCGCACCGGGTGCAGGGCCGGGCTGAAGCGCGAGGGCGCGTTCACGATGCCCACCAGCGTGGCGGCCTCGGCCGTGGTCAGTTGCTTAGGACTTTTGTTGAAAAACGTCTTGGCCGCCGTGTTAATGCCGAAAGCGTTGGAGCCATAATCCACGGTGTTGAGGTACATCCGCAGGATTTCGCGCTTGGTGTAGTTGCGCTCCAGCCGGATGGCCAGCAGCCACTCCTTGGTTTTGGTGATGAGCAGGCCCAGCTTGCCAGGGCCGTTGAGCGTGCCATCGTTGAGGTTGCTTTCCTCGCCGGGCCGGGTTTTAAACAGCACCTTGGCCACCTGCTGGCTGAGCGTGGAGCCGCCGCCGCTGCGCCCTAGCCCCGCCACGGCCCGCATAATGCTCTTAAAGTCAATGCCCGAGTGCTCCTCAAAGCGCACGTCTTCGGTGGCGATGAGGGCGTCAATCACATTTTGCGGCAGGTTCTTGTACTCTACCGGGGTGCGGTTTTCGCGGAAGTATTTTCCCAGCAGCACGCCGTCGGCCGAATAGATTTCCGAAGCCAGCTCACTCTTGGGGTTTTCGAGGGTGCGCAGGTTGGGCATGCGCCCAAACAGGTTCATAAAGTTGATACTCACCGCGCCCACGTAGAGCAGCGTGCCCAGCGTGCCGGCCGCAAACAGCACCCACATCGTGCGCGTGAAGGCTTCGAAACGCCCCGGGCGGGCCGGCGGGGGCCCCCGGCGCACAGAAGCAGTGGGGCGGGCCGGCGGGGTAGTGGAGGTAGGCATCTGTTAAAATGGAGAATTTAGAATATAGAAAGAAAAATCGAGCGGAAAGCAGCATCCCTCATTCTTCATTCTTAATTCCTCATTCACCTTATTGGTAAACCTTTTGGTAAAATTGTTGGTAGCCGGCGAGGTCGCCGCCGGTTTCTTGCAGCAGCGTCAGGTTGGCTAGGCTGATGACGAGCGCCTGGTAGCCCTGGCCGCGCAGGCGGGCCAGCGGCGACTGCGGCCCGCGCAGCTTGGTGGCGTAGCTCTGGGCCACTTTCGCGCCCGGCAAAGACCGGACCACCACCATCTCCTGGTCGGCACCCAGCGGCTGGGCCGGCTGCACCGTCAGGTTATTAGCCCGGAAAAACTTGCCGTTATACGTGGTAAGCTGGCTGGCCAGGTCGGCCGCCGGGGCCGCGCCCTTGGGGTAGATGAGCACAATGGCGTGGGCCGCGCTGAGCTGGGTAGTGTACGCCACGACCGGGGCGGCGGGCACCACCGGTGCCGGTGCGGGAGCCGCTGGCGCTGGCGTAGCGGCTGGCAGGCCGCTGGCGGGTGGCGCGGTCGGGGCCGGGCTGTTCGTCGGGGTGGGGTTGCCCGCTGGGGTGGGCGCCGGGTTAGCCAAGCCGGTGGTTGCGGCCGGGCTGGCCGGAGCAGGGGCGGGCTGGAGGCCAGCCGCATTCAGCGAGGTGGTACGAGTGGCGCGCACGGGGGCCGTGGCCTCTACGGCGGGCAGGGCCGGGGCGGCCGGCGACTCGTTCTCGCCGTACAGAATGCGCATCCGGTTCTCTACCTCGCCCGGCCGGAACTGCGACACCACCGGCTTTTCGGTCGAAGCCAGCGCCCCGGTAAGTTGCCCGGCCTCGGCTTTCTGGAAGGCCCCGGCCAGGGCCTTCGCCTGCGGCACGAGCGGGCTATCGGGGTAGTCTTTGGCAAACTGCGCCACCGAGGCCCGCACCGCCACCGGCGGCTGGGTCCGAATGGCCAGCAGCAGCTTCAGGTAAGCCACCCGGTCGTTCAGGTCGCTCTTTGGATACTTCCTTTCGAGCCGACTAACGGCCGCCTTGGCGCGGGTAAAATACTGGTCCTTGTAAAGCGTAAAAGCCGAGTCGAGGCGGGCCGCTACGGCATTGTGCAGGGCGCGCTCGTGCTCGCGGTACAGCGGGTCAGCAATGAGCTTGGCGTAAGTCGAGTTGGGAAAGTCGCGCTGCAAGGCGGCGGCGTACTGGGCTGCCTTGGCGGGGTCGGGTAGGTCCTTGTAGTAGAGGTAGAGCAAGTAGTCGGCGTCGGGGGCGTGCTCGCCGCGCGGGTAGCGCGTCACCTCGCCGGCGTAGGTGTCGTAGCCGCGCTGCTTTTCCTTCAGCAGCTCCTTGTAGATGCCGCCCAGCTCGTACATGGCAGCCTCCACCTTCTTATCGGAGGTCTGGAGCTGGGCCGGCGTGGTTGGAATGTCTTGGCGGTACTTGGCTACCAAGGCATTTTGCTCGGCCATCGGGTCTACCGCGGCGGTGGCGGCCCCACCGGTGGCATTGGGCGCGCCGCCATTCACGCGGGTCTGGTCGTTGCCGGTGAGGCTCACCGGTGCGCCGCCGTTCTGCGGAGTGTTGGGCGAGTTGCTGGGCGTGAGGGTCGTGCGCCAGTTGTCTTGCAGCTTGCGGTCGCCCCAAAGCCGAATAAAGTCGCTCCGGGCCGTGCCCAGCGAAGTTGGGTTGTCGAAGTACCACTGCGCGCTCGTCGCCACGGCCGTGGCGTCAAACGCGTTGGGGTTGCTGATGTCGCGCTGGTTGCCGGTCAACGCACTCGGCCCCGCCGCCAAGCCAGACGAGGAGGAAGTAATGCGGCTGGCATCGGCCTGCTGCTTCTGGGCCAGCAGCTTTTGGGCGGCCAGCGCTTTGGCCGCCGCAATGCGCTTGGCTTCCAGCTCGGCGGCGGCGTAGGTGCCCAGGCGCTTGTCGAGGTCGGCGGCGGGTAGCTTGGCCAGTGCTTGCAGGCTGTCCTGGGTTTCGATGATAGTGTACTGGGCGGCAAATTCCTTGAGAATACCAGCCCGCTCCAGGGTAGCCGCGTACAGTGGGCTTTCCTTGGGCATGGCCTGCACGGTGCTGTCGTAGTAGGCGGCGGCCAGCCGGTATTTCTGCAAGTTCTCGTAGTAGATGCGGCCCGCCAGCAGGTAGGTGTAGCCCTTCTGCGACTTGCTGGGGGTGGGCTGCCGGGCCGAGGTGCGCAGCAAAGCCAGCGCATCGGCGTACTTCTGCTGGCGGTAGGCCAGGCGGCCCATCTCGTAGTAGATTTTGTCCTTGTATTCCTTGTTCTTCGGGTCTTTTAGCAGCGACGCGAAATACTTGTCCAGCCGCTCCTTGCTCTGCTTGTCGAGGTCCGAGACCTGGCCCAGCAGCAGCTTGCTCTGAAAGTCAAGCTCATAGGCCGGGTTGTGCTTCAGAATGTTGTTGAGCTGCGCGGTGGCTTCCTTGTTCTGACCCTGCTCTTGGTACAGCTGCGCCAGGATGTAGCGCGTGCGCAAGCGCTCAGCCTTTACCGGAATCAGGGGCACGGCGCGCTCCAACTGCGCAATGGCCTGCGGCGTTTCGCCCTGCTGCAAGTAGTAGTCGGCGCGGGCCATAAACAGCTCGCGCGCGTCCTTGGGCAGGCCCACTTCCTTGTCGAGCAGGTCCGACACGGCCTTGGCATTGTCTAGCTGCTTGGTTATCAAGAACGTGCGCATCAGCCCGATAAGCGCCTCGTGCTTGGCAAACGGGTCGCGGCTGGTGCTGTTCACGTACTTAAACGTGAGCGCCGCGTCGTCGAACTCCATCTTGTAAAACCGCGCCCAGCCCACCAGCAGGTACGCGTCGTCGGTCCAGTCGGAGCCCGCCCGGTGCTGAATCGGCAGCGAAGCCTTCTTGATAATATCGTTCAGGTCGGGCCGCGTGGCGCGCACCGTACCGCTATCCAAGGTAGGGTAGAGGGGCAGCACGCGGTTGTAGTCGTTGTTGCGCCCCTTGTACAGGGTGGCCTCGGTAGCCCACAACTTCTCGCGGGCCAGGAAAAAGCCGTTGTCGCGCGCGGCCACGTTATTGAGCGCGTGGCTCACCAACGACTTATCCGAGGCGCAGCCCGCCGCGCTCAGCCCCAGCCAGGCCAGCAGCCAAAACCGGTAGTATCTCAGGGAAATAGCGATTTTCAACGTCAAAAGCTGGTCTGGTAAGTAGGTCGCAACGCCTGGGCTTGTCCAAAATGTTCGGCCGCCCCGGCGCTAACGGCCGGCAACCCGTAAAATTACGCCCGGCCCGGCCGAAACCCGCCCGCGCCTCATCTCTTCCTCACCCGCCCGCCCCGCCTTCGCATGGCTACCAACGCCCCCCTTCCCCCGGCCGATGAGCCGGCCAGCAACCGCTCGGCCCTGGCCAAATATTCCGGCATCGCCATCCAGATGCTGGCCATTATCGGCCTCAGCACCTGGGCCGGCGTCTGGCTCGATGGTCATTTCCAAACCAAAACGCCCTGGTACACCATTGGGCTCACGTTGACTGGCATTTTCGGCGCCCTGTACCAAGTTATTCGCAGCGCCAGCAGCGACCAATAAGCCGGGAAAAGTGGAAGCGGTAAAACTTTTTTGCCACAATTGATGTAGGTACATTAATTGCGACGTAGCTTTGATGCGTCGCCATTTTTACCTCACGCCAATTCGCCATGCGCACCCACTTTTTTTCTGCCGCCGACCGGGGCCTCAAGGATATTGGCTGGCTCAAGAGCCACCTCACCTTCAGCTTCGGGCCCTACGCCAACCCCGAGCGCAACGGCTTCGGGCTGCTGCGCGTGTTCAACGACGACTACGTGGCGCCCGGCAACGGCTTCGGCCTGCACGCCCACGCCAACATGGAAATCATCTCGGTACTGCTGGCCGGCACCATGAACCACAAGGATTCGCTGGGCTACTCGGAGGTGATTCCGGCTGGGGGCGTCCAGATTATGAGCGCCGGCTCGGGTATTCGCCACGAAGAATACAACGTGGGCGACGACGAGGTGAACTTCCTGCAAATCTGGATTGAGCCCAAACTCCAGAACGTGACGCCGCGCTACCAGCGCCGCCAGTTTCCGGAAGAAAAGCGCGCCAACCGCCTCACCACCATCGTGAGCAACGAGGAGGGTACCGCCCACTGCTGGATAAACCAGAACGCCAAGCTCTCGCTCGGCTATTACGTCGAGCCTCAAGCAGTTGACTACCAGTTTGCGCAGGCTAATAAGATGCTCTACGTCTTCGTCATGAGCGGCGAAGTGGTGGTGGAAGGGCACCAGCTAGCCCGCCGCGACGCGCTGGGCCTGTGGGAAAGTAGCGACCAGGTGCGTCTGGAATGCGCCGCCGATACGCGCTTTCTGCTCATCGAAGCGCCCATCAATCACTAAACTCTTATCAACAACTAGCTGACTTATAGTATCATGGAAAATAAAATCCTGGGCCTGCACCACATCACGGCCATCGCGGGCAACGCCCAGCGCAATTTCAACTTCTACACCAACACGCTGGGGCTGCGCTTCCTGAAGAAAACCGTCAACTTCGACGACCCCGGCACCTACCACTTTTACTTTGGCGATGAGCGCGGCGCGGCCGGCACCATCCTCACGTTCTTCCCTTGGGAGCACATGACGCCCGGTCGGCGCGGCCCCGGCCAGGCCACCGAAATCGGCTACGCCGTGCCCGCCGGTAGCCTCGATTTCTGGATGCAGCGCTTTGAGGTCAAAGGCATTACCTACAACAAGCCCGCCGAGAAATTTGGCGAGCGCTACCTCACCTTTCTCGACCCCGACGGCCTCAAACTGGAGCTAACCGAAGTGGCCGACGACCCCCGCACCCCCTGGACTACCCCCGAGGTAGGCGCTGAGGTAGCTACTCGCGGCTTTCACCACATTACGCTCACCCTGAGCGATGTAAAAGCTACCGCCGCCGTGCTCACCGACGTATTTGGCTATAAACTGGTGGCCCAGCACGTCAACCGCTTCCGCTACGCTACCGATGCCCTGGGCACGGCCAACGTAGTGGAGTTGGTAGCGGCACCTGGCGAGGGGCGCGGCCACGTAGCCGCTGGCTCGGTGCACCACGTGGCCTTCCGCGTGAAGGACGATGCCACCCAACTGTACTTCCGCGACCTGCTGCTCAAGAAAGGCTTTCAGGTGACGCCCCAGATTGACCGGCAGTATTTCCACGCCATGTATTTCCGTGAGCCGGGCGGGGTACTGTTCGAAATAGCCACCGATAACCCCGGCTTCATGGTTGATGAGCCGCTGGCTGAGCTAGGCACCCACCTTATGCTGCCCGCCCAGTACGAAAGCCAGCGCGCCGCCATCGAAGCGCACCTACCCAAACTCGCCTAAGCCATGAGCCCGAATACTGCGGCTTTTCAGCCCCTGACGTATATCTACCAGCCCGCGCCTGCTCCGGCGCGGGCCACGCTGCTGCTGCTGCACGGCACCGGTGGCGACGAGCGCGACCTACTATCGCTGGCCCCGCGCTTCGGCCCTGGTCTCAACGTACTCAGCCTGCGCGGCAACGTGCAGGAGGGCGGCATGCCGCGCTTTTTCCGCCGCCTGGGCATGGGGGTGTTCGACGAGCCCGATGTAGTGTTTCGCACCCACGAGCTAGCCGACTTTCTGGCTAAATTGGCCGAAAAAGAAGGTTTTGACCCCAGCCAGCTTATCGCCGTGGGCTACTCCAACGGTGCCAACATCGCGGGCAGCCTGCTCATGCTGTACCCCGGCTTGCTGGCGGGCGCCGTGCTGTGGCGCCCTATGCAGCCGCTGGTGCAGCAGGTGCCGGCCTTCACGGTGCCTCGGCCGGTGCCGGTGTTTTTTGCCCCCGGCCAGCAAGACCCCACCGTGCGCCCCGCCGCCACCGATGCTTACGCCGCCTTGCTCACGCAAGCCGGCTACGCCCTCACGCGCCGCGATATGCCGGCGGGCCACAACCTCATTCAACCCGACCTTGATGGCGCCGTGGCTTGGGTTGCGGCCCACTTTCCGGCCGTTGCGTAGCGCTTAGCGGTACGGTATTGGCCCGGCAAGGCGTCTCACGTAGCTGCTGTCCTCCAATAACCCCTACTTTAGCCGTTTGCTGAGTTGCTGAAAAGCCAAAAAGCCCATTGCCTCAGCGCTAGCTCAGATATTTTTTGCCTAGCCAAGTAGTTAGCGACACGGCTTGAGTTCTACTTCTAGGCTGTTCAGGGTAGTTTCATAGCCCTTCAGCCCTGCTTCATGCAGCCCCGCTGGATATTCCGGCGGGGCTTTTGTGTGGGCGCTGGCCAATTCGTGCCGACCTTTGTCCTCCGGCACCGGCCGGTCGCTTTATGAATAGCCATTTTCTCACCCGTTTTGTAGCCTTCGCACTGCTCAGCTTTGCAGTGCTGTTTGGGCTGCGGGCTGGGTTTGGCACGGCAGTAGTGCACCCGCTGGCCCCGGCTTTGCTGGCTGGACTGCTGGGCCTCACGCTGCTCACGTACTGGCTCACGGCGTGGGCTACGCGTCGCTCACCCGACAACTTCATGGCAGCCTATTTCGGCGGTGTGGGGCTGCGGCTGGTAGTGGGGGTAATAGTAGTGCTGGTGTATTTTTTCCGGGGAGGCCTGGCCGAAAACCACGGGCTGCTTACCTTCCTCGGGGCCTTCTTCATCGGCTACTTTCTGTGCGCTGGCTTTGAAATATGGGCTATTTTTAGTAACTTGCGCCCGTTTTCAGCGAAGCAAGTCTCAAAAGGCGAATAAATTACCCTTGAGCCTGAGTTTTAACCCCTATTGAATGAAGCGTTTACTAACCCTATTTCTCTGCCTGTGCACGTTCGTCGGCTTCGCGGCCGAACCCTCTGAATCGGGTGGAAAAGGGGAGGCGTTCAACCCCGGCGAAGTTATTTTGCACCACGTAGCCGACTCGCACGAGTGGCACTGGTTCAGCACTGACAACGGCAACTTTGTTACGTACCTGCCCATCATCGCTTACCAGCCCGGTAAAGGCATCTCGGCTTTTTCGTCTAGTAAGGTAGTAGAAGGCAAAACCTACGGCAATTTCAAGCTCGAAGGTGAAAAACTCGTGACGACGGATGGCAGCAAGGTCTACGACTTTTCCATCACCAAGAACGTCGCCGCCCTCGCCGTGAGCAGCCTGCTGCTCGTGTTCATCTTCTCCTCAGTTGCCAAGTCCTACAGCCGCCGCGCGGGCCAGGCTCCATCGGGCTTACAGTCGGCTCTGGAGCCCTTCATCATCTTCATCCGCGATGAAGTAGGCAAGAAGAGCATCGGCCCTAAGTACGAGCGCTACATGCCGTACCTGCTCACCGTTTTCTTCTTCATCTGGTTTAATAACCTACTGGGCCTCACGCCCGGAGCTGCCAACCTCACCGGCAACATCGCCGTTACGGCCATGCTGGCGCTCCTGACCCTGATCGTGACACTGTTCAGCGCCAACAAGAACTACTGGGGCCACATTTTCTCGCCCCCCGGGGTGCCGTGGCCGCTTTATATCATCATGATTCCGGTGGAATTGGTGGGCGTGCTGGTAAAGCCTTTCTCGCTGATGATTCGTCTGTTTGCCAACATTACGGCCGGTCACATCATCATCCTGAGCTTCATTAGCCTCGTGTTCATCTTCCGCTCGGCGGCTACGGGCTTGTTTGCCGTGCCTTTCGGCCTGTTTATCAGCATGCTGGAGCTACTGGTGTCGATTTTGCAAGCTTACATCTTTACGCTGCTGACGGCCATGTACATCGGCGGCGCGGTAGAGGAGCATCATCACGACGAAGCGCACGGCCACGGCGAAGACTTCGGCACGGCCGAGCAGCGTGCTGGCGGCTCCAACCTTGCGCACCTCGGCCAGCCCGACGTAGCCGCCCACTAGCTTAACCCCGGGCCACGCAGGCTACCGGTTTCATTTCCCAAGTTTTCTTTCTTCCTACACACATTTCTTTTTTACCATGCTTCTTTCGTTGTTGCTGCAAGTTGTTAATTCGGTTGGTCTGGCTGTAATGGGTGCCGGCATCGGCGCTGGTCTGGCTATCCTGGGCGCTGGCCTGG
>Ga0160428_1000545_pt1 | contig 40241 bp, 28 predicted proteins | sample SolpanmetagenomM_FD_108198 | JGI IMG/M metagenome (GOLD analysis project Ga0160428, IMG submission 108198) | Solar panel surface microbial communities from Lawrence Berkeley National Laboratory, California, USA - M | ecosystem: Engineered > Built environment > Solar panel > Unclassified ... | reverse complement strand
CTTGTTGGCCGCCGCGGCGGCCACGCCGCCGCAGCCGTAGTGGCCCACCACCAGGATGTCCTGCACGCCCAGCACCTCCACCGCGTATTGCAGCACGCTGAGCAGGTTCATATCGGCGTGCACGACCAGGTTGGCAATGTTGCGGTGCACAAACATCTCGCCCGGGCCGGTGCCCGTGATGCCCGAAGCCGGCACCCGCGAATCGGAGCAGCCGATGAAGAGGTAGCGCGGCTGCTGGCCGTCGGCCAGGCGCTGGAAAAAGGCGGGGTCTTCGGCGTTTTTGGTGGCCACCCACTGGCGGTTATTGGCCAGAATATCGGTGATGCCACCGGCAGCGGCGGGCTTGTTTGGGGAAGCAGCGGGGGAGGATGCCATAAAGTAGGGTAGAAGCGGAAGGATAAAAGGAGAGAGAAAAACAGTCAGACTTGGCCCCGGGCCTAGTGCCCGGCCAGCGCCACCGGCCGGATGCCGCGCAGCTCCAGGGCAATGCCCCGGGCCGGGGCCGCCTGCCGGAACGCCTCGATGGCTTCGAGCACGTCCTGGTCGATAACGTCGGAGCGGGTGCCGTCGAGCACTACCCGGCTGCCAGTGGGCAGCTGCTCCAGCGTGGTCACGATGCTGGCTTTGTTAAGGAACGAGACGTGCTCGGGCAGGCGCAGGTGCAGCGTGCCATCATCGGCATCTTCGGCGGCGTGGTCGTGGCGCAGGTAGGAGCCGGCCTTGGCATTGTCCTTCAGGATGAAGAAAAAGCCCAGCACCAGCCCAATGCTCACGCCCTTGAGCAAATCGGTGAACAGCACGGCTACGATGGTGATGATGAAGGGCCCGAACTGCGCCCAGCCCAGCCGCCACTGCTGGCGGTAGAGGGCCGGCTTGGTCAGCTTGAAGCCCACCAGCAGCAGCACCGCCGCCAGCGCCGCCAGCGGAATCATATTCAGCACGGCGCCCAAAAACAGCAGGCTACTCAGCAGCAGCACGCCGTGGATGAACGCCGCCAGCTTGGTTTGCCCGCCCGCCGCAATGTTGGCCGACGAGCGCACGATAACCGCCGTGAGGGGCAGCCCGCCCAGCAGGCCGCTGAGCAGGTTGCCGGCGCCCTGGGCCAACAACTCGCGGTTGGGGGGCGTATGGCGCTTGTGGGGGTCCAGGTTGTCCACGGCCTCCACGCTGAGCAGCGTTTCGAGCGAGGCCACGATGGCGATGGTGAAGGCCACGCCGTAGGTGGCGGGCCGGCGCAGGGCCTCAAAATCGGGAAAGGTCATGGCGCCCGCCAGCTGGCCGAGCGACGAGATAACCGGCAGCTTTACCAGGTGCTGCGGCAGCACCTGCCAGGCCGGCGCCCCACGCTGCAACAGGTAGTTGAGGCCCACGGCCACCACCACCACGACCAGGGCGCCCGGCACCAGCCGCGACCACGCCTGGCGCTGCACCGGGGCGGTGCTCCACAGCAGCAGCAGGCCCAGCGACACGGCCCCGATGAGCACCGAGCCGGGGCTGATGTGCGCCAGCGCCGGCCCCAGCGCCGAAAAAGTATTCAGGCCATTGAACTGCAAAAAGTCCATGTCCTCGAAGTAGTCGGTGTCGGCGCCCACGAAGTGCGGCAGCTGCTTCAGGATAAGAATAATGCCGATGGCGGCCAGCATCCCCCGGATAACGGCCGCTGGAAAGTACAGCGCAATGATGCCCGCCCGCGCCACGCCCAGCAGTACCTGAATGGCCCCCGCCACCACCGTGGCCGCCAGCACCGCCGGCCACGAGCCCAGCGTGGCAATGGCCGAGAGCATCACCACCGTGAGGCCCGCCGCCGGCCCGCTCACGCTCACGGCCGAGCCGCTGAGCACGCTCACCAGCAGCCCGCCCACGATGCCCGCCACCATGCCCGCCAGCAGCGGCGCCCCCGAGGCCAGCGAAATGCCCAGGCACAGCGGCAGCGCCACCAAAAACACCACCAGCCCGGCCGGCGCATCCTGCCCCAGCGTGCTAAATGGGCGCGGCGCGGGTGGTGGCGTAGCCGCGCCGGCTACCGGCGCCACGGGCGTGCCGGTGCGGGTCGGGATGGAGCTTACCTGGGGCATGGGTGGGCGGAAGAAGCGAGTAAAAAGCCCCGCCGGCTCGGCGGAGGCCCTATTTCTCCCCAAGGTTAGGCCCGCCTTATTAAGATGAAATTAAAGTGGAGTTAAAAGGAAATTAAAGCCCGTAAGGTGTTGGCTGACAGGCTACGCTGGCTAGTCAAAATTTCCGCTTCGGGGCCCGGCCGGGGCGCTAGGCCGGCCAGTCGAGCCACACGCGGGTGCCCTGGCCGGGCTCACTCGTGAGGCGCACCAGGCCGCCGTGCAGGGCCATAATCTGGGCCGTGAGGGGCAGGCCAATGCCGTGGCCCGGTAGCGCCCGCACCGCCGCCGCCCGAAAAAATGGCACGAATACCTGCTCCAAATCGGCGGCGTGCAGGCCGGGGCCGTGGTCCTGTACCAGCAGGCGCAGGCGACCGGCGCGCACGGGCAGCAGCGTGGCCAGCACCGGCGCGGGCGCCCCGGCCGAGTACTTGCAGGCATTGTCGAGCACGTTGAGGATGGCGGCTAGCAGCAGCGCCTCGTTGCCGCGCACGGCGGGGGTGGGCTCGTCGCCGAGCGCCAAATCGACGCGGCAGGTAGGGTAGCGGCGCAGCACCTGCTCGTGGGCCAGCAGCAGCAGCTCGTCGAGCTGCACCGGGTGCATGGGCACCTGCGAGGGGTCGCCGGAGGCGCGGGCTATTTGCAGCAGGCCATTGGTGAGGCTGCTGAGCTGGCGGGCGGCATCGAGGGTGCTTTGCAGGGTGCGGCGGTAGTCGGCGGCGGGGCGCTCGGCGGGCAGCAGGGCCACTTCCAGTTCGCCGATGAGGGCCGTAAGGGGCGTGCGCAGCTCGTGCGAGGCATCGCGCACGAAGGTGCGCTGGCCCGCAAAGGCCGATTCGAGCCGGTCGAGCAGCCGGTTGAAGCGCTGGGCCAGGTGGCCCAGCTCGTCGGCCCGGCCCTCGGCCTGGGTGAGGCGCCGGCTCAGGTCGGTGGCCGTGATGCCATCGACCTCGCCCACCATGCGGCGCAGCGGGCGCAGGGCCTGCCCGGCCAGCAGCCACGCGCCCACGCTCATAACCAGGCCCGCCGCCAGCAGGCCCGCCGCCAGCACCTGGCGCAGGCCCGCCAGCTGGCGGCGGCCGTCCTCATCCACGGAGGCGGCCACCACCACCAGCGGCCCCAGGCGCGCATCCCGATAGAGCAGGCCCACCGTTTCGTGGTAGTGGGCCTCGGGCTCCAGGATGGCGCGGCCCCGCCGGCGCACCTCGGCCAGCCAGCCGGTGGGCACGGGCCGGGCCGGCGGGCGCAGGCCCTCCCGAAACACGAGCCGCCCGGCCGCGTCGTACACCCGGCCCTCTTCGGCGGGCAGCGTGCGGTAGAGCTGCCGCAGGTACTGCCGGTACGAGGCTTGGTGGCCGGGGTCGGGGCCGGCCTGGCCGTCGGCGTAGGCGTGCCCCACTACCAGCGCCCGCTTAAACAGGCTTTGGGTAAACTCCTCGCGCCGGGCCCGCTGCGTCACGAAGTAGATGGCCAGTGCAAACAGCACCAGCGTCATCACCAGAATGGCCCCAAACTGGGCCGCCAGCCGCAGGCGAATAGACATGCTTTGAGAAGGTGTTACTACTTGTGTTGTGACTAATTATGAAATAACGGGTAGTTAAGTAACAGCGATAGGCAGTGGGCAATGGGTAATAGGTAGTGGGTAGTGGGTAATAAAAGAACGTCATGCTGAACGCAGTGAAGCATCTCTACCGCTTTATTGAACGGCGCGGATGAAGCGGTAGAGATGCTTCACTGCGTTCAGCATGACGTTCTTTTATTACCCACTACCCACTACCCGCTACCCATTACCCACTACCCATTAATCCGCAGTGAATACCCCATGCCCACCAGGGTATGAATGAGCTTCGGCTCAAAGCCCTTATCCAGCTTTTTGCGCAGGAAGTTGATGTAGACGTCAATCACGTTGGAGCCGGTATCGAAGCTCAGGTCCCAGACGTGCTCCAGCAGGTCGGCGCGGCTCACCACGTGGCCCTGGTGGCGCAGCAGGTATTCGAGCAGGGCAAACTCGCGGGCGGTGAGGGTGAGGGGCTGGCCGGCGCGCTCCACGCGCTTGGTGGCGGGGTCGAGGCTGAGGTCGGCGAGGCGCAGCACGGCGGCCGGGGCGGGGGCCTCGGTGCGGCGGCGCACGAGGGCCCGGATGCGGGCCAGCAGCTCGGTAAAGGCAAAGGGCTTGACGAGGTAGTCGTCGGCCCCGGCGTCGAGGCCCCGGATTTTATCGTCCGTTTCGCCCAGGGCCGTGAGCATCAGAATGGGCACGCCGGGGTCGTGGGCGCGCACCTGGCGGCACACCTCCAGGCCGCTGAGGCCGGGCAGCATCTGGTCCAGAATCAGGCAGTCGTACAGGGTGCTTTGGGCGCGGCGCAGCCCAAGCAGGCCATCGGCGGCGAGGTCCACGGTGTAGTCTTGCTCCGTGAGGCCCTGGTGCAGGAAGGCGGCCACCGAAGGCTCGTCCTCCACGAGAAGAATTTTCATAAGCGGCGGGTGCGGGCCGGTCCCCTGAGGCCGGCCCGGTGCGGATAGTTTACGCAAAAGTGCAGCCCGCCCGCCCGTTGCTACTGCCGCACCACCCGGCGGCTGGCCCGCTGGCCCTGGCTGCGCACGCTGAGCAGGTAGCTGCCCGGCGCCAGGCCGGCTGGCACCGGCACCGTGAGCAGGCGCGCGGTGGGCCGCTGCGTGGTGGCCAGCACCGCGCGGCCCAGCGCGTCGGTGAGGCCGATAGTCACCTCGCCGGCCGGGTCCTGGCCCAGCTCTACGTGCAGCACGGTGCTGAAGGGGCTCGGGTACACGCTGCGCAGCAGGGTAGGGGCATCGGGCGGGCCGGCCGGCACCACCACCACCGGCGAGTAGGTGCTGCTGGCATCCTCATCCACCTGCCGCAGGCGGTAGTAGAGCAGGCCGCTGCCGGCCGTGGCATCGGGGTAGGCGTAGCTGCGCAGCGTGGTCGAGCTGCCGGCCGCCGGCAGGGTGCCCACCGGCCGGAAGTCGGTGGCATTGGCCGAGCGCTGCACCTCGAAGCTGCGCGAGTGGGCTTCCGACGCCGTTTGCCAGCGCACGGCCGCGCCGCCGGCCGTGCGGCTGGCCGTGAGGTTGAGCAGCGTCACGGGCAGCGGGGCGCTGCTCAAAATGGTTGACGTAAACAGCCCGCGCCCGTGGGTGGCGGCGGCCAGCAGCTGGTCGCCGGCGCGGTAGCGCAGCATATCGACCCGCGTATTGACCGGGCCGGTGCCGGCCGGCGTCCACACGGTGCCGGGGCCAGTGAGCTGCTCGGTCGAGTAGATGCCCATTTCGGTGGCCAGCAGCGCCCGCGTGGTATTGCCGGGGTCAAAGAGCGCCCAGCGCACCGGCATGTCGGGCAGGGCGCCTTCCACGCTGGTCCAAGTGGGGGAGGCCGCGTCGGCGCTGGTGGTTTCAAACACGCTCCCGATGCCGTAGTTGCTGTACGTCACGAGCAGGTGCTTTTCATTGGCCGGGTCCACGGCGATGCACGACACCGACGTATTGCGCACGCCCGCGTAGAGCCGGGTAACGGTGGGCGTAGCCGTGTTGGCATTATCCACGCGCAGCACCAGGCCGGCATCGGTGCCCACGTAAATGCGGTTGGCCGTGAGCGGGGCGATGGCTACGTGCGTCACCATGCCGGTGCCCGTGCCCAGGCTGGGGTTGGTGGTAGTGGCCGTGGTGGCGGCAGTGTTGCCGGCGTTGGTCCAGGCCAGGTACGTGCCGGCGGTGTAGGCGGCGTACAGCACCCCGGCGCGGCTATCGTAGTCAAACGGATTGATGAAGGAGCCGGCGCTGTTGCTGATATTGAAATTGGTAAACGACGCGCCGCCGTTGACCGAGCGCCGGTACTGGTTGTAGATGTAGCTCGTGAATTGCACGTTGCCGGTGCCCTGGTCGATGGCGCAAAAGCCGCCATCGCCGCCCGTGGCCTGGGTGGTGGCGCCCACGTTGGCCGCCGTAAATTTCTGGGTGCCGTTGTCCTGCGCGCCGGCCAGAAAGTAGTTGGTCGTGCTGGGGTGCATGGCCACGGCGTAAAACTGCGTCACGTTGAGCGTATTATTAATGACGCTGTAAGTGGGCTCCGTCGCGTTGCTGATGGACGCATCGGCCGAGTACGCCACCCCGCCGTCGCTGCCAAAAAACGCCCTGTTAGCCGGGGCCGTGGTGGTGGGCACAAAAGCGATGGCGTGGTGGTCGGCGTGCACGTAGTAGGGCGAGGTAGGGGTGGTGTTCCAGTACGACTGGTGGTCCCAGGCGATGCTGGCGGGCGTGGCATTGCCCGCGTCGCTGGTAAACCACAGGTCGAGGCCCCCGACGTAGAGCGCGTTGGGGTCGGCCGGCGACACGGCGGCGGCCAGGTTGTACCAAGCCTGGCCGTTGGTGTAGTCATACGTGGAGTTGCTAGCCGTGGCGCCGGGGCGCGCCAGCGCCACCCAGGTAGTGCCCTTGTCGCCGGAGCGGTAGATGTTGAGCAGCCCGTAGGCAGCATTCTGAAAAACGGCGTAGAGGCGGTTGGGGTCCGAGGGCGCGCAGGCCAGCTCAATGCGCTGGTAGCCCGTGGTGGGCAGGCCCGAGCCCGCCAGCGTATTCAGGTTGGTCCAGGAGCCTACGTCGCCGCTGGCCGAGCGGTAAATACCATCGGTGTTAAAGATGCCGAACGACGCGTAGAGCGTGTTGTCGGCCCCGATTTCGATATCGGCCACCCGGCTGGAAGCCGAGGCCGGGCTGGTGGCCAGCCCCAGCACCTGGTCCCAACTGTTGCCACCGTTGCGGCTGCGCCAAAGGCCGTTGCGCGTAGCGGCGTACACGTCTTTGGTAACGGGGTGCACCACTATTTTCTGCACGAAGTAGAAGGTCGGGTTGGCCGTGCCGCTCAGCTGCGCCCAGGTAGCGCCGCCATCGGCCGACTTCCAGATGCCCGCCCCCTGAATGGCATCTGAATTATAGTAGCCCTCGCCGGTGCCGCAGTACAGCACTTCCGGGCTGGTGCCGGGCACGGCCGCCACGGTCGTCACGGCTAGGTTGCCGAGGCTGCTGTTCACATTGGCCCATCGGTAGGCGCTGGTGGTGGCGCCGGTAGCCTTCCACAGGCCCCCGCCCGCCGAGCCAGCCCACACGGTGTTGCCGGTGGCATCGGCCGGGTCTACGAGCAGGGCCAGCACCCGGCCCCCCACGTTGGAAGGCCCGCGCTCGGCCCAGGTGGCATTGGCCAGCAGCAGGGCCGTGGTGCGCTGCTGGGCCAGGCGCCTGAGCTGCGCCTCGTTGTAGCGGGTGGCGGCGGCCAGGCGTTCGCGCGGCACGGTGCCGGTGGCCGGGTCGCGCGTCAGGGCCAGGTCCTGCGCCAGGGCCAGGTCGGGCCGGTCGGCGTACACCCGGTCGGCATCGCCGCCGGCTTCCTCCTCTTCCGCCTCTTCTTCTTCCTCGTGGTGCAGGGCCGCCGCCTGGCCCCATTTGGTGGGCGGCAGGGGCGCCGGCGCCAGGTAAAAGCTGCCGGCGAAGAGCAGCCCCAGCAGCCCCGCCGCCAGGCCCCGGCGCACGAAGGCGAAGGAGTAAAATGTTTTCAAGCTAATGAAGAGAGCAGGTTAAAAGACTGGCAAAGCTACTGGCAGCCAGCAGGAGTCACAAGCCCGCGCGGGCGCCGGCGGCAAGCAAAACACCCGGAGGTGACGAGCCGCGTGGGCAGGTAAAACCGGCGGCAAAGTCACTGCCGCCACTAGCACCGCCCCGGCGGCTGGCTGGCCGTTTGCCCCAGTGGCTGAGCGCGGGACGGGGCCCGACGTTCTGAAAGTGCTTTTAGCCGAATGGTCAAGCCTAGTCTGCGTAGCTACTCTCTTTCTGGCAACTAGCCATAGGCAGGCTGCGCGGGCGGGCACCGCTACTTTTGCAGTCTGTTTTCCTGGCCGCCCCGCCCGCTTATGTTCCGTCGGCATCTTCCTCTTTTAGCGCTGCTGGCCGCCTGCCACGGCGCCCCCGCCGAGCGGCCCGATACCCTCGTGGACCTGGCCACCGTGCAAAGCGGCCCCCGCGTGCAGGCCGATGAGCTGGACGGGGCCATCCGGCAGCAGCCCACCAACACCGGCCTGCTGGCCCGCCGCGCCACCCTGCGCCTGGCCGCCGGCCAGCCCACCGCCGCCCTGCTCGACGTGGAGGCGGCCCTCGCCATCGACGACCAGGATGGCGACCTGTATTTTTTGCAAGCCCGCGCCCTGCGCGCCCTTGGCCGCCTGACGCAAGCGCTGGCCGCCGCCCGCGCCGCCGCCGAGGCCGGCTTTAACGCCCCCGAACTGCCGCTGCTGGAAGGCGAAACCCACCTGGCTGCCCGCCAGTACGAGGCCGCCCTGGCCAGCCTCGACCGCACCCTGCGCCTCGACCCCGACCAGCCGGCGGCGCTCTTTTACAAAGGCCTCGCCTACGCCGCCACTGCCGACACCGTGCAGGCCCTCGACTACCTGCAAGCCGCCCGCGCCCGCGACCCCCGCCAGCCCGAGATTCTGCACCAACTGGCCTTTCTGCTCAATGCCTACCGCCTGCCTGACGAGGCGGCCACCTACGCCGCTCAGGGCCTCCGGCTCGACTCGACCTCCGGCGCGCTGCACTACGACTACGGCCGCCAGCTTGAGCTGCTGGGCCGCCCCGACAGCGCCCTGCGTTACTACCGCCGCGCCCTGGCCCTCGATACCACCCAGTACCGCGCCGACTACCGCCTGGCCCTGGCCGCCAGCACCTACGGCCGGCGCCCGGCCGCCATCATTGCGCACTTGCAGCGCGCCCTGCGCCGCAATCCCCGCCTGCCCCAGGCCCGCCAGCTCTTGGCCGAAGCCCTCGAAGAGCAGCACCGCCTGCCCGAAGCCCTGCGCCAGTACCGGATGCTCGTGCTCGAAAATCCCAGCAACCAGCACTGGACCTACAAAGTCTGGAAAACCAGCGCGCTCGTGCAGGCCGCCCTACCCGATAGCCTGCGCACCGCCCCGCGCATTTATTACCGCCGGGCGGCCCCGGTGGCCCGCCCGCAGCCCGTGGCGCCGCTCCATCCGCTGCCGCTACGCTAGGCCAGTGCGCGGCCAACAAGGCGCATCATTAGGAGCGGAATTAATTTAGGCCAACCGGTCGTTATTTTCCATTCGCGGTCGGCGCCCGTAACTTGCGCGGGCTTTGCGCCCACCGCAGGCTATAGTTTATGCTTAATATCACCCTCCCCGACGGCTCCGTCCGCCAAGTTGAAGCCGGCTCGACGGGCTACGACCTCGCCGCCAGTATCAGCGAAGGCCTCGCCCGCAATGCCTTGGCCGTAAAAGTGAACGGCGAAATCCGCGACCTGCACCGCGCCTTCACCGACGACGCTACCCTCGAAATCCTCACCTGGAACGACGCCGGCGGCAAGCAGGCTTATTGGCACTCTTCGGCCCACCTTATGGCCGAAGCTCTCGAAGCGCTGTACCCCGGCGTGAAGCTGGCCATCGGCCCGGCCATCGAAAATGGCTTCTACTACGACGTAGACCTGGGCGAAGGGCGCACCATCAGCAGCGATGACTTCCCGGCCATCGAGAAGAAGATGCTGGAGCTGGCCAAGCACAAGAGCAAGTTTGAGCGCCGCGAGGTGCCCAAGGCCGAAGCCATCGCTTACTTCATCGACAAGCAGGACCCCTACAAGCTGGAGCTGCTCGAAAACCTGGCCGACGGCCAGATTACGTTCTACACCCAGGGTGGCTTCACCGACCTCTGCCGCGGCCCGCACATCCCGGACACGGGCACTATCAAGGCCGCCAAAATCATGAATGTGGCCGGCGCCTACTGGCGCGGCGATGAGAAAAACAAGCAGCTTACCCGTCTCTACGGCATCACCTTCCCCAAGGCCAAGGACCTCACCGAGTACCTCGAAAAGCTAGAGGAGGCCAAGCGCCGCGACCATCGCAAGCTGGGCAAGGAGCTAGAGCTATTCGCCTTCTCCGAGCGGGTAGGCGCGGGCCTGCCGCTGTGGCTGCCCAAGGGCACCGCCCTGCGCGAGCGCTTAGAGCAATTTCTGCGCAAGGCGCAGGTGAAAGCTGGCTATCAGCCGGTTGTGACGCCCCATATTGGTGCCAAGGAGCTGTACGTCACCAGCGGCCACTACGAGAAGTACGGCGCCGATTCTTTCCAGCCCATCAAGACGCCCAACCCCGGCGAGGAGTTCTTCCTCAAGCCGATGAACTGCCCGCACCACTGCGAAATCTACCGCACCAAGCCCCGCAGCTACCGCGACCTGCCGGTGCGCCTCGCCGAGTTTGGCACCGTGTACCGCTACGAGCAATCGGGTGAATTGCACGGCCTCACCCGCGTCCGCGGCTTCACCCAGGACGATGCGCACATCTTCTGCCGCCCCGACCAGGTAAAGGAAGAGTTTCAGAAGGTGATTGACCTCGTGCTTTACGTGTTCAAAGCTCTTGGCTTCAGCGATTTCACCGCCCAGATTTCGCTACGCGACCCCGAGAACAAAACCAAGTACATCGGCACCGACGAAAACTGGGCGCTGGCCGAAGCCGCCATCCAGGAATCGACCGCCGAGAAAGGCCTCACCACCGTTACCGAGCTGGGCGAAGCGGCTTTCTACGGCCCCAAGCTCGACTTTATGGTGCGTGATGCGCTAGGTCGCCGCTGGCAGCTCGGCACCATCCAGGTTGATTACAACCTGCCCGAGCGCTTCGACCTCGAATACGTGACGCCCGACAATACCCGCGCGCGCCCCGTCATGATTCACCGCGCCCCGTTTGGCTCGCTCGAGCGCTTCGTGGCCGTGCTCATCGAGCACACGGCCGGCAACTTCCCGCTTTGGCTCTCGCCCGAGCAGTTTATCGTGCTGCCCATTTCTGACCGTTTCGCCGACTACGCTTACGAAGTCAAGGCCCGCCTCGAAGCCGCTGACCTGCGCGGTACCGTGGACGCCCGCGACGAGCGCATCGGCCGCAAAATCCGCGACGCGGAAATTGCCAAAACGCCTTACCTGCTGGTAGTTGGTGAAAAAGAAGTGCAGGATGGCATCGTCAGCGTGCGCCGCCACGGCGAAGGCGACCTGGGCTCGATGCCCATTGAGGACTTCATCAAGAGCGTCAATAGCCAGGTAGCGGAAGCAATGGGCTAACCAACAATAGTTCTTGTTAAGAACGTCAGGCTTAGGCTAATAGCGCAAGCTACTTATTTCATTAGCTGAAGTGACAGCAGGAATGCCTGCTGGTCGGCCTGACGTTCTTTCCGAGCTACCGGAGTTGCTTATTTGACTTTTTATTACCCGTAATTTTGATTTGCCGGTAAAAAGCCGGATATTTGCCCCCCGAACGATTGGCCGTCACGCCCGCCGTTCGCCGCCTTAAAATCATTCCCCGCCACATTTTAGCAGGAGGACTTTCGCCATAGCTACCCCGAATCGTCGGTACGTGCCCCGCCAGCAGGTGGAGGAGCCGTTCAAAATCAACCAGAAAATTACCGCCCGCGAGGTTCGCCTGGTGGGGGATAACGTCGAGCAGGGAGTATACCCCACCGACCAGGCCCGCAAAATGGCCCAGGACCAAAACCTGGACCTCGTGGAGATTTCCCCCACGGCCGTGCCGCCCGTATGCCGCGTCATCGACTACTCGAAATTCAAGTACGAGCAGAAGAAAAAAACCCGCGAGCTAAAGGCGAAGCAGACGAAAGTCGTACTCAAGGAAATCCGCTTCGGTCCTAACACCGACGACCACGACTTCGACTTCAAACTCAAGCACGCGCAGGAGTTTTTGAAGGAAGGCGCTAAAATCAAGGCTTACGTACACTTCGTGGGCCGAAGCATCGTCTTCAAGGAGAGGGGTGAAATCCTGCTGCTCAAGTTTGCCCAAGCTCTCGAAGAGTTGGCCAAGGTAGAGCAGTTGCCCAAGCTGGAAGGCAAGCGGATGTTCCTCTACCTGGCGCCCAAAGCCGCCGTAGTGGCCAAAGCCGCCGCTCCCAAGCCTGCCGCTCCTGCCGATAAAGACAAGGCGCCCAAAGCTCCCAAGGAGGCCAAGCCTGCTCAGGAGCCCGCCGCTACCGAATAGCTTAACCCCGTTTGTTGATGGCTGCCGCTGCCGGATGAGTATCTCGTTCAGCGTCAGTACCTAACAATCAATAATCAACCACAACCCATGCCCAAAGTAAAAACCAAGTCGGGTGCCAAAAAGCGTTTCAAGCTGACCGGTACCGGCAAAGTGAAGCGTAAGCACGCATTCAAGTCGCACATTCTGACTAAGAAGAGCACCAAGCGTAAGCGTGCCCTCACCCACAGCGGCCTCGTTAGCTCGGCCGATATGAACCGGGTGAGCCAGATGCTGAACATCTGATTTTAATTTGGAGTGAAGAATGGGGAGTGAAGAATTAATTCTTCAACGCGCTGCAAAGCCAATTCCTGATTCTTAATTCTACATTCTTAATTTTAAACCAGGCTTCCGGCTGAAACGTCTGTTTCTCAAGCAACCTAGCGCCGGCTGCCAAAAATAACTTAGGTTATGCCAAGGAGTGTAAACCATGTGGCTTCGCGCCACCGTCGTAAGAAAGTAATGCGTCTTGCCAAAGGCTATTATGGCCGCCGCAAGAACGTATGGACCGTTGCTAAAAACGCCGTAGAAAAGGGCTTGCTCTATGCTTACCGCGACCGTAAGGTAAAGAAGCGCGAGTTCCGCGCCCTTTGGATTCAGCGTATCAACGCTGGCGCTCGTGAGCATGGTCTTTCGTACTCGCAGTTGATGGGCGGCTTGAAAAAGGCGGGCATCGAGCTCAACCGTAAAGTTCTGGCCGACTTGGCTTTGAATCATCCAGCCGCTTTCGCGGGTATCGTTGAGAAAGCTAAGTAGTACGATTGGGGTAGCTTTATTTGCTTACCTTTTCGACTGACTTTGAAAAGCGCTTGCCCCCTGTGGAGGAGGCAAGCGCTTTGTTGTTTTACAGCCTTTCCGGATTGTTGCAAAACACCAAAGCGCTTGTCAAAGCATAGCAATTGCTTGTAATGCAAAGCGCCGCTCCAACAAAGTTGGAACGGCGCTTGCAAAAAGTAGCGGGGACGAGAGTTGAACTCGTGACCTCAGGGTTATGAATCCTGTGCTCTAACCAACTGAGCTACCCCGCCAGTTGGTGGATTGGGAGTGCAAAGGTACTGAAAAAAATCTTGCCTGCAAGCGTTGATTCGAAAAATACTCAATTTCCTGCCCGCAGAGCCACTTTTTATGGCTGGTGTCGGGCCTAACCTCTTCAGTTTTATGGCTGTGCCTGCCACCGGTAGTAAGCGGCGCTTCGAGATGGAATACTCGATAAATGCGTCTGCCAAACTTCTATTTCCCTACCTTTCCTCCGCTTCGGGCTTATCGCGCTGGTTTTGCGACGATGTGCGCCTCGACCCCGACCACCGTTTGAATATGGTGTGGGATAAGCAGAGCCACTTTGCCGAGATTGCCGTGCAGCGGGCGGGGCGCTCTGTGCGCTACGTATTTCTGGATGAACAGAAGCGCCCGCAGCCCGATGCTAATTTTCTTGACTTTACGCTGGAGTCGTCGCGCATCACCGATGAAGTATTTTTGCGCGTGACGGACTACTCCGACCATACCGATACCCAGGAGCAACAGGAACTCTGGGAAGGCTTGGTGAGCAGGTTGCGTGAGCAGGTAGGCGGGTAGCGCGGCCGCCAAGCGCACTAGAAGCCTCCGTCAATCGTTGCACTATAGGCCGGAGCTGCTTGCTGCGGACCTTCACTTATCATCGTGAAAAAACTAGATAAACTCATCCTGAAAGCCTTCGCCGGGCCCTTTCTGCTCACGTTTGCGGTAGTAGAATTTATTTTGCTCACGCATACTCTGCTCAAGTACCTCGACGATATTGTGGGGAAAGACTTGGGCACGGGGGTGCTCCTGCAACTGCTGTTTTTCTTCAGCATCCTCATCGTACCCATCTCGCTGCCGCTGGCCGTGCTGCTGTCGTCGCTGATGACCTATGGCAACCTGGGGGAGCACCACGAGCTGACGGCCATCAAGGCTTCCGGCATCGCGCTGACGCGGATTTTGCGGCCCGTGTGGCTTGTGAGCTTGGTGCTGGCCGTCACGGCCTTCTGGTTCAATGAGCGCATTGTGCCCAAGGCCAACCTGAGCGCTTACAGCTTGCTCTGGGATGTGCGACAGAAAAAACTGGCGCTGGACATCCGACCCGGGGTTTTCTACAATGGTATTCCGGGCTACACCATCAAGGTAGACCGCAAGGTGGGGCCCAATAAGGACATTCTGATGGGCATTATGATATATGACCACACCCAAAAATCGGGTAATGCCACGGTGATGCTCGCTGATTCGGGCCGCATGTTCACTCGGTTTGAGGGCCAATACCTGGGTTTTGAGCTATTCCGGGGGCATAACTACGTGGAACAGCCCGATGCGCGGGACCGCTCGGCAGCGTCTTTCGTGCGCCAGGGATTCAAGCGCAACATGATAACCTTTTCGCTCTCCTCATTCAACCTGAATGAAACTAAGAAGGAGCTATTTCAAGCTAACCGGATGATGCTCAACATCCCCCAGCTTTTTCACAGCACCGACTCCATTCAACGGGCGTTGCGCCGGGAGCGGAGCGTACTGCCCGCCCGGCTGGGGGGCTACTACACCTACCTGCATTTCGACACGACGGGGCGCGCCCAGATTCGCAAGGTGGCGCCTCTGCAAGTGCCGGTGGCCCGCCTCACGCCGCTCACTACGGCGCAGGTTGAGCAGGCGCTCAACCGGGCTCGCAACGTCAACTCGTTTGTAACGGCTACTTCGCAGCGCCTCTACGAGATTGCCCGCGACTCGGCGGAGTTTCGCATTGAAATATACCGTAAATACACGCAGTCGGTGGCCGTGCTGCTCATGTTTTTGATTGGGGCGCCGCTGGGAGCTATCATCAAGAAGGGCGGGCTAGGGGTTCCCATCCTGGTTTCGATTCTGTTTTTCATCGTGTTTTACGTCTTCGACACGATGGGGTCAAAATACGGCCGTGACTTCGTGCTGCCAGTAGGGGTAGGTATGTGGCTGTCAAACAGCATTCTATTGCCGTTTGGGCTGTTCTTTCTTTACCAGGCTTACAATGACTCCGGCTTGCTGGAAATGGATTTTTGGCGGCGCCTGGCACAGCGGCTGCCGCGTTTTCCGCGCCTGCGGCGTCTGGCCACGCCCACAACTGATTAGGAGTTGGAATAGTAGCTTAAAATCACTACCTTTGCACCCGCCCCAAGGTGTGGGGCACGCATTTTCTCTTATTTTTCAATCTAAGACGGGTTCTCCCTATCTGCCGATGATACTCTCGACCGAGGCCAAACAGGCCATCTTCGAAAAAAACAGCCTTCAGAAAGTAAACACCGACACCGGTTCGGCCGAGTCGCAAATTGCTTTGTTCACGCACCGCATTCAGCACCTCACCGAGCACCTGAAAGCGAATAAGAAAGACCACAGCACCCGCTTGGGCCTGCTGAAGCTGGTAGGTAAGCGCCGCCGCATGCTGGATTATCTCCAGCACCGCGAAATCAACCGCTACCGTGCGATTATCAAGGAGTTGGGCATCCGCAAGTAAGCCCACCTGCTGAGAGTAGGGAGCCTTCCCCCGAAGGTTCCCTACTCTTTTTTTTGCCCATTGTCTGCCTTGCTTGGACATGAGACGCCCGACACGTGCCCCGGCGGCCCCGGCCGCCCAGCGCGCTGTTGAAGCGGGGTGCCCGTACAACTTCTCATGTCTCGTATCTCGTGTCTCAAGTATAATCCTTCCCAATGCCCGCTCCCCACGCGATTACTAAAACCCTGGCGCTGCCCGACGGCCGCCAGATTTCCATTGAAACTGGCAAGCTGGCCAAGTTTGCCGACGGTGCCGTAGTAGTGCGCCTCGGCGATACTATGCTGCTGGCCACCGTGGTATCGGCCCCCAGCCAGCGCGACGGCGTTGACTTCCTGCCGCTTTCAGTTGACTATCAAGAGAAATTCGGCTCGGCCGGTAAGATTCCGGGCTCGTTTCAGCGCCGCGAAGGCCGCCTGAGCGACTACGAAATCCTCATCTGCCGCCTCGTGGACCGCATTCTGCGGCCCATGTTCCCCAAAGACTACCACTATGAGGTGCAGGTAATGATTACCCTCATCTCGGCTGATAAAGAAGTGCAACCCGATGCGCTGGCCGCCCTGGCCGCCTCGGCCGCGCTGTCGATTTCGGATATTCCGTTTGCCGGCCCGATTTCAGAAGTGCGCGTGGCCCGCATCGACGGCCAGTTCCAGATTAACCCCAAGACGTCGGACTTGGCCCGCGCCGACATGGACCTCATGGTGGGCGCCACTGCCGACTCGGTGGCCATGGTGGAAGGTGCCATGCATGAAGTGAGCGAGGAAGAGATGGTAGCTGCCATCGCTTTCGGGCACGAAGCAATCAAGGCCCAGTGCCAGTTGCAGAAGGAACTGGCTGAGGCCGTGGGCCGTACGGCCGACTCACCTACCCGCGAGTATCCGAAATACGAGGAGAATGACGCGCTGAAGCAACTTGTGAGCGAAGGCGTGTACCAAGGTGCCTACGACGTAGCCCGCGCTGGCAATACCAGCAAGGCTGGCCGCAAAGAAGGCTTTTCGGCCGTCAAGAAAGCATTCCTGGAAAAGCTTTTGGCCGAGCAGCCCGAGCTGGACACCAAGCTGTTCAGCCGCTACTATTCGTCGGCCGAGAAGAAGGCCATCCGCGACATGATGGTGAAGGAGCGGGTGCGCCTCGACGGCCGTCAACTCACCGAAATCCGCCCCATCTGGTCGGAAATCAACTACTTGCCCGGCGCTCACGGTTCGGCTATTTTCACCCGCGGCGAAACCCAGAGCCTGACCACGGCCACGCTCGGCACCAAGCTCGACGAGCAGATTATCGACCAGCCGCTGACCAAGGGCTACTCGAAATTTATGCTGCACTACAACTTCCCCGGTTTCTCGACCGGCGAAGTGAAGCCGAACCGCGGCGCTGGTCGCCGCGAAATCGGCCACGGCAACCTGGCCCTGCGCTCGCTGCGCCAGGTGCTGCCCTCCGACGACGAAAACCCCTACACCATCCGCATCGTGTCGGACATCCTGGAGTCGAACGGCTCCAGCTCAATGGCCACGGTGTGCGCGGGTTCGCTGGCGCTGATGGATGCTGGCGTGAAGATTTCGGCTGCCGTAGCCGGCATCGCCATGGGCCTTGTGCAGGATAAGGAAACCGGCGAGTACGCCGTGCTTTCGGATATCCTGGGCGATGAGGACCACCTCGGCGACATGGACTTCAAGGTAACCGGTACGGAGAAAGGTATTTGCGCTTGCCAGATGGACATCAAAATCCAGGGCCTGAGCAATGAGATTCTGACCGCCGCCCTGCACCAGGCCCGCGAAGGCCGCCTGCACATCCTGCGCGAAATGGCTAAGACCATTTCGGCCCCCGCCGCCGAGCTGAAGGCGCACACGCCGCGCTCACACAAGATGCTGATTGAAAAGGAGTTTATTGGTGCCATCATCGGGCCGGGCGGCAAGGTTATCCAGCAGATTCAGAAGGATACCAACGCCACGGTTATCATCGAGGAGAAGGACGAGAAAGGCCACGTGAGCATCTACGCCTCCAACCAGACGGATATGCAGGGCGCCATCGACCGCATTCGCGCTATCGCGGCGCAGCCCGAAGTGGGCGAAACCTACAAAGGCAAGGTGCGCAGCATTCAGCCCTACGGCGCGTTTGTGGAGATTATGCCGGGTAAGGACGGCCTGCTGCACATTTCGGAGGTTACCCACGAGCGCATTGCCTCGCTGGATGGTGTGCTCGAAGTGGGCCAGGAAATCGACGTGAAACTGGTAGATATCGACAAGAAGACCGGTAAGTATCGCCTTTCGCGCAAAGTGCTGCTCGAAAAGCAGGCGTAATTTTTGCGTAGACCGCCGCAGGGGCTAGCCAGTGATTTTCAGAGCTATTGGCTAGCCCTTGTTGAGCATTGCCAAGTGGCCGGAAAGAACTTTCGTGCGTATAGCCGTGTTGCTTTCGGTTGAATTGGTAGGCGGTCTGCCAGCTTATTACCTTCCGATTAACTTATTTAGAACTACCTAGTTAGCGCCGTTACCGATGAGACAGTTAAAAATCAGCAAACAGATTACCAACCGCGAGAGCCAGTCGCTGGATAAATATCTCCAGGAGATTGGCAAAGTGGACCTGCTGACGCCCGACGAGGAGGTGACGCTGGCGCAGCGCATCCGCGATGGGGACCAGAAAGCCCTTGAGAAATTGACCAAAGCCAACCTGCGCTTTGTGGTTTCGGTGGCAAAACAATATCAGAATCAAGGCCTTAGCCTGGGTGATCTCATTAATGAGGGTAACCTTGGCCTTATCAAAGCCGCTAAGCGCTTTGACGAAACCCGGGGCTTTAAATTTATCTCCTACGCCGTTTGGTGGATTCGCCAGAGCATTCTGCAAGCCCTGGCCGAGCAGAGCCGCATTGTGCGCTTGCCATTGAATCGGGTGGGTTCGCTGAATAAAATCAGCAAGTCGTTTTCGGAACTGGAACAGAAATTCGAGCGCGAGCCCTCGCCCGAAGAGATTGCTGAAGTGCTGGAACTGACGACTTCCGAAGTAGTGGATACCCTGAAAATTTCGGGTCGCCACGTTTCGGTAGACGCTCCTTTTGTGCAGGGCGAAGAAAACCGTTTGCTTGACGTGCTCGAAAACGAGGACGAAGAGACGCCGGATTCGGGCCTGATGAATGACTCGTTGCGTAAGGAAGTGCAGCGTGCTCTTTCGACTTTGACCAAGCGGGAGGCTGACGTTATCACCCTCTATTTCGGGTTGAATGGCGAAGCTGCTTTGACCCTGGAAGAGATTGGCGAGAAATTTAACCTGACCCGCGAGCGGGTGCGTCAGATAAAGGAAAAGGCCATTCGCCGCCTGCGCCACACGTCGCGCTCGAAAGCCCTGAAGCCTTACCTGGGCTAATTTCTACTTAAATTTGTTGATTGAAAACCCCGACCGTAAGGTTGGGGTTTTTTGTAGGGTACGCTTTGGCTTGCTCCCCTAACATTCACTGGAATTATAAAACGGCACGCGGAAGCCTGCCTTGGATATGGAACACATTCATTGCCTGATTATTGGCTCGGGCCCGGCGGGCTACACGGCGGCTATCTACGCGGCGCGAGCGGGTTTGAAGCCCGTTATGTACATGGGCTTGCAACCGGGCGGGCAGCTGACTATTACCAACGACGTGGAGAACTTTCCGGGTTACCCCGATGGGGTAATGGGTCCGGAAATGATGGAAGACCTCAAAAAGCAGGCGGAGCGCTTCGGCACCGATATCCGCTACGGCATTGCTACAAAAGTGGACTTTTCGGGTGCGCCGCACAAGGTCATGATTGACGAGTCGATTGAGTTGACGGCTGATTCGGTTATTATCGCTACCGGGGCTTCGGCCAAGTGGCTGGGTATTCCGTCGGAGGCCCGTTTGAACGGCTCGGGCGTATCGGCCTGCGCCGTGTGCGACGGCTTCTTTTACCGGGGCAAGGAAGTGGCTATCGTGGGCGCGGGCGACACCGCGGCCGAGGAGGCCAATTACCTCGCCAACCTGTGCTCGAAAGTGTACATGCTGGTGCGCAAGGATGCCATGCGGGCTTCCAAAATCATGCAGAAGCGCGTGCTCGATAATCCCAAGATTGAGGTGCTGTTTGACACGGCCACCGAGGAGATTCTGGGTGAGCACGCCGTGGAAGGCGTGCGGGTGAAAAACCTGGTGACGCACGAAACCCGCGAAATTCCCGTTCACGGGTTCTTCGTGGCGATTGGCCACGAGCCTAACTCCAAGATTTTCCAGGACTACCTGCACCACGACGAGCAGGGCTACCTCAAAACCATTCCTGGCTCGGCTAAGACCAACGTGGATGGGGTATTTGCCTGCGGCGACGTGCAGGACTATACCTACCGGCAGGCCGTAACGGCTGCCGGCTCGGGCTGCATGGCCGCGCTCGATGCCGAGCGCTACCTGGCAGGGCTGCACGAGTAAGTGCTGCCTGCCGGCTGCCTCCGGCACCGTGTATTTTTTCAACTCCGCAACAGTGGCCCGTGTACCGGGCCACTGTTGCCATTTTGGGCTCCGTTTGATTTTCCCCAAGCTATTTTTTCGCCTGCCCGCGCTGCTACTACTCTTGGCCCTGTGGGTGGGAGCGGTAGCGCCCGCGCAGGCGCAGCGCCGTAAAAAAACACCCGCCCCCAAGGCGCGGGCCGGTACGCCGCGCGACTTCTTCCGCATTCGCACGCCCAAAATGCGCTACGTGAAGCCGGATACAACTACCATTATTGAGACGGAAGAAATCCCCGACGACCGCTCGGACGCGGCCAAGTCGATATTTAACCCGGCCCGCAAGCTTAGCATCGTGAGCGAAGATACTACCTCGCTCAACGAAGGTGGGCAGGAGATTGTGGAGATGTCGGACGAGGTGCTTATCGACTCGTCGTGGGTGAAGGTGGCGGGCTATTATGCCATCTGGGATACGCACAACATCAACCCGTACCGGGTGGATGGTCGCCGCATCCGCGATACGCTCACCTTGCACTTAGTGGACCCCACGCGGCAGCATTTCTCCAAGATGCCCCTGGCCAAAACGCCCATTACTTCGGGCTTCACTTTCCGGTGGGGGCGCTGGCACTTTGGGGTCGATTTGGACCTGGAAACCGGCGATTCGGTGCGCGCGGCCTTCGATGGCGTTATCCGCATCAGCAAGTGGGACGGCGGCGGCTACGGTAACTATCTGCTTGTGCGCCACTACAATGGCCTCGAAACCTTGTACGGTCACTTAAGCAAGCCGCTGGTGCCGGTGGGTACCTTTGTGCGGGCCGGGCAGGTGATTGGGCTGGGCGGCAGCACGGGCCGGAGCACCGGCTCACACCTGCACTTTGAGGTGCGTTACGAGGGTAATCCTATCAACCCGACCTACGTGTACGACTTCCCCGACTACAAGCTGCGGGGCGAGACGTTTACCATTACCTCGCAGCTGTTCAACTACTACAGCCAGGCACTGCATCACGGCAGCCGTAGCCACAGCCGGGGTGAGCCCACGGCCGCCCGTCAGGTGGCGAGCCACAAGATTCGGCAGGGCGACACCTTGTCTGAAATTGCCGACCGCTACGGCCTGCGGGTGAGCACGCTCAAACGGCTTAACCCCAGCCTGCACGGTAAGCTACAACCCGGCAAAAAGCTACGGGTCAAATAAGACCACTGATTAGCACGGATTTCACGGATTTTGTGGATGGTCGTTGTTCTCTGTGTTTAATCAGTACCGGTAGTCGGTAGCCGATAATCGGCTACAAAATCCTTTGAAATTCGTGCTAACTCAGTGATGAAGGTAGATATTCTGGCGCTGGGCGCCCACCCCGATGATGTAGAGATGTCGTGCTCGGGCACGCTGCTGGCCGCTGTGGCGGCGGGCAAAAAGGTAGGTATCGTGGATTTTACGCGGGGCGAGCTAGGCACGCGGGGCACGCCCGAGACGCGGGCGGCCGAGTCGGCGGCGGCTAGTAAGATTTTGCAGCTTAGCGTGCGCGAAAACCTGGGGCTGCCCGATGGTTTTTTCAAGAACGACCGGGAGCACCAGTTGCCGCTTATCGCGGCTATCCGGCGCTACCAGCCCGAGATTGTGCTCTGCAACGCTATTTCGGACCGGCATCCTGACCACGGGCGCGGCGCGCAGCTGGCCACCGATGCCTGCTTTTTGAGCGGCCTGCGCATGATAGAAACGCTGGGCGAGGATGGCCAGCCGCAGGCGCCGTGGCGGCCCAAGCACGTGTACCACTACATCCAAGACCGTCAGATTCCGGCCGACTTTGTGGTGGATATTACGCCCCATTGGGCGGGCAAGTGGGCGAGCATCAACGCCTACGGCACGCAGTTTTTTAACAAGAATGCCGACCCTACGGCGCCGCAGACTTACTTGTCGGGCCAGACATTTGCGCACTTCATGGAGGCGCGGGCGCGGGAGTTTGGGCACCTCATCGGCACCGAGTTTGGCGAAGGCTACACGGTGCAGCGGCCGGTGGGCGTGAAGGAATTGGGCGACTTGATTTAGTTGGCTTTTATCCAAAACAGAACGTCATGCTGAGCTTGTCGAAGCATCTCTACCGCGCCGTTGGCTTAGTAACCCTGGCGGCGTGGTAGGGATGCTTCGATAAGCTCAGCATGACGTTCTATTTTTATGGGGTAGGCGTTACGGCTGGGCCTGCATCAAGGCACCCATCGTAGGTCTAATCTGCCAGCGCCAGGTCGGCTAGCGGCTCGGTTTCCTCGCGAATCAAGTCGTGGGTGGAAGGAGTCGGCTTGATGGTGAGGGGCACTTTTTCGACGGCCACATCGCTGGTGTCGAGGCCAAAAAGCTGCTGGTCGGAGATGGCGAGGTGGTTGATGAAGAAGTAGCCGTTCAGGATGAAGCGCTCTTTGAAGCTTAGCTCGTTGTCGTGGCTCAGCACCTTTTCGAGCACCACGAAGCGGAAGTCGCCGGGCATGTGGTACCGGGCCAGCGAGTCGTAGCGCGAGGTAATGTCCAGCTCGCCCTGCGCGCTCATCTGCTCCAGCACGCGGCGGAAGAGCAGGTTGAGGCGCGGCTGCACCCGGAAACCCAGCTTGAAGTTGATTTTGTAGGCCACGCCGGGCACCAACTCCTCCACCGAGTAGCGGGTCGAGTACGGGTCGGTGGCAATGCTCATGTTGATAAACCAGTAGCGGTCGGCGCGCTTGGGCTGCTTGCGCAGGATGGAATACAGGATTTCGTTTTCCAGCTCGCCCGGCTTTTTGCTGTGGGTGAGGTACACGAGGTTGCTGGCGTACTTGCTCACCGACTCGTCCTGGCTCAGCTCGAGCAGCGTGGGCTTGGTGCTGGCCACGGGTACGAGGCTGAGCAGGCGGTTCTTGATTTCGCGGCCCCGGTAGCCCACGTACATCATCGTAATCAGGCCCCACTCGAAAACCAGGATGCCCAGTCGGTTGAGCAGCTTGGTGATGTTGGCGATGAGAAACGAAAGCTCGACCGTAAGAAATACCATCATCAAGAGGCCCACCACGGGAATAGCCCAGTGCTTGACGCCGCGCAGGTACTGCATCAGCAGCAGGCTGGTCATGAGCATGGCCAGCGTGATACTGAAGCCGTAGGCGGCCGTCATAGCCTCAGAGGTCTGGAAGTGCAGCTGCACGCACACGCAGCCAAACCACAGCAGCCAGTTAATGCTGGGCACGTAAATCTGCCCGCGCTGGTCGGTCGGGAATAGCACCCGCACCTTGGGCCAGAAGCGTAGGCTAACGGCCTCGGAGATAAGCGTGTACGAGCCCGAGATAAGCGCTTGCGAGGCAATGATGGTGGCCAGCGTGGCCAGGATAATGAGCGGCACGATGGCCCACTGCGGTGCAATCATGAAAAACGGGTTCTGGTTCGAGGCCAGCGTGTGGCCCACGTGGCCCATCGTCCAGGCGGCCTGGCCGAGGTAGTTGAGCACGAGCGCCGTTTTTACAAAAACCCAGGACGTGCGGATGTTCTGGCGGCCGCAGTGGCCCAGGTCAGAGTAGAGCGCCTCGGCCCCGGTGGTGCAAAGGAAAACCGCGCCCAGCAGCCAGAAGCCCTTGGGGTATTCGGTGAGCAACCGAATGGCGTAGAGCGGGTTAAGCGCCGCCAGCACGCCGGGGTAGTGCAGAATCTGGGCTATACCGAGCGCGCCAATCACCGAAAACCACACCAGCATAATCGGCCCGAAGGCCGCGCCCACCACCTTGGTGCCGAACTGCTGAAAGGCAAACAGCAGCGTGATGATGACGATAACCGTGATGACAATCGTTTCCTGATTGAGGGTGGGGTAGAGAATTTTCAGGCCCTCAATGGCCGACGATACCGAGATGGGCGGCGTAATAATGCCATCGGCCAGCAGCGTGCCCGCCCCGATAATAGCCGGAAACAGCAGCCACTTACCCCGGTTCTTGACCAGCGAAAAGAGCGAGAAAATGCCGCCTTCGCCGTGGTTGTCGGCCTCTAAGGTGAGCAGGATGTACTTGATGGTGGTCTGGAGCGTGAGCGTCCAGAAGACGGCCGACACGCCGCCGTACACCAGCAGCTCGCTTACTGGCCGGTCGCCGATGATGGTTTGAAAGACGTAGAGCGGCGACGTGCCGATGTCGCCGAAGATGATGCCGAGCGTGACCAGCAGCCCCGCCGCCGACACGCGGCGTAGGTGAATGTTGTCGTCGGTGGCGAGAGCCGGGGAGGAAGACATTTTTTAGTGATTAATGGTTGATTGTCAATGATTAACGCGGGGCGCTAGGCTACGGGCAGCGTGAAGTAGAAAGTGCTGCCGGCGCCGGCCGTGCTTTGCACGCCCAGCGTGCCGCCCTGGCTGGCGATGAATTCGCGCGAGATGCTCAGGCCCAGGCCGGTGCCGGGGTCTTGGTGCGCGCCGGTGGGGGCGGGGCCTTGGGCAAAGCGCTCGAAAATGCGCTGCTGGTCGGCGGGCGCAATGCCAGGGCCGTGGTCCTGCACCTGCACGCGCACGGCGCGGCCGTCGGGCGTGGGGGCGGCGCAGAGGTCGATGCTGCCTTGCTCGGGCGAGTAGCGCACGGCATTCACGAGCAGGTTGAGGAGCACCCAGGCCGTTTTTTCGAGGTCAGCGCGAATGAGCGGCAGGTCGGCGGGGACCTGGGTAGCGAGTGTGAGCTGGCGGGCGCGCAGCTGGAGCTGGAGGGGCGCGGTGGCGGCGGCTACGAGGTCGGCCACGGCCAGCGGGCGCGGGCTCAGGGCGATGCCCTGGCCTACGTCGAGCTTCGCCACGGTCAGCAGCTCGCCCACGAGGCGCAGCAGGCGCTGGTTTTCTTCCTTGATGGTGCCCACGATATCCTGCTGCTCGGCGTTGAGGCCGCCCACGCGCGGGTCATGCAACAGCTTGAGGTTGAAGTTGATGCTGGAAAGCGGCGTCTTCAGCTCGTGCGATACGGTGGCCAGGAAGTCCGACTTGGTCTGGTCGAGCTGGCGGAAGGCCGACACGTTGCGCAGGGCCAGGACCGTCCCCACGGCCTCCATCTGGTCGCGCGCCTCGTTGAAGGCCACCGCCTCGTGCACCGACAACTGGTAGTGGGCCGGCGCGCCATCGGGGCCCACCACGGCCAGCGGCTGCGGGCCGCTCGGGCGCTGGGCCACCGGCAGCAGCGCCGGGGCCAGCAGCTGGGCAAAAACCGGGTTTTCCTGGGCCAGCTCGGCGGCTGGGCGGCCCAGCAGCTGGCCTTCGGGGAGGCCCAGCAGGGTGCAGGCGGCGGGGTTGGCCACGAGCAGGCGGCGGCTGGGGTCAAGCAGCAGCACCGGTTCGCTCAGCGTCTGGACGAGGCCGCTGGTGCGGTTGCGCTCGGTCACAACTTCGGCCAGGCTGTGGCCGCGAATGTCCTGCACGTGCACCAGCAGGCGGTTGAAGGCGGCCGTCACCTGGCCCACCTCATCGGTGCTTTCGATGGGCACGGTGGCCGCGAAGTTGGTGCGCGTGGCGTAGTCGAGGCTGGCGGCCAGCTTGCGCAAGCCGCCCACGGCCGCCTGCGGCACGCTGCCCACCAGCATCAGGCCCACCAGCGTACTCAGGATGCTGAAGAACAGCAGGTAGTTTTTGGCCTGGGCGGCGGTGCGCATGGCCTGGCCGTTTTTGCGGGCCAGGGCCGTCATGTTGAGGGCCACCACGCGGTGCGTGAGCTGGCGCAGCTGGGCCTGGGCGGCGGCCGGCGCCGGGCCGGGGTAGGCGGCCAGCACCTGGGTGAGGCTATCGACGAGGCGACGCTCGCCGGGCTCGGTCACGTTGTCGGCTTCGCGGGCCAGCAGGGTGCGCAGCTGGCTCAGCGCGGGCGCGGCGGCGGGGCCGGGGGCCAGCTCATCCAGCGCCCGCAGCATGTTTTGGCCCAACTGCACCGAGTAAAAGTTATCCTGCAATACGGCCCGGTTGGCCCGGTCGAGGCGGCCCAGCGTGGCGTAGGCGTAGAAGCCGATGCCCAGCAGCAGCCCCAGCATGGCCAGGAAACCCAGGGTGATTTTGGTGTGCAAACGCATGGTAGCAGCCGGCGGCCTGCGCTAATGCGGGGCCGGCGTACCAAGGCTAGCGAAAGCTGGGCCTGGCTAGGGGAGGAGTGCTTTTATTGCGATTAAGTACTTGTTATTAAGTGAAATAATTTGTGAGAAGGCCGCTGTATAAAATGATGGCTGTGGCCTAAGTGGGTCATTTTGACCCGGTGGTCAGGTCAAAAAATACCATCTCAGCCGCTTGTCATTGCGAGCACAGCGAAGCAATCGCACCAGAACAAATTGGGCGTACATCGTGCCGGTGCGATTGCTTCGCTGTGCTCGCAATGACAAACGATTATGTTGCTCTTGGCTCCCGCCCTATTCCCGGCTTGCTCCCTCCCTATTCCCGGCCTAGCCCAAACTCCTCAATCTTGCGGTACAGCGTTTTCACGCCGATGCCGAGCTGGCGGGCGGCCTCCATCTTGTTGCCACCCGTTTCGCGCAATACCTGGCCGATGTGGCGGGCCTCCACGGCGCGCAGGCTGCGGTCGGCGGGGTCGGGGGGAGTGGCGGCGGGTAGGTGCTGAAACTCGGGTGGCAGGTCGTCGAGGGTCAGGGGCTGGTTGTCGAAGGCCAGGATGGCGGCGCGCTCCAGCACGTTTTTGAGCTCGCGCACATTGCCCGGCCAGGGGTAGCGGGCCAGGCGGGCCAGCGCCTCGGGCTCGAAGCCGGGCAGGCGCTTGCGCAGCTTGCCCGCAAACACCTGTAAAAAGTGCCGGGCCAGCGGCGCCACATCGTCGGGCCGGGCGCTGAGCGGCGGCACGGCCAGCTCAAATACCGAAAGGCGGTAGTAAAGGTCGGGCCGAAAATGGCCCTCGGCGGCCTCCTGGCGCAGGTTGCGGTTGGTAGCCGCGATGAGGCGCACGTTCACCTTCGTGGGCCGGGTGTCGCCGAGCTTGGTAAACTCCTGGGTTTCGAGCACCCGCAAAAACTTGGCCTGCACGGCCAGCTCCAACTCCCCGATTTCGTCCAGGAAGAGCGTGCCGCCGCTGGCTTCTTCCAGCAAGCCCTTCTTGTCGGCGAGCGCCCCGGTGAAGGCCCCCTTGCGGTAGCCAAACAGCTCCGACTCCAGCAAATCCTTTGGAAAAGCGCTGCAATTGACGGCCACAAACGGCTTGGCCCGCCGCTGGCTGGCCTGGTGAATGGCCTGGGCAAACAGCTCCTTGCCCGCGCCGGTGGGTCCTTCGAGCAGCACCGTGCTGTCGGTGGGGGCCACGCGCTCAGCCAGCGCCTTGGCCCGGGCCAGCGCCGCCGACTGCCCAATCATGGCCGCGAACGTGTACTGCTGGCCCACCTGCTTTTCCAACTCGGCCACGCGGCGGCGCAGCTGGGCTTTTTCCACGGCGCGGGCCACCACCACCACGAGCTGGTCGTCGGAGTCGCCCTTGGTGAGGTAGTCGAAGGCGCCCTGCTTCATGGCCAGCACGCCGTCGGGCACGGTGCCGTAGGCCGTGAGCAGGATTATTTCGGCCAGCGGCGCGGCAGCCTGGTAGCGCGGCAGCAGCGCCACGCCGTTGCCATCAGGCAGCTTCACATCGGAGAGAATAACGGCGATGTCGTCGGCGTGTTCGGCCAGGGTTTGCAGGGCGCGGCGGGCGTCGGGGGCTTGCAGCACGGCGTAGCCTTCCAGCTCCAGCACCCGGGCCAGCACCTGGCGCAGGCGGTTTTCGTCGTCGATGAGCAGGAGTGTGGGCTGGGGCATGGTACAAAGGTCAGGCAGCGGAAGGAGAGTTGGTTGGGCACTGGCGCCGGTGCTTCTGGGCGGCGCGGGGAACGAAAAAGTAATTTTTCCGTTTTGTAAAGAAAAATTTCCCACCTTTGCCGGGTGCTTGCCCAGCCGCATCGGGTCAGCCCTTTTCCAGCAGCCTATGCTTGCCGCGCCCGTTTATTCAGCCAGCCCTGTGCCGGCGGCCCTGGCCAGCCTGGCCACGGTCGTTACCGATTCCTTTGCCCTGGTGATGGAGGCGCGTACCGGCGTGCCCGCCCGAGCGGCCTTTGCGGTAGCTAACTTGCTGCAAATAAGCCTCGATGAGCTGGCCGAGCTGTTGCACACCACCACCAAAACCCTGCGCACCTACCGCGACGCCAACAAGCGCCTCGCCCCGGCCGCCAGCGAGCAAGTGCTCAAGCTGCTGGCCCTGGCCCGGCAGGGTGCCGAGGTATTTGGCGAGGCGGCGGCTTTCCGGCGCTGGCTAGGCAAGCCGGCCTTCGGGCTCGATAACCAACCCCCGCTGGCCCTGCTCCAAACGAGCGGCGGCATCGACCTGGTAGCCGAAGAAGTGAGCCGCATCGCCTACGGCGACTTCGCCTAAGCCGCGTATTTTGGAAATCTACCGCATCTGCCTGGCCAAGTACGCCGGTGAGCTGGTGGCCTCTGGCAATGCCGGGCGCTGGAACCTGCGCGGGCAGTTCGTCATCTACGCCGCCGGCAGCCGGGCGTTGGCCTGCCTCGAAAACGTGGTGCACCGCAGCGGCGAAGGGTTGAATAACCTGTTCAAAGTCATTCGGATAGAAGTGCCCGACACCCTGGCCGTGGCAGAGCTGCCGCTGGCCCAGCTGCCGGCCGACTGGCAGCCCACCAGTGCCTACGCCCGCTGCCAGCCGCTGGGCGCCGAGTGGTACCGCCGCCAGGCGGCGGCCGTGCTGCGGGTACCTTCGTCCATCATCGCCCACGAGCACAACTACGTGCTCAATACCCGCCACCCCGACTTTGCGCAGGTGCGCATCGTGGGCCACGAAGATTTTGCCTTCGACCCCCGCATCAAAGCCCCCGCGCCGGGCTAGGGGCGGCGCTACCTTAGGGGGCTGGCTTGTAAAAAGGAGTACCTTAGCAGCCCCTATGTCTTTGCCAATTTTTAGTATCGCTCCGTTAACCTCGTTCTTATGGCAGTTGCCCCCATCGCCTACATCCCGACGGCCGAGCCGGTGTCGCACCACGTGCGCGCCCGCCAGCTCCTCAAGGCCCACCCCGAGGTGAAGCGCCTCATGACCCGCAACGCCACCACGGCCCTCATCACGGCGGGCTGCGTGGCCCTGCAAGTGGCCATGACCTACCTGCTCCACGGCCACGCCTGGTACTGGTCGCTGCTGGCCTCCTACGTGCTCGGGGCCTTCGTGTGCCACACCTTGTTTGTGATTGTGCACGAGGCTACGCACAACCTTGTTTTCAAGGGCCAGTGGGCCAATGCCGCCGTGGGCATTGCCGCCAACCTGCCAATGGTGATTCCGACGGCCATGAGCTTTCGCAAGTATCACCTCAAGCACCACTCGGCGCTGGGCCATTTTGAGCACGACGCCGACCTGCCCGACCACTACGAGGCCAAGCTCATCCAGCACTACGCCGTGGGCAAGGCCATCTGGCTGTTTTTCTTCCCTATTTTTCAGGTGGTGCGCACCTTTCGCTGCCGCAGCGTGGTGCCGTTTGATAAATACATTGCCGCCAACTGGGCCGCCCAACTTGCCTTCAACCTGGGCATGTACCTGTGGCTGGGGCCGGGCGCCTTCCTCTACCTGTTCTTCAGCTTCTGGTTTTCGGTAAGCCTGCACCCGGTGGGGGCCCGCTGGATTCAGGAACACTACCTCGTGCTCAACCCCGAGCAGGAAACCACCTCGTACTACGGCCGCCTCAACGGCGTGCACCTCAACATCGGCTACCACAACGAGCACCACGACCTGCCCGGCGTGCCCTGGAATAAGCTGCCCGAGCTGCGCCAGCTGGCCCCCGAGTTCTACGAGCCCCTGGAGCACCACACCAGCTATACCAAGGTGCTGCTACGCTTCCTCTTCGACCAGGAAATCTCGCTCTACTCGCGCCTCGTGCGCGGCGAGCACGCCGAAAGCAAGGTGCCCGTGGCCAAATAACCTCGGCCGCTGCCCGCCGCCTCGCCTGCTTTTTTGCCCCTGCTACGGCCCCTTTAGGCGCGTGGCGGGGGCATTTTGCATGAAGGGCGGCCCGCCGGGCGCGAGCAGGCGGGTAAGGGGGCGGGAAAGCGGGCCGGCCGGGGAGCGGCTGCGCCCACGGCGACGGAGGGCTTGCGCGACTAATTTTACACAATCGTTAATGTTAGCCACCTGATAGTGCTTCTTCAATTGGTTTTTTTCGCTAGCGCTGGTTCACTGAATTAGCCCTCCGTGAGCATTAGGAGGCTCATTTGCAAAAGAGGCGGTATCCGTCAGGCATTTTGTTTTTGTTACTTCTGCTAAAACCCCGTATTATTGTACCACTGAAACACAACGGCATCGTGCTGACCCGGCTTTTTAGCGGCCGGATGGGCAAGTAGATGGCGTTTTTTTCATAAGGATTACACAATCGATTGTGTAATCCATTGTCTCGCATTCACTTTTCCCACCCTACCTCTTTCTTTTATGAGAAAGTCAGTACCTACCATGCGGCGGCTTGTATTGCCGGCCGCGCTCAGCTGCCTGCCTTTGCAACCGTTGCTGGCCCATACCGCCGCGCTTACCGAGCTGCGGCAGCCCGCCGTAGCCGGCCCCGTGAGCGGCCGCATCGTGGATGAGAAGGGCGCGGGCCTGCCCGGCGTCAACGTGCTGGTGAAGGGCACCAACGTGGGCACCGCCACCAACGCCGATGGGCGCTACACCATTGAGGCGCCGGCCGGGGCTACGCTCGTGTTTTCGTACATCGGCTACGCCAGCCAGGAAGTAGCGGTAGGCGACCGCGCCACGGTAGATGTGGCCCTGACGCCCGACAGCAAGTCGCTCACCGACGTGGTGGTGGTAGGCTACCTCCAGCAAGACCGCCAAAACCTGAGCAGCTCGGTGGCCAGCCTCGACGTGAAGGAGGCCACCAAGTCGCCGGTGCCCACCGTGACGCAGGCGCTGCAAGGCCGGGTGTCGGGCGTGCAGGTGCAGGGCTCGGGAGGGCCCGGCGAGGCGCCGGTGGTCATCATCCGGGGTGCCGGCAGCGCGGGCTCCAGCAACAGCGCCCCGCTCTACGTGATTGACGGCCTGTGGACGGACAACATCCGCGACCTGAACCCCAACGACATTGCCACGCTTAACATCCTGAAGGATGCCTCTTCGACGGCCATCTACGGCGCGCGCGGCGCCAATGGGGTGGTGCAGATAACCACCAAGCGCGGCAAGGCGGGCGTGCCTACCATTGGCGTCAACGCCTACGTGGGCCTCGACAATGTGTCGAAGCGCTACCAGCTGACCAACGCCAGCCAGTGGGCCGACCGCGCCGTGCAGGCCTACGCCAACGCCGGCCTCGACCCGCTCAATGCGGGCCAGAACAGCCTGGCCGGCGCCGTGAAAGGGCCGGGCGGCGCCTTCAACCCCAACATCGACACCGACTGGCAGAAGGAGTTTTTTCAGACTGGCCGGGTAGAAGACTACAACGTGAGCTTTTCGGGGGGTACTACCGGCGAGAATACGGGCAGCAACTACCTGATTTCGGGTGAGTACTTCCACCAGGAGGGCATCGTGAAAGGCCCTGATTTCAAGCGCTATAGCCTGCGCCTGAACTCGGGTATGACCAAGGGCCGCTTCCGCTTTCAGGAGAATGCCCAGCTGACGCACATCAACACAGTGCTGCTCAATGGCTTCCCGTTTATCGATGTGGTCACGTTCTTGCCCACCATCCCGGTTTACGACCCCGCCAACCAGGGCGGCTTCGGCACGGGCTCGACCACGCTCAACACCTTCGCTACCAACCCCATCGGGGCGCAGCAGCTGCTGCGCCGCTCGCAGTCGGATAACCGGGTGGCTGGCAACATCACGATGGATTATTCCATCTTCGACTTCCTGACCTACCACCTCAACCTGGCGATGGACGGGCACATGTACAGCAATGCCGACGCGCAGCAGCTGGGCATTTTGCGCCAGAACACGCAGATTAATACCTCCTCGCTGAGCGAGTACCAGGGCTACGACGTGTTCCTGATGGCCGAGCACACGCTGAACTTCAACAAGACGTTTGGCGACCACCACGTGAACGTGCTGGGCGGCTACTCGGAGCGCTACACCGATTACCACAACACGAGTGCCCAAACCCAGGGCTTTACGGCCACGCCGCAGTATTATTTCCAGCTGAGCGCCGGCCAGAACGTGGGCGTGGTGACGGGCACCGAGAGCGTGATTACCAACCGCTCATTCTTCTCGCAGGCCACCTACGACTACAAAAACCGTTACCTGGTGAGCGGTAGCTTCCGGCGCGACGGCTCGTCGCGCTTCATTGAGCAAAACCGCTACGGCAACTTTGGGGCTGCCTCGCTGGGCTACCGCATCAGCGAAGAAGACTTCTTTAAGAATGCGCTGCCGGCCGTGAGCAACCTCAAGTTGCGCGCCAGCTACGGCATCATCGGCAACGACCAGCTGTCGGGCGACTACAACGGTGCCTACCTGCCCACGCCCAACATCAACCAGAACGTGAACTACGTGCTGGGCAATGGCCAGGTCATCACCAACGGCCGCAGCCAGACGGTGCTGGCCAGCCCCGGCCTGCAATGGGAAGAGCGCCGCACCAAGGATGCCGGCCTCGACCTCTCGGTGCTGGATAATCACTTGACCTTCACGGCTGATTACTACATCTCGGAAACACGCAAGGCGCTGGCCCCGGTGGTAGTGCCCATCTACACGGGTAGCTTCGGCCCGGTGTTTCAGAATGCCGGCAGCATCGAAAACCGGGGCTTGGAGCTGGCCCTGGGCTACCAGAACACGAAGGGCGAATTTACCTACAGCCTGAACGCCAACCTGACCACCCTGCGCAACCGCGTGACGGCGCTGCCCAACGAGGGCCAGACGCTGGTAGACGGGCAGGGCCTCACGAGTACGAGCGTGGGCACCTCGCTGGGGCAGTTTTTCCTGATTCCGATGGCCGGCATCTTCCAGACGCAGGATGAGGTGGCCAACTACAAGAACGCGGCGGGCACGGTCATTCAGCCCTACGCCGCCCCCGGCGACGTAAAATACACCGACGTGAACGGCGACGGCGTGATTGACAGCAAGGACCGCGTGCACCTGGGCTCGGCCTTCCCGACCCTGCAATACGGCCTGAACCTGAACTTCGGCTACAAGGGCTTCGACCTGTCGGTGTTTGCGCAGGGCGTGCACGGCAACCTGATTTACAACAACGCCAAGTATGCCCTGGAGCGCTACGACGGCCCCAGCAACTACGAAGCCAACGTGCTGCCCTGGACGGCCGACAACCCCAGCAACTCCAACGCCCGCCTGCTGCAAGGCGGCGGCGCCACCCCGGCCCTGGTGCAGTCGGCCTCGATGAACGCTCTCTACAACACCACCCGCTGGCTGGAAGACGGCTCGTACCTGCGCCTCAAAAACGTGCAGCTAGGCTACACCTTCGGCAAAAAACTGCTGGGCTGGGCGCCCGCCGTGGGTAGCCTGCGGGTGTACGTGACGGGCCGCAACCTGGTGACCTTCACCAAGTACTCGGGCTACGACCCCGAAATCATCGGCACCGGGTACTTCGGCCGCGGCATCGACAACAGTGCTTACCCCAACGTGCGCACCTTCACGGCCGGGGTGCAGGCCACCTTTTAATGACTAGGGCGCCGCGCCCGTTGCTTCGCCCAGCAGGCTGGCCGCCCGGCCGCCGGCGGCGAAGTAGCCGGCGCCCGCCATCGGTCGCCAGTCATTAACGTCTCAACGCTCTTTTTATGAAATCCCACAAACTCGTTACCCTCTTGCTGGCCGGCAGCCTGCTGGGCGCTACCAGCTGCAAAAAAGACCTGCTGGAGCAAACCAACCCCAACACGCTGTCGGTGGCGCAGTACTGGCTCTCGGCCGACGACGCCAACCGCGGCATTATCGCCTGCTACTCGGGCGTGCAGCAGTACGCCTGCTACGGGCACTCGTGGCAGTTTATTACGGCCCGCTCCGACGAGTCGTACAGCCAGAGCCCCTTCGTAGAGCTGGCCGTGTTTACGCGCTTCGTGCAGGCCAACAACAACTTCTTCATCTCGGCCTACGCCTGGAACGACTACTACCGCACCATCTACCGCACCAACCAGGCGCTGAACCACATCCCGACCATCACGATGGACGCGGCCCTCAAGTCGCAGTACATCGCCGAAGCGCGCTTCGTGCGGGCCCTGATGTACTTCGACCTGGCCTCGTTTTTCGGCAACGTGCCGCTCATTCTGGAAGACCCCACCGTGACCACCCGCGTGAAGCAGGTGACCCCGGCCGAGGTAGAAGCCCAGGTAATTACCGACTTGCAGGCGGCCATTCCAGACCTGCCGGCCTCGTACAGCGCCTCGCAGCTGGGCCGCGCCACCAAGGGCGCCGCCCAGGCCCTGCTGGCCAAGATGTACATGCAGCAGCACAAGTATCAGGAAGCTTCGGCGCTGTTTACCACTATTATCGGCTCGGGCAAATACTCGCTGGTGCCTAACTACCTCGACAACTTTACGGAGAGCAACGAGAACAACAGCGAGTCGCTGTTTGAGGTGCAGTACACCGGCTCGGTACTCGACGTAGGCCAGGGCCAGGACAATGCCTCGGCCTCGGAAGGCTACGACCGCCCCAACTTCTTCGGGCCGCCCGTGTACTCCTTTGCCGACGTGCAGCCCCGCCAGTGGCTCACGGCCGCCTACACCGACTCGACCACGGCCCTGGTACCCGGTACCAACAAGCACGCCATCGACCCGCGCCGCGACGTTTCCATCATCAGTGCGCTGAACCCCGACCGCTTCTACGGCAAGACCTTCGCCGAGCTGGGCTACAACCCCAGCCAGCAGTACTGGCGCAAGTACCTGAATGACCGCACCCGTACCACGCCCGAGAACTTCACCTCGGGCATCAACTTCCGCGTCATCCGCTACGCCGACGTGCTGCTGCTGCAAGCCGAAGCCCTGAATGAGCTGGGCCAGACGGCCGCCGCCATCCCGCTCGTGAAGCAGGTGCGCGACCGCGTGGGCCTGGCCACGCCCACCACCTTCGACCAAAACAGCCTGCGCCTCTACATGCGTGATGAGCGCGGCCGTGAGCTGGCCGGCGAAGGCCAGCGCTGGTTCGACATCAACCGCTGGGGGCTGCTCGACAACCAGGCCGGCCTGAACTACCTGATTGCCAAGGACCCCGACTTTACCAACTTCGTGCTGGGCAAGTCGAAATTGCTGCCCTTGCCGCAGACCGACATCGACCTCGACCCCACCATCAAGCAAAACCCCGGCTACTAGCCGGCCGCCCCGGCCCCTACCTTTTTCGCCCGTCGGGCGGCTAGGGTAGGGGCCCTGGCAGTAACAACTCACCCTTCTTTTTCCCACCCGATATGCTTCAATCCTTACGCTTACGCGCCCGGCGGCTGGCCGGGCTGGTGCTCCTGCTGGTGGCGGGCTTAGCCGCCCCGGCCTACGCCCTGCAAGGCGCCCTGGTTATCCACGACCCGTCTACCATCGTCAAGAGCGGGGGTAAATACTGGGTGTTTGGTACCGGCGACGGTATTGCCTGCAAGTCCTCGACCGACCTGATAAGCTGGACCGACGAGCGCTCAGTATACACCAAAACGGCTTACCCCGGCTGGATAAACACCAAGGTGCCGGGCTTCGCGGGCACGTTTTGGGCACCCGAGTGCAAGTTTATGAACGGGCAATACTACCTGTACTACTCGTGCTCCACGTTTGGCTCGCAGGTGTCGACTATTGGCCTAGCTACCAACCCTACCCTCGACCCAACCAGCCCCAGCTACAAGTGGACCGACCAGGGCGAGGTGATTTCGAGCAACGCCAGCACCGTGGCCAACGCCATCGACCCGGCCCTGTTTACGGATGCCAGCAACAACCTCTGGCTCACCTACGGCTCCTACTTTGGGGGCATCCGCATCACGCAGCTGGCCGCCGCTACCGGCAAGGTGCTCAATGTGAACACCCAGTACACCGTAGCCAATGGCGGCGTGGAGGCGTCGTACGTGGCCTATAATAGCGGCTATTACTACCTGTTTGTGAACCGGGGCACCTGCTGCAACGGCGTGAGCAGCACTTACTACATCCAAGTGGGGCGCTCGGCCAGCCCCACGGGGCCGTTTCTCGACCAGGCGGGTAAAGACCTGAATGCCAACGGCGGCACCACGCTACTGAGCCGCGATGGCCGCTACGTGGGCCCCGGCCATACGGGCATTTTTACCGAAAACGGGGTTACGTATTTCAGCCACCATTTTTACGATGGCTATGACAATGGTGCCCCCAAGCTCGGCCTGGCCCAACTGACGTGGGGCACCACCGGCTGGCCCACCGTGAGCCGCAACTGGCTGGCCCCCGGCCGCTACACCATCAAGAACCAGAACAGCAACCTCGTGTGGGATGCCTGGGGCTGCACCGGCGCTTCGGGCCAGATGATAGCCCAGGGTACACCCAGCGGCCTGGCCTGCCAGCAGTGGGACCTGACGCCCGTAGGGGCCGGCGCCTACAAAATCACCAACGCAATGGGGGGGCTGGCCGCCGATGTAATCAACTGCCTGCCCGATGCGGGCACCAAGCTCCAGCTATTTGCCTCCAACGGCCTCGTGTGCCAGCAGTACGTCATCGAGCGGGCCAGCAATGGGGACGTTATCTTCACTTCCGCTACCGGCAACAACGTGGTGGAAGTGCCCAACTGCTCGCTCACGCCGGGCCAGCAGCTGGGGCTGTGGTACTACAACGGCTTCGGCTGCCAGCGCTGGGTGCCGACGCTGCTCGGCGGCCCGCTGGCCGCCGCCGCGCCGCAGCTGCGCGATGTGACCATCTACCCGGTGCCGGCGCCGGCGGGCAGCTTTACGGTGGAGCTGGGCGGCCCGGCCGCCGGCCCCACCACCGTTACGGTGCGCAACCTGCTGGGCCAGCCCGTGTACGAGCGGCAGTTTGGGGCCGCGCAAACCCGGCTGACTATCGAGGCGCGGCTGCCGGCGGGCAGTTACCTGGTGCAAGTGCGCCGCGAAGGGGGCATATTTACGCAAAAAGTGCCCGTTTTTTAATCTTTGTTCGCCCCAATAATGCCCATCTCCCCTCGCCTTGGCGTACTTGCCGCCGGGTTCAGCAGCGCCCTGCTGCTGGCCGCCTGCTCGTCCAATCCCACCACCAGCCAGGAAACGGCCACTACCACGGCCCCCGCTGACCCGGCCGCTCCTGGCACCAGCGCCTCTGCCATGCCCACCTCCGCCTCGTTTGGCAAAACTGCCGACGGCACCGAAATCCAGCTCTTTACCCTCACCAACAAAAACGGCCTCAAGGCCAGCATCAGCACCTACGGCGGTACGCTCACCAGCCTGCTCGTGCCCGACAAAGACGGGAAAATGAGCGACGTTATCCTGGGCTTCGACAAGGCCGAGGGCTACCTCAGCCCCGAGTTCCGCAAGTCGAACCCGTACTTCGGCGCCCTCATCGGGCGCTACGGCAACCGCATTGCCAAGGGCAAATTCACGATTGACGGCAAGGAATACCAGGTAGGCCTCAACAACAACGGCAACTCGCTGCACGGCGGCACCGTGGGCTTCAACCAGAAAATCTGGACCGCCAAGCCCGGCACCTCGGCCGATGGTGAGACCCTCACGCTCACCTACCTCAGCAAGGATGGCGAGGAAGGCTACCCCGGCAACCTGACCGTGACGGTGGTGTACACCCTCACAGCCGACAACGCCCTTAAAATCGACTACACTGCCACCACCGACAAGGCCACGCCCGTCAACCTCACCAACCACGCCTACTTCAACCTGGCGCTAGGGCAGAGCAAGGACGTGCTGGCTCACCAGGTCACCATTCCGGCCGACCGCTACACCGTAGTGGATGCCAACCTCATCCCGACCGGCGAGTTGAAGCCCGTGAAAGGCACGCCCTTCGACTTCACTACGCCCCACGCCATTGGCGAGCGCATTGCGCAGGTGCCCGGCGGCTACGACCACAATTGGGCCCTCAACCAGACCACCGGCCAGCACAGCGCCGCCACCGTGTACGAGCCCACCACCGGCCGCACCCTGGAAGTAACCACCGACGAGCCCGGCGTACAGTTCTACACCGGCAACTTCCTGGATGGCAGCCTGAAGGGTAAGGATGGCGTAGTCTATGGCAAGCACGCCGGCTTCTGCCTCGAAACCCAGCATTTCCCCGACTCGCCCAACCAGCCCAAGTTCCCGAGCACGATTTTGAAGCCGGGCCAAACCTACCACACTACCACCAGCTACACGTTTGGGGTGCGGAAGTAGGTATTAATTATGAATTAGAAATTATGAATTATGAATTGGGGAAAGGCAAGCCGACTGGCAGCTAGCCAGAGATAAATGGCTTATTTTCAATTCATAATTCATGTTTTCCAATTCATAATTCATGTTTTCTAATTCATAATTCAAAAAAACGTGCCAGAACAAACCGCCTCCCCGGCCTACGTTATCGGCCTCGACTACGGCACCGACTCGGCCCGCGCGCTGCTCGTAGATGCTCGCACCGGCGCCGAAATCGCGCAGGCCGTGCACTACTACCCGCGCTGGAAGCAGGGCCAGTACTGCAACCCCGCCAAAAACCGCTTTCGCCAGCATCCGCTCGACCACCTTGAAAGCCTGGAGGCTACGGTAAGCGAAGTAGCCAAAAAGGTGCCCGCCGAGCAAATCCTAGGTCTCGCCATCGACACCACCGGCAGCACGCCCGGCCCGGTAAACGAGCAGGGCCAATTGCTGGGCATGCTGCCCGAGTTTGCTGAGAATCCCAATGCCCTGTTTGTGCTTTGGAAAGACCACACGGCTCTGGCCGAAGCCGCCGAAATCAACCACAAAGCCCGCACCTGGGGCGGCGAAGACTACACTAAGTACGAGGGTGGCATCTACTCGTCAGAGTGGTTTTGGGCTAAAATCATGCACATCGTGCGCGAGGATGAGGCCGTAGCCCAGGCCGCTTACTCCTGGATGGAGCACTGCGACTGGCTCACGCTGACCCTCACCGGCCAGCCGCTGGCCGAGTTCAAGCGCAGCCGCTGTGCCGCCGGCCACAAGGCCCTGTGGCACGCGAGTTGGGGCGGCCTGCCCCCCGAGGAGTTTCTGACTCACCTCGAACCTAAATTGGCCGGTTTACGCAATCGATTGTTCACGGAAACATACACGGCTGACCAGGTAGCCGGTCATCTTTCCGAAGAATGGGCCAGCCGCTTGGGGCTGACTACCAGCACGGTAATTGCCGTAGGCTCGTTCGATGCCCACGCCGGCGCCGTAGCTGGCGAGATAGAGTCCTATTCGATGGTGAAGGTGATGGGTACCAGCACCTGCGACATCGTAGTTGCCCCGACTGCGGAGGTAGGCGACCACCTAGTGGCTGGTATTTGCGGGCAGGTCGATGGCTCGGTTATCCCCGGCATGCTAGGTCTGGAAGCTGGGCAATCGGCTTTTGGCGACCTGCTGGCCTGGTTCCGCCAGATGTTGGAGTGGCCGTTGCAGGCTGTGCAGTCGAAAGTGTTGACCGCCGAGCAGCAAGCTGCTTATCGCCAAGAAGTGAGCGATAACCTCATCATGCAACTCACTAAGGCCGCTGCCGAAGTAGACCCCGCCGAAAGCCACGTGCTGGCCCTCGATTGGGTAAACGGCCGCCGCACGCCCGACGCCAACCAAGCCCTGAAAGGCGCCCTCACGGGCCTCACGATGGGTACTTCGGCGCCGCAGGTGTTTCGTGCGCTGGTCGAGGCCATCTGCTACGGCTCGAAGCAAATTGTGGAGCGCTTTGAGAGCGAAGGCATTCCGATTAAACAAGTGATTGGCATCGGCGGCGTGGCTAAGAAATCGGCCTTCGTGATGCAGACGCTGGCCGACGTGCTCGACCGCCCCATCAAGATTGCCGTGTCGGAGCAGGCGCCGGCCCTCGGTGCTGCTATGTACGCGGCTGTGGCCGCGGGCATCTACCCCGATGTACTGGCTTCGCAGAAGGCCCTAGGTAGCGGTTTTGCCGAAACCTACACCCCTAACCCTGAGAGCGTGGCTCAATACGCCACCCGCTACGCGCAGTACCAGGCGCTGGGCAAGTTCGTGGAAAGCGTGACGACCAGCCACTCGGAAGAGCCGGTAATGGAACCCGAAACCCCCGCCATCACCACCGCCTAATGAGCCAGTACCAAGACCTAAAGCAAG
>Ga0160428_1000544_pt1 | contig 40282 bp, 30 predicted proteins | sample SolpanmetagenomM_FD_108198 | JGI IMG/M metagenome (GOLD analysis project Ga0160428, IMG submission 108198) | Solar panel surface microbial communities from Lawrence Berkeley National Laboratory, California, USA - M | ecosystem: Engineered > Built environment > Solar panel > Unclassified ... | reverse complement strand
GGTGTCCGGGTGGTCGTCGCCCAGCACGCGGCGATGCGCCGCCAGCGTGTCGGCGTAGAGGGGCTCCGCCTCCGCGAAGCGGCCCGTCGACCGGTACAGGGCCGCCAGGTTGTTCGCGCTCCGCAGGGTGTCCGGGTGGTCGTCGCCTAAGACCCGGCGGCGCGTTGCAAAAGTGGCGGCGAAGAGAGGTTCCGCCTCCGCGAAGCGGCCCTTCGCTTCATAGAGCCTTGCCAGATTGTTCGCACTCGACAGAGTGTCCGGATGGTCGTCACCCAAAGAGCAGCCCGCTTCCTCATAAACCCTCTTCGCCTCCTGCTCCGCCTCTTCGTAACGGGCAAGCTCAAGCAAAAGCTCGACCCTTCGGTTGAGAAGATCGATTCGATCGATCGCCTGCGTTCCAACGCTTTCAGGATTCGTCGCCTGAAGCCGGTCGTTGATCTCCGCCAGTTCCTGGAGCCAGCGCGCCGCCCCTTCGAGATTTCGGGAATCGTCCCTCGCGTCCGCCGGTTCTGGCACCTCTTGGGGGAAGAGGTAGATGCCCGAAGCCACGGAGAAGAAGTCCGGCGCGCCGTGCTGGATCGCCCGCAGGACGTGGTCGGCGCCCCAGATCACCACCGGACACGGGACAGTTTGGGCGAACCGGTCGCGCGCGGCGTTCAGGTTCCGCACGAAGGCGGAACCCGCCCCCGCCTCTCCCGCCGGGACCCACGTTTCGATCCCCGTCACGCACACCGCACGGGGCGGTTCGCCGCTGGCAAGCTCCGACTCCAACGCCGATCGCAGATGATCCAAACCCGGCTCGGCGTCGAAGACCCTGACCGCCCCGCCTAAGGCGGCGAAAAGATCGTCCAGCAGCTCGCGCCGAGGTTCTCCCGGAAGCGAACGCGCGAAGTAGAGCCGAAAGCCCCGGGCGAGACGAAGGGCCCGCGCAAGACGCGCAAGTTCCTCGTTCCGAGTGGGAGTTTCAAGCTCTAGATCAAGACCCATTGTTCGGCTTCTTCACCGCTTCGAGCGCGATTTTGAAGCTCTGAAGCTCGCGCAGGATTGGATGGACGGCATACCAAGGAGCGCTCTCTTCGAAGTCGTTCGTCTCCTCGTCTCCGTTGAGATACTCCAAAATCATCGTTTCTTCGAGCATCCGTTGGACGTCCGCGTCCTCCTCGTGCACCTGCTGCTGAGGATCAAGCTCCAACGCGGCCAACTTGGGCCACCAATCGGCATGAACGGAAGGCGACATCGTTTGGATCGTCGGCCGGATTGCCTTGCGAGCGGCCGTCATCTCTACCGGTAAGTCGTCGCTTTCGGCAAGTGCCTCCATGACGTATCTAAGAAAAAGGCGTGGGTGCCCCCCGGAGTATCGGATTAGATGATTCAAAGCGTCTTCTTCGAAGACGACGTCGAGTTCGATGGGCGCGATACGCTGCCTTATCAATTGCTTGAACGCCTCGTACCCTTTCTTGTAGGATTCATGGTGGCGGTTCTCGACCTTAACGAGCGGAAGCACCAAAGGGGACAGGCCATATCGCAGATTAAGCTGAGAACCGTGCGAACGCACGAAGCTCAAGGGAACCGTCAGCACCTTATGGACTCTCAAATCGGCGAAGACGTAAGCGGAATCCAGAAACAGGTTCCGATGGGCAACCGACTTATCGTCTTGGGTCGGCGTCTTCTCGATCCGGTCCAGCGAGTCGATCAGCAAGACGATGTCGGTGAATCCCTTCTCTCTGACGACGTTCCGTGCCTCTTGCAGAAGGGAGTTTAGAGCCTCTTGAAACTGACCGGGCTCACGCTCCAAGGCCTTGCGGACTTCTCCTCGCCTCTTAGGATCGTTGCGGAGAAGCTTAACGTCCGACTTCACGCCACCAATCGTTACCTGAGCCCCGGCAACGGTCACATCGGAAAGCAGCACTCCCTTAAGTTCTTGCAGACGGCGTGAGAGCAGACCGTCCTTCAACTCGACCTGGAGTTCCAGGTCGGTGCGGAATACGTCTCCGATCTCGCTTACCATCGCGAGGAGAACCTCAGCGGTCGAGGCGGTGAACTCGTCGAAGTAATCGAGCACGTCCAGTTTGATCGGCAGGTAGCGCTTGCCTTTCGTCAAGGGATGGGGTTTCCGAAGACAGGTGGCAAGATGGTTCAGCTCGGACGATTTGCCTCCGCCGATATGTCCCGAGAACGGGAGGCTTAGGTAGGCCTCGCTCCGAATGAGGTGCCGCAGGAAATATCGAGCGAGCGCCTCGTTGCCTCGAACATCAGACGTCTCGACGTACTCCCTCTCCGTGGCAGGCTTGAGTGGATCGAACGCGTTATAGAGGGTTCCGATCAGATCGTCCATGCGCCTTGACATTATGTCAAAACGCGAGGGGCGAGAACCGATTGGTTCTCGCCCCTCTTATCGACGACCTAGAAGGCTCAGTCCTCGAAGTCGTCTTCCGCCGCCGCCATGTCGGCGAGCGACGGGAACGAGAGGGCGTCGAAGTCGTTGCCGACTCCCCGGTCCTCCGCCTCGACGAGCGCGGTGAGCGACTGCTGGGCCCAGGTCGGGCCGCGCTGAACGTCGATCGCCACGTCGCGGTACTGCTTCACGCCCGTACCGGCCGGGATGAGACGGCCGATGATGACGTTCTCCTTCAGACCGATCAGCTGGTCCTTCTTGCCGCGAACCGCCGCCTCCGTGAGGACGCGGGTGGTCTTCTGGAACGACGCCGCCGAGAGGAACGAATCCGTCGCGAGGGACGCCTCGGTGATACCGAGGAGGATCCAGGTGGCTGTCGCCTCCTTGTACTCGCGCTCGACGTTCTCACCCGTCACCGGGTCGACGTACTTCACCTTCGCGCCCGAGTTGATGCGCTCGCGCACCGCGTCGTTCGCGATCTGGTAGGTGAAGCGGTCGACGATCTGACCCGGCAGGAACGGGGTGTCGCCCGGCTCCTTGACCTGCCGCTTGCGCAGCATCTGCCGGATGATGACCTCGATGTGCTTGTCGTTGATGTCGACGCCCTGGCTCTTATAGACGCTCTGCAGGTTCTCTACGAAGTAGTCGTAGACCGCGTTCGCGCCCGCCAGCTCCAAGACCTCGTGCGGATCGCGCGGGCCCTCCGTGAGGGGGTCGCCCTTGACGATGCGTCCGCCCTTGTTCACCGGCAGCTTACCGAGCGGCGGGACGAGGATCGGATAGAAGATGTTGACCTTCTCGATCTCGCCCTTGCGCAGGTTCTGCAGGGTCGCGGTGATGAGCTTCTGACCCACCGACTTCTGGAGCAGAGGGTTGTCGTACTCGCCGAACTCGTTCTTCGACCAGTTCTGCACGTCGCCCACGTAGGCGTCCTTGATCGGCGCGGTGAGCGGCACCGTCGCCTCGACGATGACCCACCGGCCGTACGGGCTCTCCCGCACGTCGCGGACGATGCCGCTGACCGGGCAGATGATCGCCTTACCACGGGGCTGGCGCCGCGCCTCGAAGATCTCCTCGACGCGGACGATACCGGACGACTCGCCCGACCACGCGTAGAAGAACGTCTTGCGCGAGCGCTCCCACAGCTTGCGCGAGTCGGTGTCGGACTTGTCCGCCGCCTTCTGCGCCGCCTTGGTGGTCCGGGCGACCTTGCGCTGGACCTTCGGATCGAGCATCTCGGCCTCCGTCGGCTGGATCGTGAGAGGCGCGCTGTCCTTCGCCGCGAAGAACGACTTGACCGCGCTCTCCTGGCTCTCGAGCAGCTTCGTCGGGTCGAACACCTTCATGTCGGTGTCCGTCGCCGTGGCGAAGTCCTCCATGAACTGGCGGATAAAGCGGCCCGTCTTGTACTGGTTCGTACGGGCGATCGTCGCGGAGCCCGCGACGCCGCCGGTGTGGAACGTTCGCATCGTGAGCTGGGTGCCCGGCTCGCCGATCGACTGGGCGGCGATGATGCCGACCGCCACGCCGACCTCGACGAGCTTGGAGCTCGAAAGGTCCGTGCCGTAGCACTTCGCGCAGATGCCCTGCACCAGCTCGCACGTCAGGGGCGAGCGGATGGAGACGAGCAGGTAGCCGTGCTCGTCCGCCTCGAAGCCGAAGCCCCGGTACCGCTCCTGGATCGCGTCGCGCTCCTCGTCGGTCTCGGCGGCGGCGTACTCCTTGACGAACCCGTTCTCGACGACCTTGATCCGCTCCGCGTTGACGCGCGAGATCGGCTCCTGGTACTCCGTCAGGGCCTCGCCCGTCTCGGGGTCGATGATAACGCTCAAGGCCACGCGGCCCACGACGCGGTCGGAGATCGGCTCGATCGCCTCGCCCTGCTCCACGACGCGGCGGGCGAGGATGCCCTCCGTCGTGCCGCAGTCGAGCGACTTCACGATCACGTCCTGCGCGACGTCGCAGAGGCGGCGCGTCAGGTAGCCCGCGTCCGCCGTTCGGAGCGCGGTGTCGGCCAGACCCTTGCGGGCGCCGTGCGTGGTCACGAAGTACTCCAGCATCGAGAGGCCCTTGTGGAACGAGCTCTTGACCGGGAGCTCGTAGATAACCTCGTTGAACTGGTTGAACATGAGGCCGCGCATGCCCGCGAGCTGCGCGAGCTGCTTGACCGAACCGCGGGCGCCCGACACCGTGACGATGCTGAGCGGGTTCATCTGCTGGAGGCCCGCGACGATCTCCTTACCGATCTCGTCGTACGTGTCCGTCCAGAGCTTGATGAGGCCCTGCGTCATCTCGTTATAGGTGAGCATGCCGCGGCGGAACTGGTTCGTGATCTTCGTGGAGCGGTCGTCCGCGTCCTGGATCATCACCTCGCGCCGCTCCGGCGGGTCCATGTCGGTGATCGCGACGGAGAGGCCGTAGCGGGTCGCCCAGCGGAAGCCCATCTCCTTGATGTCGTCGAGCAGCTTGATCGTGGCGCCCACGCCCGAAGAGCGGTGGACGAGCAGGATCAGTTCCGAAAGGACCTTCTTGCTCAGCTCGGTCTTGAGCATCGCGTCGCTGTAGCGAAGCGGGTACGGCAGGATGCCGTTGAGCACGAGCTGGCCCGGCGTGCAGGTCGCGACGAACGTCTCGAACTCCTGCTCGAACGGCTGCAGCTCCTCGTGCTCCTCGCCCTCCTCGTCGGCGACCATCGCCTTGAAGTACTCCATGCCCGTCGCCGGATCGCGGAACGCGACCTCGGCGTCGGGGCGGAAGATCGGCCGCTTGATCCGAACCCGGATGGGGTCGTTCAGGGGGATCTTCATCTCGGGAACCGGGGTCTCCAGGTAGAAGATCGCGTCGTCCGGCGAGCCGTACACCTTCGGCGCCGGATTGTTCTCCGGATCGGCCTCGTGCTTGGCCATCGCCTCCTCGAGCAGGCGGCGACCCTCGTGGCGCACGAAGGTGAGCGCGTAGTTGCCGAGGATGATGTCCTGCACCGGGGCGCAGGTCGGACGGCCGTCCGCCGGCGAGAACAGGTTCTGCGTCGACAGCATGAGGACGCGCGCCTCCGCCTGGGCCTGCGTGCTCAGGGGGATGTGCACCGCCATCTGGTCGCCGTCGAAGTCCGCGTTGTACGCGTTGCACACGAGCGGGTGGACCTGGATCGCCTTGCCGTCCACGAGGATCGGTTCGAACGCCTGGATACCGAGCCGGTGGAGCGTGGGGGCGCGGTTCAGGAGGATCGGGTGCTCCTTGATGACCTCCTCAAGGCCGTCCCACACCGCCGGGTGCATCCGGTCGATCATGCGCTTCGCCGTCTTGATGTTCTGCGTGATCTTCTTCTCGACCAGCGACTTCATCACGAACGGCTTGAAAAGCTCGAGCGCCATCTCCTTCGGCAGACCCGCCTGGTGGAGCTTGAGGTGCGGGCCGACGACGATGACCGAACGGCCGGAGTAGTCGACGCGCTTACCGAGCAGGTTCTTGCGGAACCGGCCTTCCTTACCCTTGAGCATGTCGCTGAGCGACTTGAGCGGACGCGAGTTCGAACCGACGACCGGGCGCGCGCGGCGGCCGTTGTCGATGAGGGCGTCGACGGCCTCCTGCAGAAGCCGCTTCTCGTGGTTGATGATCGACTCCGGCGCGTGGATCTCGATGATCTTCTTCAACCGGTTGTTGCGGTTGATGATGCGGCGGTAAAGATCGTTGAGGTCCGACGTGGCGAACCGACCGCCGTCGAGCTGGACCATCGGGCGAAGCTCGGGCGAGATGACGGGCACGACGTCGAGGATCATCCACTCGGGGCGCGAGCGCGAGGAGATGAGGGCCTCGACGACCTCGAGCCGCTTGATCGCGCGGGCGCGCCGCTGCGACTGGGTCATGATGATCTCCTGGCGCAGCTCGCGGGCGAGCTTGTCCAGGTCGACGCGGTGCAGGAGCTCCTTGATCGCGTCGGCGCCGATGTTCGCGCGGACGAGGCCCACGAGGTCCTTGCCGATCCGGTCGCCCACGCTGTACAGCAGCTTGGAGACCGCGCGGTACTTATCCTCGTCGATGAGCTGGTTCTTCTCCAGCTTTCCGAGGATCTCAACCGCGAGGTCGAGGTCCTTCAGACGCTCGTCCATGTCGCGGTACTCCGCCTTGATGCGGTCGTTGACCGCCTTCGCCCGCTCGCGGGCGAACATCTCGTCGTACTCCTCGCGGTTGTTGTTGAGGTCGTTCGCGAAACGGTTGAGCGACTCCTCCTCGAGCTCGCGGATCTGCATCTGCATGCCCGCCTTCTCCGTCTCGACCGCGACTCGGATCTCGGGCAGGGCCTCCTGGATCTTCTCCGCCTCGATGTCGATCACGATGAAGGAGGCGAAGTAGATCACCTTCTCCAAGAGGCGCGGCGAGATGTCCAGCACGAGGGACAGGGGGGAGGGAACGCCCTTCAGGTACCAGATGTGGCACACGGGAGCCGCCAGCTCGACGTGGCCCATGCGCTCGCGGCGAACCTTCGACCGCGTGACCTCCACCTGGCACCGCTCGCAGACGATGCCCTTGTACTTGATCTTCTTATAGCGGCCGCAAGAACATTCCCAGTCCTTGACCGGTCCGAAGATGCGCTCGCAGAAAAGACCGTCGCGCTCGGGCTTGAACGTGCGGTAGTTGATCGTCTCGGGCTTCTTGACCTCACCGTGGGACCAACTCAGGATGTCCTCGCCGGAGGCGATGCCGATTCGGATCTTGTCGAAGAGACTGACGTCCGCCATAATGCTTGTGGGTCGCCCGGCTCAGACGGCCCCCGCGACGGGCGCGACGATACGCGCGGCGTCCGAGGACAGACAAGACGGGAAGCAACCAGACTACCCGGTATCTATTGCCGGGTGCAAGACGCCACCCCTAAATTTAACTGCCGCCTAAACCGACGATCTCTTCTTGGATAGATGGGACTCATCCCGCCCTGGGGTGCGAATGGATTCGCCCGGTGCAACGACCGTATCGAATCGCTCTGCTCACGTTTGACGTGGCTCGCGATAGGCGGCCATGTCAAGCCGACGATACAAGAAGGCCGAAAACCACAACCCTTTCGCACGGGACGATCGGAGGGCGCTCGCTTGTTGGAAGGGTATGCGGCGCATGCCCACCCTGACTCACCCTCGCGTCGGCCCGATACTGCGCCTTGCTCTATCCTCGGTTTTCACAAAAACGCGTTTATCTCGTCGTGTTTCTCGGTGCGCAGGGAAATCGAAAGCGCTCGGTACACTATCGAAACGCCCCAGACCCGCTCTTCTCAAAAGGAACGGAGGAAGAATCCGAAGGCCGCTTCCAAACTCCTCTGCCCCGTCGGGCGCGAGAACGGCGAAGCGGTTCCTAGTTCTTCCGTGCGGAAGGCCGACCCCGCTTCGCGCTCGGGATCTCGATCACCACGGGATGATCCGTCAGGCTCAGGCGCAATTCTTGGATCCCGGCGACGCGGACCGTCGGCTCGGCACCGACGGTCGGGTCGTAGATCGACACCTGCGCCTGCGGCGTGCCGAAACGCACCGTCACCACGTTCGTGCCGCTCACCCGCTCCGACCACACGACGAGCGCGAACGTGCCGTCCGACTTCTGCAGGAGAAGGTCGTGGACCGTCGCGGGCGGGTTCGGGATCGTGTAGGCCAACGCTCCGGGCTTGAAGGTGGAGCCCTTGTCCGCGAGGACGGCGGTCAGGTTGTGGAGGTAGACCGCCGCCTTGCGCGGCGTGTAGTCCGGGGCGTAGAAGCCGAATCTCTGGTTGCCCCCCTCGTCGACCCGGTCGCGCAGGAGGTAGACCGCCGTGTGGCTCCATCCCCGCTTGAACTGGTCCAGGTACAGGCTCATCAGGTTCCGCCCGTGGATCTCCTCCGTCACCTCCCCCTCGATCGTGCAGCCCGTCTCCGTCGTCACCCGGGGCAGCGTGAGCAGCTCCTTCTCGGGGTACCCCTTGTAGTGGCGCCCCCAGGTCAGGCCCACCTCCCCGTAGAGCCCGTCCACCCGGCACGCGGCGGTCGGGTCCGAGGCGTTCCACGTTTTGTTGTCCTCGACGCCGGGCGAGTTCGGGTGGTAGACGTAGTTGTGGATGTTCGCCGCGTCGGCGTACCGCGTCCCTGCCGGAACGTCCGTCCCTTCGGGAACGGTTAGAAACTGCAGACCGACGTTGTCCACCTCGGCCCCGCACTCGCTGACGCCCCACACCGAATATTTTCTAAGAATCGGATCGCCCTTGACCCCGCGGTACAGGTCGCGCTGGAGCGCCGCCACCGCCTTCCAAGACGCCGCGTCCCGCCCCCCGCCTTTCTGCCCTTGGTACTCGACGCCCCAGTTGTTCGGCTCGTTCGGCCCCTCGAAGGCGAGGAGCGCGCCCGCCTTCGCTAGCTCCCGCCCGCCCTTGAAGAGCCGGCCGAGGTCGCTCCCGCCGCTCCCGAGACCCCAGCTGAAACGCACGCCCGCCTTGCGGTGCAGCTCGATCTGGTCTGCGATCGGCACGTCCCCCTCGTACCCCGACCGGAACCACCGCAGACCCAGGTACTTGGCGCACTCGATCGTCTTGTCGAGGCTCTCTCCCCGGCGACTGATCGCCGAGTTCACCCCGAGGCTGTCCAGAAAGTCGCCCGCCCTTCTCGCGACGACGGGAGGCGGAACGAGAAGAAGCGCAAGCACGGCGATGGGCATGGTAGCCGCATTATAGCCACCGAAAAGAAAGGAAGGGCGCCCCGAAGGACGCCCTCCCCGAAAGATCCTCGAAAGGGATTCTTACTTGCTGCCGCGGCGGCGCACGATGAACTTGTTGCTCCGCTTGTTCGAGCGGGTACGCGTTCCGAGCGCCTTGTTGCCCCAGCGGTCGACCGGGCCCTTCTTGCGGCCGATCGGCGACTTCGCCTCACCACCACCGTGCGGGTGGTCGCGCGGCGACTTCACAACGCCGCGGACGTGCATTCGGCGGCCGAGGCCACGGTTCTTGCCCGCCTTTCCGATCGCCTCGTTCTCGTGCTCGGCGTTGCCCACCTCACCGACCGTCGCGCGGCAGGTGTTGTGGACCATGCGCATCTCGCCCGAGGGAAGACGGAGGGTGACGTAGTTGCCTTCTTTCGCCATCACCTGCGCCGAAGCGCCGGCCGAACGGACCATCTGACCGCCCTTGCCCGGCTGCAGCTCGATGTTGTGCACGAGCGTACCGAGGGGGATGTTCTTCAGGGGAAGTGCGTTGCCCGGAAGGATATCCGACTCGGGGCCGCTCTCGACCCGCGAGCCCACCACGAGGTTGCGCGGGGCGAGAATGTACGCCTTCGTGCCGTCCAGGTAATGCAGCAGCGCGATGCGGCACGTGCGGTTGGGGTCGTACTCGATGGCCGCGACCTTCGCCTGGATGCCGTCCTTGCTGCGCTTGAAGTCGACGATGCGGTACTTGTTCTTGTTACCGCCCCCGACGTTGACCGACGTGATGCGACCGTAGTGGTTGCGTCCGCCGCTCTTGGTCAGGCCCTTGGTGAGGGTCTTCTCGGGCTTACCCTTCGTAAGCTCGCTGTAGGTGGCCTTGATCGCGTGGCGCATGCCAGGCGAGGTCGGCTTCATCTTCTTGGTAGGCATTAGACTCCGTAATCCTCCAGCATCTGGCCCTTCGCGAGGGTCACGATCGCCTTCTTGCGGTTGGGCTCGTAGCCCGTGGACTGGCCGCGCCGTCGCTTCTTGCCCAGCACCTTGACGGTGCGGACCGAAGCGACCGAGATCTCGGTTCCGGCGGCCTTGTAGATGGCCTCCAGCGCCTGCTTGATCTCGATCTTGTTGGCGTCGGTGGCGACGATGAACGTGTACTTGCGCACGAGGTCGGCCTCGGTGTGCTTCGGCGGCGTAGCCTTCTTGTCGCCCTTCTTCGAGGGGTTCGCGGCCTCGGCCTTGCGGGTCTCGTTGAGAAGGCGTCGGTCGGCGGCGCGCTCGTCGCCGTAACTCAGCGCGACCGACTGCTCGGTGATGTGCGGACGGACGATGATCGAATACGGGTCTTTCACTTGGCCCAAACCTCCTCGATGCGCGCGAGCGCATCCTTGGCGACCACGATCTTCTGCGCGAGCAGGAGGTCGCGGGTCGAGAACGCGTTCGTCTTCGCGCCCTGCTCGACCGACGGTGCGGTGCGCACCTCGACGTTGGGCAGGTTGCGGAAGCTCTTGTAGGTGGCGTCGTCCACCTGCGGCAGGATCACCAGCACGCGGCGCTGGTCCTTCGCGATACCGGCCGCCGTGAGCAGCGCGATCGCGTCCTTGGTCTTCGGAGCGGCGAACGAGATGGTCTCGACGACCGTCACGTTGCCCGCCTCGATCTGGACGGAAAGGGCGCCGAGGATAGCGGCCCGCTTCTCCTTCTTATTGACCTTCTTGGTGTAGTCGCGAGGCGTGATCGCGAGCGCCATGCCACCGTGGGCGTACTGGGGCGCGCGGATCGAACCCTGGCGGGCGTTACCGGTCTTCTTCTGCTTGTACGGCTTCCGACCGCCGCCGCGCGTCTCGCTGCGGGTCTTGGTCTTCTGCGTGCCCTGCCGCTTGTTCGCCTCTTCGGCGACCACCGCGCGGTGGGTGGTGACGAGCTTGGCGGTCGCGTTCGCGAGCTTCTCGCTCACGGTGTGCGTGCCCGCGTCCTGCCCGTCGGGTCGAACGATCTTGATGTCGGCCATGGTTACTTCGCCACCTTGTTCACGATCACGAGCGAGCCGTTGCCGCCCGGAACCGAGCCGTCGACGAGAAGCAGGTGCCGCTCCGCGTCCACCTTGACGACCTTGAGGCCCTTCTGCGTCACCCGCGCGTCGCCCATGTGGCCGGGTCCGCGCTTGCCCTTGAAGACCCGCTGGGGTCCCGTCGCGCCGTTCGAGAGCGGGCGCCGGTGGGTCATGTAGCCGTGCGTCATGTGCTGACCCTTGAAGTGGTAGCGCTTCACGCCGCCCGCGAAGCCGCGGCCCTTGCTCGTGCCGGTGACCGTCACGACCTCGCCCTCGGCGAAGATCGACGCGTCGATCTCCTGGCCCGGAGCCACGTCGGCGTCGCCGCTCGTTCGGAACTCGCGCAGGGTGCGCAGGTTCTTCGTGAGGCCCGCCTTCTTCAGGTGGCCGTACTTGGGGAACGTGAGGTTCTTGTCCGACACGTCGCCGTAGCCCACCTGAACGGCGCTGTAGCCGTCGTTCTGCTCGGTCTTGACCTGCGTCACGTACACCGGGCCCGCCTGGATGACGGTCACCGGCACCATCTTGCCCTCTTCCGTGAAGAGGTGGGTCATGCCGACCTTCCTGCCTAAAATCCCTGGGATCAAATTGGTCTCCTTTGCTTCCTCCGGCCCGTCGCCCTGTTGACGTTGCCCACGTGGGGACATCCAGACGCCGTTCCTACGAAGCGACGCGCCAGGAAGGGGGACCCTCTCGACGCGAAGGAAAAGGTTACCTAAGCTAGCGCCCCGATTGCGACCTATCGCCCGAACTCTTCCGGCGGGCGATACTCTTCCGTGGAAACCACAGCCGCAAGCCGCCGACCGGTCGACGCGAGGGCGTCCGGGATCATGGTCGTCCTTTGCGTCGTATGGGGACTCCAGCAGAGCGCGGTCAAGGCGTCCGCTCCGGACGTCGCCCCCATCTTCCAGATGGCCCTGCGCTCGATCGCGGCGGCGCTTCTCGTCAGGCTCGCCGTCCAGACGAGACGGGAGTCGCTGGACTGGAGCGGCTGGCGACCCGGGCTTCTCGTCGGACTCCTCTTCGCGCTGGAGTTCCTCTTCTTCGGCGAGGGACTGGCCCGCACCACCGCGTCCCACGCCACGATGTTCCTCTACACCGCTCCGGCGTTCGCCGCCCTGGGCCTCCACTGGAAGCTGCCTTCGGAGCGGCTGGGAACGACGCAGTGGATGGGTATCGTCCTCGCCTTCGCCGGGATCGTCGTCACCTTCTCCGGACGGAGCGGCCCTACGACGAGCGCCGCGTCCTCGACTCTGCTCGGAGACGGCCTCGCCCTTCTCGGGGGCGTCGCCTGGGGCGCGACGACCGTCGTCGTTCGATGCTCCGCTCTCGCCCAAGCGCCCGCGACGCAGACCTTGCTCTACCAACTTGTCGGCGCCTCCGCCCTGCTCACCCCGATCGCCCTTGTCACTGGGCAGGCCGGCTTCCGACCCACCCCCCTGGCGTTGGCCAGCCTCGCCTTCCAAGCCTTGGTCGTCTCGTTCGCGAGCTACCTGACGTGGTTCTGGCTTCTGCGAACCTACCTCGCCTCGCGCTTGGGCGTTCTGTCGTTCCTCACCCCGCTGTTCGGGATCGGCTTCGCCGCGTGGTTGCTCAAAGAGCCGCTGGAAAAAGGCTTCCTTGCCGGCGCCGCGCTGGTGTTCGCGGGCATCTTGATGGTGGGCGGCGAGGAGTGGCGGCGGGCGTGGGGCCTTCGAACGAGCCGCCCCTGACCGCTCAAGCGCCCCTGGTCTGGCGTAGGAAAAGGAGTGAAGAGAACAGGACTCCTAGTGGCGCTCGCGACGGGCGTCTTGCTGAGCGCGGCGGCGAGCGCGCCCGCTCAACGGTTCGGCCTCGGCTATCGGCATGGCTACGGCTGGCGGCGGCCCTACTCCGGTTTTGGGCTTGGCTTGGGCTTCGGCGGATGGGGCTACGTCCCGCCTGTGGTGACCTACCGCAACGCCTTTACCGGCGACGTGACCTACGCCGAACGCGCGGTCAACGACTTTCGAGCCGCCTACGAGAAGCGGCGCAACGACCCGCTCAGGATCAAAGCGGACGTTCAGGAACTCGACAGGACGATGGAGCACCTCCGGCGCGAGGCGGAGCGGTACGGCGGGGTCACCGACCAAGGGGCGGACCTGATGCACGACGCCCTCGACGCCGAGGATCGGATCGACCGTCGCTTTCGCAGCTCCGACGATCCTATGAACCGCCGATGGGACGACGTGCGCCGGATGGTCGACCGCCTCGCCCGCACCTACCGCGTGGGCCGAGGCCACGTCGGGCGCCATTGCCGTGGCGCCCGAGCCTCTTTCCTAGCTGAGGAACTCGAGCAACGCCGCGTTGACCTCCTCGGCGTGGGTCCAGTTAACCGCGTGGGGACCGTTCTCGATCGTGACGAGCTTCGCGCCTGGAACCAGCTTGGCGGTGCGCGCGCCCGAGGCTGCGAAGGGCACGATGTTGTCCGCGTCGCCGTGGATCACGAGCGTGGGCACGTCGATCCGCTTCACGTCCTCCCGAAAGTCGGTGCCCCAGGTGTCGACGCAGGCCAAAGAGGCGATGGGCGAGGAGGCGACCGCCACGCCCCAGTTCATGTGGACCGCCTCGTCGGTGATCCGTCCCTCCGGCTTGAGCTTCTCGACGTTGAAGAAGTCCTTGAAGAAGCCCGCGAAGAACGAGGGACGGTCCTTCGCGATCGCCGCTTTGATCCCGTCGAACACCTCGCCGGGCACGCCCTCCGGATCGTCGTCCGTCTTCAGAAGGTGCGGGGCGACCGCGCCGACGAAGACCGCTTTACCCACCCGCGCCGTCCCGTACTTGCCGATGTACCGGGCCACCTCGCCGCCGCCCATCGAAAAGCCGACCAGGGCCACGTCCGTGAGATCGAGCTTCTCCAGCAACGCGTGTAGGTCGTCCGCGAAGGTGTCGTAGTCGTAGCCGGTAGCGGGCTGGCTCGACCGTCCGAAGCCGCGTCGGTCGTACATGACGACCCGATGCCCCGCTTCGAGCAACACCGGCAGTTGCTTCTCCCAGGACGCCGCGCTCAAAGGGTAGCCGTGGATAAGCACCACCGGCTTGCCCGTACCGTGATCCTCGTAGTACAGGTCGATCGACGTCGAGTTCTCTTGGCCCACGCTGAAGGTGCTCATGGTTCGGATGCGAGGCGGCTCGCCGCTTCACAACCTATAGTACGAAGCGCGTTCCGCCCTCGTCGTCAGAAGGGGCCGCCCGGAACGTTCGCGAGGAAGGGCGCCGCCCACTGCGCGGGGTTGAACCTCCCCGTGCGTCCTTCGCTCCGTCTCGCCGTCGCCGCGACCCTCCTCACCTTCTGGATCGACGGCCTTCTGCGGATCTCCGGAGACGCGGGACCGGTCGGCGGGAGTCTCGATCTTGCCGCGCCCCGGCTTTTCCTCCTTCCCGACGGGACGGCGGCTCTCGTCGCGTAGCGGAGGCGAGCCTAGCTTGCGGCGTCCTTGGCAGGGATGACGGCCCTCGCCGAAGCGTTCGGACCGATAGGACTCTGCCTCGACCACCCTTCAGACCGGTCGCACGACGTTAGCTTTTTGGGTTTTCCGGGACGCGCCCCGCCAAGATCGGTGGCCGAGCCATAACGCTCGAATCGACGCCGAAAGAGTTCGTCGAACCTTAGCGTCGTCCCAAGACGGCGGAGGCGCGTCTACGTCACAATAGTGGCTTCCCCATGATCCCCCTCGGCTTCCAGATGGCGGGCGTGCGCTGCGGTCTGAAGAACAAGCGCAACGACCTGGGCCTGATCCTTTCCGATCGGCCTGCCCGCGCGGCGGGCGTACTCACCACGAACGCCGTTCGTGCGGCGTGCGTCGACTACACGCGCGACTCGCTCCGCGGCGGAATTCTACGTGCGGTCGTGGTGAACAGCGGAAACGCGAATTGTTGCACCGGCCTCCAGGGGACGCGCGATACCGTACGGATGGCGGAACTGGCGGCGGAAGGTCTCGGTGTCGACGTCCAACAGGTAGCCGTCGCCAGCACCGGCGTCATCGGCCAACCCCTCGACATGGTCAAGGTCGAGAAAGGCGTCCGTCAAGCCTCGGGAAAGCTAGGCGACGACGCGCGGCCGTTCATGGACGCGATCCTCACCACCGACCTTGTGGAGAAGTGGGCATGGCGCGCGACCGAGGGCGAACTCGCCACCCCCGCCGCTGGCAACGTGGATCCTAACCAGCGCGGCACGATCCTCGGACTCGCCAAAGGCAGCGGCATGATCGCCCCCAACATGGCGACCATGCTCGGCTTCCTCGTCACCGACCTCGACGTGGAGGGGCTCGATCTCGATCGCATCCTGAAGGATGCCGCCGACGTCTCGTTCAACCGTATGACCGTCGATGGCGACACCAGCACCAACGATATGCTCGTGCTGATGGCGAACGGCGCGAGCGGGGTGAAACCCACCGAAGCCACGTTCCGCACGATGCTAGAGGACGTGTGCGTCTCTCTCGCCAAGCAGGTCGCCCGCGACGGCGAAGGCGCGACCAAACTCGTCGAGGTGCGCGTGACCGGCACCGACGATCCCGCACGTGTCGCGCGGACGATCGCCGAATCGCCCCTGGTGAAGACCGCGATGTTCGGTTGCGATCCCAACTGGGGCCGCGTCCTCATGGCGGCGGGCCGCAGCGGGGTTGCCCTCGATGCGAACGAGGCGGTGCTCGCCTTCGTAGCGGGCGGCGAGAGCCACGTTCTCTTCGACCGCGGCACCCCCACGCCGATCGATCCCCGTCGCGTCTCGGCGGCGATGAAAACGGACCATCTCATCGTCGAACTCGACCTTGGTGAAGGCCCGTCCGCTACGGTGTACACCTGCGACCTGAGTTACGGCTACGTCCGGATCAACGCCGAGTATCATACGTGAGGCTTTGGGGCGTCGGGTTTACCGCCGGATCGACGCTCCAAAGACCCTAAGCCCATGCGCCCCAACCGCCTGTTCGCTCCCCTTTCCGCCGTCCTTTTTCTCGCCGCGCTCATCGGGTGCGGCGGCGACGGCGGTAGCTCGATTATCGGCACGGACGCTACGACGAGCACAACGTCGGGCGACACCGGCGGTACGACGGACCTCCGCCCGCTAGCCGGCAACTACACGGCGACATTCTCGGGCGTCGCGGGTTCAACCACGGTGACCGGAACTGGGACGGCGACGGCGACCTCAGACGGTGCGCTGACGGCGACTATCCCCGCCGCCAACACCTCGGACGCTACGGCTCGCACGCTTGTCGCAACGGTCACCTCGACCGGCGCGGTATCGGGAACCCTTACCGTCGGTTCTAACGCGGCGTTCGTCCCCGCGCTGACCTTTTCGACGAGTTCCGGAACCTACACCATCAAGGCGACGTTCACGAACGCGGCGTCCGTATCCGAAACCGACACGTTCGTCTTCTCGATGCAGCAGGTGAACTACTCTGTAACGAGCACGGGCACCGACACCCAAAATGGCCGCTACACGGGGTCAGGCACGGCGTTCGTGACTTCCGGCAACGTCCTGAGCCTGAGCTATCGGACGGTCCGAAGCCCTGGCGGAACGTCTGCTCCGTCTCAGACACTTTCCACGACCTTGTTGTCGAACGGGACCATCAGTGGCGGAACGATGAGCCTTGGAACGAGCCCGACGACGGCCACCGGAACATGGTCCACAACCACTGCAGGACTGAAGGTCGTCTTGAAGTACGTCAATACGATGGTCACTTCGACCTCTGGCGTCAGCCCGACGGTAACCGAAACCCTGACCCTCGCCAAGCAGTAAGGCGGCCTCGAAGCTCCGGCGCGAACCGGGTTCGCGCCGGAGCCTATCACCCCCCGCGTTGTATAATCGCGCCGGTGGAAGACCGCAAGCGTATCGTCGTCGACGTGGACGGAACGCTCTGCGGGCCACCGACGGTCAAGGGCGACTACTCGACTGCCATGCCCTATCCGGACATGGTCGAACGCCTTCGGGAGTACCGCGCCCAGGGCTTCGTGATCATCGTCCAGTCGGCGCGTCAGATGCGGACTCACGCGAACAACGTCGGGCGGATCAACGCCACCACGCTGCCCACGCTGATCGACTGGCTCAAAACCCACGACGTGCCGTTCGACGAGGTCCACGTCGGCAAGCCCTGGTGCGGCTACGATGGATTCTACGTCGACGATCGCGCCATCCGGCCCGACGAGTTCCTCCGCCTGGACCACGCGGGAATCCTCGCCCTCATCGGCGGCACGTCGAACGAGGGGCAACTTCCGAGATGAACCTGCTCATCCCGAGCGCGAAGCTCGTCGAGCCCCAGCTTCAGATCGATTTCGGCGGCGTGGCCGCCGCGCTCCTTCCCCTCGGAGGCAAGACGGTAGGCGGTCACATCCTCGACGCTTTTCCGGAGCGGGACCGCGCGGTGATCGCGGCGCACGAGGGGATCGAAGGGTTTCGCACCCACCTCGACCTCGATCCCGTCAACGACGTCGCCCTTGTCGACGTCGGCGAGACGGCGAGCCTCGGCGAGACGATCCTCCGCGGCTTCGACCTCGCTCCCCATCTGCTGGACGCGTCCCTCGTGATCAACCTGGGCGATACCCTCGTCCGGAATCTCGATGCCTCGGGCGACTTCATCGTCTACGCCGCGACCGAGGAGAGTCAGCGCTGGACCCTCTTCCGAACGCGCAACGGGAAGATCGCGGACCTCTCGGACAAGCGCCTCCAGAGCGAGCCGGAAACCTGGAAGGCGTTCGTCGGTGTGTTCGGCTTCGCCCGCCCCAGGCGTTTCAGAGAGCTCTTGGAACAAGGCGACTTTTACGATGCGCTCGTCCGATACGTCGAAGAAGCGGTGGACTTTCGGTTCGTCGAGGCGGCAGACTGGCTCGACTGCGGCCACGCGGACAATTTCTACGCGACGCGGCGGCGGCTGATCAATACCCGGTACTTCAACAGCCTCCACGTCGACGACCACACCTCGACCATTCGTAAGTCGAGCGAGAACCGCTCGAAGCTCATCGACGAGATCGTCTGGGCGACGGAGCTTCCCCGCCCGCTGCGCCGCTTCGTCCCGACGGTGTACGACTTCTCGACCGAGCCCAGCGCGCCGTTCGTCGAGATGGAGTTCTACGCCTACCCCTCGCTCGATGACTGCTTCGTCTACGCGAGGTTCGATCACGACGCTTGGCAGAAGGCGTTCGGACGCATCTTCGGCTTGGTCGAGCAGTTCGGGCGGTTCGGCTACGAGGCTCCCGATCTGGCTTCCGACCTGCGCGAGATGTACCTGGACAAGACCCTCTCGCGCATCCGAAGCGTCCTGGACGAACCTCCGATCACGGTCGACCACCCTTTGCGCGTCAATGGGTTGGACGTTCCGGCCCTCACGACGGTGATGAACGAGCTACCGGAAGTTCTGGAGCGAGCGGGGCTTCTGCAGGCGGAGCGGTTCGCGGTCGTCCATGGCGATCTCTGCTTCGGCAATATCCTTTTCGACGCCAAACACAGCTTGCTCAAGGTGATCGATCCCCGGGGCCGCTTCGGGCGACATCTCCACTACGGCGACCCGCGTTACGACCTCGCCAAGCTCTCGCACAGTGCGCTCGGGTTCTACGATCTCATCGTGCTGGAGCATGCCCACGTGGACCAGGTGGGCGAGGGATCGTACCGGCTCGCCTTCCGGGCGACGGAATACCACGACGCGATCGGCGCTATCTTCCTGCGCCACCTCCGGCGCGCGGGCCACGACCTGCGCCCCATCCGCCTCCTCGAATCGCTTCTCTTCCTCTCGATGGCGCCGCTGCACAAGGATCGGCCGCACCGGCAACGGGCGATGCTCCTTCGCGGACTCGAGATCTACGCGACGCATCGGAAGGAGGCGGCATGAAGCTCGTCATGACGATGGCCGGACTCGGCTCCCGTTTCAAGAAAGCGGGATACACGGAGGAGAAGTACGCGATTCCCTTCCGGGGACACACTCTGCTGGAGTGGTCCTTCGTAAGCCTCCGGTCGTTCGCCGAACACGAGTTGATCGTGGTGACGCGCGACTTCCCGAACATCCACGCGGACATCGCCGCCTCTGCCGCGCAGTGCGGCTTTCGAGAGCCCCAGATCGTTGTGCTGGACGCGGTGACGGGCGGCCAAGCGGAGACGGTGATGCGCGCGGAAAGGCTGCTTGCCGAGGACGACGCCATCCTGGTCTGGAACTGCGACACCTATGTGCAGCCCGAGGCGTTACGGCCCGAGGACGTACGGGGCGACGGTTGGATCCCGACCTTCGAAGCTCCGGGCGACAGGTGGAGTTTCGTCGTGGCCGACGCGGACGGGCGGGCGTCGCAGGTCACCGAGAAGGTACGCGTCAGCGACGACTGCTCGATCGGGATGTACTACTTCCGTCGGTTCGGCGAATTTCGCAAGGCATACGCCGAACGCTCAAACGATGGCGAGAGCTACGTCGCGCCGCTCTACGAGAGATTCATCACGGATGGGCTCGCGGTTTACGGCCACCGCCTCCCCTCCGACGTGGTCACCGTCCTGGGAACGCCGGAAGACTTGGACGAGGCGGCGGCGATAGACCGCCCGGTATGGCCTGAAGCGCGATGAAGGCGGTCATCTCCCTCACCGTCCACGAGAAGGTTCCGGTGGTGCTCGATACGCTGGCGAACTTCCGCCGCTTCTTCCCCGAGGCGGAGGTGGTGATCCACGCGAACCCCGTTTGGGCAACCCGAAACAGGGGAATCTTTACCGAGTCGCTCGCTCCTCTCAAGCATATGTCGGGCGTCCACCTGAATCCAGACCGGCAAAGGGTGGGGTGGGGAAATATCCTCCACGCACACCTTTCGAACTTCCGGCACGCGGAGAAAACCCTCTGTGACTTTGACTTTTTCGTGCTCAACGCGAGCAACGACCTTTACGTTCGGTCCGGGGTCGCGGAATATATCGCAGGCTTCGAGGCGGGGGTCCGCACACCGACCGTCGAGCCCACCTGGGACATGGGGATCGCGGCGCGCAACGACCCTCCCTTCCAGGCGCTGCTTGGGGAACTCGACGATCCACCGGTCCGTTCGGGCCAGCACGAGGGAGCCTTTTTCCGGCGCGAACTGTTCGCACGGATCGCGGACGTCGTCGGGCGACATTACGATGTGGACGCCGCCTTCGGGCCGCCGCTTATCGCACGGGAGGAGATCTGGATATCGACCGTCACCGCCGCCCTTGCCACGGGGCCGCTCGGACTGCCGTTCGTGTACAGCGATGCCCATCAAGGCAATGCCAAGGTGAGCGAGGAGACGATCCGACATATCCGGGCGGGCGACTTGGACCTTGAGCGGACCACGACGCGCCAGGAACCCGAAGGCGAACGGGTCTACGCGATCCGTGATCCAGAACGCTACTACGCGGTAAAACGGATCGCCCGGACGGTAGACGATCCACTCCGGCGGTTCATCGCTGGCCTTCCGGCGTAGAAAGAAACCCGTGCGCAACGGCAGGGATGCCGGGCGACTTGGACGATGGGGAAGCGACCTTTTCGATTTTGGTGCCCGAACCGCCCTCGACTAGGCCGTGATTCGAGTCCGAGTCTTGGCGACGCGCCTTCCGAAAGCGACGGCGGGCTGCTCGACGAAACGGTAGGTGAGCGGCGCGAGAAGCGCGGTCAATCCGACGATGAGGACGCCGTGAAGCTCAAGGCCGCCAGGAAGGCGGAACGCGAACAGCATGCCGTGGACGAGATACACGGAGTAGGAGATCTCACCAAGATAGGTCAGCCAACGGGGGAACTCGCCTCGCCGAAGGGCGTACAGGGTGAAGAACAGGGCGTAGCCCGCCGCGTAGGACACGACGTCGCATAGAGCCGACTCACGCCCGTCGACCTGGATCGCGAGCCGACCCGCGTGGGACGCCACGGTCGCCAGAACGGCTGATGCGGCGATAGCGCCGACGATCATAGCCCGGCGGCGTGGAATCTCGCCGAAGGTGGAGCGACACACGAGCATCCCCGTCGCGAAGGCGAGAAAGATCAGTGTGAAGCCGAAAGAGCTTCCCCCCTGCGCGCCCTTGACGACGAACAGAGCCGTGCAGATCGGGACGAAAAAGTCTGCTCTCTTGACGATCCGAAGCAGGAACAGAACGGAGCAAGCCGCGTAAAAGAGCGTTTCGTACGAGAGGGTCCAGTAGGCGCCGATCGCCGAGGGCTGCCGCAGGAGATGCTGAAGCGTCGTCAGATTGACCAAGGTCGTTCTCGGCACCCCTTCCGCGTAGCCTGGCATGGGCGTGGCGAAGCGCAGATAGACTCCAGCGGTAACCACGAAGAGGGTTAGAAGGTAGAGAGGCCAGATTCGGAAGAACCGACCGATCCAGAATCTTAGCAGGTCGTTCGCGCGCTCCAGGCTGAACGGGATGATAAAGCCGGAGACGAGAAAGAAGGCGGCCACGCCCATCGCGCCAAGGTTGAATCGAGTGAGGAAAGGGCGCAGCGCCGGAAAGCCTTCGAGCACGTGCTGAAGCACCACAAGGAGGGCGGCAAGGCCCCGAACGGCGTCGAGGAATTCCAACCGACCGTGATCGACCGAGGCGTCCACCCTCGAAGACGGGTTTCCGGTCGCGTCGGAGGGTCCCACTGCCCAGGAGGGTAGCATAATCGAAGATCACCCGGAGGGCGGCGCGAGGGACCACTTTCCGTGTTACTTCTGGCCGACGATCGTGATCCCGGAAATCGAGATCCGGCCCGTCGAGCCCAGGAAGTTCGTGTCGACCGTCAACGGGACGAGACACCGGACTTTGCCGCGAACCACGCCGTCGTTCGCGCCGCCCCAATGGGAAGCGAGATTCCCCGCGATCGGAATGCTGACCCACTTCCAGCCCGTCCAGTCGATCGCGCCGTAGGCGCTCTGGAAGACCTGCCCCGCTCCATCGATAAACTGGGTGCGCAGAACGTTCAGACTGTTATCCCCGTACACCCACATCCCGATCGAGGCGGGCGTCTTGGCAAAAAGCTGGCTGGTGAGGTCGGCGGGACCGTTGACCATGAAGTACTTACCGGAGCCCACTCCAAAGCTGTAGTCGATGTCCATCTCGGCGGCGCCGGTCAGGAAGGCCCAGTTCGCCACGCTATAGGAAGCGGTCGCGGTGCCGGCGACCGTCGCGACGCCCTTCATCGCGACGGAATATCCGGCTCCAAGGACGGTGTTCGAAGCGCGGAAGACGATCTGCCCCGAGCCATCGACGACCGGCGACGCCGGATCGAGGGCGTTGCCGCCACTGTCGTAGAGATCGTAGTCGACGCCCGCCACAATCAAGGCGGATGTGAGGGTTGGGAAGTTGATCTGCTTGTACGTCTCGCCTTGAACGAAGCCGACCGGCACCGAAGCGGATACGGTGCCCGCAGACGCCTTGAGTGTTCCGTTGAAAGGAGCGCCCGTCGGGTTCTCGACGCGGAGCGTCAAAGCCCAGTTGCCAGGCGTGGTGGCGAGAACCGAGAGCGGCTGCTTGCGTACCACCGCCGCCTGTTGGACGACCGCGTTTCCTTCAGGCAGGACGAGCGACAGCTTGAGGGTCCTTCCCGCGTTCACCGCGTCCTGGAGTCCACCCAGCGAGTTGAGCACGGTCTGCACCGCCGCCGAGTTCAGGGTTAGCGCCGACAGATTGCCAAGGGACGCCGTGTAGGTCGGACGGGTGTAGCCAGGGACGGCGCTCGGCACGTCCTCGATCTTGAGCGTCGTCCCGGCGGGGGCGCTGGTCCAGGCCGGGCTGGCGATCAGCGAGCCCAACTGCGACACCGCATCCGATCTCGTCGAGAGGGTCAGGTTAGCCGGAAGCATGCCCCAGGCCGCCGCCAAGCCAAGCGTCGGATTCGCGGCGGTTCCGGAGAAGAGAGTCGCCTCGCGGTTGATGGGCATCGTGAGCACGCCACCCACAGCCGTAGCGCTGCCCGTCGCACCGTTGGAAAGGACGACGCTCGTAAAAGGGATCCCACTGGACGCGACGCTGACGGAGTGCGCGGCATCGGTGGTCCAGACGACCAGCTTACAGTCGTTTGCATCGGTCGACTTGCTGAAAAGCAGGCAGTAGTCGTTCGCGCTCGCCAAGGTCACCCGCTTGGTGAACCTGTAGCCCTTGAGGGCGGTCGTGGTTCGCTTGATCGCGTTGTATGCGGCGTAGGGAACGTTCGTGCCGGCGGCAACGATGCCGAGGTGGGCCTGCCAATCGTCGGCGGTCGGCAGATCGCTGTAGCTGAAGACGTTGGTGAAGGGCAGCCCCTGAGCGAGGTTGCTCAAGATCAGACGAACGATATAGGTGGCCTGCAGGCTCTCGCTGAAGCCGGCCCAGTCCCGGGAGTAGCCGGCCTCGCCCGCGATCAGCGCGACCGAACGTCCATCGGGCGCGCTCATGGCGATCATCGTGCGGGCGGTGTCCCATTCCTTCGCCATCGTCTCGGGGGCCGCCTTCGTGTAAGGGTGAAAGGCGAGCGCATCGAGATTGCCATGAGCGAGGACGCCGTTGTCGAACGTACTTTGAATGTACGGATTGTTCCATCCGGCGGGTGTCTGGGTGCTGACGCCAACGATCCACTCGTCCGGGGAGGCGCTGCGGATCGCGGCGGTCGCCGCGTTCGCCAACGCCGCGTAGTCCACGGGGTTCGGGTTGGGCCACCAGCCCGCGAGATTGGGCTCGTTGAAGATCTCCCAGATCACGCCCCGCCGCGCGTAGCGTGCGGCACACGCCTTGGCGAACGCCGCGAACCCCGCCCGCGCCCCGGGCGTGTTGGGCGCCCCGGTCGACGTGTACAGCGCGTTCGAGTACGCCAGAACCGCCATCGCTCGCAGGCCCCGTGCCTGCAGCCGGGCCATCAAGGGGTCCATCACCGCCCAGCCGTACACCCCCTTGGAGCGCTCGATGCCGTCCCAGGTGAAGTCCACGCGCACGTACTTAAAGCCCGCATCCACCACTTGCTGGAGCTGGGCGTCCGTGGGTTGCAGCGTGTTCAGGTTCAGCGACAAGCCATCCAGGCTCGTGGGATCCCCGAGCGGAAAGCTCTGGCGGTAGGTCTGGGCCGACGAAGCGGCCGAGAGAACAAGGCACGACGCGACGATAGAAGCAAGCTTGGCAACGATGTTCATGAGCAAAGGCCCGATTCGCAGGCTAAAGCGCCTGCGTACAGGGTCACACTACGGAACTCCCTTGTCAACGTAAAGAGAACCTCGTTCATGTTGCTGTCACGTTCGCAAAACCCATAGGGGTCTTGAGGTCCGTTGCGATACTCGACGCAATAATGGCGTTATCGAAGCTCCAACGTGGCGAAAGCCCCCTGACCATAGGTCAGGGGGCTTTCTTCTCTTGATGGTTTTCGTTACTTCTGCCCGATAATGGTGAATCCTGTGATCGAGATCTGGCCAGCCGATCCCGCTCCGCTGGAGTCCAAGGTAAGCGGAACAAGGCATCGCATGGCGCCGTGGACCACACCGTCGTTCGCGCCGCCCCAAAACCCCGTCCATGTTCCGTTAAGCGGGATGCTGACCCACTTCCAGCCCGTCCAGTCGATCTGGCCGTAGGTGGCCTGGAAAGTCTGCCCGGTGGAGTCGACGAACTGGGCTCGCAGAACGTTGCGGCTTCCGTCGCCCTTGAAGTACAGCCCCACCGAAAGGGGCGGCTTGGCGAAAGTCTGACTGTTGAAGGCGGCTGGCCCCGTCAGGTTCGCGTACTTCCAGCCCGGAGCAAAGGAGTAGGTGATGTTGCCGGTCAGAGTGCCCGTGAGGAACAGCCAATCCGCCACGCCGTCTTTCAGACTCGCAGTGCCCGCCACCTTCGCGTCGCCGTAGGTCTTGACCGTGAAATTGGCGACGTTGAGCGCCGGCGCTCGGTAGACCGTCTGTGCCGTGCTCTCGAGCACCGGGCTCCCTGGGTCCGACACATTGGCGCCATTGTCGTAGAGGCTATAGCGGATGTCGCCTCCTGTGGTCGGAATCGGAAGCGTCGTAAAGGGGATGATCCGGTAGGTTTCTCCCCGCCCTAGCTTGACCGCCTGCACCTCGGTAGCGGCGCCTGAGGTCACCTTCACGATGCCGTCGAAGGGCTGCCCGGAGGGATTCTCGATGCGGAGCGTCGCTTTCCAGTTCGAGGGCGTCACCGGAAGCAGGCTCATCGGTTGCTTGCGGACGACCGTTGCGGTCTGGGAGACCGCAGTGCCGTCGGGCAGGGCCACCGTGATCTTCAGGGTACGAACGACGTCCATCTCGTCCTGAAGCGAGGGCAGCGAGTTGAACAGGGCTTGTGTCTGGACGGAGTCGACCTTCAGCGACGAGAGATTGGTCAGCGTGGTCACATAGGAGACGCGGTTGTAGCCGTTCACGGCCTTCGGTTTGTCTTCGATACGCAGGGTGGCTCCGGCGGGCATCGCGGACCAGGCAGGGCTGGCGACGATCGCGCCGATCTGCTTGATCGCATCGGCTTTGGTCGAGAAGGTAAGCGACGATGGAAGCTTGTCCCAAGCCGCGGCTAGGCTCAAGAGAGGGTTCGGCCCCTGGCTGTCGAGAAGGAGCGCGTCATTGGTCGTGGGGACCGAAAGACCTGCTGATGTCGCCGTGATCGTGCTCGCCGCCATCGCCCTAGGGGCCGCGCCTTTAAGGCTCACGAAGGTCGCCGCCGAGGAAAGGTCCGTCGGGACGAAGCTGACGGCGCTCGATGGCACCTTCATGGTGTGGGGGGCCCCGGTCGTCCAGCACACGAGTTTGGTGTCGCTGGGATCGCTAGGGTTGTTGAACAGCAGGCAGTAGTCGTCCGCACGGCCCATGTCGAGGCGTTTGGAGAACTGGTAGCCCTGAAGCCCTTGGGTCATGCGCTGGAGAGCGTAGTAGGCCGGATAGGGGTTGTTGCCGACGTAGCTTGTAATGCCGGCCACCGAATCGTTGTAGCTGAAAAGGTTCGTGAAGCCGATCCCTTGAGTAAGGTTGAAAAGAGCGGCTCGAACGTTGTAGGTCGCCTGGACCTCCGGGGTGATGCCGGTCCAGTTGCGAAGGTAGCCCTGCTCGCCAGCGAGCAGGGCGACGGGATGGTCTGCCGGTCGCTTCGACTCGATAAGGGACCGCACCTCGGCCCAGCCAGCGGCCGTCGTCTCGGGAGCGGACGTGGTATAGGGATGGATGCCGACGCCGTCGAGCTTCGCCAGGACGCCGGGGGTGGAGAGGACCTGAGTGAGGTAAGCCCGGTTGTCCGAGCGGATCATCTCAGTGGTGAGTCCGATGATCCACTCGTCGGCAGAGACGCCGCGGATCGCGTCGGCGGTGGCGTTGACGAGGGCGGCGTAGTCGGCGGCGTTGGGGTTGGCCCACCAGCCCGGGAGGTTCGGCTCGTTGTAGATCTCCCAGATCACGCCCTGGTGAGCGTAGCGGGCGGCGGCGGCGGCGGCGTAGCGGGCGTAGGCCGCACGGCTCACAGGGGTGTTGGGAGCCCCCGTATCCGACGTGTAGAGCGGATTGCCGTAGGCGAGCAGCATCATCACGCGCAACCCCTTGGCCTTGGCGCGGGCCATCAAGCGGTCGGCGACGCGCCAGTCGTAGAGGCCCTTCTTCGGTTCGGTTCCCTCCCACCACAGATCCCAACGGACGAACTTGAAACCAGCGTCGACGATCTGCTGTAGCTGGGCGTCGGTCGCATCGTACACGTTAAGATTGATACTTAGGTTGCTCAAGGAGTTGGCATCGACGAGCGGGTTGGCGTCACGGTAAGGCGTCTGGGCGGCGGCGAAGCCAGCGAGGGTCATGCCAAGGACGAGAGCGGCGGTAGCTCGGAAGGAGCGGCGGGCGGGGGTGCGATTGTTCATGGCGGTTGGGTTCTTGGCTTCTCCTGCTTCGTCAACTGCGGACCAAAGTCCTGCATCCGTGCGATGCATAGCCCCTTTTTGCCCTGTTTGCCCTCGTTCGGAATCCAAAGGAAATACGGGGATCGGTTCTGATCGCAAAGCGTCGATCGCGCGTCCAACACGTTCGATCCCGTAGTCCCGAGAGCCCCCTCAAGTCCCCTGCTCGCCGCTTGGCGGCCCCGCGCGACGTCGCAACACTGCGCCCTGGTCGCTTATGGATCGAAACGCCTCCAGATCTCACGCGGCACGAGCATCGATTCACGCCGCACTTCGGGTCGCTCGAGGCGATCGGGACAGCCTTCGCGAACTCGAAGACGTCGAAAGCCAGTAAGTCGACGCGCGACTCTGAGCGGGTCAGGACCTTCGTCGCGTCGCGGCCACGTCCGCGAGAATCCCTTCCGTGCGGTCGAGAATATGATCGAGCGTGTACGACTCAGCGATACGCTCGACGCCGTTCTTCGCCAGCGAGCGGCGCAGCGTAGGGTCGTCCAAGGCACGCTCCAGTTCGCGTGAGAGCGCGTCGGGATCGTCCTTGGGATAGACCAGCGCCGATTTACCATGCTCGACCACCTCAAGGATCGAGCCCGAGTCGGCCCCGACCAGCGGCGTTCCCGCGCCGAGCGCCTCGATGATCGTGTTGGCGAACGGCTCGCCCCACACGGAGGCGCTGACGAACAGCGTCGCGCGTCGGAGCATCTCCACGACCTCCTCTCGAGGTCGCTTGCCGAGGAACTCCGCTCGACCGCCCAAAGGCCTCGCCATCCTCCGAAGCTCGGCGAGGTACGCCTCTTCCCCGCCGCCAACGATGCGAAGTCGCCAGCCGAGTTCAGGGCGGCGCTCGCTGAGGGCGAGCAGCGCCTGGATCGCGATGTGAAAGCCCTTCGCCTCTGCAATCCGCCCTGCCATAAGGATGGTCGGCGGATCATCGCGCGGGCGATCCACGTCAGTGCCGAGGGCGTACTCGATACCACGCGGAAGGATATAGGTCTCCTTCAAGGGAACGCCCCGTTCCTGGTAGTAATCAAGCAGGAACCGGCTTACGAAGGCGGCGTGGTTCAGCTCCAAGCCCACTTCGCCCTCATAGACCGGCTTCAGAAAGGTTTTCTTCGCGAACCGGTAGGTCGCGCTCTTGTCCCAGTAGCCCCTCCGATCACCCAGGTAGTGGTCGCCGAAGTGCCAGAGACTGGGAATACCGCGCTCCGTCAGTGCGGAGGTGACCGCGAGGCCGACGTTGTGCAGGCCGAACACGTAGGCCACGTCGTAATCCCGCCCCTTCAGGAATGTCCGCAGGGCGGCGACGTTGCCCTTGACCAAGCCCTCGTTGTAGACGAGCCGTCGCAGGATCTCGACCTTGTTCCGGAACCCGTCCGAAGGAATGAGGTTCCGAGGGAGGCGAAGCTCGAAAATCCGTTGCACCCACGGCTCGTCGGGCACCGGCACGAATCCTTCGCGAAAGTGGCTGGTGGCGACCTCCACGTCCATCCCCCGGCCCCGGAGTCCTCGCGCCAGCTTCCAGGCGTTCATCTCGTAGCCGCCGTCATAGTCCGGCGGGAAGAGGTTCGAAAGAAGGAGCGTCTTCATGGGCCCGCCGGGTACGAGGATACCGGCAAGGTATCCTCCGGAGGCTCGTGACCCCTTCGACCGATCGTTTGAAGGAGATGCTCGCCCAGCGCGATCCTGGATTCGACGAGGCCCTGCGGAGCGCCACGGGTGCCGTGATCGGGTTCTCCCAGACCCTCGCTCTGAACACCCTGCGCAAGAAGGCGCGCAAGGCGGGGCTCGCTCCCGAAGGGGAACGCAAGATCCGGCTCGGCATCGTCGGCGGCCCTTCCCTGCGGCCCCTGGCCGACCTGATCGAGCACTTCGTCGCCTCCATGTGCCGGGCCGAGGTCGAGCTGTGGATCGGCGACTTCGACAACTACCTCTCGGAGATCCTCGACGAGACGAGCGCCCTCTACGCCTTCGCGCCGGACGCCGTATTCGTCCTGCCCGCCGACGTCCGGTGCCGCCCGCGCGGCTCGTGGACGTCGCCGTACGAGGCCTTGGAAGCCGAAGCGAACGACCATGCGGACGAGCTCAAGGCGCTGGCCGACGCCGTTCACGCGCGGAGCGGCGCGGAGGTCGTACTCGCCAACTTTCGCCTGCCAGGCACGTTCGATCCCGGTCCCATTCGTGGCTCCAGCCTCGCCTCGGAGTATGGCTTCAAGAAGGCGGTCAACGCGCGGCTCGGGCGACTCGCAGGCGGGTCGCTCCACCTTTGCGACGTGGAGTTCGTCGCCAACCGCATGGGAACTCTCGCCGCCTCGGACGAACGGGCGTGGTTCGAGAGCAAACAGCCGGGCTCGCCCGAGCTGATGGTTCTCGTCGCCCGCGAGGTCGCCGCCGTCGTCGGCGCGCTCCACACCGCGCCCAAGAAGGTCGCCATCCTCGACCTCGACAACACGCTTTGGGGCGGCGTGATCGGGGACGACGGTCTGGAGGGCATCGAACTTGGCACGACCTCCCCGCGCGGTGAGGCGTTCCGCGCTTTTCAGAGCTACCTGAAGTCGCTGACCCAGCGCGGCGTCCTGCTCGCGGTGTGCAGCAAGAACGGCCATGACAAGGCGGTCGAACCGTTCGAAAAGCATCCCGAGATGGTGTTGCGCCTCGACGACATCGCCTGCTTCAAGGCGAACTGGGAGCCGAAGTCGGAGAACATCCGGCTCATCGCCCAAGAGCTGAATCTTGGGCTCGACTCGTTCGTGTTCCTCGACGACAATCCCGCCGAGATCGAGATCGTGCGCCAGTTCGTGCCCGAAGTCATCGGCATCGACCTCGGTGACGACCCCTCCAGCTTCGTGCGAACGGTTCAGGACGCGCGTCTCTTCGAAGTCGCCGCGATCACCCAAGAGGACGTCCGTCGCGCGTCACAGTACAAACAGGAGACGGCGCGGCGCGAGCTTCAGGGGACGGCGACAGACATGGGCGCCTATCTCGCGTCACTGGAGATGGCCGCGGACGTTCAACGGTTCGCCGCCGTGGACGTCCCCCGCATCTCTCAGCTGACCAACAAGAGCAATCAGTTCAACCTGACCACGGTCCGACGCACCGAGGCGGAGATTCACGAACTGATCGCCGATCCGACGAAGGTCGGCTTTACGGTGCGACTCTCCGACCGCTTTGGCGACCACGGCCTGATCGCCATCGTGGTCGGGTCGATCGAAGGCGAAACGTTTCGCATCGACACTTGGCTGATGAGCTGCCGGGTACTCAAGCGGCAGGTCGAGGACTTGGCGCTTAACGAGATCTTCCGTCTCGCCGCCGATGCGGGATGCAGCGCCGTTCTAGGGATCTATCGTCCTACGACCAAGAACGAGATGGTGCGCGAGCACTATCCCCGTTTCGGCTTCCGGCTGTTGGAGGAGTCCCCGGAGGAATCCAGGTATCTTTTCGACGCCGGGGACTATGAGGTTCGCGAGACGAGGATCGCGATCGCGGGACGACCATGACCGACGAGCAAATCTACGCCAAGCTTCAAGGAGTGTTCGACGATGTGTTCGTCTCGAACGTGACGGTGACGTCGGAGCTAACGGCCAAGGACGTCGAAGAGTGGGACTCGCTTTCCCACGTTTCCCTGGTTCTCGCGATTGAAGAGGCGTTCGGCGTCCGCTTCAAAGTCGGCGAGGTCGAAGCGACGAAGAGCGTCGGCGACCTAGCCGCGCTGATCAAGACGCGCCTTGGAGGCTGAGCGGTGGCCCCCGCCTTCCGCGACCGGCGCGACGCGGTCGGTTTCTTGGCCTTCCTCGTCGCTCTCCTGGCCCTCCCCTTGGTCCTGCCCCATGGTCCGCGCCAGCAGGTATGGACGGGCGTACCGACCGCAATGGGCCCGGTCGGCGATCTCGTTCAGACGCTGTTCGAAGAAAAGGAGGACGCCGACGTGCTGCTCCTCGGCACATCACCGATGCGTGCCGCCTTTCTTCAAGGCGAAGCCGAGCGCTATTTCTCCGCTAAGCTGGGCCGTCCTGCCCGCATCCGGACCCTCGCGATGTGGTGGCAGAGCCTTGACCTTCAGTACGTGATGCTGGACGAGTACCTCGAGAACCATCATCCGGGGCTGATCGTGTTCGAGCTTCCGGCGAAGGAGTCTTCGACGAGTAGGCCGCACCGGCAACTACTCCGTTGGCTTCGACACGGCGAGTACGCCGACGCTTTCAGGGGTCTTCCTCAGCGCGACCGCGCGGCGGTCTACGCGGAGCAGGTTCTCGGTGGACCGCGCCAGCTTCTAAGCCTGGTCCGTCCGAATCGGCTTGGCCCGGACGAACGGAGCGCCGTAGCGACCGAAAAGTCGTCGGAACGCTTCCGGCGAGCCGGGTACCAAGGCGCACCCTATGTCGAGAACGAAGCGCACCCCAGCCCTTCGATCGCCGCCGGCGCCCTTCGTTCCGTCGCCGCGATCGCTCCGAAGCCCGGTCCCGAGGGCAAAGGCGAGTACCTGCTCCACTTTTTCCGACGGACGGTCGATCTCGCCAAGGCGAAAGGAGCGCCGATCGTCTTTATCCACTTTCCAGAAGCGTCGGAAGCGGGAACGAACGCGGTGCCCCTCTACGTGCCTCCTGCTTCCCTTGGGTCGGACGCACAGATCGTCGGCGTTCCGCTCGACGATCTGCTCTGGGGTGTTCCACCCGAGCGGCTGCACGACTTCTTCTTCGATACTCACCACCTGAACCAGAACGGCGCCAAGGCGTACGACGCGGCGGTCCTGCCCGCGATCTATCGAGCATATGAAAAGGCCCAACGACGATAAGCCGCCGGTCGGCGACACGATGAGCCCGCTGACGATCGCGATCTTGGTGGTGGGACTCGTCTTCCTCGCCCTTATCCTGATCCTTCCGGCGGGAACGCTCCAGACCGAGGCTGTCTACCAAGGATTCTAGGCTTGGACAAGACCTTCGAACTGCTGCCCCTTGTGGTGCCGTTCGTGGCCTATCCTCCGGTCGCGGCGTCTGTGCTTCGCCTGTCTGGACGGCTTCGATGGTTTCTGTTCGCCCTTGTCAACATCGTCTTCACGAACGTCGCGATCATCGCCACGTTCTCCGTCGGCCAGCTTTTCCAGCCCGGCCTCGTACGGTCGTACGCGGCCATCGAGGCTCCCTTGTTCTTCCTGTACGCGTCGTTTGTGCTCGTTCAATACGCACTCATGCGGAGTCCGCGCACAGGCGCCATCGCCTACCTGTTCCCGATCGGCTTCCTGATTCTCGTCAAGTACGTTCCTGGAGTGGACTCGCCCTTGGAAGGTCGACTGATGGTCTTGGGGGGCATCCACCTCTGGGCGTTCATGCTGGGTGTCTCGTATGTGGCCTTTCGCCTGACCCATCTGGTGAGCGAGGTCCGCAACGAGGTGGTGGCGATGCCGTCCCTCTGGGAGTATCTCGCGTACGCGTTCTACGTACCGGTGCTTTTCGTCGGCCCGATCACGCCCTATAGCCTGTTCCGGAAGTCGCTCGACGTCCCTCAACGGCCCGTGTTGCGGTCCTTCACCAGGATCGTCGTGGGGCTTGTGAAGTACGTGTTCCTCTCCGCCACTCTGAGTCTGCTGACCTACGCCGGACTCCTTCAAGACGGCCATCCGCACTCTCCGATCGATCTCGTCGTGGCGATCCTCGTCTACCCGGCGTTCCTCTACTTCAACTTCTCCGGCCTCTGCGACCTCGCCATCGGCGTCTCGGGTCTTCTAGGAATCGAGGTCGTCGAGAACTTCGATCGGCCGTTCGCCGCCCGAAACTTCCAAGAGTTCTGGAGCCGTTGGCACATCTCGCTTTCGGCCTTTATGCGCGACATGATGTTCACTCCGATGGTGAAGGCGCTCACCCGCCGATTCGGAGCGAAGCGGATCGACCACATCATCGCGTTCGCGATCGTCTCGGTGTTCCTCGTGATCGGTGTATGGCACGGCGCAGGTTGGAACTTCGTCCTGTTCGGCCTCTCCCAAGGCTTGGGGGTGATGACGATCCACTACACGACGCTCACGATGCGTAGGCGGTTGGGCAAGGAAGGATTTGCTCGCTACCGAGCGAACCCCACTTACCGGGTGGCCGGCATGATAGGAACGTATCTGTACTTCGCCTTGACGATGATCCTGTTCGCGAACACGCTCGACAAAATGCACACGATCGTCACAGCCCTGCGCTAGGCTACTGCGCCTAAGTTAGTGGCGGAAGATCGAAGCTGGCGGTCGTTGCCAGCCTTACCGACGTAGACTCCGAACGTTCCGGAAAGCGTCGCTCCGACGTCTCACGCTAGGCGATGGCACGTTGGGAGCCAAGTCACCGGAATCGAGCGCAGCTGACGGTGGGAGCTTTCGCGATATTACGCTTACGCCGCAGCCTTTCGGGCGTCGAGACGGACGTTTGGAAAGCGGACGGTCGGCTCAGCGGACCCGAAGGCCGCCCCGAGAATCAGCGTAACGAAAATGCCGCTCTCATACTTCGCGATACGGACGCCGCCGACGCTCACCAGGAGGCCTGCCCACAGGATGAAGGTCGCGAGCCAGCCGACGAGGCTCGAAGCCGGATTCGGGCTGCGGCGCGCCGGGGCGACGCCCCGAAAGCCGGCCACGAAGAACAGCGCGACCAGAGCGGGCCCCCAAACGCCGTGGGCGAGATACATGTTGACCCATTCGTTGTCGACGCCGATCACCCAATAGCGATCGTAACCGCTCTGGTACATGAGGCGCTCCTGATTGGCTTGGCCGACGCCCGTACCGAGCGGCGCGATATCGACGGCGATGTTGGCCGCCATTTCGTACGCCTGCTGACGTATCCGAAGAGACTCGTCCTCCATAATGCTCCTCTTGAGCGTGCCCTCGACGTAGTTGAGCTTGCCGATCTGAAACGTCACGAATCCGCCGGCCGCGACGCCGAGGAAGAGCACGACGAAGGTCGCCATCGCCCCGTGCGACGCTCCGAGCCGCCGCAAAGCGAGACCGTAACCGAGGACGGCGAACGCGAACAGCACGACCCACGTCCTACTCTGAGCCTCCAGGATGCCGAAGCCGAACACGCCGAGAAGGCTCATGATGCCCAGGATATGCCACCACTTGGCGCGGCGCGCGTACACCACCCCAAAGGAGATCGCCGTCAATGCTCCGATAAAGTTCGCGTAACCTAAGAGGTTCGGCCCGCCGAAGATACCGGTCGGACGACCGTTCATCGCCCCCTCGAGCACGTTCGCCTCAGAGGCGGTGAACTTGGTGGCGAGCTCGGTGGCCTGGACGCGGAATGGCCCCACCGCCTGGGCGATACCCAGTCCGGCGGACAGGAGAAGCACGAAGACCAGGGCGAGACAAAGCGCGATCGGTCCGAAGCCAGGACTTATCTTGACGATAGCGAATCCGGCTCGAAAGGCCGCCCACATCGCCAGGATGAAAACGACGTACCCGTAGAGCGAGACGTCGGGAAGCTGGCGATCAAGGACGATCGTCGCGAAAATGTGGCTCGCAAAGGCGAGAAAGATCCAGCCGACGAAGATCGCGTCGAGAGGGGTTCGGCGCGCCACGTTCCAGCCGACGAACGCCATGCTGCCGATCACGATCACGAGGCTCGTCGTGAGAACGTTGGGGATCTTGACGAGAAGCGATGGACTCGCTACGTTTGGCAGAAGATAGAGCGCGAGCAGCAGGAGCGAGCCGAAAAGCGCCAAGCCGTCGGCGGCGAAGCGCCGAGCGACCTGATATCCCTCCGCGAAACGAGCGCGCGCGGTGGGATTAAGCGTCACGCCGGTGTTCCACCCGAAGGCTCCGGCGGGGTGGGAGGAGTGTAGACCGCAGGGTAGAGATCGGAAGGCAGGACCACCGGTTCTTGACGCGGCATGAGGATCAAGATCGCGAGGAAGCCACCGACCGCAAGTCCGGCCAGCACGAAGAGGCGGGGGTCGGGGAACGAGGGACTGTCAGGCGGATAGGCGGTGGAAACGATCTGGACGGTCGACTGCTGCGCCTCACGCCCTGCTTGCGCGATATCACGGCGCTGGACGAGTTGGCTGTAGCTGGACTCGAGAGCGATCTTCTCGCGTTGCAACGAATCGATCTCTCGCTGAAGACCAGGCAGTTCGTTCACCCGCGTCTCGGCGTAGGCGCCGGTGGAGCGGAGGCTCGCGAGCTGGTTGCGCAGATTGTTCACCCGGCCCTGGAGTTGAAGCACGTTGCTCGACTGCGACTGGTACTCCGGATTGGTCGTGGTGTTGGTACCGGCATCGATGCTCGACTGATACTTCTTGATTCCCGATTCGGCCTGACGAATCTGCTCCTTCACGCCCTTGACCTGGGGGAATTCGTCGTTGTATTGGCTCTGAAGGTCCGCGAGCTGCGTCCGCATCCGAGAGAGATCGGTCTGGAGACCAAGCAACACCGGATTGGCTTGGGTCTGACGAGAGCCGACGATCGTCTTGGGGATATTCGAGAGAAGCCGTCGCGCCACGTCGAGCTCGGCCACCGCGCCCTCGTACTGGCTTTCCACCAGATCGCGCTGGGTCCGATTCTGCGCCACGAGGCTCTGCTCGACCTGATTTGCGGCGGTCGTATCCGCCACGTTCGCCTTGAGCTTAAGGACGGCGACGCGGGTATCGATCCGGTCGAGCTTCCCCTTCATCTCGTTGACGTTATGGTTCAGGGTGGTAAGCAGGTTATCCGTGCTCTGTCGTACCCTCCGGTCGGTGTAGTCCTTATAGGCGTACGCCACGTCGTTCGCCAGCTCGGCGGCGACCTCGGGATCGTTCTGGGTGATACGAAGACCGACGACGTCGGACATCGGATCGCTGTCCACTTGGAGCCGTCGTGACAGATTCTCGTAGGCGGAGCCTACGCTCTCGTCGCTATGGAGCTTGTTGGGGAGGTTCTCGCGGGCTTTCTGAATGGCGGCGCCGAGAACCTCGGTTCCCGTCATGATCTGGACCTGGGTGCCGATACTGCGGGGCTTGGCCGCTCGCTGAAGGTCGGCGATCGGCCCCATGGGGTCGGGATATTCCGTCCGCGCCCCTATCGGATCGACCTGGACGCGCGACTGAGCCGTATACCGCTTCTCCACCGTCGTGGACAGGAAGTACATGACGGCGGGCATACCCACGAGCAAGGATAGAGCGAGGATGACTTTGCCTTTTTTCATGGGAAGCTAGAAGTAGCCTTTGGTAGGGCCGTTGGAAGCGTCGAGATAGTCGCGCACGAAAGCCGCGAGCTCTTCTTTCGTCGTATCCGACTGTGAGGGGATAAAGCGGTAGAAGACGCCTTCGGCGTTCTCGCCGTGGAACATCTGGCGCTTGAACATCTGCCACTTCAAGCCTAGGGTGGTCGGGCTAAAGCCTTCGGGTCCACGGTAGAAGAACGCGCCCCACTTTACGCCGTCCTTGCCTTTGAGTTGGGTGACGGTCGCGGTGACGATGCCGCGGGTCTGGGTTTCGATCTTCACGGGCTGCTCCTGACTCAGCTCCCACCCCTGGGCGGCGAAGCAGACCCGAGGATCGTGGAAACTGTTCTTGTTGGCGCTGGCGATAAGGGTGACGTCGAACCCCTTTCTGCCGTCGTCCATGATGCGTGCGACGATTCCGAACGGCTGGAGCGCATCATAGGTCGTCTTGTCCATCTTGTACGTGACGTCGCCGGGCAGGTTGCTCTCCGTCTTGTACTTGCCGAAGCGGGTGATAGCCGTCTTCTGCATCCACGGTTCGGTTCGTTCCGGACCCTTCGCAGCCCCGGAAACCTGGTAGAAGCCGCCCGCTAGCGCGAAGATCGCTCCGAGCGCGTACGCTCGCTTTTTCAGTCCTTCCATCCCAACAGCCTTGCGATCTTGAAGAGCGCGTAGAAACAGACCAAAAGCATGATATATCCGCTGTAATCGTGAAATTGATGCCCGGCGGCGTCGCCGAACGCGTTGCCGACGACGCCGATCATGGCGATCCGAAGCCCATTCATGAACAGGGCGAGGGGCAGCACGAGGCACGCCATCGCGAAGTTCGAAAGAGGACGCAACCGTGCGATCAGGATGAACATCGTCGTGAACGCGGCCAAGGCGACGACCAGCTTGAAGCCGCTGCACGGCACTCCGACGTCCAAGGTGTAGCTATTCAGGTAGATCGTCGTCGTGCCGTCGGAGATCGGCGTAAGCCCCATCGCTTTGAGCATCTGGAACGCCACCTTCGTGGACAAAAGCTGGAGCGGGTTCGTGTAACTGTCGATCGCCATGTTCCAGATCGGCAAGCCGAACAGCAGGTAGAGCGCGGGAGCCAGAATCCCCATCGCCCAGCGCCATCCCGCGACGAACCACGCCCCGATCAGGATGCTCGCCACGAGCATCATCGACATACCGGACTGCAACCCCGTGGCCGCCACCGGACGGAGCAGGAACAGCAACGCCGCGAGCGGAACGAGCGCGAACCACGAGGGCCGTACCGGAAGGCTGTTTAGATGGGGCCATCGCCGGTAGACGATATATCCCGAGATGAAGGGCACGAGAATCCCGTGTGAGTAGTAGCCGTCGTTGCCCATCCACAGGTCAGGCAACGTCTTAAGGAGATTCCAATAGGCGAAGCCAAGTCCCAGAAAGAGCGCAAGGCCAGGATGGAACGCGGGCGAGCGCATCGCCGCATCCAGGTAGTCCCGGGGCGAGAGCCTTGGTTCCGCCGGGGCCTCGACGGCCTGGCCTAGGGTGACGCTACCATCCATGGGGTCTCTCCGCTACAGTCTACGCCATCGTTTGGCGTACCATGCGGAGGCGGTAACCGAAACAAGGTCGATCCGCCTTTTGGTTCCTGAGGCGGATCCCTCGGCGAGTTTCCGGCCTAAACGGGCAAATCTCGGATGTGCCGCCGCAGAGGATCGTCCATTTTGCGCGGAACTGGGCGCATTCCGAACAGATGGGCGCCTTTGTGGATCGTCGCCATCCGCATCGTGCCGCCCGCAAAGGATTCGTTGTAGAAGTCCCCGACCTCTTCGCGGCGAAGACGGTCCACCAGACTTGCGTCCAAAGGTGGGAGCTTTACGTCGTGCTTCTTGAGGATGATGGGGCTCCCTCCGTTGCGCCCCCCGAGCGTGCTGGCGACGGTCGGAAGGTAAACCTCTTCGTGAACGCGGATGTGACCGGGCGTAAAGCTCCAATGTCGCTCGATCGTGTCCGCGATATGTCGAAAGGCGTCACGGCGGTAGTAGGTTCCTTCGGATTGCCCCACGCAGAGTTCGGACGCTCCGCAGTCGGCTTGGATCGCCTGGAAGACCGGATCGCACTCGTTCGCGGCCCGCCACTCGTATTCCGGCTTGGGCGTGGTCTCGATAACCCCATAGTCGTACTCGGCCATGAGTTCCGCCGCCCCGGATCGCACCAGCAAACAGGAGCTGGAGAGCAGGACGAAGTAGTCGAAGTCGAGATGCCGGTCTGCGTAACGGAAGTTCGATAAGTGGGTATGGAGAATGTTGCCCCACTCTGTGCGCATCCGTGCGTCGTTCACGAAGACGCCCGGCATCGCCCGCAGACCTGGGATCGTGGAAAGGCGCATCCAAGGCGCGCTCCGAACTGGAACGCCGCGCTTCTGAAGGTAGTAGAAGCCTTCGCTCAGGTGGAGCACCACCTGGGAACCGGGTACGAAGCGCCGAAGATTCGCGATCTGGTCCTGGATCACGGCCACCCCTTCGTGGGCCGGAACGGAGAAAACGATCTTAGGACCGGCCATCGTTGTGGATGCTACCCCTGCTCATAGACGCTCCCAGACCGTCCGAACGCCCCTCCGGGACAGAACGCCGGGGAAGCCGGCTCCGTAGAGGGCGCCGAGAAGAAGCGCGTGAGTCCCGACGCCCGCCGGGATCGCCAGCAGGAACCGCGCCCAGTGGACCAACGGAAGGTGGAACACGACCAACAGGACCGACGACGTGGCCGCCGTCGCCAGAGCCGCTCGCCCGACTCGCAGGTACAACCCCCGCTCGCCCCGAACGAACCACACCCCAAGGGCGATGATCGACACGTACGCCACGACCGCGCCCGCCACGTACACCCAGACCAGGCCCATCAGCGTCGGCGCGTGCGATTTCCACCAGACTCCCACCCCCGTTACGGTCAGCGCCCCGTACCAAGGGTAAAGCGTCCACTTATGGTGGCCGGCAGGCACCAGGGCACTTCCCGAGATGTTTCCCAAGGTCCGCAGACCGAGATAGAAGCACAGTGCGCTCAGCGCCGGAACGGCCCCCAGGTACGCCTCCCCGTACAGCACGGAAACGATTGTGTAGCTTCCGAGCCCGAGGAACACGTAGATCGGGATCACGAACAGCACGATCACCGAGAGCGAGCGGTACAGCGCGCTCGCCAACTTCGAGGTGTCGCCCGCCGCCTGACTGAAGGCGATCTGAAGGGTGCGGCTCAAGGGAAAGGAGATCAGGACCGCCGGCTTGTAGCCGATGTTCTGCGCGACGTTGTAGAGGCCCACCGATGTGTCGTTCAGCAGCCGCTTGATCACGAATACGTCGCTCTGGAGAAAAAGGTTGTTCAACAGGTTTGCCCCGTACAGCGTACGGGTGCGTTGAAAGAGCTCCCGTACTTCCGGCAGGCTCGCCCTAAATCCAGAGAGCGGCTCCTGTCGCAAGAGCAGTGCGAGCGCGAGGCACTGCCCGAAGACCAGTTGGATCACCAGCGCCGCGAAGCCCATCTTGAGCCCGACGACCAGCACGATGGTCAGGATCAGGCCCGCTCCGCCCGCGATCACCCCAATACGGCCCTGCTCTTTGAGCAGCCCCTTCCGCAACATCCGCGCGTTCGGCATCATTCCCAGCGCGTTCAGGATCAGACATCCGCACACCACCGGAAACGCCCACAGGTACTCAGGATGGCCGAAGAACCGCGCCATAGGAGCGGTGAGCAGAAGCAGGATCACGACCGGGATCAGGGTGCTGACGAGACTTAGCCCCGCGTAGGTAGCCTCCGTCCGCGCGTCCGGATCCTTCTCGATGTAGTAGTTCTGTGCGATTCCGGCGTCCCGGATCGCGTCCGCCACGTCGATCGTGGTCTGAATGATCGCGTAGGTGCCAAGTACCGCCGGTCCCAGCTTGCGTGCCACCACGAGGTTGGCGAGCGGGAACACGACCTTGCTGACGAGGCTGTAGAGCGACGTCCAGGCGAAGCCGCGCACCACCGCTTGGCGATCCATCCGCTCCGGCGGGATCGCCGTCGGCGTATCGGGGGTTGGGGGCGTGTCGGTCGGGGGCAGCGGGGAATCGCTCAAACGCACCTCGCGAGAACGTCGTACGTCGCGCGCGCCGTCTTTTCCCACCCGAACTCCTTCGCCCTCTCGCGGCCCTTCGCCACCCAGGCCGCCCGCTCCCCGGGCCGGTCCAGGGCGTCCGCGATCGCCCGCGCCATCGCCGACTCGTCCGTCGGC